>Ga0066654_10000055_pt1 | contig 19557 bp, 18 predicted proteins | sample GraSoiAngelo_103_FD_66715 | JGI IMG/M metagenome (GOLD analysis project Ga0066654, IMG submission 66715) | Grasslands soil microbial communities from the Angelo Coastal Reserve, California, USA - 14_0903_05_20cm | ecosystem: Environmental > Terrestrial > Soil > Grasslands | place: USA... | reverse complement strand
ACATAACGATAATGTAAACATAAAAGCTAAAGTATTATTTTTTTTTATTTTATCGATAGATTATTATATCTCACATTGCTTTTTATGAGATCTATAGCGAGAAGATGCTTAAGCATTACATCGTCTCTTTTCATTATCCTTATAATCAAAAAAAAAACCAATTTTTTTTCATGATAATAAATTTGAAAATAATCTGATTTATTTTTAGAATATGAATTCATAAAGGTTTCGAAATTAAAAATTGAAATTAAAAAAAAAAAGAAAAATTTATCATTAATTAATTTATTATTATTATTTTAAATGAATCGTTAAAAAAAAAAGGTAGTAACTATTTTTTATATTATTTTAATATTTATTAAAATAAAAAGAAATGTTTATTTATAATAGAATCTGAATTATAGAAAAAAAGTATATACTTCCAAATACAAAGAAAATTTTTCATAACTACTATTATATATATTCTACTTTTTAATTTCTTCACTAATTTCTTCATTAATTTCTTCGCTAATTTCTTCATTAATTTCTTCGCTAATTTCTTCATTAATTTCTTCGCTAATTTCTTCATTAATTTCTTCGCTAATTTCTTCATTAATTTCTTCACTAATTTCATTAATTTTATTAGTACTATTTGGATTTTTAATAAAATGATTTAATAATTTTTCAATCCTTTCTATTTGCTGTTTAAGTTCATCAATTGATTCATTAGGTTCTGGAATATTTACTAAATTTCTTAATTCTTTACGAATAGGTAAAGGAGAATTAAATTCAGTCTTATTATTATCAATTGCATTAATTAATTTATAAACTTCACTAACTGGCATATCATAATGACTAAATGAATTAAATAAAATTACAATTAAAAATAAATTTTATTAATAACCTTTAATATTTTTATAAATTTTATATATACTTACATCCAATCTGGAAACCATTCCTTTTTATATCTTTGATAAGGTAACATATAAAATAATTCAATTTCCATAATAATCTTTTATAATAAAATTGCAATTAGAATTTACTTTAATATAATTAAATATTTTATAATTTAAATAAAATACTAACCTGTGCTTTTAAAAGTAAAAATTCTTCATATTTATTAAAATCTTCAATTGCATTACTAAGTAATCCAATAAATAAATTCATAAGATAAATTACAGTAAAAAATGTAAATACAAAGAATAAAAATGTCATTGTAGGATTATCATGATAAGTCCATGATGAGAATGATCCATTATCACCTAATTTATTTTAAAATTCAATTATTAATTTATTTTTTCAATAAAATTAAAAAAAAAAATACTACTAGCTACCTGTAAGCAGTAAATACATTGCTAAAAGTGCAGTAGAAAATCCATTAAACATATTTGTGTTTGAATCAGGAATTTGCATTATTGCAGGAGTAGAATTTGTAATTCCATCTGGATTAGCATAACTAAATTGTGTTGTAAGATTCCATGGATCATTTGCATCATCTTTTTGAGTTGATCCTAAAAGAATATAAAAAGCAAATCCAAATCCAAGTGTAATAAAAAACAAAACCACTAAGAATGGAAAAACTTCAGTGGCAACACCAATTATTATAGCAAAATATTTTCCATATGATGGAAACACTCGGAAAAATAATAAAAACTTAAAATTTACTAATATAATAGAAAATGCAGTAATTGTAAGAGATGGTTCTTCAAAAACAAGCCAATATATAGATGTTACAATAGGTAAAGAATATGCACCCACATCTATTAATAATAATAATAAAGTTATTTTCTAATGAATAAATTAGAAATATTCATTTTAACTTGATTAGTACTTACCAAATAAATTTCCTGGATCTTTATAATAAGTTTTTAGCTTCAGTAAAAATTGCCGGAATTCAAAATATAAATGTATAAATCCAAGTATAATTGAAATTATAAATAGAACATTATTATTTTCTACTATAGCAAATGTAAAACAAAGATAGAAAATAGTATAAAATAACCAAATAGAATAATAATAATATTTTCCAAACATATTCCATTTAAAATCTATAACTGCAGCAAAATTCCACCATTTGTATAAATTATTGCTATCTATATTATAAAAAAGAACAGATTTAGGTTTATATAACATTTCATTCCAAAGGTTATAGTTTTTGTCTTGATATTTACATATTTTAGGAAAAGGAACAATAAAACTAATTGTTGGAGTTGTTTCTTGTGTTTTTTGTTTTTGAATTAAGTATTTGGAAAGATAGCTTGATTTTTTAATTCTAATAGTATATGCATAAAGTGAAGTATTTGTTGAATTTTTTACAGAGTGATCTAATAAATAAATAGAAGTATGTAAAATATATTTCATTACTAAATTAGAATAATAGTCATCACATAATTTAGGTAAATGTAAACTAATAATATTCATAGTATTGTAATAACAATTATTATTTTTAGTAATATCAAGAATTTTGTCAAAAATCTTTTGAACAGTAAAATCATTTCTGTTATCTACTGCCATTTCTAATATTTCTGATCCAAACTTTGAAAATTCAACTGGATTATTTAGAATATTCGAAGTTAAATTATCAAATTTTTTAGAATTTTTTGAAAAATAAAATTTATCATCCTCATTCTGTATTTTAAGCAATACTACAAAATTGGGTGATGGTAATGAAGATTGTGAATCATTAAACTCATTATCTAAAATTTTTTGGATAGTAGTTTTAATACTATTAATAATAATAGCATTGATTTGTTCATTCTTAATTTTTTTGTAATGATCATCCCATTCTTCATTACTCCAAAAGTATCGAGGTCTTATGTAATTTCCAACTTTTTTAATTTCTTTAATTTCTTTAACTTCTTCAACTTCTTCAACTATTGTATAAATAAAGATTCCTCTTATAGTAATTAAAGCCAAATCTTGGTTATTTAATTGCTTACGTAATAATATTTTGTAAACATTGTCAGAATTCTCTGTTTCAATCCATTTATTATTTTTTGATTTTTTAGATCCTTTAATTTGTTCATTAATAACATCAAAATGAAAAAATTCACCATGATTTTCTAATTTAGCCCAAATGGATGGAGTATCACATCCATCAGCAATATCATGAAGCATTTTTCGTATTTCTTTAAAAATAGACAAGGTATAAATATTACTATGAATTGTAGTAGCCTTTTTCAACATTTGTTGAAATGTATCCTCACTCAACCCTTCTGTAACATGAAGTTTATCTTCAATAATGGATATTTTTCTGTTTGATTTAGTTACTTTTCTGTTTGAATTAGTTACCATAAAATCCGCTTTATTTTTAATAATATCAGTAATATCAAATATATCAGAGGGAAGAAAAGGGTCTAGAAATTTGAACGAATGTGAACCATAACGTTCATTAATAATTAACCCATCAGAACCATCTTTTAAAGTTACAAATTCTACTGGAGTATATGGAGTATAGTCACCATCTACAATGATTACGATAACAATGCAGTAAAATGATCATTAGATATTATTATATAATAGGTATTACAAAAATGATACTAACCTTCATATCCTTCATATCTCGAAATACGCGTTCCAGTTTCCATTGAAAATATATCCACGTATTTATCATCCGCAAGTAACGCCAATAACGTTTTATTTTTGTTTATCACTACATTACATGGACTATCCTCATAATCAAAAAAGTATTGCATGTCAAAACTCATTGTCGATGACGATAAATTCCATTGGATCATCGATCGACATCCCAAAATGAGAAATAACTTTGTTTGATATACACGATGTTCAATGTTTACACTTTTTAAACTTTCAGGAAATTCTATATCATATATTTGAGAATATTCCCAAAGAGTTGAGTTTGTACTTGGCCTATTTTCAAAAGGGTACAAGTAAATTTTGCATTCCTTTAACTCGTCATCCATTGATACTATAATTAAATCACCATTAGAAAGAATTCCGATGCGATTATCATCATTATCATATTTACTATTACTTGATAAAGGATTTAATTCTTTAATTTTAATTTTTTCTACATGTTTTAGTTGAAGATATTGACCTTCACTACCGCTTAAATCAATAAGACGTAGACGATCTACAATACAAATTATCAATTAGACATCAAAAAATTTAAACATTATTGTATCAAAGTAAATACTTACAATTTTGATCATCATTATCGTAATAACAGAATATCAAAGTTTTTTTGTACAATACAAATGAATATATCTCGTATTCTTGGTCAAGCTTTAAATACACATCGGGTTGTTGTTGTCCATCCTTTTTAATGTTAATTGCCCATCCAAGAATTGAGTTATCTTCTTCACTGTAAGTGACGACATAATTATTATCTTTCACATCTTGATCGTCTATATATTGAGGAACAATAATTGCATCAATAAATTCCCTATGTCGCTCAGTACGACTCTTTGTCTCCGAGGAAATATCGTAATCTTTCGTCTCCGAGGAAATATAGTCATCTTTCGTCTCCGAGGAAATATCGTCATCTTTCGTCTCCGATGACACATCAATTGCAGTTTCAATAGGTTTGTCAAAAGCGTTTTCTTGAGTATTTTTTTCTTCCATGTCAAAAAATTTACACGACAAAAAAAAAAATTTTTTTTTTTTTTTAAGAGCGCCTCGTCTTTCAAATAAATTATAAATTATTTCCAAATTATGCAATTCAATAAAGTTTTACGCCAAAATGTGTAAGATTTTAAATTTAACCTATTTTATCAACCATAATGATAAAAGCGATAAATCCGTGGGAAAAGATTGTCGCCAGATTTCCGTTTATGGTAAATTTGCAACAAGGTTTACTTGTCACAACGAATTTGTAACGACGGTAACAAATTATGAAGTTTACGCCAGATGCGAATTTAACCTATTGTATCAACAATAATAAAAAAAAGATCGATTCGCAGGAAATGATTGTCGCCGTATTTCAATAACAAAATTAAAAATTACATTACATAATGTTACAATTATTACAGTAATTGGAGTACATAAAATTTTTCGATAATTAGACAAAGAAATTTACCGTACATGCAAATTCGTGCAATTTGGCTTTCGGCATGCTCACATGCTAATCAAAAATCTCGTAACTTTTTTTTGAAATTCTTAAAATCATAATCTTTTATTTAGTTCACAGTATATACATCAATTCACGTCATTTACAAATTAGAAACCTTTTTTGTTAATCCTTTGAAAGAAAAATTAATTTAACTGTTAACTCGAACTAAATATTTGTTGAGAATTTGATTTTACAAACACAATAACCAAATCATACAAGTTAATAAAGTTAAAAAAATCGTATAGGAAAAGATCGTTGTCAAGATTTCCGTTTATGATAAATTTGTACCAAGTTCGACCAAATTCCACTATCTCAATAACGAATTCGTAACACAGTCACAAATTTATGAATGGGAAAGATTTTAAATTTAACCTATTGTATTAAAAAAAAATTGATCGATCCTCAGGAAAGTAAAGATTTACCAAATTTCATTATCACAACAAGTTAACATTATACTTATTAACAGGGAGCTGTAAGAATACTTTAACGGTGCTGTAAAATAAAAAATGATCAGCATGCCGCATGATATATTGCTGCGGCACCGTGTTGTGGCGACTTCGTCGCGGAGCTTATTGTTATACATATACTATATACTTTAATTCAAAATTAATTTTATCTTTAACATCTGACAGTATTATCGAGGTATTTAAATATTCCGATCTGTATAAAAAGCGATTTTAATCACATGAAAATTGCTTAATTTTTTATTGGCTCATAAAATTTATATATGCGGGGATAGCTTGTAAAATTAACAACCCGTATATCCTCTCCTCTTATAAATGAATTCGTGTTCTTGTTCGAGGCGCTATTTATAAGTTCTTAGAGGTTTATGGGTGATTACTTCATAAAATAATCATCGAAATGTATAGTCGAATGATAATATTCTTAAGGCATTAAGTTTAAAACTTAATATCTAATTTTAGTAATTAATTGAACGATCATTTATCGAAGGATTTCCGCAAAATTACCCGGCATAAAAACTTACATTTACACGCCGATTTTTGTATACGGCGAGAGGAACCCGGAAAAGCTGTAATTAAAATATGTTTTAAATGAGCATTCAAGGTATCTGACAAAAATTGACGGGCGTCGAAATCTACGTTCCATGTCGAGATATCTTCGTTCGAAGTTAGACTGCAAGATTTAATTTATGTAAAATAAATTCAATATTTATTTTTTTAAACGGTATTTTTCTTGATAATACTCGTTCAGACCCTAACGACATAATAACCCATCCCCCCAAGAATACTACCCCTATATATATATTTCGGGGTCCTAGTGTGGCCACAGAATGAAAATAATTTTTCCTAACATTCTCAATATAAAAACAGTGATTTATTTAAAATTAAATTTAGAAGTAGAAATATTATTTACAAAATTTATAATTTATCCTCTTAACTTTTGATTTCTTAGTTAAAATTCTTCGAGATCCAAAAGAAGCAATAAGAATTCCTCTCATACAACTTGACCCTGCTTCAATTCTTATCCTCTCATCGAGTATTCCTATCTTTTCTAATCGAATTGAAGCGTTACCATGTTTCACTACTGATAAGTATTTATTAAGTTGATCATTCCCATCATCAATTAATTTCTGAACTTTGACTATATTGTAACAATAATTATCCTTGCACCAATGCATATAATTTCTATTTAGTAATTTTTCTTCAGATTCAGTACTTAATAATTCATTAAATTTTTCTAATTCATTATGATCAGGAGTTTTTATCCACTTACCTTTAATACCACAATACAATCCTATTAAATTAAACAATTTAATTTCCAGCACTAAATTATCCCCAGAAATATTGTCTATTAAAAATAAATCAACAAATCCATATTTATGTGTCTTCTTTTTATATTCAGTAATTAATCTCATTTCTGAAATAAACGTTTTTGACGACGACGATAATAACAATTCGATTACTGAATGGAATCTAGATTCGTTGTAATCTCTAAAAGATCTAATTGGTTTATTTTTATGATAATTAAGTATTTTATCAATTAAACCCATTATATTCCCTTCTAATAATGACATCGAAGTATCGTCCTTAATAAATAATTAAAAAAATATAGTAAATAAACTTATAATGATATCGTTAATTAGTATTGAAATTTTTGATAAATATCAGAACAGGTGGTTTCATAAAATTATTTATAAATGCTCAACTCACAGCATAACGCTGCCTTCTTTGTTAATAAATTAACAAACAAGGGAAGAACATTATTACCAATCATTAACCAATATTAAAGTAAAAAATTGCATTCAACACACAGCATAACGCTGCCTTCTTTGTTAATAAATTAACAAACAAGAGAAGAACATCATTATCAATCATTAACTCTTATTAAAGAAAAAACTGACATTCAACTAACAGCATAACGCTGCCTTCTTTGCTTATTAATGAGCAAACAAGGGAAGAATATCCTCGAATTATATTTTTAAAACCTTTCATCCTATATTATAATTTTTTACAAATTGAAATTATGATATTCACCTTACAATCTCGAATAATCGATTTAAGACTATTATATTCTTCTGGATTTTCTTTTTCTTTATCAATAACTAAACAATAAATTAACAATAAAATTATAAAAATTTTAAAAAAATATGTTTATACCTGCAGTAACTTTCATCCTTAAATTATAAACTTCCATTGCGAAGTACATAATCGAAAAATCCGAAAAAAATCTTAATATTACTAGAGTTATCAGGAGGTGGTTTTAAGACGGATAACTTAGTTTGCTCCTTCACGAAAAATTCTCAAAGATAAAGTTGAGAAAATTTACTATATAATTCGTTATTGACATTTTTAAATTTAAAGAGAATGACTTCACACTCAAGAAAAATTAACGTTAAACGCAGTAAATATTTTAATATCGTCAAAATCAGAAACAATCGGTAATAATTTAATAATCCAAATATTTTATTATACGTTAAATTTTACCTAAACCAAAATAAAGATCATTTAGCATTCACTATACATTTTCTAATTGTACGAAAAATTGTACATACTACATCTATAGAAGTTAATATCATAGTCATTATTTGTCCAAAATTCCAGTCCCAAATTCCTGAGATTGAATTTTTTCGCGCTGTCATTTCAATCATGACTATTCCAATTATTAGAAACATAACTTGAAATACAACTACCTTTATTGTACCCTCCTCACTAATCTCAAGATTCCCATCATTCTCATCATTCTTATTATTTATTATCCAATTATAAGTTTGTTTAATAGTCATGAATAAATATATAACGCCATAACTAATAAATATATACAACTAAGTATTAATGCTAAGATTCGCATCCAGCCAATTGGATTCACCGAAAATATTATATACATTCTCACTTGGTCACCACACTCTTGTTTGGGCAACCTTTGTTTAATAGTTGCCCACAACCATACGTTAAAGCATAGACCTAGTGTGATTATTTCATAAAGTAATGTCGGTGATCCAATTTTGAACTTTCCTTTAATACCATATTCTGCAAGAATTGATACAATCGTATATTGTGATATCATAAAAGTTAATATTATAAGAAAAATATCATGTATACCGCTTGTTTTATACTGAACTAAGGCAGATATTATTAAGGATAAGATGCTGACATGTCCGGTTTTTAATGAATCATTAGCCTGTTTTTTAGATAAAAATGCATTATAAATCGCTAGAAAACATTGTATATGTAATGATATTCTTACTCCTGGTCCTACTATATCACCATCGCCTAATATGATGCATTTTTCTGCCATAGTAGGAAGATAAATTTTTGACTAAAAAAACGTCAAGAGAGGATAAAAGAAAAAGATTGAAATTTGCGCTATAAATATGGCATTTTTTTCTCCCCTTATTAATCAAAAAAGATAAAAGACGTATGGCAAGCCGTCCTTGACAAAAGAATCAACAGGTACCTAAATCAACAGGTACCTGCCGTGATTGCAGCAGGTACCTGATCAGCATGAACTTGAACCAGAAAAAATGTACCTGCTGCAATCACGGCAGGTAGGTGCTGTAATTTCAACAGGTACTTGCTGCAACCACGGCAGGTACCTGTGGCTTGCCATAGATACGCACTATTATGCAATCTTGACTTGAATGATCTTGTAAATTTTCATTGAAAATTTCCCTAATGATGATTATTATTTGCGCATAGTAATGGCTATAAATATGGCATTTTTTTTGGCTATCAAAAAAGATAAAAGATTAATAGATACACACTCAATATGATCTTGTAAATTTCATTGAAAATTTGAAAATTTCCTTTCTAATGATGATTAAATAAGCATAAGAATGCATGGCTCATGTAAATGCAAATGCAAGAGAAGCGCCATTGATTTTATGTAGTGTCACCGAATCATCAAATCATTGTAATGTTTAAAAAGGAATTTACCCGAATCATTGTAATGTTCAAAAAGAAATTTACAAAGGAATGGATTTTTAAAATCAGAAGTGAATTTTCACATAAATACTATATTCTTCCTTTTTCTTAATGGCAAAGATTTGTTTAGCTCAAAAATTAACTGTCTAACTGATTTAATATTAATAATATGGCAGACGAATGTACGATACCAGGTGATGGTGATATAGTAGGACCAGGAGTAAGATTATCATTTTATGTACAAAGTATAACAGTAGTTATTATGCTTATTGTGAAATTTATTAAAAAAGAAACAAATGATCTTTCAGCAAAACTTGGATTGTTCACAACCTTATCCTTAATAATTACAGCCTTAATTCAATATAGCATCGATGGTTTACATGACCTATTTCTAATCGAAATAACTCAATTGGTGTCGCTGTATTTATTCCTATCACAATTTTTTATTTTCACGCCAGATAAATATACCAATAATATTGCAATAAGTAAGATTATTTCCTTAAAAACTCCAGCAGAGGGAGCAGAGGGGGGAGAGAAACTACAAAAAAAGGAAAAAATTAAAATAATTAATAATATTACTGAAATGGTGATATGGGTTACAGTTAATACACTAGCTACATGTTTTAATATGTGGGTTTGGGCAACTGTTAAACAAAGGTTGCCCCAACAAGAGTGTGGTGACCAAGTGAGAATTTATGCAATAATTTCGTTGAATCCAATTGGCGGGCTACAAATCTTTGCATTAGTATTAAACTGTATACTATTATTTTGTCCGTTATTTACTTTGATTTTTGGTATTTATCATTATATTTACCATAATAAAATTGTTTACTTTAAAAGATTTGATGGAATTGGTATTCGGCTAATAATTTTATTAACTGCGCTATTATTTTTGGTAATGGGAATAATCTCAATTGAAATGACAATACAAAAAAATCCAGTACTAGGAGTTTGGGACTGGAACTTTGGACAAATAATGATCGTAGTGGCTGTGGCAATGGATATAAAAAGTACAATTGAAGATATCATATCATCTGATGGTTAATGTTATATTACATCAGGAAGTCAGCGCGGAAAATTATTGTTCATGCAACCTTTGGAGGAATTAAGCTAATATATTTCTACTATTATATTTTGTACCTACTCTTAACTTATCTAATAATATAACGATAAGTGACAACCCTACTTTTTTGAATTCATTTATTAAATGTTCACCAATACGAATTTTTATTTTTTATTATATTTGTTACAGACGGAGTTTTCAAAATTCATTATAATAAAGATTTCAACCGGATTTGTAATTATTTCGCGCGTTTCCGTTGGGATATAAAAAATTTGGTCATCTATTTTCAGCACATAATATTGAATATTTTTTATACTTGATGTCTCGATTTTTCGTTTCTTTGACTAATAAGTGATTTAAAGGACAAATTTATCATACAAGGGTGCAACGATAAATGGATCGATAGAGAACCGTCAATAGAATACGATCGAAATCGAACCTTTACCGATAAATGGATCGAATTCGAACCATCAATAGATTAAAATCGATATCGGACTTGCAACGACCATGGTAGTGCTCCGAACGAGTCGGGTCGAGTCGAGTTTGAGGATAAACCCGAGCCCGACCCGGGTGTAAAAATCCAAACTCGTAACACTCGGGTCGAGTCGCTCACATAATTGGCACAAACTATTTTAATGAAATAAATTAATTTTAACTTATTTTTTATTAAAAAATCATGCTCCGACTTCTATAAAAATTCTATTAAAAAATTCAAGCTTCGACCTCTATCAAAATTCTATTAAAAGATTCAAGCTCCGACTTCTATCAAGATTCTATTAAATTTTATTAAAAAATTCAAGCTCTGACCTCTATCAAAATTCTATCAAAATTCTATTAAAAAAAAATTTATCAGTTATGTCCTATCAAAGTTCTATTAAAAAATTATGCCAACTCTATCAAAATTCTATTAAAAAATTCAAGCTCCGACTTCTATCAATTCTATTAAAAAAATCACACTCCAACTCCCTTGTTGTTACCTGCAGAGCTGAAACTATATACTGTTATTAATGAGTGTGGTAATGGTAAATATTGTTATTTTGCATGTCTCAATGATAAAAAAGGTTTATGATAACTAAGACCAAAATGTGACATATATTTGTAAGTTAAAGTATCACATAAAGCATTGATATTAATTATTAATGGATTATGAACGTGAAATTAAATTATCAACATTATTATTACTTGATGTCCAATTTGAAAATTTAAATTTTAAATAATTTCGAATGCAATATTCGCAATAAAAAGTTGCTAATCGATTTTCTTTACAATCCTCACATTTACTACGTTTACCTTCACCATAAATTACTTTAAAATAATCACAATCTGTGTTATATCTTTTTATAATCATTGTTTTTTCATCACATGTGAGTAATTCGTTATTACTAATATATTGAACTAAAGAAGAAAATCGTTTGCTTATATCATCATTATAGATTAACAAATAAGCTTCATCGTATAAACGATTAATCAATTCTCTACGATTAGACATACTTATTTATGAATTTAATTATAAAAAGGCTCATTATATATTTTATAAAAATAATACAATGCTGTATAAAGTATTATGAATTTTGTATTATAAATAAAAAATATATCGTTATACACACAATTAAGTGACATATATGATATGAATATGTAATTCTTTATATATATAAAATCATAAAATATAAATGCAACTTCTAGTCTTATATTGTTATAGTTGTATCAGGTTTTTTTTCTATCGTAGATTCAGTTTTTTTATCTTTAGATCCAGCTTCTTTTTCATTTTGTTTATATTTTTTAGTATGTTTAGTTATAACATTTTTAACTTTTTCTAAATAATAAGCATCCAAATAATAATCTTCTAATAAAGTTTCCAATATTTGAACTCTTCCTTTTAAATATTCTACATTTTCTTCTAAAGATTCTTTGGATTCTTCAGGTTCTTTGGATTCTTCAGATTCTTCAGGTTCTTTAAGTTTTTTAGGCCTTTTATTAACTTCTTCAACTAATGGAATACCAGCAAATGAAACATATTTTTTTGCAAAATTTCTCTTTAAGCTTTTTCTACAAGGCGTACAAGTAAAAACATATTTTTGCGCCAAGCCCCTTTATAAATGTAAAGAGAAAGATTATCAATATACTATTATAAAAAATTTTACAATTTTAATATTATTACTTTACCATGGCTCATGTTTATCCATTCCAAAAAATAAAACAAAGATTCCTAAATGAAATTTGTTTTAGTATATTTTTGGTGTGTACCTTACAACGATTAATTAATGGCTTACCTGCTACAACACCATAAAAACCTCCAAGACTAGATACAAAATCCGTAACTGATAAAATTCAATTGATGAATTAAATAATTTTAAAATTTTTTTAAACATAATCAAACATAATCGTACATACTTACCATCATATTGCTTTGTCTTTTCATATCTGGCAACACATAGATTCGAATACGAATAAATTTTGAATTGAGTTGTATTAGATTCTTCAATGGGGAATTGTTCTAATTGTAGATTTAAATCTAATACATAATTTGGTGTATTATCAGCGTTAATTCCAAAAGTTTCTATGGTTGGCCTAAGAGTTATAGTATATAATTGTCCTAGAGAAAGTAAAAAATGACTTGGTCTCGCTAGAGTATCAAAAAGTATTTCTCCAAATTTAAATGATTCAAAACTTAAAAATAATGAATTAATGGGAATAGTGAGATTAGAATCCATATATTGTTGTGTACCACTATCGGTATTATGATTAGTGGTGAGATCAAACCGAATTGAATTCCTAGTTGTTGGCTTATTATTGCTGAAGGCTGATGATCATTCACTTCTTTTTGTTGGGTTATTATTCTTGCTGAAGACTGAAGGTTTACTTGATCATTTACTTCATGTTGAAAATGTGGCTTAATATATCCTTTTTTAAAAAAAAGAGTGGTTAATTTTTTATATCCCGTAAATAAAAAAAAGCTGACGGGAGGAATGCCACCCCGTACAGTTTAAAGAAAGAACTCTACCGACGGAAAAATCGTAAACAAAACAAAAAAGCTGATGGGAGGAATGCCACTGGAAGGTTTATAAAGATGAGAGATCAAATTTACTAAATTTTTTTTAAGAATATTCCAAATGCTTTTCTAAAATTATTATTTTTTGAATTTTCAGTAATTATAGTTTTTGGACGTTCTATAATAAAATATAAATACTCATTAATATACTGATACAAATCTTCAGTTTTATCATCATTCTTATTAGTAATTTTGTTAATCCAATCAATTGCTTCGTCACATACTAAGTATGTTTTTTCCTTACATACTTTTTTATTACCCTCATAAACATATTGAGAAGGTAAATCGTATCTAATTAAAAATTGTTCCAAATTGATTAAGCATTGTTGTTTTTCGCTAAATTTTTCATCATCATCGTAATTATCAATTAATTTTTTGCCAAGCCTAATGACTGATTCACTTAAATCTTCAATTTTGTCACGATAAGAAAAAATTCTTGAGTATTCCATTAATAAAATATTAATAATATAACCAGCAATTATGATTATTGTGTATTATTCTAAAAAAAAAAAACAGCGTTAATAAATATAAAAAGATAAGAAAAAAGATCCATTAATATCAAATCTGCTACCACTTGACTATCCCTATGATTATTAGTGCGATTAGAACAGCGATGAGAATAAACAATAAAATTAAGGATCCCTGTTCTGCTCAAATTTATCAACACGTGATCTGTAATTTCGTACGTTGTCTCTCTATTAATGAATTCTTGTTGTATATTTCTTTTGACATTTTCACAATTGTGAATTAGACACTCTTTATTGACACCTATTAATCTTATAATTTTATCCTGGATTTCATTCTGGTTGGACATGCCTTCTAGCTCACGAAAATATATGGAATTGTTAAAATGTACGACGAATGTTAAGGTTTATCTTAAAATAATAATGGACAAACTAAATGATGATTATGACTGTTTAAAAAAAATTGAAGATAATTTGATAAGCTCTTTTCGAGTCAGTCAGTACACTTAGATTTTGATCTATTGCTTCATACATTTTCAATAAATAATTTTAACAGTTAGAAAGATCACAATAGAATTCTTTAATTATTCAAAGCATTTTTTGTACTGTCCTAAATTCTTCTCTCTCAAATCATAATGTCTATTAATAAAACTATTTTTATTACAGAACCAATGATTATGATTTGATATGATTTTCAGTCAAAATTTTCTATTTTTAATTTACAATTTGTTAGAAACTTAACTTTATTGAATGATTTAGCTAAATCATTAAATAAAATTAAGTCTCCACAACTTTCGCATTGCTTTACGCGGCGTTTATTTTTACTTAGAATTTATTTCAATATCACTTTCATTTTGATTTGTAATAATGACAGGTCTATTCAATTCTATTCCAATATGAACCGATTTTATCTTTTCTTATTGAATAAATAGTGAATAATGAATCCATTCTCCAATTGTTTATTGCTCGTTATAGTAATTTTCTTTTTAAATTGGCTCATACTACCATTTATTTATTGCACTCATAGAAATTAATAGATTATTAAAATTTTCGCATGAAGTTTCCTTATATGTTAATTTTCATCGTAATTTCTTAATGCCTTATGCCGATCACTAAATTGGAGATTTTCCGAAAATTACCCGGCGAAAACTAAGGAGAAAACTTCGAACATGACTGCGAAGGCGTGAATTGTGCGAATGCTTTCATATCAAACACGATGATAGATTTGATGAGCCATCATGTGAAACTGCAAGGATCAGTCGTGCAATTAATTAAATTATCGAGAGATATGCATTTCAGTGAAAACAAGAATAAATTAGCGAACGCAAGCAATAATCAGAAAAACATCGTTTACGCAACAACGCACATAATAACACGCTTGATCCTCGCAGAATCTTGTGAAGCTATGATGCCGGAACTTCTTTATGAAGTTTGGAAACAAACGGAGTTGCGACGACGTCACAATTCTCCTTAGAGTTTCGTCCTTCGTTTTCGCCGGGTAATTTTCGGAAAATCGCCAATTTAGTGATCGGCATAAGGCATTAAGAAATTACGGTAAGAATTAACATATAAGGAAACTTAGTGCGAAAATTTTAACGTTAATAACTATTAATTTCTATAAGAGTGCAATGTCTTAATCAAATTATCTTTAATAATTTTTAAACTGTCATGGTCTTTTTTTAGTTTTTTAATTATCATTAAGATTCGCCGGCACGTGATAAGACTCCAACCAATTACTGAAATTGATTCACGACGCGCCGGCGATACCTTGATCAACGTGATCACAGAATTTACGCGCTGCTGATCAGGCATTACGTTATGGAAATGCGCGTTATTCCACGCAATAAGATTAGGACCTACTTTTATTGATAAACCATTATGTCAAACTTTAATAGCAACAAAAGTTATAGTATCAAGATATTTTGTCCAAAGATTGCTGATGCACTTTGGAAAGTATGACCAAAAGTTGATCGAACTTAAAATAAAACATAACATCGGTCAACTAGACGCTGAAAGAATTCGTGATTTTCAACAAAAAGTAAAATCGCCATGGGCAAGCAATTTACCGATTACCATATTCACATATCTGTTAGAAGAAGGAAACAAACAATTATCTAATCTCAATGAAGATTTGCCTTCAAGGGTAATTGAAAAAGCATGTGTAATTTTAAAAAATAACTATAATTAAATTTAAAAATTTTAAACTGCGAAATGACTTACATAATATGGTTTTAATAAAAAACATTTGTGTAATGTAAGTTATTATCATATTGAGCAGTGGTTTAAATTTTCATTTTTATTTGACTTAATGACTATATAAAGGTCTAAATAAAATTCTAGAAGTTAAATGCGAACATCCATTCCATTTGACCATTTGAATTCTTCCTGAGATTCCTGGGCTTCTTCATCTTCTGAAATATCTAGATATTCTCCATCATGTGATCTCAGATCTTTCATGTCTATCTGAAATTCCTGAACCATACTGATAACTTTGATCACATGATCTTTAGTAATTTTTTCATTTTTATTTTTGGCAAATGTTTGTGCAGTACGAAGGGTATTACGGATCTCACGACCATTTAATTTGAATTTAGAAAAATCATCTGCATTGAGATCCAAGCCAGCATGACCGATGAAATTTTTCCAGATTTCACGTCTATTCTCCAAATTGAGTTTGGGATAATGGAAAAACATACTAATTCGTGAACAGAAAGCATCATCAAAGGATTTGACCCGATTTGTCGTTAAGAATAAGATGCCTAGAAACAAAAATTTCCAACTCTCCAACAACGCTGCAAACGAAAATTATAAGAAAGAGATAACTGAAAAAAAAACGCAAATTGAACTACTTAAGAAAATTCTGCAGAAACGTGATTATTAAAAAGAAGCTTTTTTGGAGGTTCTTTCTTTTTGAATGCATAGTTCAATAACTTCCTTCTTAAGTTTCATTAAGTAAATAAATTTTGAAAAAATTTCTCTATATATTGTATTTCTATTCATTTTGTCTTTTAGCAAGTTTCGGATTTGCTTTTCCCTGTAGTGAATTTGTTGTAAGTTTGTAAGTTTTAAATTAGCTAAATTTTTTTATTTCTATATATCTTTTTTTTTTTAAATTTATATTTACATCTTCATATAAAAAAATTTTATGATTTTTTAAATGTATATTATTTTTTTGAAAATTCCATTTTTATTTATTTTAAAACTAAAACTAAATTAAAGGCAACAAATTCTTTTCTTCAAATGTTAAGTCCTGACTTTTATGTACGGTGTTTCATAATAATAATTTAGCATTTTTACACTTTGTAAAAAAAATAAATACTTTCTGTATTGTATTGTATTGTATAAAAAACAATAATGCATATACATATTATTGTTAGATTGATTTATTATTCAATTAATTATAAAAGGGCCTTTAAATAAACAATAAAATGTGTTGGATTAATTCTTCTCAAAACATAGAAATTCCGTCACATATAAGTATAAATGGTAAACTAATACCAACGTTATAAATTTTTAATTTAGTTGTTTTTCTTTATATTCGCGAATTGCTTATGTAAATTTCCATGCTAAATCGTTTGGAATAACATCCTCTATGTTCATTATGTCTGATTCGGTGCTTACTAATCGTCAGCCTCGCAAATATTCGACGGGATCGTGATCACGACCTAATAGAACGCTTTTGCTTTTTTCTCCTTACAGTCCTTAGCGAAGCCCGCAAGCACTGGTCATTTTGAGAAATGTAATATCTTCATTTCTAAACTTTTGAGAGCTTCCTCACTAAGCCCTAACGAAACCGATCGATTATTGAGCTCTTTTCCTCTCCCTTCTAATTCGAGACGTGTTGTTTTTAATCCAAAGATTTCCATGATCGGTTCTATCAATATTCAGGCTTTCGGGACTACAAAATCTTCCAATAATGTAATCATGAGAATCATTGCTGATATTCTACGACATTATGATATCGTATTATGCCAAGAAATTCGCGCAAAGGATGAAATCATTCAGGCACTTTGTGATTCTGTGTCCACACCAGCCACACCATATGCTTATGTGGCCAGTCATCCTATTGGACGATCTACATATAAAGAAAAATATGTTTTCTTGTATAAAAAGAATGAATGGAAAGTTTTGGAAGATTATGTTATCGATGATGATGATAAATTGGGTGATAAATTCATAAGAGAACCTTATGTTGCCAGGTTTCAACATTTAAAAAAATCAAACGTTAGAGTTACGCTTGTCGGTTGTCATACTCAACCAGAAAAAGCATTTGAAGAAATTAAAGTTTTAGTTAGTACAGTTTATGTTGATGTTAGAAAAAAATTACAACGTGATAATGTACAAGAAAAAAGGCAATTGGATAGAAGCGTTGGACCAAAAAAAGAAAAGGAAAAAAATAAGTTTGTTTCATTTTTATTGCAATATTGTTGTTGTTGTTTTGGCTCCTACTCTCGTGTAGAGACACGAGATTTTTCCGAAGAATTAGCAACTGTTCCAGAAGGTGATACCGAACCAATTATAATGATGGGTGATTTAAATGCTGCAAGATCTTATGTTAATAAATCTCAACGTGCGGAACTTGACGTTCTTTTAAAGAAAAATAATTTGATATGGGGAATTCAACATAATAAAGATACGACAGTAGCTGATGGTCCTGATACCGCTTATGATCGATTTATTATAGAAGCCGCAAATGAACGTAGATGGATTGGTAATACCGGAATATGGAGATTTGATGATGGTTGGCTTAAAGGAGATGCTAATGATGCTATGGTTAAAAAAGCCGCAAAACGTGTTACCGATCATTATCCTATTGAATTGGAATTTAAACTATAAAAATGTAAAATCTGCTAATTAGCCACACTGTAGTCGATCCTATTATTATTATTATTATTATTATTTTATTTATTTTTGAAATAAAAGATGAGGTTATTATTGCATGGTAAATAATAATATTTATATCTATAAAGGAATAGTTTTTTCTTAACAGAAAAATCTCAAAAGAAACTGATATCTATCTGGTATTCTTTTTTAGTAAAACTTTATCGGTTTTACATCATCACTTTGTAATTATCACTTTTTAAAAAATCCATGGTCACGTGATTTGACAGCATTATAGTATTATGTCTAGTAAGCTAAACAATACAAGTATTGTTATTTTAACAATATAAAACACAATCGATCAGGCGAATGGGGTACAGAAAAGTAGGTCTGGATCGAAACAAATGTTCTGCATTCGCTTTTTAACAGTATTATGTTTAATATTTTAATTATTTCTCTAACATGAAAGTGGGAGTATCAATCTTCATCCGATCGAATAACGAAAAAATTTTATGATTTTTTTGTCGATTTTAAGAATGTTATGAGTGCAAGGGCGTACAATGATCCGACAGAATGAACGTTATAAATTCTTTAACGATTTAAAACATGAATTAGCTGATGCCGTTCCAAGATATTCTCTTACTATTACTGAGAAAACTCAATTGGATAAAAGTTTAAATGAAAGACGACGATACTTAATTTCTATTAGAATTGATTATACTAACACTGCT
>Ga0066654_10000054_pt1 | contig 19664 bp, 13 predicted proteins | sample GraSoiAngelo_103_FD_66715 | JGI IMG/M metagenome (GOLD analysis project Ga0066654, IMG submission 66715) | Grasslands soil microbial communities from the Angelo Coastal Reserve, California, USA - 14_0903_05_20cm | ecosystem: Environmental > Terrestrial > Soil > Grasslands | place: USA... | reverse complement strand
GGGTACACCTTCCGCGACCAACTTGGCACCATAGCTTAGGGTATCATCACCACCAATTACCACGAGTCCGTCCAGACCCAGGAAATTGAGGTTAGCCAGGACTTCAGCAGTCAGGTCAACACGATCGTCAGGATCATGCCCTTCAGCATATGATTGCAGGTGCGCCGGTAAACCACTTACCTTCGTACGTGCAGGATTGGTACGCGTTGACTGTAAAATTGTACCACCCATACGATCAATAGTCAGTGTATTCAAACGATTTAAGGGCATCAAATAGCCGCCCGGCCAAGTGCTGGGATTATCGGCATCAAAAACCAGCTCTTCATATGTGCGGTTCCTATCCAGAAAGGTGATGCCCTCCCAGCCTAAACGCAAACCAAGCACACGAATGCCCATCGTCTCGGCCCGATAGACTAATGCTTTAATAGCGGCATTTAATCCTGGCACATCGCCACCGCCAGTGAGCACACCTAGTGAGCGAATCGGCTTCGTTATTTGTGCAGGCATAGTAGTTCTCCTCCATGTTCTGTTGTTGTCATGCATCATGCTATCTCATCAGTACGCATCTTGCGCTTGATGGTGCTGTATATGTCTCAGGGAATCAAGCATAACATAAATACAGATTACCGTAACGGTTTGTGAGACTATAACATATTACTATTATGTGGACGCTTTGTACAAACCTGACACGAGACTAGCCCTAGTGCGTACTTAAGCGGGGGTCCAAGGGGCGGCAGCCATCCTGGCGGGGTTTTGGGGTATCCCCAAATACCTCACATCATCACTTTTGCCGCCGAAGGCAGCAGCGAAAGGCAGCACAGAGGGCTTCCCTCTGCTAAAGTTCGCGCCCATGGGGCCAAGCCACCCTGGCGTGGGGCGAACTCCATTTCCCAAGATTCATCGAGACTTTAACCAGCTTGGCAAGCGTATTAAATACAGCGAAGTTATATAATAAACTTGGCAACAATGGATAGCTGTCTTGAGAACAAGAGACAGCCATGAGAGAGGTAGATACCTATGTTCAGACGCCTACCATTGCGGCGGTGGCTTATACGGTGTATGCTAGCCTTTTTCGCCCTGCAACTGTTCGTTATTGGTACCATTGTTCTCTCTGATAGCTGGCGAAAACGCTTTCATGCACAGGGACATTTCCTCCATTCGCATCCTCGTGAGCCTGTACAGATAGGCACCTCACAGGTGCAGTTGTACACCTATGGACAGGATCTGTATGCAGCGATGCTAGACGAAATCCGCCACGCCAAGCACCGCATTTTCTTTGAGACGTTTATCTGGAAAGATGATGAGGTTGGTCAGAAGTTTAAACAAGCACTCATCTCAGCAGCGCAACGCGGAGTTGAAGTCTATATCATCTTCGATAGCTTCGCTAATCTAGTTGTGCCTCACGACTTCAAGCAATTTCCCTCTTCCCTGCACGTGTGGAAATATCCCATCATCTCCTGGCCACTACGCCCACTCCAACTGCGCACTTATGCTCGTGATCACCGTAAGATGCTAGTAGTAGATAGCTACACAGCGTTTGTCGGTGGCTACAATGTTGGTGAAGCGTACGCCACACAATGGCGTGATACGCATATGCGTCTCAGTGGTTCTGCTGCTATCGAACTGGAGCTTGTGTTCGTTGATATGTGGAATCTCTATTCGGCACGTCAGCAACCGAAGCTACGTGATGGTGGTCTTAGAGCCTGGGATTCTCGTATCAATATCTATCGTAACGATCCACAGATGGTCATCTTCCCTATTCGCGCCGTTTACTTAGAAGCGATCGAGCGTGCTCAAAAGCACATTTATATGACGCAGGCATACTTCATTCCTGACAGGATTGTCCTCAGAGCATTGCTCGACGCAGCTGAACGTGGTGTAGATGTGCGTATTTTGTTACCAGCTACCTCCAATCATGTTATCGCTGACTGGTTAGCGCGTGGCTTCTATAGCCGTTGTCTCAAGAAAGGCGTCCGCTTATTTCTCTACCAAAACGCGATGATCCATGCGAAAACCGCAACCATAGATGGCATCTGGACGACAGTTGGCACGACCAATATAGACCGTCTAAGCCTAGTCGGTAACTTTGAAGTCAATGCCGAAGTATACGACAAAACAGTAGCACAACAGATGGAAGAGATCTTCCTCAACGATGCCACCAATGCTCATGAGTTGACACTGGCCGAATGGGAAAGTCGCTTAGTGCTCAAGAAGTTTGCTGAGTTCGTCCTGTTACCCCTGCGCCCACTCTTATAGGCCATTTTTGCTAGCTGAAGAGACTACGTTGACGATTGGTCTATTTTTTCTCCCGCTTGCCACTATCTCACATTCAGTACCGTTTATTGAATAAAGCAGATACAAGCGAGAAGCTCATTCGTTATGATAAGAATGGAGGTATATACCTTGTTTATTGGAGGGTATACAGAAAGGAACGTGTCTCTATGAAATGGTACCCTTACGGGCATGATTTTGGGAATGCAGAAATGGGAGGTGTGACAGTCGTTAATGGAAGAAGCGTCTCACACAGCATTCCGACAGCATTTGCCAAAGCTGATATAAGTGCAATGCAGAATTTAGGCATCAGAGTAGATCAATCAAGTATGCATGTTATTCAATCTTTTGGTGAAGAGATGGCTTATGCCGTTGGTGATCTGGCATTACAGCAGGCAGTGGAAGTCTATCATGGGCGTGGCGATATTCAGCGCTACGCCAGCAGATACAGTTTGCGTGGTCTACTCACCATTGCAGGAACAATGATACCCGATCTTGAATTTGGCCTCTATGTTGTCACCGGCTTACCTACCGAAACCTACATGAAGAACGTAGCATTACGTGCCAACATCAAAGCAGCTTTAGATGGCACACATGTCTTTACACTAGACAACGGCGAAACCTGGCGTAGGGCGACTATCGAGGTTGCAACAGTCGTAATGGAGGGCGCTGGCGCGCTCATTGCCTATGGTGATCAAACGGTGAGCAAGATGACTGAGAGCGCAGTCATCGACATTGGTGGTCGTACAACCGATCTGTATGTTGCGCGCGGACAGGTACCCGTTACCGAATACTGCAAAGGCAAGCCATTGGGTGTAGACTCAGCCACCCAGATCCTGATGGATACCTTTGAAAATAAGTACAATCGTCCATTATCATTGCTAGAAGCACGTGAAGTAATGTATGCTTATGCGTCAAATGGGGATCGTGGCTATCCTGATATTGCTGTCTATGGGAAAACAGTCAGTATGATTGAGCTAGATCGTCTGGCGCGTGAAGCTGTGAGGCAGGTCGGAAGCGAAATTGCTTCTTTCGTTGCCACCGCTTGGCGGCAAAGTGACCGCGATGCGGTAGCAGCCAGTTTCAAGCCAGTACTCAACATTGGTGGAGGTGTATACTATTTCCATTCTATGTTGAAACAGCGTATTCCTCATCTTTCTCGCCCTGATGACCCTGTTCACGCCAATGGACTTGGCTACTGTACGCTCGCTGGCCGTCTGCTGATCCGCAAAGTCCAGACAAGCGGTGTCAAGGCATAACTTACTAAAGAGAGAAGAACGTATGTCACAAGAATCAGACAAGTATTTGTATTTCAAAGTAGGTCTGCTTAAAGAATCTTTTACTACGGAGGCTTTGCGGCAAGATGCGTTGAAATATCATATGATTGATCAGCCTGGTAGGTTGATCGCCTTGCGTCTAACCGAGTATTACGAAATGAAGTCTCAAGGCGTCTCATTGCCGACAACAACCTCCCTGGCTGGTCCCTCTGCTTACAATGGCGTGAAAAGAGGAGGCACAGTTGCTAATGGTGCTTCTGGTGACAACGGGGCAAGTGCAGCTAACGGCCTCGTCGGAGCTGACCATGCGGAGGAAATTATTTTGACTGCATCAACGGAAGCAGATCAGAACGCCGAGGAAGCCGCCGATTATTGGACACTCTTATAGAGGCCAGGGCAACCACAAGGCACGATACCGTTCACATAAGCCGTCCGCAGGGCAACCACAAGGGATTGCCCCTACAATGGTACGAACGCGGATCAAAAGTCGATCTGTACCATTAGGGGCAATCCTTTGTGGTTGCCCTAGACGTCTCACGTGAGATGTGCTACTCTTTGATAGCAGATGTGAGTAAGACGGGCAATCGCGGGTTGCCAAATCCGAGGAAAGTCCGAACTCCATAGAGCGGGATGCTGGCTAACGGCCAGTGGGGGCGACCTTAAGGAAAAGTGCAACAGAAACATACCGCCCGCGTTACCCTCGGTAGCCGGGTAAGGGTGAAATGGTAAGGTAAGAGCTTACCAGCAAGCAGGTGACTGCTTGGCTGGGCAAACCCCATCTGGAGCAAGATCAAGCAGAAGGGTTAGCACATGCGCAATGCGTGTGTGTTAGCAGGTTGCTCGCCTGTCAACCTTCGGGTTGATCGCAGGAGACGTTGGGCAACCAACGTCCTAGATAGATGATTGCCACTCGCGTCAACGAGAGGTGGCGTGAGCACAGAATTCGGCTTATGTCTTACTCAACTTTGCGCCACATAAAAAGCAAGAGACAGAAGGTCAAATATGCCTTCTGTCTCTTGTCTATTGGGCAAGATCACAAGTATTTGCATGATCTTTAGAATACACTGCATATGGAAGTCAAGCCACGCGGTCTTTAACCCCGTGGGAGTTCACCTACTGATGCGGTCATGTTCAATCAGCCAACGAATAAAGTTGAGACGGCGGCTTTCCTGTATCATTTCACGATATTCGATCTGTTCGTTTACGTGTTTTTTCATATGAATGAGCCGGTGGGCTTCAACTTCTGTAAAACCAATTGCTAAGAGACGCTGAAGCTCCCAATCTTCAGTGGTGTAAGAATATTCTGACATAACACAGCTCCCTTGGAATAAAGACAACCGCACTACGGGAAGGACGCATCTATGATGTTGCTATTACCTATTCATTAGTTATACGTCTGAAGTCCCTTTATGGATACAACAGATTTTCTGGCCTAAAAATTTCCTCCCCTGCTCCCGCTCCAGGCATTTCGTGGCAGTACCAACAAGCACCCATCTCAACAAGATACGCATAAAGAGCAACTTCGCTTTCTTTTTTATGGCTGAGTTCTTCCTCCACATTTCTATCACAGTTTTAACCGCATTCACCGCATACGCTTCTTGACGTACACCACATGGATCTGTTACACTTTCAGTCAATTAAATAGAAGGTCCCCCGTACTGTCGTCAGGACAGCGCTAGCTAATATAATTACAGAGTAATCCATACGCCCTGGTGGTCATATCGTCCATTGAAAGGTCACGAGGATGCCTGGTGAAAGCCCTTTATCGTTAAGTAATGAAGAGCATATACGTCTATTAAATGCGCTACGCGAAAGCGAGCTTCTACGCGAGTTGTCAGCATTGCTGGCTTCCTCACTTGATACAACACATATCTTACAGGTACTTGTCCGACGTACTACTGAAGTGTGTGATGTTGAACGGTGTGCAGTCTGGTTGCTAGATGATCAACAAGCTATGTTTCTTCTCTCTGCCTATCATCTTACTGATCAGCGAGCCGGTAGAAAAAGTGCACAGATAGCACAACATATTTGGAGACGTAGCTCCCTTCCTTTCAACGACCCCGTCATCCACCGCCTTCTACAAGAAGGTGGGATGCTCGCACTTGAGGATCTTCAACTAGCCACCAGCAAACATATGCGTACCATTGCGAGAAAGTTTCTTGTACATTCAGTTTTATTGATTGCCTTAATTCGCGAAGATCGCCCTGTGGGACTGATGTCTCTGGACAATCCAAGACAGTATACTCTCTTCTCCCCTGATCATCAGCAACTAGCCCGCGCTATCGGTCAACAAGCAGCGATCGCTATTCATAACGCTCGCCTCTACCAACAAGCTCAGACGGAACGCCAACGAGCAGAGCGTCTGATCGACCGCGCTCAATCCATTTACCGCGTTGCGATGGCCGTGAATTCGGGTAAAGATCTTGCTCTGGTGCTCGATACCGCAACGCAACACCTGCTACATGGATTGGAAGCCAAAAGTGTTGCCATTGTACTCATCGAGTCCGGTAGGCTCTCCCTCGCCAACATCAGCAGGCAAAAGAACCCCTCATCACCTCTACCAGGATACCTGGCTCCTCCCTTAGAAGAACTCTCTCACTGTTATATAGCAGCCACCGAAGGGATGCCAGCCTTCGTGCCCCAAGAACTCATCCAGGGCACAGAGCAACGCTGGTTCCAACAACTGGGTATGGAGAATGTGCTTATTGTGCCATTGCTTGTCAGTTCATACAATGACAGCAATGTCCTTACGAGAACTGCACTCTTCAATCACACTCATTGTGTTGGTTTTGCCTTCGTCAGCTACTCAAAGGCAAAACCTGAACCTACCCCCGGACAATACGCATTCTCGTTGGATATCGCCACTCAGTGCGCTCTGGCCATTGAAAAATCCCAGATCTTGACTGAAGTACACCAGGCGGCAACACTGGCCACAGAACGCGCTAATACGCTCGATGCAGTATTTAATGCGATGACTGAAGGCATTATGGTTATTGATATGCATGGTGAAATGATCGTTGGCAATAATACCGCTCGACGTTTTTTGAGTTTACCGTCTGACACTACTATATCGCTTTCCTATATTTTGCAACATTGTCCCTTTTATACCCTCCAAGGCCAGAGCATCTCTCCCGAAAATTTTCCTCTCTCGCGTGCCCTGCAAGGTGAGCAGATACATGGAGAACGCTTTATTACCATGCGTGCCGATAACTCTGAGCGTATGGTCGAGGTCAATGTCGCCCCTCTACTGGATAGCACAGGCTGCCAGATTGGTATTGTGGGAGCATTTCGTGATGTGACGGAACAAGTACGTGTAGAGAGGCGTATTCGCCGTGCTCTAGACACTATGCTGCACGCCGTAGAGATCGTATCCGGTATTACTGACATCAAAGATATTCTGCACCGCGTGCTGGCCATGACGCTGACTACCCTTAATTGCGACCGAGGCATTGTATTACTCTATCAGCCAGAAAAACAAGCCTTTCAGCCATTGCTCTCTCTTGGCTTTAAGCCAGAGGCAGAGGAACAATGGCTCGCCGAACAACAACGCTGGCTGGCCCCTACTGAAGACCAATATGCAGATTTCCGCACACAGTTGTTTAGTGGTCATGCTACGCTCATCAGCGGAGAACAATTCTCAGAACAGCCTAATCCATTTCAAGATACCATGATTCTTGCCGCACCTATTGCGCATAATAATCAGCTACAAGGTGTTATGCTCTTTGATCGCTCTTCCAAACTGAAACGCGAGCGCCATCCTGAGCCAGGAGCGACTCGTTTCCTCACCAGCTCCATTTTTAATATCTGGGATATCGCCGTCGTTGAAGGCATTACGCAATTCGCTGGTCTGGCTATTGAGCAAGCACGCTGGCAGGAAGAAGCAGAGATTGCACACACCAATGAAGCCATTATGCGCCAATCCAACTCCCTCAAAGACGAATTTCTTGCTATTACGGCCCACGAGTTTCGCACGCCGCTCACCATCATCCTCGCGCATAGCCAGATGATTGCTCGTGCGCTACGTAAAGCTGCCGCTGTGGAACCTAAATTACGCGAAAAGCTTGACGAAGGCATTCCTAGCATCGAACAACAAGCTCGCCAACTCACCAATATTGTTAATACATTTCTGGAAGTTACGCTCCTCAACCGTGGCCAGATCGCATTACAACAGGAAGAGATTAATCTGGAGGAGATTGCCAAACAAGTCGTCGCTGAACATGCCACCACCTCGCTTACCCACCAGATTGAATACGTTGTGGAGCCTAGCGAGCGCCCCTATCTTGTGCTAGGCGATAAAGCGCGTCTGCTACAAATCTTTGCCAATCTCATCCAGAATGCGATAAAGTACAGCCCACTGGGAGGTCCGATCACGGTCTCACTGATGCAACGCTCTAATGACGAAGCAAAAATGGTGGCTGAAGTGCAAGTTCAGGATGCCGGTATTGGTATTCCCCAGGACGCGCAAGCGCGACTCTTTGAGCGTTTTTACCGCGCCGCTAATGTTGAGGGTAGCCAGACACGAGGGATTGGGTTAGGACTCTATGTTGTTGCAGAGTTTCTGCATTTGCATGGAGGGACTATTCATGTGCAGAGTAGTGGGATTCCGGGTGAAGGCAGTCGCTTTATCTTTACACTTCCTCTAGTAGAAAGCAAAGCCAGGTGAACTCATACGAGTTCACCTGTCATAACCTTATAGTTAAATGCTACCTTCATAGCCGTCGGTGCCGTCAGATGCACAGTAAACCCGATCTGCGGCTGTAGGGATACATACTGCACTACCACAGGCCCTGGATCATTGGTGAGCATCACAAACACGACAGTGGACGCTGTAACATGGGCATTCGGGACAGAGACCTCTTTTTGTCCACTCTCAAAGATACCCGAACCTGAAAGTGTACTGCGAGCTACAGCTACATTACCTGTCAGTGTATTCACTGCTGGCAAATGTGCACTGGTGGCCTCTTTCTGCTCACGCCTGCGCTCAAGTACTGGCAAATGTGCACTGGTTATCCCCTGACAGTCACGCAGGACATCCAGAGCCAGTAACTGTGCTGAAGTCATACCGCTGACATCCTCTTGCAGCAGCTTGTGCGCCTCGTGCTCGGTTGTGAGCGGTGGCGTAGATGAGACAGCTTCCATACGTACCAGTGTGGTGCGACCGACTAAGCGTTGCACCTTCGGCAGGGACGCCATGGGCTGAGTTGATCCACTAGCTCGCTCTGCTGGCTCTCCGGCAGAAGAACGGTCAGGCACTTCTGCCAACGGCGTGGCTGGCGGCAGGTCAGATACTACCAGGTCTTGATCTTCGGTGACAGCAAGCGCAGTCTGTTGGCTAACAGGTGCTTGCTCTTCAGCTTCAGTGCCATACAGCTCATCGGTCTGAGGGTGAGCAGACGCCACCGACGATGGTTCAAGACGGAGCACATTGCCCAAAGCAGCGAATGATGAAGTAACACGCTGAGCCAGACGCATCAGTGCATTGACATTCTGCGTCGCCTGTGCCGCTGGCTGCTCGCCATCTTTCCTTGCAACAGGAGATGGCTTAACCAGACGAGCATGGCTGGCAGTATCAGCATTACTCTCAGTCTGTATTACGGTTAGCGCCTTAGATTGCAGAGTCAGCTGAGGGGGAATAATAGGCTTCTGGGATGAGCCACCGCCAGTACCATCTTGATCGCTCTGCTCCTCCAACCCTTCCCCGTCACCCTGCCATTGCCGCCCCTGAGCAGCATAATCTCCCAATGTTTCCTCAATTGAGGCAGAAAGGTCCTGCCGTTCTCGTGCAAAACGAGAAATCCACCTCTGCTGCATCATTTCACCTTGTTTATTCTGCTCTTCATGTGAAGCCATTGTTGCCCCTAAAACACGACTTTTTATTAGATATACGATACATGTTGGAATACATAAACATAGTATAACATATAATTCGTCAGATACTAAACGAAATAGCAAATTTGGGGGTGCGGGTAGGATCATCAGAATTCTTCCCACTTGCAAGTTCCACAGGGAACCGCTACAATGAGACACAGATTTCATCGAGCAGAAGGACGTTTTCATTTTTGCTCATTAGAATAGACGATTAATCACCATACGTTTAGCATATAAGGAAGGGCTTTTCTTCAATGAAGCTTAGCGGTAAGCATAAATTCAAAGCATCCAGCGCACAAGTTTTTCGTGCCATTCTCAATCCTGACGTTCTCAAGTCCTGCATCCCTGGTTGCAGTTCAGTTGAATACGTTGATGCAAATCGCTTGAGAGCGAGCATTACTACACAACTCCCAGGGCTAAAAGGCCCCTATATGGTAGTGATCAATATTGCCAACCGCCAAGAACCCAGCCATCTCGAACTTCAGGTGCAGCGCAAAGGTACCGGGGGTTCGATTAACTCGGTCAGCCAGATCAACTTGCAGGATGAAGCGGGTAGCGCATTGCTCACCTACAGTGCCAATGCCGAGCTTGAGGGTCCTATCTCCATGGCCAACAATCCCATTGGTAAGACTATTGTAGAAAGCTCTCTCAATTCATTCTTCAAAAATTTAGACAAAGCTATCTCGTGAAAGCGCGCAGGGCACCCATAAAGGATGCCCACAGGCATGCGCGCTAAGCGGGGGTCCAGGGGGCTTCGCCCGCCTTTCGGGGTTTGGGGTGTCCCCAAATTCTCCCATTCCCCAAAGGGTTTTGGGGTTCTGCACTAGCTATGCTCTTGGTCTAAGCTGGTTGCAAATTCTTCTTGAGGCAGGCAAAAAATTGTGCAGTGAGTTTTTCGACGGCACCACTTAAGAGGCGTGCCCCCACACTGGCTATCGTCCCGCTCACCACGACGTGCGCGCTCCAATCCATCTGCGTCTGCGTCACGTCAATGGCTGTGAGATTTATTCGTCCCTCTAGCTCCACCGCACTACCAGGCGCTTTACCACGTCCCTTCACCACCATGAGCTGCGGTTGTTGCAACTCTGGACGCGTCAGATCAATAGTGAATTTTGCTTTGACTGGCCCTATACCAACGGCAATCATTGCCTTCCAATGCTCCGGTCCTAACTCCTCAAGGCTCTGAAAACCCGGCGCACATGCCGCCACTTTATTCACATCCAGCAGATAGTCCCATACTTGCTCAATAGGCGCTGCAATCGTTTGTGTACCAGAAAAATCCATAAAATCTCCTTTCTCAATTGAAAGGGACCAGATCGCGTCGCATCTGGTCCCTTTCGCTTCACCGATTTCGACCTGTGGAGGCCCCTGTGCTTTCACACATGGGGTCCCTGACCCCATGTATTTCAAACTTCTGTAGGCAAATCAGCACGGCTTCCCCACTCATTCCAAGAACCATCATAGTTCGTCAGATGACGATATCCTAGCATGGCGAGGGTAAAGAGAAGAGTTGTTGCCGCAACTCCGCCATTACAATAGGCCACAATACGTTCTTCCGGTACTAATCCTTCACCATTAAATAGTGATTGTAGTTCTTTATTGCTACGGAATGTACCTGTTGCCATATCAATAACTTGTTCACGAGGAATGCTCCGAGCACCTGGAATATGCCCACGTCTCCCTTCACCACGTGCAATCCTTCCTGTATACTGTCCCTCATCACGTGCATCAATAAGCGCAACCCCCGATTGATCAAGTAAGGCCAATACGTCCGCCGCTGTGGCACGTAGCTCCGGCTGAACTACTGGCGTAAATCTCGTTGGCGGATAGATTGGTACGGTTTGCGCAAGAGGACGCCCTTCGCGCTGCCACTTAGCCAGGCCACCATTGAGTACCACGACTTTCTGATGCCCGTAATAGTTGAGTGCCCACCACAGGCGTGTGGCAAACTGCGCGGTCGGATGGGCATCATAAGCGACCACCAGATGTTGATCACCAATACCAACTTGCTCCATCGCCCTTGCAAAAGCCACGGGCGGAGCTACTTGCGCCTCAACGGGGTCGTTGTGATCAACAATATCGCTGCTCCAGTCAATGTAGACGGCACCAGGAATATGGCCCTGTTCGTACTCAGCGCGAGCACCGATATACAATGCATCCTGAATTGTTGTACTTTGAGATCCCTCATGCTCAACCAAACGTACATATCCACGCATATCCACAATGCGCATATCAGGATCATTGAGATGTTCAGCTAACCATGAAGTTTCTACCAAAAATTGTTCACGTGCTGTGGACATAATCAACCTCCCCTTCTGTTACAGTATCCTCACACAGATCGCAAGGCTAGAGCAAACCTGATGCACATCCCACACCTTCTACCGCAGGTAGTTCTAATCGAACGATGTCTCACATGTCAAGTGACTTTACACTAGGAAAACAAGCCTGCTGCATCTGGATTATCCGTATGCACAAAATGTGCAGGAGCACCAAATACCGTCATGGGTGTCACCTTCTCAATGCTCATAGATTCATTCGGCGTTTGCGTCGTTACGAAACGCTGCACCGTCAACCCTAACGGACGAGCGAGTACTAATGCCGCCGTTGATGCCAAAACGACGTTATTGACGGTACTATAAGGACGGCGTAATTTAGCCACCGCCATTGCAGACAGACCAGTGAGCATCCCCGCTACTGCCAGATTTGTACCACAGCGTTCATGAACTGCTAACTCCGGCTGAGTTGTACGCAATAACATGAGTGCCTCTTCAGCAGCAGGAAGGATAGCCTCGGTAGACACCTCGCCAAAAACAAAGAAACCTGCGGCAAAAGAGATACCCGAAAAACGTACGCCAGGATACTTCCTGGAGAGCAAGACAATGGTGGCGTGCTCTAGAGCATGGTTCTGCTTGACTGCACCGCCTAATAACATCTGTTGCGCAACCTGGATGACAGGATTAATGGAACTCATAAAAACCATGATCCTTCCTGAAAATTATACAGAACGAGTCATAGCGGCCCAGCATAGCCGCACCAAACAATGAGCAACAAGGAATTGCGCTTCATGGTCCGTACGTGACGTTGAACACGACCACTTCATCGCCGAAATTCACTATATCGCCATCATTTAAAGCTACAGGCCGCGTAATACGCATATTATTCACCATAGTGCCATTCGCACTTTGTAGATCCTCCAGATACCAGCGTCCCTGATCGAACCAGAGGCGAGCATGACGACGTGAAACCGTGAGGCCAGAGATGACCAGATCATTCCCATTGGTACGACCAATAGTCGTTACGTCCTGATGGAAGCGATATGCACGGCCAGCCATTGGACCATTACGGATCGATAACAGAGCCAGTACAGGCCGCCCGTTCTGCCCCAAAAAACGGTCTGAGGCCGCTCGCTTATTAGACAGGTCATCGCCACAAGTGGTGCAATAGAGACGAGTACTGGGATTAGGTGCCCCGCAGCGAAAACACGTCAATGTAATGCTAGCAGGGGCGATCTGCGACGAGGCTAATGGCACCACCGGAGCTGGTATAGCCTGCATAGGAGGTAAGGGTTGCGACACTGACTGCATAGGCATAGGTTGTATCGACCAGCTCGCACGTGGCAAAGGAATTTTGGCTTCCAACAAGGCCCTGGTGAGGGCATCTATCAGAGTCTCTGCCGACTGATAACGCTCATGTGGTTGCTTAGCCGTCATTTGTAATATCACCTGTACAATAGTGGCCGGGACATTTTCTGCAATCAGTCTATCGGCAGGTAATGGATCATGTAAATGCTTGATCGTGATCGTCAGCGGATTATCGGCGGTAAAAGGCACACGACCCGTCAAGCAATGGAAAAAGACAATACCAAGCGAGTAAATATCACTACGGCGATCTACAGCCTGACCCGTTCCTTGCTCAGGTGACATATATTGTGGTGTACCAATACCTGTACCAGCTCGTGTAAGGTTTGTCGAGGCCTCAAGAATCTTGGCAATACCAAAATCGGAGAGCAGGAGATGTCCATCTTTACGTACGAGCATATTCGCTGGCTTGACATCGCGGTGTACGATCCCATTGCGGTGCGCGCAATCTAGCCCCTCTGCGGCTTGCATGATGAAATATGACGCCTCTGAAACAGTCAAGGGCTTTTTCAAACGATCTTTTAGCGTCCCCCCATCCACATATTCCATCACAATATATGTGACATTCTCCTGCTCACCGAAGTCATGAATCTGCACGATATTTGGGTGGGCTAGTCTGGCAACAGAACGAGCCTCTTGCACGAAACGCTTCACGAAAATCGGGTCCTGGGCATGAAAGGCAGGTAAGACTTTGACCGCCACGTAGCGATCCAGTGTTGGCTGATACGCCCTAAACACTGCTGCCATGCCACCAGCTCCAATCCTCTCCGCGACACGGAACTGGCCCAACGACTTGCCTATTAGCCCATCTAATTCATCTTTATCCTGGTGCATACCCCAAATGACTCCCTTTGTTCTGCCGTTTGCATCGTGCCAAATTCATAGTATGCACTCCAAACTTAGCACAGTCTGGGGTGCAGTACTAAGCCCCATCACCTTCTAAGGGAAGATGGTTATTAGTGTCTTTGCTCAGTAGACAGAAACAGACTGCATCTACGACGAACAGTGCTGCATTTTTCCTACTTGATTATACAGTCACAAACGGATGCTGTCGAGTAACATCAAAAATACGCTTGGCCTATCCCTCAAGCAATAGCGCTTCTGGGTCCTCGATCAGTTCTTTTACCTTCACCAGGAAACGTACGGCCTCGCTGCCATCAACGATACGGTGATCGTAAGATAATGCGACATACATCATTGGCCGAATCACCACCTGGCCGTTCAGAGCGAGCGGGCGCTGCTCGATTTTATGCATGCCCAGTATCCCTACCTGCGGCCCATTCAAGATTGGGGTTGAAAGTAATGAGCCAAATATTCCTCCATTTGTAATAGTAAACGTACCTCCCTGCAATTCGGTCAACGTTAAGGCATTCTCCCTTGCTCTCTTGGCCAGATCTGCAATTTCACGCTCGATCTCGGCAAAGCTTTTGCGGTCTGCATCGCGCACAACGGGCACGACCAGACCTTCCTCAGCGCCCACTGCAATGCCGATGTCATAGTAGCGTTTAATGATCATCTCATTGCCCTGAATCTCAGCATTCAAGCGCGGGTAGGCTTTGAGTGCCCCCATGACGGCTTTTGTAAAGAAGGACATAAAGCCTAGCGAGACGTTATGCCGCTCTTTGAAGGTCTCCTTACGCCGACTACGTACATCTATGACGGCTGTCATGTCGATTTCGTTAAAGGTGGTAAGCATGGCCGCTGTATGCTGTGCTTCGACAAGACGTTGCGCTATAGTCTGGCGACGACGCGACATGCGTACCCGTTCTTCAGGCCGCTCAGATGCTACGACGGTTGGCCGTGCAGCAGCTACGGGTGCTGCCTGTATGGCAGGTTTGGCTACGGGTGCTGAAGTTTGTGCTGCTGTCGCCTGAGTTGGCGCGGCAACCTGCTGGCTAGCTTGCGACAGATAACTTATTACGTCGTCCTTTGTCACACGACCATGTGGATGAGTCCCTCTCACCTGTGAAATATCAACATTATGCTCTGCTGCAATGCGACGCGCTAAGGGCGAGGGCGCACGCTGAGACTCTACGACAGGAGTTTCAGACGCTTTAGGTGCAACTACAGTAGCTCCATTACTCGCTTGCACCCCCACGCCAATCATACCGATCACCTCGCCAACGGCAACAATATCCCCTTCGTGTTTGAGCACTTTTTGTAAGATGCCATCTTGCTCTGCACTCACTTCCACGTTGACCTTATCGGTCTCTAACTCCACAAGGGTCTCCCCCTGATGCACAGGTTCGCCTTCTTTTTTCAACCAGGATGCGATAGTCGCATCAACTATCGATTCACCTAATGTCGGTATACGGATCTCAACGGACATGTTTTCCTCCGGGCTGTCTCAGCGGTAAGCCGCATGCCTCCGCTAGAATTTGCTCTTGCTCTGCTGCATATAGATCCCAGAAACCCGCCGCCGGGCTAGCATGTTCTGGACGAGAGATAACATTGACGGTCTGATGACGACTAGCAACGTCGTACAAACGTGGAGCTATATAACTCCAAGCTCCCATGTTACGCGGCTCTTCTTGCACCCAGGTAATATCACGAGCCTGTGGATAACGCGCCAATACACGCTTGAGCGCATCAACTGGAAAAGGATACAGCAATTCGACACGCACAATAGCCGTATCATCAACCTGTGTACGGCTCTCATGGGCAAACAGATCTACAGCAATTTTCCCAGTACAGAGTATAACACGCCGAATGCGCTCCGCGTGCTGCTTGCTCCTTGGATCATCCATGACGGGTTGAAAGGTTCCTTCAACGAGATCTTGCAGTCTCGATGTCGAGAGGGGATGGCGTAAGAGACTCTTGGGCGTCATAATGATCAGTGGACGCGCATAGTGTTTGAGATAGAACGCTTGGCAGCGTAATAGATGAAAATACTGTGCGGCAGTCGAACAATTAGCAATACGCCAATTATCTTCCGCTGCTAATTGCAGATACCGTTCTAAACGAGCACTTGAGTGTTCCGGTCCCTGACCCTCGTAGCCATGAGGTAGCAATAAGACGAGCGATGTTTCCTGACGCCATTTGGCGCGTCCAGACGCGATAAATTGATCAATAATCACCTGAGCAACATTGGCAAAATCGCCAAATTGCGCTTCCCACAGCACCAAGCAGTCGGGCGCATGGACACTATAGCCATATTCAAAACCTAGCGCGCCAGTCTCGCTCAATGGACTGTTGTAAATAGCAAACGATGCTCGCGCTTGTGCAAGGTGTTGCAGCGGCACATAGCTGACACCATCAGCCTGACTGTGCAAAACAGCATGACGATGGCTAAACGTCCCACGTTCACAGTCCTGACCGGTCAGACGAATCGGTGTGCCGCCCGCTAGAATGGAGGCAAAGGCCAGAGCTTCCGCCTGCCCCCAATCAATCCCACCCTCTGGACCCAGTGTATTGGCGCGTCGTTGCAAAGTACGAGCTAACTTAGGATTTGGCGCAAAGTGTTTGGGCCACGTAAGCAATTCTTCGTTAAAGGCAAGAAGCTGCTCTGCCGTGACAGGAGGGACAACTTCCGCCACTAGACTATGCCCGTTCTGCCCACCAGAGACTTCCAGATCATCATGATGTGATCCATGATCCGCCTCGCGCTTGGCCTGCCCCAAGACGGCAAAGGCTTCCTGCACCATGGCCTCGACATCTTCGTATGTCACCACGCCTTCTCGCTCAAGGCGTTGCGCTAACAACTCGCGCACCGTCGGATGCTGGCGAATAGTCTCATACAGCTGAGGTTGCGTAAACGCTGGCTCATCCCCTTCATTATGTCCCCACCGTCGATAGCCAATCAGTTCCACCAGTACATCTTTATCGAATTCATCGCGATACGCATGCGCCAAGCGTACCGCCGTTAAACAGGCATAAGGATCATCAGCATTCACATGAATAATAGGAAGCCCAAATGCCTTTGCCAGATCGCTGGTGAAGAGCGTTGAACGGCTATCACTCGGCTCGGTGGTAAAACCAAGCTGATTATTGACGATGATATGAATCGTGCCACCAACCCAATACCCCGGCAAATGCCATAGATTCAATGTCTCGGCCACTACTCCCTCACCAGGAAATGCTGCATCACCATGTATCAGTATGGGCAAGGTACGATCAACACCCTGTAAAGGCAGACCAAGCACTGTACGAATCTCCTGCGCGGCACGTGCCATCCCTTCAATCACTGGATCGATAAACTCCAGGTGGCTGGGATTAGGGGCAAGAATAATCTTCAATTCGACCTCATTCCCCTCACCTAGCAGATATTGCGCACCAAGGTGATACTTCACATCGCCCGTCCATCCATAACCAAAACTATCTGTAAGCGGCACACCTTCTTCGTGCTTGGCATGCGCAAATTCAGCCAGGATAGTGGCATACGGTTTTTCAAGTACATGCGCCATAACATTCAATCGGCCACGGTGCGCCATGCCAATGATCACTTCCTTAGTCTCCGAATCAATCGCAGCCGTGATGATTTCATCCAGCATAGGTACCAGCGCATCGGTTCCCTCAATCGAAAAGCGTTTCTGCCCAGGAAACGTCTGATGGAGATAACGTTCAAACACTTCCACTTGCGTCAGCCTCTTGAGCAACTTGCGCGCATTTTCAGTACTCGGAGAATGCTGATACAAATGACAGCCTACCGCATCACGCAACCAGTTGCGCTCATCGGGACTTTTCACCTGATCAAACTCATAGCTAATTGTACCAGAATACATTGCACGCAAAGCCTCAACCGCTTCAAATGCATTATTTACCCCTTCAGCTGCATGCCCGCCAATCACAGCAGGAGGCAAGTGCGCTAAATCTTCGTCATGAAGACCATGAGTTTCGGCTAATAAGGCTGGATCTCCCAGAGGCTTGCCCCCCAGAGGGTCCAGCTGTGCCCCAAGGTGCCCACGCTCACGAATCGCATGTGCTAATGCAGACGCCGCAACGATATGCGTCACATCCTGTGCTTGCACCGCTGCTGTAGTCGTGCTGCCCGCGAATGCTGCTTCTTGCTCAGGAGACCATGTAGCAAAGATAGCGCGCGTCGCCTCGTCCACCAACTCAGGACTCTGCTTATATCGTTCATACAAATCCAGCACATAACCTACATTTGGTCCATAAAATGTTTTCAGGTCGTACATATATATCCTTTTTTACCAGTCAACCTACTATCGCTCCGCTTCGTTCAGGGTCCTACGCAGCAAGCTATTCTCATTCTATGACACACTCCCAGCCCGTGATCGGGCGGGGCTTCTGGCACTCCTAAGTACGCGAAAGTTCGAGTATGTGCGACGTAGCCGCTATTCATTGAACAATCGTAATTATTGAGAAATACCGGGAATAGGTTCTACCACCCTAGAACCTACTTCTTGCGGGGTGCCCACCGCATTACTCGATCCTTGCCTTGCGCTGTGGGTAGATGGCCCTCTCACCCGTTTGGCGTCCTGGGACAGAGTAACACCTTCTGTTTTCACAGACCTCCGCGCACGTCGCAACGGAGCTTGTTGAGGCTTTTCCTTGAGGGATGTCTGTTGATAACGAGCAAGCAGGCGTTTGCCTATGTTGAGGCTCGCATTCCTGTCAGCATTGTCGCGCATCTGGCAGTTCGGGCAATAAGCAAGCGGTGCACCAGGAGTGTATCCTTCTGCTGGTTGATCAGCATTGTAGCGTGCAACTTTTGCGCCACATCTGGCACAGTCACGACTGGTATTACGAGGATTCACGCGACTGGTAACAATCCCTTCATTCCACGCCTTGTATTTGCTATACCTGAATATTTTACCACGTAACCAGGACGAGCGCTTTTCGTTTCCCCGCTTGCTTGAAGTTGGCAAGATGCTCAAAGACCAAGATTGTCGCGCCGTGCTCTTTGGCGAAAGCGACCACGCGATGACTCACCTGATGCGCAGCATCCTCATCGTATCAGACACAACGGAAACAAGAGGACGAGCAAGGCTTGTGCGTTTACCCCAAATGACGGAAAAGCGGTGGTGCAGGAGGGCGGCTAGCCCTCCTGACGGGGTGCGGGGTGTCCCCGCAACCTCTTTTTTCCTCTGCCGCCGAAGGCGGCAAAACAGACAAAACGGGTAAACGCCAAAGCCCTGGAGGACGAGAAGGAGTGATTGACTGTCTATCATTTCCTATGGTATCATAGCCTTACCACACTCAAATCTAAACGCGGTTCGGACCTCCCGAAGAAACGGTCAAATGAGAATAGAGCAACGTTTCTTCAATTGTATAGTAACTAAACGAGGGGTCACATCACAGTAGACTTGTGATCAGCAAGGCTCATCAAGGTGGGTACCACGGAAGTCCCTCTCGTCCAACGCAGAGACGAGAGGTTTTTTATGATATACACACTTATTGAAGAGGAAGGACGCATAGGCAATGCAGACGAAGCTACTCTACCATACAAATAGCTTCACCTATGAGTGCACCGCAAAGATCGTCGCTGTCGAAGGCGACGAGGTAGCCCTTGACGCAACCGTTTTTTATCCAGGGGGTGGCGGTCAAATGGCAGACCGTGGCGTAATTACGTGGCACAATGGACAAAACCAAGCTAGCGTCATTGCCATCAGTAAGCGCAATGATATCGTCTGGCACACGCTTGATTGCA
>Ga0066654_10000051_pt1 | contig 19912 bp, 19 predicted proteins | sample GraSoiAngelo_103_FD_66715 | JGI IMG/M metagenome (GOLD analysis project Ga0066654, IMG submission 66715) | Grasslands soil microbial communities from the Angelo Coastal Reserve, California, USA - 14_0903_05_20cm | ecosystem: Environmental > Terrestrial > Soil > Grasslands | place: USA... | reverse complement strand
CGTCCACCTTGCTTGTAAAGTGGAATGGCCTGGTTGCGTTTCTTTACTTCCAGTTCCAAGACTCTTAGCACATCAGCTTCGGTCAATGGCTGACCATATTCAGCGTTTTTGCGATCCGTTCTGGCAACTTCAAGGTTGTGGATTGCTCCCAACGCCATACGCAATGTGTCTAGCCTGGATTGGTCACGTGCTTTCTGTGCTTCAATTATATCTTTTCTCAGTTGTTCTTCGATAGGAAATGCTTGTCTTGTCATAACTCTATACTCCCGCTATGATAATGGTAGGTGCGGCTCTTAGTATACAATGAGCACTGAGAAAAATCATCAGTATCTTGCAGAAGCGAGTAGTTATGTTGCCTTGTCTTGCCTTAATGCTTAAGCTGCCTTAAGATGCAGCATTTACAAGATCGCGGGCAATATTCCACACATTCGGCGAACCCATGCCAGTTGCCAGATCATAGCCCGTCGTTGCTGGATAGTAAAGATTATTGCCACTGGCGACATCATGGTAGGCTGGATAAAGTTGTTTCGTATGGTATAGGCGATAGAGACTTCTAATATTAACGGCGGGCTGAGCATGCCGGGCTAAGTACTGATTGAGGTCGGCGGCAATGCCAGCCCACAAAGCGACAGTAGCACTGGTTCCACCAGCTGTAATCCAGCCGCTAGCAGGGCAGTTCGCAGCTGCAACTGTACAATAGGCGGAATAGCTAGTTACTGGATCAGCGTTAGCTGACACATCAGGAATCATGCGTTGAGTAGAGGTAAGGTTAAGACCGTTCTGATAGCTCGGACGTGGAAAAAATGAACTGAGTCCACCACCACTGCCAGTACCTTGTGGACTACGGGACGCGCATGTGGGGCAAGACCAAGCAGACTCGTTTGCATAGGAGCTATCACTTTTCAGATGTAAACTGGTTCCACCAACGCTGATCACATGAGGGTCACTGGCGGGCGAATCGACTGAGAGTGTCTTATCAGCGCAATCATATGCACCAGCATCACCAGTTGCCGCAAAGAACGTCTGTCCCTGTACCACTCCTTGCTTGAAAATAAGATCGAGCGTACGTATTTCTGCTTCTCCCAACACACTCTCGCATGCCCCCCAACTAGTACTAACCACCTTTGCATGATTATCATTAACAATGCGGTTATAGGTAGTGTTGATGCCGGCCAGACTATTTTTGCCGATATAGATCTCCTGTCTCGCCCCTGGCGCAACAGCTTCTAGGATCTCCATGTCCATCTCAACCTCAATGGCTTCTACCCCTGGTGCGGTAGTGGTGCCATCGGTGAAGACATTAGTAACAGGGGGTGGATCAATCCCGTAATGGGTGCTATAGGTGCGGATATCGGCTGGGTTATAATTATCTAGTTCAAAAAGCGCGACCGTCTGACCAGTCCCATCAATGCCTGCATCGAACAGAGGATCTATATTGTAAGCTGTCCGCAGTTCGCTGGGCATATACCCACCAGTGGTAGCAATATAGTGTCCTTGAGTAGGACTACGAGCTACACTCTGACTCCTAGCATAGTGCTCTAAATTGCTGAGACCCGCCACATTCGTAATCACTCCGGCCATATCTATAGGCACCGAAGGCTCGTTAATTGGGGCATAGATGGCACGTCCTCCTATCATATAGTCATCTATAGTGACGCGAAAAGCGTGCTCAATAGCGGCGACCGATCCTGATGCATTGATAAGTAAGTGATTCGGTGCCACGGCGTCAATAGAGAGACCCTGGTGATGCAGATAAGCGGTTACTTTGTCCACTGTGGCCTCGCTGGGGCCAAAGAGGTTGGTGAACTGACTCGGTGTGAGGTAATGGTCGTAGAAGGGCGAATGAGGATCACTCTGCTGAGCGATCAGTTGATCCAGCTCGGCCTCGTGAGGCGAATGCAAAGCAATTGAGAGCTGCAAGATATGGTTATCCTCTGTCGTGTGCAGGGGAAAATGATGCTGTAAAGCTGCTATCAGATGGCCAGTAATCAAAGAGCGTGGTTCTACTCCACTCAAGGGCAAGATAGCAGATGCCGGGGATACACTATACAAGACGGACCCTATTGTAACGACGAGTAACACAGTAAAGGACGCAATACCATAATAACGAGACCTTCTCTGATGCACAGTTCTTTCCAACCTTCCCCCTCTAACCGAAAGTCATGAGCATAACAAAAAATACAGTAGCTATCATGTATGTTATGCAAAATAATCCATCACGTAGTGAATAGCGCTCAGAGGCATTTACCTTCAACCAACCATCTTTGCCACTACAAATATATTATACTGTTGGAACGAACTTTGTAGTGACTAAAAACCGGGAACGTTCATTGCTGCCTCGCCTAAGCTGTGAGGGAGAGGGATGGGCCATTGCTGTGAAGGCAGTTGAGTGAAGACAGCCCGGCCATTTCCGCTTGGTTGTTCATTGTCCCTACCACGACAGTTACTCTATGGGATACAATGAGAGATGAACCTATTAGAGTAGATAGTACATCCTCGCACAAAGAAGTGTTCAAAGGAGTAGCATAATGGCGAAAGTTTTTGAGAATGTAACATCGCGTGCGCAAAAAGTATTCATTAACGAGGCGTTAAGCGATTTTAGCAGAGAAGAAAATAGACAAGCTCAGGCAGATGCCTTGGTGCGGGTACAAAGCGAACTGGGACAAACCTATCCATTGATTATTGGAGGGAGAAAAATCGTTAACAAAAGGACGTTCACCTCTGTTAATCCATCACAACCTGATCAAGTCATTGGCCATTTTTCACGAGCGACCGTTGAGCAGGTCAATCAGGCTGTACAGGTTGCAACAGCAACTTTTGAGGTGTGGAAGCATGTTCCGGCGGAAAAGCGCGCTGGTTATCTCTTCGCAGCAGCCGACCTGTTACGACAGCGCCGTTTTTATATGAATGCCTGGATGATTTATGAAGTGGGTAAGAGTTGGGTAGAAGCGGATGCCGATACCGCGGAGGCCATAGATTTCCTGGAATTTTATGCTCGTGAGATGTTGCGCCTGGCGCAAGACCAGCCAGTGGTCAATATCGAAGGTGAACAAAATAAGCTCGTATATATCCCACTGGGAGTAGGTGCAGTTATTGCGCCATGGAACTTCCCGTGTGCTATTACAGTCGGCATGACCAGCGCATCAATCGTCGCGGGTAACAGCGTTGTACTTAAACCAGCCAGCACCGCGCCGACCATTGCCTACCAGTTCATGCGTATTCTGGAAGAGGTAGGCTTGCCGAGCGGAGTCGTGAACTATCTAGCAGGCTCTGGTTCAGAGATTGGCGATGCTCTGGTTGATAATCCGCAGGTGCGCTACGTCGCCTTTACCGGTTCGCGTGATGTTGGTCTGCGCATCTACGAGCGTGCCTCAAAGCATCAAAAAGGGCAGCGCTGGCTCAAGCGCTCGATCTTAGAGATGGGGGGCAAGGATGCCTTAGTAGTTGATGAGACAGCTGACCTTGAAGCAGCTGCTAATGGCATTGTGGCAGCTGCTTTTAGCTTCCAGGGACAAAAATGTTCCGCCGGTTCACGAGCGATCATCGTCGAGCAGGTCTACGATCAAGTGTTACAAAAGGTCATTGAGAAAACCAAACAATTGAGTATAGGCGATGTCGCACGACCGGAGACCATTATAGGACCGGTGATCGACGAAAGTGCTATGGAGAAGATTCTCAGGTATATCGAGATAGGGAAGGGCGAAGGGGAACTCGTTATTGGAGGTGGGCATCAAGAGCCTGGCTATTTCATAGAGCCGACCATTTTTGCCGATGTCAAGCCGGATGCAATTATTGCACGGGAGGAGATTTTCGGTCCAGTGCTTGCCATTATCAAAGCACACGATTTTGATGAGGCCCTCGCTATCGCCAACGGTACCGAATATGGTCTGACTGGCGCGCTCTACTCATATGATCCACAGCGTATTGAGCGTGCCGAGGAAGAGTTCCATGTTGGCAATCTGTACTTCAACCGCAAGTGTACTGGCGCATTAGTAGGAGTACACCCCTTCGGTGGCTTCAATATGTCCGGTACCGATTCAAAGGCCGGGGGCAGAGATTACCTATTATTGTTCACACAGGCCAAATCTATTGCGGCAAAAAAGTAGCAACGAGGTTCTGTGAAATGTTCCCTTACTGCATCTAGACGTGGCAGAAGGGATGAGAGGGAGATTGTTTTTTGGTAACTATAACATCACTCACCACTGGTATACGGCAGATGTCCCTGCCATTCCAGGGCGAAGACGATATTATTGGTCCTTATCTACTAACTGGTAGCGATGAAATCGCTATTATTGATCCAGGTCCAGGCACTACCTACGAAGCTCTATTGGCGTCGTTACGCGAGTTGGACATTGATCCCCAGGATGTCACACATTTACTTGCCACGCACATTCACCTGGATCATACTGGAGCTATTGGCACACTGCTCCGTTATATGCCTAAAGCCAAGGTGCTCGTTCATAGCAAAGGTGCACCTCATCTGCTAGATATTTCCAGGCTGGTGGCAAGCGCCGAGCGCATCTATAAAGATCGCATGCGCACACTCTGGGGGGCAATTGAGCCAGTACCAGCAGAACGTTTGCAGGTGATCGAAGATGGCAATATACTCAGCATTGCCGGGCGACGTTTAGAGGTCCATTACACACCTGGACATGCTGCGCATCACGTAGTCTTCTTCGATGTCCATTCTGGCGAACTCTTTGCTGGCGATGTAGCGGGTGTACGCCTGCCGGGGATCGACTATGTGCGGCCTCCCACGCCGCCGCCGGATCTGGATATAGAAGCATGGTCGAGCAGCATCGATAAGCTAAAGAAACTTCACCCGGATGTATTGTACTTGGCCCATTTCGGACCAACGCGCAACGTGACATCTCATCTAGAGCGGGTGCGTGAGAAGCTCTTCTCGTGGGGAGACTTCGTACTCCATGCCATGCAAACGGGCAAGACCGAGCCGGAAATCATCGAGATGCTGACAACGCGCACCGAGCCAGAATTGCGTCGCGCGGCACGTGACGAAAAAACTCTGCTACGTTATGACCTTGCCACGAATTATACGATGACCGTACAAGGCTATATGCGCTATTGGCGCAAGAAACATCCTGATCGCCTTTGACCTCCTCTCTGTGTGGTTGTCAGGCAGGAGATTCCCTTTCTTGTGGGGGAATTTCCTGTCTGCTTTGAGTACTCTGGACTATCCGACTCGTCAATACAAAATCAGGCAAATAAATGCTTGACAAAGCGTCAACTATAGAGTACAATCCTGATGTCAATACACAAACAATATTGTACAGGCCTCGTTCGTCTAGTGGCCAAGGACGCCACCCTTTCAAGGTGGAGATCACGGGTTCGACTCCCGTACGGGGTACTATTTTTAGAAGAAGCCTGGCATCACTGCTTATTTACGGTATGTCAGGCTTCTTCCCTTTTGCTTTTATGGAAAGGTCATGTACAATGCTAAGTGTTGAAGAAGCTCTTGAACGCATGCTCGCTCAAACATGGCCATTGGCAGTGACGCAGGTCCCACTGGCTGAGGCGCTGCACTTGGTCTTGGCTCAGGACATTATTGCGCAGGAAGATATGCCCCCTTTCGCCAATTCTGCGATGGATGGTTTTGCCCTGTTGAGTGAAGACAGTAAAGCTCGTGATGGGAGGACGCCACGCTTGCAGGTGACTGGCACGGTCGCAGCTGGGTATGTTGCCAGTCATGCAGTGACAGAAGGTACAGCTATGCGCATCATGACAGGCGCGCCAGTGCCAGCTGGCGCTGATACGGTTATTCAGGTAGAATTGACACGCAGCGAGAGTCCTGAGAGTGAATGGGTGGAGATCCTACAAGAAGTTCCTGCGGGCAATAATATACGTCCCGCAGGCGAAGATATGCGCAAAGGGCAAACCGTCCTTTTAAAAGGGACCGCAATTGGTCCCTGGGAGATTGGCATTCTGGCAACACTCGGCCAGGCCACTGTGCCTGTTGTGCAGCGCCCGCGCGTGGCCATTTTAGGAACTGGCGACGAAGTCATTGACGTAGGCGAAGCGCTACAACCTGGGAAAATTCGCAACAGTAACAGTTACTTGTTAGAAGCCGCAGTACGACAGGCTGGGGCAGTACCATATCGTCTGGGCGTAGCACGCGATACTGTCGAAAGCTTACGCGAAAAATTTAGCGAAGCTCTCCACTATGATCTGATCCTTACCTCTGGTGGTGTCTCGGTCGGTGATTTTGATCTTGTCAGGAGCATCCTGCAAGAGCAAGGCGAGATGAATTTTTGGCGTATTAACATGCGTCCGGGGAAGCCAGTTGCCTTTGGTCATATGCGTGGCGTTCCCTTACTAGGTCTGCCGGGAAACCCGGTCTCTGCCGCCGTCACCTTTGAACTCTTCGGACGGCCTATGATACGCAAGATGTCAGGACACACGCGCCTGCAACGACCCCAGGTCGATGTAATTGTTGACGATGGCATACAAAAGTCTGCACAGCGGCGGCACTATGTACGCGCTAGTGTAGCGTGGCATGACGGTCACTTCATCGCTCGTACCACTGGTAATCAGGGATCACATATCATGACCTCACTAATTAATGCCAACGCGCTCGTTATTGTCCCGGAAGGTGGTGTGACTATTCCCCCTGGTGGCACTGCCAAAGCAATCATGCTCGACTGGCCGGAAGTATCTTCATAATTGTTGTTCAGTTTGTTCTTGATGCAAGCGATAGCGCAACTGATCGCGCGAAATACATAATAAGGCAGCAGCGCGTACCTGATTGCCATGAGAGCGTTCTAATGCCTCCTGCACAAAAGTGCGCTCGATTTCTCCCAGGAAGGCTCGTAAATCAATGCCTTCCTGGGGGAGATGCATCTGCTGGCGTAATTCTTGTAAACGCTGATTTGCACTTGTTCCTGCATGGCGAATCTCTTCTGGCAAGTCGTTGGGGTGGATCTCATGATCCTTACACAAAATCTGTCCCCGCTGGATAACACTGCGTAGTTGTCGTATATTGCCTGGCCAGTGATAGCTCAGCAACAATGCTAAAGCATCCTGACTGATGCGGAGCGGCTCATTGCCCTCAATACTCTGCAAGTGCAAAAAGTGGTGGATGAGTGGTTCAATATCTTCTGGGCGTTCACGCAATGGCGGCAAGTAGATAGTAATGACCTTGAGACGATAGAAAAGGTCGTCGCGAAAGAGCCGACGTGCCACAGCAGCTTGCAGATCGCTATTTGTGGCAGAGATGATACGCAGATCGACATGAATTTCTTTGGTGCTACCTACGCGGTGAAAACGACGGGTTTCAAGGAAGCGTAACAACTTTGCCTGCAAAGCCAAGGGCATCGATCCTATTTCGTCGAGGAAGAGCGTACCACCATCTGCCCGTAACACATGTCCTTCACGCGACACTTTAGCATCAGTAAAAGCGCCAGCCTCGACACCAAATAATTCTGTCTCTAGCAACGTATCTGGAAGGGCTGCACAGTTAATATCGACAAACTGATAGGCAGCCCGACTACTTAACTCATGGATTGCTCGTGCCACCACATCCTTGCCCGTGCCACTCTCTCCCTGTAACAAAACTGTGGTGGTTGGGTACATGGCGACCTGTCGTGTCATAAGAGCCACATGTTGCATGGCCGGACTACGACCAACAACCATACCAGCCAGACGATCATAATCGTCTGGTTCCTCCAGTGGCTTGCGGATAAATGGCACTCCGCGTCCCTTCACACATATCTCCCCTTCAACAAATACAGCCAATCCCTGACTCAGTTTCAGATTAACAGTTTACTTGGTTAACGTACAATTCCTGCTGGTGTACGCGTACTACTAGGAAATGTTGATAGCTGAGAAGTTGCAACCCGGCCACGTTCTATCGTTGCAAGATTGCCGCTCTGGCCCCACCTTGCATCTGCTGCAAAAGCTGGTTGTGCAGAATGTTGCGGTAGAACATCAGAGGTTGGCAATGCTGGTGGTCGAGGTGCGGCTGCATAACTAGGTAGTGCACCGCTGTTTAAGCTAGCAAGATGAGACTCTCTAGAGACTGGTGAGACATCGTGAGATGGTCCTATTGCAGGCAGGGTTCCCTGAACAGTGACTTGCACGATACCTAAAGCCATCAATTCCCCAACGATCTGGCAAACGAGTGCAGACTGCATGCTTAGTTCCTGACTGACAACGCGCAACGTCTTTTGACCATTCACACAGGTCAACACTCTCCATTCATCAGGTGTTAGCTGAATGCGCGGATTCTGCTCAGTAAAAGTACTCAGATCTGCTGGCACTAAGATCATATCGGGTTTCATGAACGTTGTATCAATGCGCGGTGGTGGTACCGGCGATATCACCCGCTCTGGTGGTGTTAGCCCACCAGAGAACGCTGATCGGCTATCGTTTAAAGATGCAAAGCTGGTCTCTTGATTAAGAGAAGCGAAGCTCACCTCGGCGTCAAGAGAGGCGCTCGTTTCGGCAACATCGAAGATAGGAGTCTGCAACTCATCTGCGGACAATAACGAGCTGGCAGAGAAGGAAGATGTATCGGCTGAAAATTGGGAGGCGTTCGTGATAGTTACCATGCTAGCAATATCAGAAGCGGGGGGTGTTGGAGCAACCAAAGTAGGATTTTGGGATGCAGGTGCCCCCCCATTCGCGGGCTGGGCAGGCACGCGCAGATCGGTTGAACGTGTTAGTAGAGCAGGAGATAAGAGTGTAGTAACAGACAAACCCACCAACAAACGACCAACAGGCGGTGCAACATCTTCTTCAAAATGAATCTCGCCATTGGGCCATTGCAAAAGCACCTGTAATACTTCGCGCGCTTTTTGTGTAGCCCACGCTCGCAAATCCTCCTGTCCCACATAGCCAAGGCTCATTAAAGTAAGAGCCATCTTCGTCTCGCTTAACTCTTGCGGACTGATAGTCTGTACAACTTCGTGCAGGGCTTGTGCGGAAATAATGCCATCATGTACAAGTCTCTCGCCTAGACTAGCGTTTGTGCGTACAGGACCAATGCAGATTAATTGCCCCCCACGAAAGTATAGCTCAACCCAGGTAGCCTCAGACTTAAGCGTGAGCAACCCGGCTTTGGCATGTGTTTCAACTCTCTGCAAAACACTTGACAGATTATACTGCTCTAATGTACCTATAAATGACACAGGAATTCACCGTCCGTCTCAAGGCAACTCTATACGTTCCATATACACTCTATCCCCCTTAGAGAGAAATATGGGTATAAGAGTCTGCTAGAATTTATTGTAATTTATAAAGTATATCGCGCTACAGAATGCGAAGCGCGAAGTTGACGATCATTGTCAATGCTGTGAGAAGCGCGTAATTGCGTCTCTCGAAACCTTAGAGGAAGGTTGACCAAGTAAACATAGACATGAAGACCCCATTGCCTGAACACGGAAGGAGAGGGATTCGAACCCCCGGGGCGGTTAACCCAGCTGTTTTCAAGACAGCCGCAATAGACCTCTCTGCCATCCTTCCAATACATACTATACCACAGCCTTTGCTAATTTGGAAGGGGGAAATCACCCCTTTTTTCTCATTGAAGTGACGACCTCAATAGGCTTGTGAAGATCTTTTCGCTTAATGCTGAGCGGAGGCAAGTAACGAGAATCCCATATATGGGCGTAGTACCTTTGGGATAACTACTGATCCGTCGGCTTGTTGATAGATCTCTAAGATCGCGGCCATCGTGCGACCAACTGTCAATCCTGAGGCATTCAAAGTATGCACATATTCAGATCGTGCGCCATTAGTTGGTCGATACTTAATGTTTGCTCGCCTGGCCTGGAATGTTTCGCAATTACTCACCGATGAGACCCCTACGTAACTGTTCATGCTAGGCAGCCAGACTTCAAGCTCATAAGTTTTTGCAGCTGCAACAGGGAGCTTGCCAGTACAGAGCATCACAACACGGTAAGGCAATTCCAGCCGCTGTAAAATCGCTTCGGCATGAAGTAACATCTGTTCGAGCGCATTATAAGATTCTTCAGGCGTGGTCATCTGAAACAACTCTACCGTGTTAAACTGATGCGGGCGGAGCAGACCTCGGGGTTGAAGTGCTGGAGACCCTGCCTCACGGCGAAATGCCGTAGCCCACGCGGCATAGCATAGGGGTAGCTTATCTCGCGTCAGAATCGTATCGCTATGCAGCCCAACCAGTGGTACTATGGCAGTTGGATTAAGATAGAGCGTATCGGAGGAACAGAGATATGCCTGATTTTCAAATTTGGGCAATTGTCCTGCACTTTGCATTACTACTGGTTTAACGAGCTGCGGCGGCATAATCTCGGTATAGCTGTGCTCGCGTGTATGTACATCGAGCATAAAGGAAATCAATGCTCGTTCTAAACGCGCCCCTAATCCTTTCAATGTCACAAAACGGCTACCAGTGATCTTTGTCCCACTTTCCGTATCAATGATATCCAGGCGCTTCCCTATCTCCCAATGAGGAGATGGCGTAAAGTGAAAGGGGACAGGCTCTCCCCAACGACGTAACTCTACGTCGTTGCTATCATTATCTCCTTCCTGTACACTTTGATGAGGCAAATTCGGCAGATTGAGGAGTTGCAATTGTAGTTGTGTCTCCACGTCACAAATATACATTTCAACTCGTCGAATATCTCGCTCAGTCGCCTTTATGCGCTGATTAAGCGTTACACGCTTTTGTTCATCTGCTTTACTTACCTGTCCCTTTAGCTGCTTTAGCGAGGAATAGAGATCCTCATTGCGCGTAGTTAGCCCTCGTCTTTGTTCGGCGAGGTGTAGTATCTCATCTATATTGTAGGTCTCGCGGCGTCGTTGCAACGCTTCACGTACGGCTTCTGGATACAAACAAATAAAATCTAAACTCAACATAGTAGACACATTATAACACAAATTCATATAACTTGTCATTTTGGTCGCTCTAACGCCCTATTTATGCTCAGTTATATGCTCGTTGCCGCGTTTGTTCGTGTTAAAACACGAATAAGGATTGTTACAGTATAACGCAGCTTGGTGTAAGATGATGTTATGAAAAAAGCAATGGGTAAACCTCATCGGTACCCATTGCATCAGCTTCACATGTAATTACAGCAGAGTCCCGGCCAAGTACCACTGCATATCCTCACCACGGCCAGCCGCATTAGCCATTTGCTTATCCGTTGCGTAGGTATACAAAGCGTGACCGTCATAGAAGACTTGAGCACCATTAGCTGTTTGATGCACGGACAACTGCTTGGGCAGAGGTACGGAGCTAGTGACCGTCATCATTCCCTGTGGAGCCAAGACAGGGGGCCAATCTTGAGCACACTGACCTGTGCAGGTGGCCTTAAACGTAGTGTCAGGCTTATAGTAGTACACGGCAAAGTTTTGATTCGTCAGCAATAGGTCTACTGTTTTGCCTTTAATAGTGGCCTTCCCCGTATGAATGAATGCCGCCATATTGCCTGTCATGCTTGGCGTGATGGCAATGCCGTTCATCATGTTACCTTGGTTCATAGGCGTTGCGTTCGCCATTGGCGTTACATTGGTCATAGGTGTCGCATTGGTCATGGGAGTTGCGTTGGTCATGTTGCCACCATTGTTAGCATTTTGGGCGTTATTATTATTCATGCCCTGATTGGTCGTATTTGTTGCAGCTCCCTGGTTGGTCGTACTGCCGCACGCTACCAGCAAGACGGCCAGTAGCAGAGCAAGCGCGCTTAGTTGCACATGTCGAAGAGTTTTCATGTGACGCTAACCTCCTAAAAACTATTCCCGAATCCTAATATCTTCTCTAGTTAACCGTTATCTCTGTGAAAGATGATGTCGCTTGGTGAAGACAACTCCAGCACAACATCCATAATCATGAAGAACAAATTGCGGCACGGGCGATGCTTCTTCATAGATGGGACTATACCATACTGTTTCAGCGGCGTCTGCTTAGTAGGAATTGTGGGCATCAATTTGGGTTAGCCTGCGCAATCTCAACCTCAAGTTGTAGCGAGTGAGGCCCAAAATTTGCTAACTCTGGATATTTGAGCTATACTATATAATGTTAGATGGTTACAGTGTACAATCTTAGATAAGGGAGAGGTATTCCTACAAGCGTTCTGAATGATCACAGTCGTCAAGCAAGATCCCTGGGGGAAGGCAAAGATTCACTATCAAGGTAAATTTGTAGAGTATCTAGCCAACGGCATCGTCATCCAGGCTTTCTGGACCCAACCTGCCAGAGACCTGGGCTACACTATTTTTGAGCCTGGCGATCTTTTTATAGAATATTATTATGCCGATCGCTGGTTCAACATTTTCGATATTAGCAATGCGCAAAGAGGGCGTAAAGGATGGTACTGTAACATTACAGAACCTGCAATCATCTCTGCTGACCGCATCGAACAAATTGATCTTTACTTAGATGTGTGGGTCACTCCCAGCGGCAAGGTGCTTGTGCTGGATGAAGATGAGTTTACCTCGGCTACAACACTTAGCGAGAAACAATGCAATGGAGCGCGTAAGGGACTACAAGCGTTAATCTGTATGGTAGAAACACGTCAGGAGATGTTCACTGTTATAGCCAATAGTCAGTAGGATGAGTATGTTTTTGGCGCAATAGCATGAGGGAACTATATAATACCCTCAGAAAGGCACGTCTTGATGGAAAAAGGGAGCGTGCTGGTGTTCCAGCAAACCTCCACTACTCAGCTCGACCAGAGCGGGCACATTGTAGAGCTTGAGTCTCACAGACAACTTCACCACACCATTACAGAACTCATACAGCTCAGTAGTTGTATTACAACGAGCGAAATGCAACAACGCTTACAGCACGCCACAGCGCAGTTCGGCGACCGGTTCACACACCAGCTGGTACGTGCACTCCATCGTAAAGATCAGCAGGAACGTCAAGCCCTAGTTTGGTTACTGACACTACTGGATGATCAGGTAGCGCTTCCTGTTCTACAACAGATGTCACAGAACAAACGGCTCCCACGATCTATAAGGCTCTCAGCTTCGCTCGTTCTGGCAGGGATGAGCGCAACCCCAGAAATAACCGATAGTTCGAGGCGTGAACAAACTGTTGCTGGTCAAGAAACCCCGCAACATGCTCGCCTCTATGCAATTAGTTAGTAGGACTATGCTAAAGATAGAAATTCCACAGCGAGGAACTATTGAACTGCTCCACGCAGTTTTTGATGTGAATGGCACGCTTAGCGTCGATGGGATAGCATTGCCAGAAGTCGCAGAGTGTCTCAAGCAAGTGGCAGAGCATCTCTCTATTCACCTGCTGACGGCTGGTACCCATGGCAATATTGCTGTACTTGAGCAGAACCTCGGTTTTCCCTTACGGCTCATGCATACGGGTGAAGAAAAGATGCGCTATATACAAAAGCTTGGACCGGCTAATGTCGTCGCTTTTGGTAATGGACAAAACGATAGCAGCATGCTACGTCTGGCCACCATTGGCATTGCCATTCTCACAGCGGAAGGAGTAGCAACGCGTACATTACAGGCAGCTGATATCCTTGTTACTAATCCCCTCGATGCGCTTGGTCTCCTGCTTCAGCCGAAGCGACTGATCGCCACCTTGCGTAGTTAATGCAATAAGAAAGGAGACTATTTATTATAATTGGGCCATCACATTTTTACTAATAGAACGCAGAGTCGCAAACACACCCTTACCCTCTGAGGCAATGGCTTCAAAGCTAGGGACGTGACGGCGGTTGAGATAGCGTTCGAGCACCATAGTGGGTAGCGCCGTCGGCATGTCGCGCTTGTTCCACTGCATGACAAAAGGGAAGTTGCCCATATCTTTGCCAATTCTACGCATATTCATCTCTAGCTCAGCGATACTCTGAACGTTCTCTTCAAATTTTTCCGCCTGCGAATCGACCACAAAGACAATGCCATCCGCGCCATTGAGAACAGCCAGACGAGTGCGCTCATACAAAATTTGGCCGGGAACTGTGTAGAGATGGAAGCGTGTACGGAATCCATGCACAGTTCCTAGGTCAAGAGGCAAAAAGTCGAAAAACAACGTACGTTCTGTCTCAGTCGCTATTGAAAGCATCTCGCCACGAGCCTGTGGGTTGATGCTCTTGTATACATGTTGCAAGTTTGTTGTTTTGCCACAATAGCCGATGCCATAATAGACAATCTTGCAATGGATCTCATGCGTCGCAATATTGATGAGCGCCATAAATTCCAGGCTCCTCTAATCGCGGAAAAGTAGATCAATGGTATCCTCGACTGAAGAGCGAAATTGTAGATTGATCACAGAGGATTTTGTGCGTGTGGTATCAGTACGCACACGCTCCAAAATGCGCCCTAGCTCATCAGAAGCCTTCTTCGAGAGCACTTTGACCAGACCGATATGGGTAAGCTTATCAAAGATAATAACGAGCAACCATTGTTCTTCGATCATAGAAGTGTAGATATTTTCTTGCACTCCTTGCTGAAAAATGTTGCGAAAATCCTTCTCATCCAATAACCTAGCAACTTCCCGTGAAGATGAAAAGACACCTGCCAACAATGCCCCCAGAGTAGTCGCATTTCTGCGTGTGCCCATTCCCTGCACATGCACCACCTGACCACTTTTGTCAATCAACATGGCAGAAGTAGCATTGGTATCATTCATAAGTTTTAATAAGAGAGAAGATATGAAGGTAAGTTCACGATCTGAGATGACAAGATTTGTCAGTTGTTCCATGGACGCGCCGCCTCCGTGTACACGTCTAACAAAAGAGAGTTTCGTTTATGCTGCACTACGATAGATCTAGAGCTTCTAATATTTCGTTGCGACTCGCTTTTACCAAGTGACGGACACGACTGATATTTGAGGCGTTATCAGAAAGAGTCACCATCAATGCGAAATCGCCTAAAGGATCAACGCTTACGAGCCCATGTTCATATTCCATAATCACACCAACAACGCTCCCGCGTGCCAGCTCCTGTCCCAGAGCTTCTGCTGTGCTCAAACCGGTAGTCGTAATAGCCCCTACAGCCTCCATATCATCTTTACCGTCGCGCGTCAGTCCTTCTATCATCAATCCATCTCTACCGACTAGGATGGCCTGACGCACCCCAGGAATGGATAAGAAACGGCTCAATGTCTGTTTTAAGTCAACCATTCGTTCCTCCGCATAGGCATGCCGCCTTATGTATGCAAGGCGAGTCTACGACTCCTGATATTCTAAACGATGTTATTGGCTAGTGCAATTGGTATGGGACATCTTGGCTACTTCCGTTGGATACTGCACGTATCTATGCCACCTGACTTTTCTTTCTGTTGTTCTTCTGCAAGATATGGAGACTGATGGATCAGATCACGAAGGATACGTCGCATCCTCTAACAGTCTAATCGATGCGTCTCCATTCTTTCACTCATTCGCTTACTGCCTAGTGCAGAATCCCAAAACCTTTTGGGGAATGGGAGCACTTGGGGACACCCCGCCAGGGGCGAAGCCCCTGGACCCCCAATCCCTATCAGCTCTTTTGTTTTTGCACTAGAAGGACAGTGGTCCCATACGGCCAGGATAGTTAGGTTGTGTTCTTGTTGGTAACACATCGTGTGGGTGACTCTCACGCAAGCCCGCGCCGGAGATGCGCGTGAAGCGTGTCTTCTCCTGCATCTCTTTAATGCTTGCGGCTCCGGCATAGCCCATTGCCTGGTGTAATCCACCTACCAGTTGATACACTAATGGTCCCAACATACCTTTGTAAGGTACACGTGCCTCAATACCTTCCGCAATCAGTTGTGTTTCGTCCATATCGCCCTGAAAATAGCGATGTTTACTGTAACGGCGCTGTTTCATTGCACCAATAGAACCCATACCGCGATAGTCTTTGAAGCGCTCTCCATGCGAGATAATCAGCTCACCAGGACTCTCATCAGCCCCTGCTAGCAAGCTACCCAACATAACTGTATCGGCCCCAGCGGCAATAGCTTTGGCGATATCGCCCGAATATTGGATACCGCCGTCCCCAATGATGGGTACATCGTAGCGATGCGCGGCCAGGGCACAATCATAGATAGCGGTGATCTGAGGCATACCGACCCCGGCGATGACGCGCGTGGTGCAGATAGCCCCGGGTCCCACGCCTACTTTCACTGCATCTGCACCGGCCTGGATCAATGCTTCTGTAGCTTCAGCAGTAACAACATTGCCCGCGATGAGCTGGACCCGTCGCCCAAACAGGTCATGAATGCGTGCAACTGTCTCAATCACCATGCGAGAATGCGCGTGCGAGGTGTCAACAACCAGCACGTCAACGCCTTTCTCGATTAGCGCTTCAGAACGGGTTATGCTATCTGGCCCAACACTAATGGCTGCACCGACACGCAAACGTCCGTAATCATCTTTGGCTGCATGAGGATATAGAATTTTCTTCTGAATATCCTTCATCGTAATCAGACCTTTCAGCATGCCATGTTCATCCACCACGGGTAGCTTCTCAATCTTATAACGATGCAGACTTTCGCGGGCCTGCTCCAGAGTCGTACCAACTGGCACTGTCACCAGGTTATCACGCGTCATGAGTTCAGAGATAGGACGGCCTGCATTGGTCTCAAAACGTATGTCGCGGTTGGTCAGTATACCGACTAATTTCCCACTTTCAGTAATCGGAATGCCCGAAATATGGAAGCGTTGCATAACATTTAACGCCTCGCTCAATAAAGCTTGCGGTTCTAGCGTAATTGGATCGGTGATCATGCCTGACTCGGAGCGCTTCACTTTATCCACTTCTTGTGCTTGCTCTTCGAGCATTAAATTACTATGGATGACGCCAAGGCCACCTTCGCGTGCAAGTGCAATAGCTAGCCGTGCTTCTGTCACGGTATCCATCGCAGCGCTCACAATGGGAATGTTGAGTGTAATAGTGCGAGTCAAACGTGTTTGCGTGGAGACTTCGCGTGGAAGGACCGAAGAGGCTGCTGGAATAATCAGTATGTCGTCGAAGGTGAGACCTTCTTTCCCAAATTTCTCCTCGAATGGGTCCTGAGATGGTACTGAAGACATGAGTGCGATATCCTCCTGAAAAAAAACACCAGCACACGTTCCTGGCGCGCGCTGGATTACTCTGAAGGGATGGTCTAACAACAAAACTTCTCTTGAGAGTCGGTGCCAAACAATTTTATTTGAGGTTTTCTAGATAGTTTAACATCTCGTAGTGCAAAACGTCAAATTTCTTTCGTCTTTTCAGAAAAATAAAAAGTAGTAGGAATTCCTACTACTTTTTTGCTATATTGCCCGAAGTACTCTATAACATGGTTCTTGATCGTGAACCGACGATTAAATTATAAACGAGCACAATCGCCGCAATTACAAGAAGAAGGTGAATCAAACCGCCAGCTACATGGAAGAGGAAACCAAGTAGCCAGAGTACAACCAGAACGACAAAGACTCCCCAAAGAATACCAAACATATTTGTAACTCCTATTATACTGGCAAATCCGCTATAAGCGACTATTGCTGTACCTTACGCAGAAGGAAGATTATTCCGCTACTATGACCACGGTTCATAGCACGAAATAGATGTATATTTGCTCTTTTCTCAGCGATTTTTAAGACTTGTCAGTGAGGGAGAACTGCTGTACTGTATAACAAAGAAAATCCATAGTGAGGAGCATCTAAGGATGTCTGCTAACACGCAGACAACGACATCAGTAACCCGGCCAGCAAGGCCATTGCCGGGAGATGAGGCCGTTGTCGTTGAGAATTTCAGCAAAAGCTACGGCCCGCACAAGGTCATTGATCATTTAACATTTACCATTCAGCGTGGTGAGGTCTTCGCTTTATTGGGGCCAAATGGGGCGGGAAAAACTACCACTGTTGAGATACTTGAAGGTTATCGTACAGCGGATGAAGGAACTATTCATGTTCTGGGACTCGATCCTATACGTGATGCTCGCAGACTTAAGCCGCAAATTGGCGTGATGTTGCAACAGGATGGGCTGTATCCTGCACTCACCGCCCGCGAGGTACTCCGTCTCTTTGCTGGTTATTACGAGCATCCACAAAATATTGATAGGCTGCTTGAGCATGTTGGACTTACCTCTGCCGCTAGAACGCGTTGTCGCCGTCTTTCTGGCGGGCAAAAACGTCGCTTGGCTCTGGCCCTTGCCTTAGTTGGCAATCCGAGACTTGTCTTTCTGGACGAACCTACTGCTGGCATGGACCCGCAGGCACGCCTAGTTACTTGGGATATTATGCGCGAACTGAAGAAGCATGGTGTAACAATCTTGCTTACTACTCATCTGATGGACGAAGCTGAACGACTTGCCGATCGTGTAGCCATTCTTGACCACGGGCGACTAATTGCGCTGGATACGCCCGCTCATATGACAGGGGTGCAAGCGGCAAACCTGGTACGCTTTGTCGCGCCAACTGGTCTGGATTGTACACAACTGGCAGCTCTTCCCTCAGCTAGCAAGGCCGAGGAGGTGCGTCCCGGTAGTTATGTATTGGAAACACACGAGTCTGATCAGGTACCAGCTCTGCTGGCAGAACTGACTGCATGGCTATGCGATCACCAAACCACCCTCTCCGAACTCCATGTAGGCCACGGTTCCCTGGAGGATCTATTTCTGCGCTTAACAGGTGCGGAGGTGAGAGAATAATATGGCAACAAACACATTAGAGTATCCAAACGAGCACAGTCAAGCGGCTTCACTTGGTCGTCAGATCCTCACGCAGATACAATGCGAGCTATTGCTCACGATGCGGCGAGGAGAGAATGTGCTCGTCACACTGGTTGTCCCGGTCCTGCTACTTATCTTTTTTACCTCGCTAAATGTTGTCCCTTCTGTCAATGGGAGTGCAATAAACTTCTTGTTACCGGGTATCTTGGCTGTTGCCATTATGGCAGCTGGCATGGTCAACCTGGGGATTGCAACGGCTTATGAGCGCTACTATGGAGTTTTAAAACGTCTGGGTAGTTCTCCTTTATCGCGCAGTGGACTTATTATGGCCAAGGTTATCTCTATCCTGATACTAGAAACGATCCAGGTCCTGCTGCTCGTAGGTGTTGCAATCATACTCTATGGTTGGAAGCCTGTAGGTTCTCCACTTTTAGTACTACTTACCATAGTTCTTGGGACGGTGACGTTCGCTAGTCTGGGTTTGGCGATGGCCGGTGCTCTACGTGCAGAAATGACATTAGCTGGGGCAAATGCGCTTTTCCTGCTTTTCTTGCTGATCGGTGGCGGTATTCTTCCGTTGAGCCATCTACCAGTACCGCTGGCAATGGTATCACAGTGGTTGCCAGCCGCAGCACTCACTCAGGCGCTACAGGCAACGATGAGTCGTGGTGGTAGCGTCCCTCTCATGCAACTTATCGAGCTGGCGGTATGGGCAATAGTTATTCTTTGCGTTGCGATGCGCACATTTAAGTGGGAGTAGGAAAAAATGTATGGTGGAAGAGCGAGAGAGAGGCCCTATTTATTTACGCATAATAGGGGCAGAAGAAGGTTCTTCATCCTGCTCTTCTAACTGTCCCTCCTCTGGTCGTTGCCACTGTACAAGGGCAAGCAACAACATCAACAGCATAATGACGTGTACTGCTGTACACCAGGCGCACAGAGTATGTAGACGAACAATCTCGACGTAAACCAGGTAAAGGACCGTCAACATACCGATAACTATCCAGAGCAGCTCAGCAATGCGCAAGTTGCGCTGATCAGGCCAGAAACGCCAACTGACAAATGCAAGAGAGCCACTCACCATAAACCAGAGCAGGCCAGGTATCGTGATAGGAAGAGAGGTGCCGGGCACAACAGAAAAAGGGCTGGAGAGCACCCGTTCGCAATCGACAAAACCCTGTGTGGAGCAGACCAGTGGCACATTCTGATAATGAACCGTCGTCAGGTATATGGAAATTGCGATACCAAGCAAAGAAAGCGCAAACAGTACAAGCTGTCCACCAGAGCGCTGTAAAAATGCCATGTACATCCTCT
>Ga0066654_10000050_pt1 | contig 19996 bp, 17 predicted proteins | sample GraSoiAngelo_103_FD_66715 | JGI IMG/M metagenome (GOLD analysis project Ga0066654, IMG submission 66715) | Grasslands soil microbial communities from the Angelo Coastal Reserve, California, USA - 14_0903_05_20cm | ecosystem: Environmental > Terrestrial > Soil > Grasslands | place: USA... | reverse complement strand
CGCTGGAGCACTTGAGAGATATGGTGCAGCAAAAAAATCATTTGAAGATACTCTTCGTTCTGCTCCTCAAGCAAAGACAATTCTTGTAGCTAGCTGCATTACACCAGAAGCGCTACAACGTATTAAAGAAGATGGAACAATCTTCAAGTACTTTAACTTGACACAAATTATGAAGGAAAAGCAAAAATATAGTGAATTTGTTGAATGTGTATTTATGCTTCTGGATGAAAATCATAAAGTATGTGAATAATGTTATGAGACTAAGTAGTACTCTCAATGAGTCAATATATTCTTGGTAAAGCGAATTAATCTCCAAATTGCGTAAAGCACCTTTAATCTTTACAACATGCTAAGCCCATATGAGAGTGCTATGAATATTTAATGATAATATGCACTTAATGCAGCTATTTCTCAATCGACCAGTGTCCTCGCACGAGTGCTAAGAGGCGTTACTGAGCACTAGGTAAGATCGTGCGCTCATTGTAGGATTGTCACCTGGAGGATCTGTGGCGAGGGCCAAGCCACAAAACCCATCACTCATCAACAATAGCCTCAACCTCCATCTCCACCAGCATCTCAGGATCAATCAGACGACTCACCTGCACCATCGTAGCTGCGGGCCGAATCGCGCCGAAAAACTCGCTGTGTGCTCGACTGATCTGTTCCCACTGATCGATCTTTACCACATACATGCGTGTTCTCACCACATGCTGCAAACTAGCTCCTGCCTTCTGCAACGTACGCTCAATAATCTGGATAATCTGTCTCGTTTGTGCATAGGCATCGCCACGCCCGACCAGCTTCCCCTGCTCATCAATCGCAGTTGTACCGGCAACCAGAATGATATTGCCGACACGTACCGCACGTGAATAGCCAGCAACCGACTCCCAAGGAGCACCTGACGAAAAATTTTGTCGTAGCATATCTCTTTCTCCTGTCATTAATCATTGCTGAGTGGCCTGACATAAGATACTATACCCGAATCCTCATAAAAAAACTATGCAAGTTGTCTACTAGTTGTCATTGCGCTGACACGGCTTATCGCGCATACTGTCTTCATTACAGGACGGCATCCAGCAAGGACGCCAAACATCTCTAACAAGGAGATTTGTATGGAAAGAAATAGCAGTGACGCTAGTGTCGGCCTTGGCTTCAGCTTAGAGTTATTCAAGAAATATAAAAGAACCGGAGTCCTTCAGGCTACGGTTCGCCGTTTCCCTGGTCTGCAAGGGCCTCAGCGTGTCAGTATGTACCTTGTCGAGGGAGCTGTCGCCTCATGCTCGATGGAAGACGAGCACGGACAACGCACGCCTGTCTTAAAAGACGTAATTCTACAGTTGGACCGTCTGAGAGGGCCATTTGAGTGGGTCTTTCACCAGACGTATAGAGTGCCAGTAGTACAATCACTCTCTGCTGAAGAGCCTAATGCTCGGTATGCTACACCAAGTCTTTCCAAGCTCTCCAATGCTGCGGTATCAAGGGTCGTCACCTTTTTACCAGGCGAACGGCTCCTCAGCTGGCCTATTCAGCAGCGACGGATGTTTTTACTGGTATGGCAACAAATAAACGGTAAAAGGACAGTGCTAGAGATCAAAGCCTCGCTTAGACGCTCGTTACCCGCAGTTACGGTAGAAGAGATATTGCAAGTACTGATAAAGTCGAGCTTTGTAGCGCTTCATGCATAATTGTGTATGAGAGAAAGAACTGTTGGGAGCTAGAGTTAGAAATCATGACTCTAGCTCTTTTTGTTGCACTTCCTTCACGGTGCGTGAGTGAAAGGAACTCACAGGCAGGGCAAAGAAAAGCGCGAGCAGAAATGTGAAAATTACGCTGGCCGCTAGGATTTTCCCAGCGTAAGTATCAGTGCAATGGCCGCCACAAACATCAGGATCGTCGTCAGCCAGCCGAAGACGTTCGGCCAGAAGCTATTCGTCCATTTGCCCATAATGGTCGTGTTATTCACAATCAGCATGAGCAAAACCAGCAGTGGCGGGGCCAATACGCCATTGATCACGGCAGTCCAGAAGAGTGCCGCTATCGGATTGATGCCCAGGAAATTCATGCACATGCCAGCCACCATAGAGATGGCGATGATTGAGTAAAATTGTTTAGCTCTACCTGGATGTTCATCAAGTCCATACTTCCAGCCAAATGCCTCCGATAAAGCATAAGCTGCTGAGCCAGCCAGGACCGGTACTGCCAGAGAGCCTGAACCAATCAAGCCGATGGCAAGTAGGACAGTTGCAAAGTTTCCGGCGAAGGGTCGCAATGCCTGAGCAGCATCGGTGGCAGACTGGATATCGTGTTTTCCTGTGCGAAACAAGGTAGCGGCGGTGGCCAGGATGATCGCGTACATGACCAGATTCGAGATGAACATGCCCACTGTCACATCCCAGGAGGCTATGCGCAACTCTTTGACTGTTGTCCCTTTGCGTTGCGCCAGATTGGTTTTGCCCTCGCTGATCTCTTCTTCAACTTCTTGGTTGCTCTGCCAGAAGAAGAGATAGGGCGAAATGGTGGTGCCAACAATGGCAACCAAGGTGGCGATAAACGTGCCGTCAAGACGAAATGTGGGTAGTAATGTGCCTTTGAGCATAGCCAGACCATCAGGATGAGCGAGGAATGCAGAGCCAATGTACGCGAAGAGTGCCAGGGTCAGCCAGCGAAATGTGCGCTCGATCAGACGATAGCTACCCCAAATCTGAAGGGCCAGCAGGATCAATGTTACTGGAACAATCAAGAAGGTAATTGGCAAAGGGATGAACAGGTTGAGTGCCGCCGCAATCGCTCCAAGATCGGCTCCGACATTGATCGTATTCGCAAGCAACAAGGCGCAGACAGCTGGATATACAATCCAAGACGAATAATGCTCTTTAAGCACGCCAGCCAGGCCCTTGCCGCTCACCATTCCTACTTTTGCACACAGGTACTGGACCACCGTCATGAGAGGAAACGTGAAAATGGCTGTCCACAAGGTACCGTAGCCAAACGAGGCTCCCGCAGCGGTATAGGTTCCGATCCCTGATGGATCGTCATCCGAAGCTCCGGTAATAAGACCTGGTCCTAGAATGCTTAAGAAGTTCTTGAGAGAAACGCGTTTGCCGTGCATGTTGTGTATTGTGCCAGCACGTGCGGCTGGTTCTTGACGGGGAATAATACCAGATGCTTCTCGCTGAGGTGCAGGATCTCTTCCAGTTGATGCAGGTTCCAATCATTTGGCCCTTTCTTTATTGTTATCCTCTGTGGTACGAAAGAGTCGTCTTGAGCGTTTCAGTGGGCAGGCTCGCAAGGTGAGGATATGGGGTTGAGGGCACCTTATGCAGATAGCAAGGAGCCGAGAGCAATTATCGGTCCTTGCGCAATATTGTTGTCTAAGTGAGCATCGGGTTCTCGGCTCACCGCCGCAGTTGTATAGCCATCAATTGTACGGTTGCTATTAGTAGTCGCCAGATGTGCGTTGAGAGCCAGGCGTCCTAAGCTCACTAGCTCGTTGCCATGGATGAGCCAGCCCTCATAGATCTGATGTCCAACGAGCGGGGGTAGACCGTAGATTACAAGGATCGTGAGATGGTGATCCGCTAAATAAATCAATTGTCCACTGACTCTGGGGGCTAAAGCTGTTCCTTGCAGGGTATAAATCCTGGTATGCTCAGCCCTGGCCGAAAGTTGGATGACCTGCTGTTGTAATGTCAGGTTCCAGATAATAGCGCCACCTAATAAGGCAACAAGCAAGACCACTATAACAGAAAATATTAGACGACTGCTCAGCAGGTGCCAGCGGGAGGAGAGAGCTACACGCGGTCGCCCTTGACTGCCTGAAGTTCTCTGCGGTAATTGCTGTGGTTGAGCAGTAATTGACGAGAAAATACGTCCTTTGAGCGCAGGAGACGGTTCCTGCATTGGGAGAGCTAAAGGCAAAAGGTCCACTACGCCTTGGAGGTCGCGCAAGAGTTGGGTACAATGGGAACAGTGGGTCAGATGTTGCTCTACAGCCCGCTGTTCCTCTAAGGTAGCCGCATTAAGCGCGTAGGCACCTAAAAGTTCTTCAAAATCCTGGCAAGTCATGCCGTGTCTCCATTCCATGTACTTGCTCTGTATTACGCATTGATTGTCTGCATAGATCATCTTATTAAGCAGGATTACGCAGTCAACTGTACGTGAAAAGATGGTAGTTGCGCAATAAACTGTGCTGTGCTCGCCAAAGACATCCGTAGCCGCACAATTTATTCTGCCAGCTCTTCGTTGTTTGTGGTCCTGGCGCAATAAATTGCGCGACTACCATCGGGAAGCAAGATGGTGGTGGGAAGGGGTTAGGAAGGGCGGAGGAGGTGGGATTCGAACCCACGAGAGCTATGCACCCTACACGATTTCCAGTCGTGCTCACTAGACCACTATGAGACTCCTCCAGTTGAGCGGAGAGAGTGGGATTTGAACCCACGAAGGCGTTAACCTTACCGCTTTTCGAGAGCGGCTCAATCGACCACTCTGACATCTCTCCGCAGAGGAGTATAACATAACTTGCATAGCATGACAAGCACCAATTTTATTGATTTTTGGCAAGGCTAAAGTCGCTCAATTCGCCGTGTTCATAGAGCCAGCGTACAAAATGCATACGGTAGTCATTTTCCATGCGTTGGCGCATCTCACTATTCTCATGCAAATTTTCGCGCAACACAAGCAGTTTCGTCGCCTCATCGCGTGAGAAGTTAGCTTCTAGCAAGAGAGCTAACTGTGTTTGTTCATGGGTAGTTTGTGTGCAGGATAGCTCAGCCCCAACAGATGGGACAGCGCGTTCGTGATACTCCCCCATGAAAGGCTGTGAAGTATTTTTCATAGGCATTCTTCCTCTTCTCTAGTTGTTTCTAGTGCATAATCCCAAAACTTTTTCGGGAATGGAAGCATTTGGGGACACCCCAAACCCCGCCAGGGTGGCTTCGCTCCCTGGACCCCAATCCCTATCAGCTCTTTTGTTTTTGCACTAGCTTCCTTTATCGACCGGGGCAAGCAGAAACAATAGCAGCACCCATAATAAAGGATGCCCTGCTTTCAGGACCTTTGCATAGTTGGAAGAAGGACCTTGGTCAATATGAATAAATAAGCAGACCCACTACACTCTGCTCATGAGACTAAGAAGGGAAAGTTCGTATGGGCTTGGAGTTGTACGCAGAAAGGAGTGGAGTATGGGGGTATCAGTAATGATAAATGATGTCTGGATGGCGTTTATAAAGACCAGGAGTCATGAATTACGCAACCAACTAATTACCGCGTATACGCCACTAGTACGCTTCGTCGTAGGGAGATTGGGAATACCACCGACAAGTCTTCTGGATGCAGAGGACCTGATTAGCTATGGCATGATAGGATTAATTAATGCAATCGATCGCTTTGATCTCTCAAGAGGAGTGCGCTTTGAAGCCTTTGCCACCCCTCGCATACGGGGAGCAGTCATTGATCAGATCAGGCAACTTAATTGGCTACCGCGTTCGGCAGTTTCTCATATACGGCAGATCGAGAGTATGCTGGCAGAATTAGAGCAACGTCTGGGGCGGCCCGCGACCGAGGATGAAGCAGCGACCGCGCTTGCTGTGACGCCAGAGCGTTATCGCCAGATGCTTCTTGAGATGAGCGCTACTATCTTATCGTTGGATGCACCGCTTGGTTCATTAGTGCAAGAAGACGAATTGACTGCGCTCAGTGATCTTTTGGAGGATGAAGGAGCACTAGAACCAGCAGAGCAGGTAGCACATGGAGAACTAGTGATGGCCCTGACAAGAGCAATTGAGCATTTGCCAGAACGGGAGAAGTTGTTGCTCTCTTTATACTACAAAGAGGAACTAACGATGAAAGAGATCAGTAAAACTATCGGAGTGTCTGAATCTCGTGTCTGTCAATTGCATATGCAAGCGATCATGCGCTTACGGGGGTCTTTACATTCCTATCAAAATGATGATACAAAGACAAGTGATGCTCGCAAGCTGAAAGATAGTAAGAATACTGAACAGCGAAAAGCTATTGCTAGTAGTAGTGTTAGTAGTAGGCAGCGAGTGTCATAGTGCTTTGTAGTTGTAGTGTGGTAGTATAATGGTCTCCTATTCGTTACCAGAGGTACCAATACACCCGTCATGGGATTGGAGGGACTAGAAAAAAAAGCAGATCATGGTTGATATGCACCTTCTTCTGGCGAGTACAGCAGGGAGGTACTCTGATAACAGGTAGGCGGTGCTACGCGAGGTCGAATGTCTGTGTATGCAGATTAGCGCGGGAGACCATATACTCTTGATAGTAGGGAAGCTTGCTAAGAAAATACAAAGGAAAGCCCTTTGCATGAGTTATTAGTAAGCAGTTGTTTGTAGATCGTATCCTTTTCGGTACGCGAATAGTGTCTGTGCAAGGTAACGAGAGTGAATTTAGTGGACAGAACCGATTTACTTAAGCGATTTACTTATGCGGTCACGCTGAAAGAAGCGCCCTCTGGGCGTTTGTCGCAGCGCAGGGACGCTGAGAATGTGCTTCTGGTGAAGGGAGCTTCGCATGCTTGTATTGCGACGAAAAGTTGGTGAAAGTATAGTGCTTGCTGGGGTAATTAACATTTCAGTGTTGGCTGTCGAGGGTGAGCGTGTTAAAATTGGCATTAGCGCCCCCCCTGACGTGACGATTGTACGCGAGGAATTACTGCGTACAACACGTGACACACCTGAACCAAACACTCCAGTACAACAGCACTAAGGTAATTGGTGTATGCACTCTCATAACGTGCTGCATATGGTAGTGCATACGCTTTATGTACCACTAGCTACTCAGTTTTGACTATGTATCCATTAGCCTGCTCTGGAGCGCTTCCCTGATCATCAGAAGCGCTGGGAGCAGACGCAGTGGAGAATGATTCTTGCCTGATGAATGCTTCTGTCATGTCATGAGCAACATCATCGGGATATTGGACTGCGGGCGATTTCATTAAGTATGCGCTCGGTCCTTCTAGTGTCCCACTCAGGCCACGATTGAGGGCGAGCTTAATCATGCGTACGGCATCGATGACCACTCCCGCTGAGTTGGGGGAGTCCCATACTTCGAGTTTGAGTTCCACATTGAGTGGAACATCGCCGAAAGTACGCCCTTCCAAGCGGATATAGGCCCATTTGCGGTCCGTTAGCCAAGCAACATAATCGGAGGGGCCAATGTGTACGTTGTCGGCATCTATTTCATAGTCAAGCTGGCTGGTGACAGCGTTGGTTTTACTGACCTTCTTCGATTCCAGGCGATCTCGCTCTAGCATGTTGAAGAAGTCAGTATTGCCACCAACGTTCAATTGCATGGTGCGTTCCAACTTCACACCGCGCTCACGAAAGAGTCGTGTGAGCATGCGGTGAACGATGGTTGCCCCCACCTGGCTCTTAACATCATCGCCAATCATCGGCAAGTTTGCCTCTTTGAAACGTGCCTGCCAATATGGTTCGCGCCCAATGAAGACGGGAATGCAGTTCACAAAGCCTACTTTGGCTTGCAGAATCTGCTCAACGTACCATTTTGTCGCGGTCTCCGCACCGACCGGCAGGAAGTTCACGACGACATCCGTGCCCGTATCGTGCAGAATTTTAATAATGTCATCCGTGGCTCCAGGAGCTTTGGTAATGACGCGCGAGAGGTATTTTCCTAGCCCATCGTGAGTCATGCCGCGATAGACCTTCGCATTGAGTTTCGGAACATCTGCAAAGCGATAGGTATTATTTTGGCCAGCAAAAATGGCTTCGCTCAGATCTTTGCCAACTTTATCACTATCTATATCGAATGCTGCCGAAAATTCGATATCGCTGATGTGATACCCTCCAAGATTGACATGCATCAACCCTGGCACGAAATCGTCGGGTTGCGCATTGCGGTAATATTGAACGCCTTGTACGAGTGAACTGGTACAGTTACCTGCACCAATGACTGCCACGCGTACTTTGTTGTTTGTGGTCATGTTTTACTCCTCGTGGTGTTTTGCGCGGCACGCCTGTCTACAGACGTGGATTGTGTAACATTGCCACTTACTCTATCACTTTTTGGAGGGGAGGCTGTGAAGCATGTTACATTATCTATGTCAACTCTAAGGGTCATAGCTGTTATTCCACTACGGAACCGAAGTTTTCACCACTGCATCTCTACTTATTCCTAACCATTTTCGTTAGGTGCGAGTGCTACGCTTAATAGTGAGTAGGCTATTGATTAAAATTAACATACAACATGAGACATATTTGCTTATTTTGTATTTATTTCTTGTAGTTCATCATAATATAATAAAGAAGGTTGAGAGAGGTTTGTTTTCATGGATCAACGCAAAAAAGTGCTCGTTATCGGTTTAGATTGTGCCCCACCTGAGCTTATTTTTGAGCAGTGGAGGGATGAATTGCCAAATTTCAAGCGCGTTATGCATGGTGGCGTCTGGGGAAAACTGGAGAGCTGTATTCCTGCTATTACAGTGCCTGCCTGGAGTTCGATGATGTCCAGCAAAGATCCTGGTACGCTGGGCTTTTATGGCTTCCGTAATCGCGCTGATTACTCATATGAGAAAAGTGTGCTCGCTAATGCTAACGCGGTAAAAACCGACCGTGTCTGGGATATCGTATCGCGTGCTGGCAAAAAGGTGATTACGATTGGTGTTCCGCAAACATATCCACCAAAGCCAGTGAACGGTATTCAGGTTGGCTGTTTCCTGACACCTTCAACCACAAATCGTGAACGTCCCTATACCTATCCTGCTGCTGCTATGCAGGAGATCGAGCAGGCAGTTGGGGAATACCTGGTTGATGTTCCGCATTTTCGTACCGATGACAAAGATTTCCTGTTGCGCCAGATTCATGTGATGACGGAACGGCGTTTTAGTTTAGTAAAAAAGTGGATTGTGGAAAGAAATTGGGACTTCTTTATGTTTGTAGAGATGGGGACTGATCGTATTCACCACGGATTGTGGAAATACCATGATCCTACGCATCACAAACACGAGGTACATCCCATTTATAACACAAGCATTCGCGATTATTACCGCTATATTGACCACGAGATCGGCCAGATATTAGATTTGCTGGATGATAATACAACGGTCTTTATCGTATCTGACCATGGTGCAAAAAAGATGAATGGCGGTATTTGTGTGAATGAATGGCTAATCAAAGAGGGATATCTGACACTGAAGTCGTATCCCAAGCAGCGTACCGCTATCAACAAGTGCGAGATTGACTGGCGTAGGACGAAGGTGTGGGGAGATGGTGGCTACTATGCCCGTATCTTCCTCAATATCGAGGGACGGGAGCCGCAAGGCATCGTGAAACCTTGCGAGGTTGAGGCTTTGCGTGATGAACTCAAAGCGAAGCTTGAGGCCATCGTTGATCCCCAAGGCAACCATATAGGGACTACTGTCTTTAAGCCGCAGGAGATCTATCAGCAATGGAACGGTTTCCCGCCTGATTTGCTTGTCTACTTCGGTGACTTATACTGGCGCTCTGTTGGTAGCGTTGGCTATGATGCGATCTATACCTTTGAGAATGATACAGGTCCCGACGATTGTAATCATGCCCAGTTTGGCATCGTCATCAGGCGTGATCCTGACGTGCATGAAGGTCCAGGCGGGCGTGAACTGACGGGACTTCAGTTGATGGATATTGCCCCCACTATTTTGCGTCACCTGAATGTGCCTATTCCCGCAGATATGCAGGGACGAGTCTTTTAGTGGTAGAGGGCATATTCTTTATCGTGTCAGAGACCTGCATACTGCCAGATGCAGCAGCTCGACCGATAAAGTACCCAAAGTGTCCAAAGTACCCAAGGAGCATATTACCAATGGCAAATACTACTGGTTTTACTATCTGGTTTACTGGCCTATCTGGCTCTGGTAAAAGTACCCTTTCTGAGATTATTGAGCAGCGCTTGCAGGAGCAAGGACGCAACGTTGAGGTCTTAGATGGTGATGTTGTACGCACTCACTTGAGCAAGGGACTCACTTTTAGCCGTGAGGACCGCGATACCAATATTAAGCGTATTGCCTTTGTCTGCAAGTTGCTGAGTCGTAATGGCGTCGTTTGCATTTCTGCTGCGATCTCGCCCTACTATGAAGCGCGCGAATGGGCACGTAAAGAAATTGGCGCTTTTGTCGAAGTCTATGTGAAGTGCCCTCTTGAAGTATGCCGCCAGCGCGATGTCAAAGGGCTATACAAGCTGGTTGATGAAGGGAAGATCAAGAACTTCACTGGCGTTGACGATCCCTATGAGGAGCCGGAACATCCTGAGATCGTGATTGAGACCGATAAAGAAGAGATTGAAGAAAGCGTGCAGCGCATTTTTGCCAGATTAGAAGAACTGGGCTATCTTGCAGCAGAGCGTATGCAAGATGATGAAGTGCAGATCGCCACAGAGCGCATTACTGTTTGAGGTGGCATTTGCCAGTGCTTCTGCAATTATTGTCTCATACAAGAGGAATGGATCATACTTGAATGTCGAACGAACTGATAGCTCCTCACGGAGGAGAACTTGTTATCAATATGGCAAGCACGTCTGAGCGTGCTGAGTTAGCAGAGTTGTCTCATGGACTGCCACAGATCACCATTGGTTCGCGTCAACTAGCGGATCTAGAAATGCTGGCTAATGGCGCGTATAGCCCACTAAATGGCTTTATGACGCGCGATGATTACCTCAGCGTGATTAACACCATGCACTTGCGCAATGGCCTCCCCTGGTCAATTCCAATCACTTTAGCAGTTACTACAGAGCTAGCACAGGGTGTGCAAGCAGGATCGCAAGTGGCACTGGTGAATGCCGACGGGGCATTACAAGCAGTGATGACTGTACAGGAGAAATATGCTTATGACAAGCAGCTGGAAGCGTGTGAAGTCTATCGTACGGAAGATGAAGCGCATCCGGGCGTGAAGAATGTCTACCAGCAAGCAGAAATCTTGCTTGGAGGTCCTGTTCGTGTTGTCGCGTTACAACCTCAAACCTTCACGCAGTATCGTTACACTCCCACACAATCACGTGCATTATTTACACAGCGTGGTTGGAGACGAGTAGTTGGTTTTCAGACACGCAATCCCGTCCATCGTGCTCATGAATATATCCAGAAATGTGCTTTAGAGACGGTCGATGGTCTTTATCTGCATCCGCTGGTTGGCGATACCAAGGGGGATGATATTCCCGCTGACGTACGCATGCGTTGTTATGAAGTACTCTTCAAGGATTACTATCCTGCCGATCGTGCTTTGCTGGGTGTGTTGCCAGCTGCCATGCGTTACGCCGGGCCACGTGAGGCTATCTTTCATGCATTGATGCGCAAAAACTACGGCTGTTCGCACTTCATTGTTGGGCGTGATCATGCCGGTGTAGGGAATTACTACGGCACGTATGATGCGCAGTTGATCTTCTCCGAATTCGATGCCGCTGCGCTAGGGATCACACCGATGTTCTTCGATCACACCTTCTTCTGCAAAGTCTGTGATGCGATGGCATCGAAAAAGACCTGTCCTCATGACAGTGAACACCATGTCGTCTTAAGTGGCACAAAGGTGCGTCAGATGTTGCGCGATGGTCAAATACCGCCACGCGAATTCACCCGCCCGGTGGTCGCAAAGGTGCTTATTGAGGCAATGCGCCAGGCTTTAGGGTAATTTTTTCCTTAATACGTGTAAATAAGGAGAAAATCGTAGTTGCGCAATTTATTGCGCCGTGTGGCCTCACAAACACTTGTATTGAGCGGGGACCACAGCGCAATGAATTGTGCAGCTACGGGGCGTGTTATTGCTCAAAAAACAAGGTATCATTTATTCAAGAGGTGGAAAGAAGATGTTAATTGCCAGAGCACCGATGCGCATCAGCTTTGGTGGTGGCGGAACCGACCTGGAGGCATACTATGCCAGCTATGGTGGAGTGGTAGTGAGCACTACAATCAACAAATACTTCTATGCAATTATCACAACCAACGAGTCAGACGACTTACAGGTCATTTCAGCTGACTATCGTTCCCTATTTCGTCACAACCCTTACCATGACCTCTGCTGGAACGGAGACCTCGCGCTCCCCAAAGCAATCCTGCATCATTTTGGTCTGCGGCGGGGAGTAAATCTTTTTGTTGCCAGCGAGGTACCCCCAGGCACGGGTTTAGGATCATCGAGTGCCGCAGCTGTCACACTCGTACAGGCCATCTCTACGCTCATTGAGCAACCGATGACCAGATACCAGATTGCCGAACTGGCCTCTTGTATCGAAATAGAGAAAATGGGCATACCTATTGGGAAGCAGGATCAATACGCAGCTGCGTTTGGAGGCATGAATAAAATTACGTTTACTAGCGCAGGCGTTACCGTAGAGCCAATAAAGATGGCCCACGCTAGCAGGCTGGCGCTAGAACGGCGGCTCATGTTATTTTTTACCGGTAGTTCACGCGCATCGACATCAATATTGAAGCAGCAGCGTCAGTCAACGCTAGAACGAGACGGATCTGTTCTACAGGCATTGCATAATATTAAACGAACTGCTAGCGAAGTACAACGTTGCCTGGAGTGTGGAGAGCTTGACGAGTTTGCCCGCCACTTGCATTATTCCTGGCAGGAGAAGCGTCGTCTGGCCCCTAATCTCTCAACAAGTTTTATCGACGAGTGTTATGAACTGGCTTTACGGCATGGTGCCACCGGCGGTAAGATCACCGGGGCGGGTGGTGGAGGCTTTTTGCTACTCTATTGTCATGAGCACGCCCAAGATGAAGTAACACGTGTCTTAGAGGAGCATGGGTTGCAGCGTATGAGCTTTCATTTTGATCAGCAAGGGGCAACTGTGCTTCTCAATGTTGCAACGCATTTTAGCCATCTCTGGGTTGCACCGTATCATGCTAGCCACGCAGAAGACTATATTCCTCTTGGAGGTGAATAATGGAGGGGATTAGCCAATACCTACTAGAAGTTGAACAGATGCTTGGTAAGATTTCACTCTCACAACTCCAGCATATACTCTCTATACTGGAAGAGGTATATCATAATGGTCGTCGTGTTTTCATCATGGGGAATGGCGGCAGTGCTGCGACAGCATCTCATTTCGCGCTTGATCTGGCAAAGAACACTATTATGAGCGGTGCCCCTCGTTTGAAAGCCATCTCCTTAACAGACCATGTGCCCTTGATTACCGCTTGGAGCAATGATACGGCCTACGAATACATCTTTGCCGAGCAATTGGCGAATATGATCGAGCCTGCTGACGCGGTGGTCGCCATCAGTGCCAGCGGCAATTCACTCAATGTCATGAATGCCGTTGAACTGGCTTGCCGCTCACGAGCGTATACTATCGCCTTGCTGGGGGCGCATGGGGGAAAGATTAAATATATGGTAGATGCCTATGTGCTGGCACCCGGTAATAATATAGAGCAAGAAGAAGATGCTCATCTAATTCTCGCACATATTATTACCCGTCACATGCGTAGAGTAGTGCGTTCATATGCACAGAGGCTGTTACTCTCTCACGCCAAGTAGCTACGCAATGTATTGCGCGATGCGCGAGAAATAATAACCCGTAGCTGCACAATTTATTGTGCCAAGCAGGAACAGCAAATCCCGTAGCCGCACAATTTGTTGTGCCTGTTTTCTTTGTCTATGGGCCTAGCGCAATAAATTGCGCAACTACGGGATTTGCTGGCGTGTACAGCGCAATGAATTGCGCTATTACTTAGTGCAAAGATGCGAGCGTAGCGCGAACCCCTTCTTCAAAGGGAACAGAAGCCTTCCACCCTAGAACACGCTCAGCTTTACCACAGGTCAAGTAGGAGAGGTAGATATCCCCAGCACGTTTTGGTGCATGTATTATCTCTGGCTGATAGCCAACGATACCGGACAGTGTGCGGTAAAGCTCATTGACTGAGACCGGACGGCCAGTCCCAATACAGAATATATCATTATCGCCTCGTTCCAAGGCTATCACATTGGCGCGCGCGACATCTTCGACATACACATAATCTCTGCACTGTTCGCCATCCCAGTCGATACGCACGGGTTCGCGGTTGAGGAAGCGCTGCGCGAAGATCGCCAGAACCCCGGCTTCACCATTGGGATCTTGCCGTGGCCCATAGACATTACCATAGCGCAGGGCAGTATATCTGAGACTATGGGCATCTTGCCAGTAGCGCAAATAGTGCTCCGCAACCATCTTAGTAATGCCATAGGGAGACTCTGGAAACTGCGGAATGTCCTCATCGAGTGGTAGCCGTACAGGCGTGCCATAGGTGGCAGCAGAGGAGGCAAAAACGATCTTACGTGTACCAACACGTGTGCAGTTTTTGAGCACATTTAATAAGCCAAGGACATTGACACTAGCATCAAAGGTCGGATTTTTGGTTGAAACGGCCACACTATGTTGCGCAGCCTGATGACTAACTACCTCCGGCCTAACCTGATCAAAGATACGTGCTAAGTTTAACTCATCAATAATATCAACTTCATAGAAACGTGCGCGCGGGTTCACATTGGCCTCTTTACCCCCGCCCCCCTGCCAGAGATTATCGATAATGAAGACTTCATGTCCAGCAGCAATACACTGGTCAACAATATGCGATCCAATAAAACCTGCTCCGCCTGTCACCAGAATCCTCATAAGAATATACACCTTTCCTCAATAGTTACGAATTTTTCGCAACTATTCAGATATCCTCTCCTAGCTTTCTCAGCGCCTGCGGCGCTTCGCAAGTCCCGTTTGATGTGGTAGGTGGGTTGGGTTGCGCCCAGCCCACCTACCACATCAAACGGGCGAGTCACCGCAGATGGCGAGGCGTCCTGAACAGTTACCACACAGACTAATACTATTAACTCCAAAGCTATTATAATAGATAAGGTATAAGTTTCAGCAAAGTTGCTTAATCACTGATTGTAGATCTTGCGGATGAGCCAGCACCGGAAAAATACGCAACCCCGTCTCGCGGCTAAGCCTTTCTAAGGCATTGCGATCTTGCGGGTCGGACATCGCCACTGTCAGTATATCGCGTTCGCGTCCTACAGGGCAACAATGTAATTCTTGTGCCAGTTGTGGGCTGACAATGCGCCGCACTTTGGCTGGTAGTTTGTGCGGTAGCAGTGTTAAATAGGGGACACCTAATTTACGGGCCAGCACCGGAAGTTCTTCAGTATCGTTAACTGATGATATTTCTCTGCCTGTAGTTGTAGCTATTTTGCTAGCCAAAGCTATTTTACTCGTTGTAGCTGTTCGACGCGAATGTTTTTCTGGATAGCATGTAAAGCTCAATTGGGCCTGACGAGCGGCGGTGATGCATTGCTGTATGTCTGCATGTGGCAGTGGAAATGCGCTATGCCCAATCATCATCGTATGGGGGCGTAGCAGTTCGCCTTCGTTTGCGCTGTGAACGCGCCAGAGCAATGCTTCCCACAGACGCTCCTGTACGAGGCTAGCTCCCGGTAGCTTCGCTCCAATGAGCACAAAATAGAATGTATGACCTAATAAAAAGACAACATCGGTCTTACGTACAAGAGTACGAAGGTTACTGAGAAAGTAACGGGCACTTTGATTGGCATCACAGCGGCTTGGGTAGACTCTTGCTGTATAGTCAAACGATAAAGTAATAGCGACGAGCGCTACCTGCTCTGTGCGTGTTGCCGTTATATGTTGTATGCTTTGTGCCATATCGTGTACATTGCTTACAACCTCGTATGTATACTGATTTGCCGTAGTATATTCCGGCATCAAATGAGGTGTGGCCTCCTTGCACATCTGGCGGCTCCTTGGTTAAGATGACGAGTGTATTTGTAATGATCGTTAAGTATATGCTCTGTCAGCGGTGAACAAGGGAGGAAATTGGTTGCGTTCCTGTTAAAACTGGAACATCTTGGTTAAGATCGATTCATATGGACATGCCGTATTATCCCTCCAAGCACTTATGCAGAGCCATCTTGCGGTGCGATATAATAAGGGCACATAGTGATGAATGACAATCCAGTGTACACGAGTTCTCGTGATAGATATGCAAATCATGCTGCTATTGCACGTTACTTAGAGTATAAAATGATGAAGGAAGGTGGTTATATGCAACGCCCACTATCAGGCAATGTATCCTTGTCTGTCCGTGTTGTCCACCATTTACGCTCCTATAATATATGGTTTGAACATGTTTCCAATCGTTACCAGATAGATGTGTAACACGTCATTAAATAGTTGTGAATATAAGCTAGAAGATTCCTATGCAAGAATTTAATATACCTCAAGTAACTTCTCATAAAGAAATGGGCAATCATCTACCAGATGAGAGTGTGCCCCCAGACTTGGCCATTGAGATGCAAGAGGCAGCACGTGCAGCGGAGAGGGCACGTCTGCGCCATGGTATTATGCATGTACGCATCCGCCATTTTTATTGCACTCTAGAGGAGACGTTTGACCGTTCCTTACAGGGGCAGAGTTTTGTGGTGGGGACCGGTACCGGGCGTCCCAATGAACCTGGCCGCGTGATAGATGCCTCTGCAAAGGCCATGCACCTGGGCATTATGCCAGGCATGCCTTTACGCCGTGCTCATCGTATCGCACCACGGACGCGCTTTTTGCCTGCATCCTATGATCGCTATCAACCAGTGTTGCAGCAATTGCGTGAGCGTTACCGTGCCTATTCTCGTATTATTGAATCTATTCCTATCGCTGATGCGTTTATTGATTTCCGTGGCTGTGAGTTGCCTCTCATTTCGCCTGTCAACTCAGCTGAGCGTTTATGCGCTGAGATTGCCGAGATGGGATTGACTGCCCAGATTGGGATTGCTAATGGGAAGGCTATTGCCGAGTTGGCGGCGCTGATGAGTAGGCGCGATGGGCGTCAAGGAGTGCTCTACATTCCGCCTGACCGTGAAGCCTCGTTTGTGCAGACGTTACAACTTTCGATGCTGTTACAACTTCGTTCAGCTGGCACGGGGGGACCGGGTGCGTTACCCGATTTAAGCAATACTGGCGGCCATGAATTCGAGGGCAAGGGTGAGCAAGTTGATCCGATTGCTGTGTCGGAAATCGTGGCCCATCTACGCGACTTCGGCATTACCACTTTCTCCCAGGTTGCTCTCTTATCCGAAGAGGGTCTCGTGCGTCGTTTAGGACGCCTGGGGGGTTGGCTCTATCATGTTGCGCGCGGGGAGGATAGCAGTCTGGTGGTTCCTGATGCACCGCCATTAAGCCAGAATGCACGAGTACGTTTTCATCAGGCTACCGATGCTGATGAGACCTGTGCTGCTATCCGCAAGTTGGCGATCCACCTGAGCGAACGCTTACAGGAGCAGCGCCTCAAAGGGCAGGCCATTGCTTTGATTCTCTGGCCTTATCGTATCCGACGCGACACGCGCAAGCTGGTGATGGGTGAGGAAGGTGAAGAGATGGCGGTGACAATGGCCGAAGAGACGATTGGGGGACAGATGTTGCTCTCACGCCACGCTGATGAGGCTGATATTATTGCTCATCATAGCTTGATGCTCTTTGCTCATTATCATCGTCATGGCTACCGTTACTTGCAGGTGCAGTTGCGTATCGGCGATATTATCGCCACAACGCCATCGTATTATCCACCTCCGACCCGTACGCGTAGCCGCGTGACACGTAAACTAGGTCACTCCTGAAACATGCAACTATTAAGCCGTCTTATGCGTTGTATGCAGTGAAGCATCCCGCATGTGAAGATAGGGGTTTTTACTGTGCAGTACAACAACAGAGACGCTTTAACGTTTTTTGGAGCATACATCGGTAACGCTGGCAAGACAAAAAATGAGGTCAAAGCCACGCAGGACACCCACGAGGGACAATACCTGCTAAATAAGCCTTACAGAACGGGCGTTCGCCCTTACAGGGCACCCACAAGGGATGCCCCTGCAATGGTACGAACGCGCATCACAGGACGCGTGCGTACCATTGTAGGGGCATCCCTTGTGGGTGCCCTGCGCGTTGCGGTATGGATAGGTGGGGTTGATCAACGGGCTTGCGTTGCGCGATGGATAGGTGGGGTTGATCTATGAAGGAGAGAATGGGCATGCCCGTTGCTGAGCCGGAGGCCGTCAAGATCGAGAGTCGCATTGCTCGCTATAGGAAGCCGCTTGCCATTGCTCTGCTAATCGTACTCTTCATACCAGGACTTCTGCTCATTTTTGAAGAACTAAATGCGTGCATGGTCTATAGCTATGCCCACAACGGCGTTGCGCATTTGCTACAGGTCAAAGCGATCTTTAGCAGCGCGCAGGCTCATTCTACAGGCTTGCTAGATGTCAAGAAACTACAGCTGGCGCAACAGGAGTTCGTGGTTGCACAAAGCGATTTTGAGCAAAGTGTGGCTATGTTACAGCACGATGCTGCTGCTGGAGTGGCGGCGCAGGTCTGGCCGCAACAGCTGCATTCGTTAGAGGCTCTAGCTAAGATTGGCATAGAGGTTGCGGCTTGTGGACAAGTGCTAGTAAAGACGGCTTTCGTGCTAGCCCCAACATTTCGTGGGCCGCTGTTAAATGATAGCCAGCAGCCTCTGGTGACACCTGCTATGCTAGTACTGATGGCGAACACAATACAGTCCCTCTTGCCGCACCTAGCTACGATACAGACGCTCTCACAATCAGTCTCACTTAATACACTGCCGATCAGCGCTGAACAACGGCAGCAGCTTACCATTGTGCTACAAGCTATCCCCCAGGTACGAGCTGAGCTGTCGCAGGGCACTAGTCTAGTGGACGCTGTAGGTTGGCTATTGGGTGTGAACGAAGCGCGCACATTGCTGGTGCAAACAATGGACCGCTCGGAGCTACGCCCAACCGGAGGTTTTACCGGACAATTTGGCGAGCTACAGATTAGTGGTGGGCGTATTGCACCATTTACGCTCAAAGATATCGGTCCCTTTGAGGAGAGAAATCCTACGGCCCCCAATATGGGAAAATTGGCCCCCATGCCATACCGCTTATGGTGGCCCATTCCCAATTGGGGTTTGCGCGACTCAAACCTCTCGGCTGATTTTCCCACCTCCGCACGTCTGGCACTGGACGCGTACAAGTACGAATTTGGACACCAAGTGGATGGCTTGATCCTTTTCTCGCCAGTCTTCATTGGACGTGTCTTGCAGATTACGGGACCATTGACGTTGCCCGCTTATCATGAGACCATCACTGCACAGAATTTAGAAGAGCGCCTGCACTATTATCAACTCGATAATGATGGTATTCGTAAAGAAGAGATCGTTGAACATGTTGATGATCCGCTCCAGGCGCGCAAGCTCTTTGCGGCAATGCTCTCTCGTACCTTGATGGATCATGTTCGTCATGCGCCAGCCGATGAATTCATCGGCCTTGCCCGCGAAACACTCACTGCACTGAAAACGAAGGATGTGCAGCTCTATGTCACCAATCCTCAGATTGAGGCGCTCTTGCTCGACATGGGTGCGGCGGCGGCAATGGATCGTTCGCTGACACATGATGGTCTCTATGTCGTGCAGGCAAACGTTAGCGCGAGCAAAGCCTCGCAATACGTGCGGACCATCATGCATGATGAAGTGACATTAGATGCACAAGGTGGAGCTACCCATAACTTACAATTGCATCTCGTTTATAACCAGCTTGGCCCGGTCTATGGTCTCGATACCTACCGCGACTATATCCGCGTTTATGTTCCTCCCAACAGTACGTTTCTCGCAGGAGATGGCTTTGACAGCGGACAGCCCTTCTGTGGTGCTGGATATGGCCCCTGTCCTCTCAACGACATTTATGGTAACGGAGACCTGCTGTGCGCAGATGGTGTCAGCAGGATTGGCGCGGGTCCGGCAACAACTATGTTAAATGACCCTTATGCGGGGCTGAATCATCCGCTAAATAAAGTGGGCGCGCCAACGAATTTTGTCAGTGATGAAGCGCAACGTGCCATGTTTAGTGGCTGGGTCGTCATTCCCAAGAACTGTAGCATGACCGTAACACTCTCCTGGCATGTACCAGCGCTGAGTTCTGGTCCATACACCTTACTTGTACAGCGGCAATCTAGTACGTTTCCC
>Ga0066654_10000048_pt1 | contig 20105 bp, 16 predicted proteins | sample GraSoiAngelo_103_FD_66715 | JGI IMG/M metagenome (GOLD analysis project Ga0066654, IMG submission 66715) | Grasslands soil microbial communities from the Angelo Coastal Reserve, California, USA - 14_0903_05_20cm | ecosystem: Environmental > Terrestrial > Soil > Grasslands | place: USA... | reverse complement strand
GGCGGCGAAGAAAAGAGGTTTTTGGGGACACCCCAAACCCCGTCAAAGGGCTTGCAGCCCTTTGCAATCCTGCTGTCAAGCGTTAGGTTGATGCATCTTGGGCATCCCCTGTGGATGCCCTGGGGGCGGCGGAGGGCGGCTCAATCTTCTAGCAGGCCGCGTCGTATGGCATATTTTACTAACTCGGCGCGGCTATGAAGGTTGAGCTTGTCCATAATATGAGTACGGTGCGTATCGACTGTCTTAGGACTAATAATCAGACGTTCTGCAATCTGATTATTAGTTAAGCCTTCCGCTACAAGTTTAAGAATCTCCCGTTCTCGCTCTGTGAGGCTGCTATAACTATCTTTTTCTTCGCCCGTACGTACACGTTGCAGGTAGTCTCCTACCATTACAGATTGGGCGGCGGGCGAAAGATAGAACTGTCCGCTTTGAATGACGTGCAGGGCCGTGATCAATTCGGTATCGGCAGCTTCTTTCAACATATAGCCTGACGCACCCGCACGCAACGTCTGAAAGACGTATTCATCGTGTTCATGCATCGTCAAGATAAGCACCTTAATGTCAGACAACAATTTTTTGATCTGTTTGGTAGCCTCGATCCCGTTCACATCGGGCATTGTAATGTCCATCAGCACGATATCCGGCTGTAGCCGTTGCGCTTCCTGTATAGCCTGACGGCCATCCTGAGCCTCTCCGACGACCTCTATATCTGGTTGTGCATTCAACATCATCTTTAAACCGGCCCGTAAGATGGTGTGATCGTCAGCTAGTAAAATACGTATTTTCATGTCACAATCCTGTTATATTATGCATAGAGCTATTTTATTGGTCAGTGTTCTCTTTACTTTTACTAGGAAAAGCCGTTGAATGAAGTGGAATACAAGCCTCGACCGTTGTGCCTCTGCCTGGCGACGATTTAATCTCCAGACTGCCATCTAACAACTGGGCACGCTCATGCATACCAACCAAGCCCCAGCCTCGTTCCTGGTTAGTACCTGATCCCTTTTGCAACTGATCTGGTTCAATACCACGTCCATCATCAGTAATAGTAACATATACAGCGTGTGCGTCCTCTCGTAGCTCTACATTCACTTTCCGGGCGTGCGCGTGTCTGGCAATATTGGTCAACGATTCCTGAACGATCCTATAGAGCGCCGTTTCCATTTCAGCGGGCAAGCGCTCCTTGAAGCCAACAGCCTGGAAATCGACGACCAGAGAGAGTTTCTGTTGATACTCTTTGATATACCAGCGCAAGGCCGGTAGCAAGCCGAGGTCGTCGAGCGCGCTAGGACGAAGATTAGTACTCAAGTTACGGATAGCGCGCAACGTGCGGTGAGCGAGCATCCTTGTTTCTGCAAGACTGTCGCGGGCCTGCTGTGTCGTAATCGATTCTTCGAGCACTGCGAGACTAATCAGTAAAGAAGTCAGCACTTGTGAGGTTTCATCGTGTAACTCACGGGCAATACGTTTGCGTTCCTCCTCCATAGCATTGATGCTCTGCGTGACACGTAAACGATTGGCTTCGTCGATAGCTTCCAGCATCATATTAAATGTTCTGGCGAGTTGATCAGCCTGTGGATCAAAACCTGTCAGGGGGGCACGTTGGGAACGCTCTCCGGCCTGGACACGATTCATGACTTTCCCCAAGTCCATTAATGGCCGGAAAGCGATCTGTAACAGGAGGAAATTGAGCGCAAGACTGACTGACCAGCCTACCACGATGAAAATGATCAGTACTGCTGTCCCATAGTTGGTATCTAAGCGCGTCGCAAGCCACGTTCCCCCCGTCGCGCCAACGAAGATAATCAAGCTATTGGCTATCAGGACACGGTAGAACACTGGAACAGCAAGCAAGCGGCGCAGAAATTGATTATTCTGCATTATTTTCCCGTATTTCATGCTGGAATAACCCAGCATCGATTTCTCTTAACAGTAACCTTTTTTTGTCTGTAGTCATTGTATAGGCACCTACGAGGAACTGTCAAACTAAGGTTAGGAATCAGGTGTCCCTTAGAAAAAAATCAGGTGAGTACCTGATGTTTCCGCTCCGTGTGAGATGTAAGCTCAATTTGATAGCACGTGCAAGAGATTGCATTCTTGTTGCGTAGGTCGTCCTCTCTTCCTATTTGCTCAGAGATTTCATTATAATCTGACAAAAGTGCAAGAATCCTCACTTCTGATAATGGGAGAGCGATGCCCACAGTGCAACAAGCAGAGTATGCACTTGAGCATTGGATGATATAATCAGCCACACAGCCGTTGAGAACTCTTGCCATGATATCTTTCACTAATTTATGATCCTTTGTTGTTGAGGAGGCACAGTGCGTTCTACTGCTAATAAGAGCTTACTCGATATGGCGACGCAGAAGATCGTAGAGAGCCAGCTTTGGCGTTCTATTTTCCGCCATGGCTACCCCGATACTCCATTGAACCAATCTCTGGTGATGATGGGGAACGTATTTCTGCATCTACATCCCGTTAAGGTCAGTCGTCAGGCAATGAAGATTACCTATACCTGGTGTATGGGAGGCATCTCTTTCTTCTTGTTCCTGTTACTGACGATTACTGGCGTCTTTTTGATGTTCTACTACATTCCTGATGTCAATGTAGCCTATCAGAATATCAACCAATTGAACAGTGCTGTTGCGTTCGGTCATCTGGTGAGAAATATGCACCGTTGGGCAGCTCACTTGATGGTCGTTTCGGTAACTTTGCACATGATTCGTGTGTTCTATCATGGTGCCTATAAGCCACCCAGAGAGTTCAACTGGGTTGTCGGTGTCTTGCTCTTCTTCGTTACCCTGTTCTTGAGCTTCACCGGGTATCTGCTCCCCTGGGACCAGATCGCAATCTGGGCTATCACTGTCGGTACTAATTTAGCGCCCTACACCCCTCTGCTGGGTGATCCAGTCTATAAGGTGCTGGTCGGCGGTGGTGCCGTAGGTCAGGCGACACTGATACGTTTCTATGTTGGTCACGTCATTCTGCTCCCATTGGCTGGCGCGTTGTTAATGGCCGTTCACTTCTGGCGCATCCGTAAGGATGGCGGTGAAGCTGGTCCTCCACCTCCGTCACGCCGTGAGCTAGAAGCTCGTGCGGAGCGTCCTACAGCAGGCGTGGCTCATTAAACCACGTCTGCTCCGTACAGTTATGCTACGGGCGCTTGTGAGAGGATATCTCTATGTCGATTGAACAGTCTGAACCAAAGGTACAAACACAATCATCAGCGACTCAGCGGCGCTATCGTACCCTGGCCGTGGTGAGACAGGAAGCTATTACACGTGTAGAGAAGCCACTTGAGGACTCGGTTTTTGTATGGCCACACCTGCTCGTACGCGAGTTTTTTGCCGCGACGATGGTGATGGTCATGATCACGTTGCTTGCCATTGCGATTGATGCTCCCTTGCGTGAGCCTGCCGATGGAAGTCTGACACCCAACCCTGCTAAAGCTCCCTGGTATTTCCTGGGTCTACAGGAACTGTTGCACTACTTCCCGCCATCGACTGCCGGTGTGCTGGTGCCCGGCTTTACGTTGATGGCCCTGGCTGCACTACCATATGTAGATCGCAACCCCAGTCGTGCGTATGCTGACCGCAAAATCGCTATTGTCACTTTCACAATGTTTGTGGTCTTCTGGGCTGTCATTACATTGGCTGGTAGTTTCTTTCGTGGTCCCGGTTGGCTCTGGATATGGCCCTGGGTACACATATACTTTGACTTGTAGTCACTGGAAAAATAACCAAGGGAATCATTTATGAGTATTGATACACCGCCTATTACAGCGCAACAGTATGAGATTCTGCACGGCGGTGGCGCTGAAGCTGCTGAGATTGCGAAACAGCGACTTTCTCGCCGCCGTTTCTTGCGACGATCAATGTTGGCAGTGTGGGGAGTATCCACCACTGCCAGTGTTGCTGGTGCGCTCTATATGCTCTATCCAAGTCTGTCTGGCCAGTTTGGTTCTATTCAGACTGTGGGGAAGAAGAGCGAGTTTCCTGCTGGCTCGCCGGATAAGGCAACGCTGGATCAGACAGCGATCTTCCGTCGTCCAGCAGCCAGAGCATATGTTGTCCATTTTTCCAAGGATACGAAATACTTATTAAACGGTCAGGACCTCAGAGACCAGATGAACTCTGAGAATGTGCTCCAGGATAAGGATGGTACCTATTGGATTGCGCTCTATCAGCGCTGTGTTCATCTAGGTTGTACCGTTCCCTTCCGTAACGACTGCGTGAGCTTTAAGTGCCCATGTCATGGTTCTCACTATAATATCTCTGGTGAGTTCCTGGATGGTCCGGCACCGCGTAGTCTCGACCGCTTTGAGATCAGCTTTAGCGGTGACGATGTTGTTGTGAATACTGGCGTCATTAACAGCACAGTGCCGCATCCTGACACCACTACGCGTCTGATCGCAGCACCAACCGTTCAGTGTAGTGCTGGCTAGTGCTATAAGGTGTGTTTTATGGAGAAATATGTTCAAGCTGCTGTAGGCATTGTTGTGCTGTTAATCGTTGTGGGTGGCTTGCTGCGCATATTCTACGCTCGCACGAATGCAGTACAAAAGACTGGTTACGGTGCTCTTACTATGTTAGCACTTGTCTCGGTAATGATCCCTGTCTTTTGGATCATGGAGGGGGGAAACCAGTTAGGCGAGCAGAATAAGCAGCAAGCCCTTGCCATTGACCGTGGCCTGCAACTCTACGCGCAGTTTTGCATAAACAATTGCTACGGTATTGATAAGGATAACCATGTGGTTGATCCCAAATATAATGGCTATACAATGGCTGAGTTGAATCAGATGAGTGAAGATAATCTGCACAGGGTTATCAGTGCCGGGGTTTATAACCCTAAAGCTCCAGCACCAGCTAATCCCAATGCGGTGCCACGTAGTGATCAGTATGGTGGTCAACTGCTCTCTAACTATGTTGACTATCTTGCGGCACTCATTCATTCTGCTGATCCAACTTATGCGAAGAAGAATGGCTTTAGCGGCGAGGCGGCGATCAATGGCTTCAGCAAATTGCCTGACTATTTGCAAGCGAATAATCCCAACCAGTATAAGGCCGCTGTTTCTCAGGCAACGTTGGGACGCTTTGGTGCTCCTGTTGATATGACTGCGCAGAAAAAGGTGACGATCAATATTGCCGATCAGGCTCCCGGCCAAGCTTGCAATTCCAGTTGCTATGATCCTATCAACGTGCAGGTGAAGGTTGGCACGGTGATTACATGGGTCAATAAGTCTATGGTAGGCCATACGGTGACAGCCATTGTGGGCACTGACACAGCAACGCATAAGGCCGCGCCAGAAATTTTTGACTCTGGTATAGCTAACTTGATTCCAACAGGGAAAAATTTTACCTATACTGTGACGGATGCCGCCTACAATTTCAATCCAGATCATACAGTCATCTATTATTGTGCTGTCCATCCCGATATGGTGGCTAAACTGATCATTGTGAAATAATAGTGTGGCAAATATCGGGTCTTGCAAGAGACCCGAAGTTAGTTTCTTTTGATCGCCAGTCATGTCGTTAAGTTACCTGATGAACGGCATGTTGAAAGGGATTGCGATCCATGCAACAAGTACAACAACGTGAGTTGCCGGAGCGAATATCCTGGGCCCGCGCCCTTATTTTCGCGGTCGGGTTCTTCTTCCTCTCGATTATTCTGATCGGGCAGCTCCCTGGATACATCTACTTGCAGATGACTGCCGCATCTCTGCAAGGAATGGAGCAATCATCAATTGCTCTTGCGGTCGTTTGCCTGGGTGGCTTCGTTGTCATTCAGGTCATTCTTATGCTTTTTGACCCTAAGCCTGTGGTGCCGCCGATGATCTTTACGGTGATCGGGGTGCCTTTATTCTTGGCTGGGTTAACGCTTTCTCTATGGGCATATCTTTCTGACAATCAGTTTTTTCCGCGTGCTGATACGCTGTGGAGTCCGCTGTTAGGAGGCAAGTTCCTCTGGTTTCAGCCCAATAGTGTCGATCTGGTGATGGTTGGTATGGGCATCCTGGGGGTGGGCCTGGCGATGGTCTTCTATAGCGTGCTGGCCCTGCGCGAGCAGAGCAATCCTGACCGCCGCGATCTGGGTACAACACCAGCCGTGCGTGGTATGCTCATTGTTGCGATTTTCCTGTTTATCGCTTTTCTGATCGTTTATACGCTAGTTAATCCTGAGGGTCTTGCTCTCAGGCTTGGGGATAAAGCTGCCGCTGAAAAGATTATCACGCTTACGGCGAGCACGATTTTGGGGGCGGCGATTCTGCTGGCATTTGGCGCGTTTGCTTTGCGCTTGCACTACTTGATGCGTCCTGTACGCAAACGCACGATGCCGGGTCTGTATGCCATTGGTACCATTGGTCTTGCTCAAACTGGCGCGATCTTATTGCTGGTGTGGATTGTGCTCTATCCACTGATCTACTGGATGCATGGTTGGACATTTATCGGCCTGAATGATTACCTGACTGTTTGTGCAAAAAAGACTGCTATTCCTGCAAGTTGCTCTTTCTCTCAGCAGGCTGGTTATATCATTGACGCGATTGTCACCACCAACTTCCTGGCTGTATTGTTGGGTGGCATTTGGGCGTGGAAGTCTAATCGCAACCTTGTGGTGGTTGGTAGCGTTGTGCTGACGGCGGTTTGTGCTATTGCCACGCTTCTCGTGCATACAGATCCCGGTAAACTGTTGTTGGCCATGTTGCTCTGTGGCGGCATGCTGGTACTTGCTACGATCTGGACGGCGGTATCGCGTCGTGAGTTCGCAGTCGTTGGAGAGAATAATCTCGGTTGTCTTGGTCAATGGTTGATCGTTGGTACCTGTTTGTTGGTCTATCTGGCCGCATTTGGACTCTTCTCTCTGCCCGCTCTACCACCCTGGCCACCTGAGACCGAACCAAATATTCCCTTTGTGGCTGGCCTAATCGTGCCACCACCAGCCAATAGCGAAAGCCCAGTGCCTATACTAGATGCGCTGATTATGTTCGTAACCATGGGCATACTAGCTGCTATTCAGCTCCACTTCCTGGTGCGCAATCGTTACAAGGTGTAACGGTTTATTCGTGTAAAAAGTGTGAAACGTGAGCGTGGATCGTTTGCTGATAGCAAACGATCCACGCTCACGTTTCACACTTTTTACACGGCTTCATAGAGAAACCTTATGAATATTGCGAGGGCAGTTGTGGTAAAATACGAACGTCTTGTTATTACTCTTCGCTGTGACAGTACTGAGTACCAACCATCGCTCTGCGGCTGTCCTAGCAGAAAGATGGTTGCAACTTTTGAAAGGAGAGGCGGTGTTTCCTCCTTAAATATTCTGGAGACAAGGATTGCCCGCCATATAGTCAGATGCAGAATGAACAGCCTCTCAAGGTCTTGATCCTCGCAGCCGAAATTGTGCCCTTTGCCAAAGTTGGTGGTCTAGCCGATGTTGTAGGGGCATTACCCAAGGCACTACAAGCTCTAGGTCATGATGTTCGCCTAGTTATGCCACGCTATCGGCAGGTTGACTCAGAACATTTTCAGCTCAGCACCGTATGTAAAGCCGTTCCGGTTAGTATGGGCCATTTTCAGGTGTCTGTAGATGTACAGCAAGGCACGATCGGTGATGGTATTCCTGTATATATGATAGATGCACCACGTTTTTTTGACCGAGAGAATATATATGGGTACAACGATGATGGGGACCGTTTTATTTTATTTTGTCGTGCAACTCTAGAGGCAATACGGGAGTTAAAATGGTCGCCCGATATTATCCATTGTAATGATTGGCATACTGGTATTGTGCCCAACTGGATGCATACCCTGTACCAGGACGATCCTTTCTTTGCTCGTACTGCTACGGTTTACACTATACATAATCTCGCTTATCAAGGCATTTTTGGGTACCGTATCCTTGAAGTCGCTGGGGTCGCGGCCAATGGTTTTCTCTATCCACAAATTGCTGAACTGGCAAATGTGGTAGATATTATGGGGCGCGGCGTTATGTTCGCCGATGCCATTACCACGGTCAGCGAACGGTATGCGCAGGAGATTCTTACGCCGACCTTTGGTGAGAAGCTGGACCATTTGTTACGTTCCCGCCGCGACCGTTTGTTCGGTATCCTCAATGGCATTGACTATCAAGAGTATAATCCGGCGCTTGACCGCTACATTCATACGCCATTTGATGTGTATTCCCTTGAGAAACGTGCCGAGAATAAGAGAGCTTTGCAATTACACGCACATTTACCTACCTGCGCAGATGTTCCCTTGTTGGCTATGGTATCACGGCTTGCGGATCAAAAGGGCTTTGATTTACTTGCGCAGATCATTCATCCCTTATTGTCTCAGGGCATCCAATTTGTGGTATTAGGTATTGGCGATCAGCATTATCACGAGGTGTTTCAAAATCTTGCCGCTCGCTATCCCGACCAGGTTGCTATCTTTCTCACTTTTAATACCGAATTGGCACACAGCATTTACGCTGGCAGTGATATGTTTCTCATGCCCTCGCGCTTTGAACCCTGTGGTCAGAGCCAACTCATCGCTATGCGCTATGGTAGCGTACCGATCGTACGTTCGGTAGGAGGACTGGCTGACACGGTGCAGGAGTATAACCCAGCAACTGGTGAAGGCTATGGTTTTGTATTTAACAATTATGATCCCTGGGAATTATTTGCCGCGATTATACGAGGCATTACGGTCTATCGCTTCAAGGATACTTGGCGTACCTTACAAGAGAAGGGGATGACAGTGGATCACTCCTGGCATGTCTCTGCACTGCGCTATGTGGAGGTCTATCGCAATGCGCTCAGTTTTCATGAAAGTGGTAAATAAGGAATACTATGGGCAGGAGAGGTAGCACTACCTCTCCTCTTTGCGAAAGGCCCCGTCTTTCTCTGGCAAAACGCAAGCATTCATTAGTCTCTATACCAGAGCAATCTCTTTAGGACTCTCAGCCTCATAAATTGACAGCGTTTGTATACTATTAGTAGGAGACCATAGTTTGATGCCCAGCATCGTCAGCAATGAGGTCTAGCGCTAAATATAGTTCCTAACACGAGAGAAAGTTTGTGCGACAGAAGCAAGAAACGCTAAATACGAAATTTCGTCAATACGAGATATCGTCTGCTTATCCTTCAGCAGCATTCTGGCAAGCTATCGAAGCAGTCACGCTGCCGCTGGAAGTGTTAGTGCATTGTTTGCGTATGGTGCACGCTCTGGGCGATACGGCGGGACGTGATCGTATTCTCTCGGTGATCATTCGTCGCCTGCAAGCGATGAATGAATACTGGGCTTATACTGTGCTGGGACAGGTACCGGTCTCTGCCGATGAGCGTTTCTCGCTGGTTTGCGATTTATGCGCTGATCTCTATGAAAAACTGATCCTTGCTCTACTCGATCCACAGCGCATTTTTTGGGAAGAGAACTTCATGCATTGCCTCTACTTCGAGCGCAAGCATGTTTATCGCGCGTTACTCCAGCGTGAAGGGTTCTGGTATGATAAAAGTGTGAAACAGGGAGAGCGCATACCACGCGCTCTAGTAGCCAGTCTTGACTGCATATTGCGCAACCATCATCAACGCTCTGATGCGCTGGAAGTTGAAGACGACCGCGCACAAATGATGTTGCAGCAAGTTGAGTATAGTGACCTCGTAGAGTGTGTGTTACGCTTGCCTGAGAAGTGCAAGACGGTGGTGCTTTTGCTCTTCTGGGAAGGACGATCCGAAAAGGATGCGGCCTGGATATTAGGCGTTTCTGATCGTACTGTGCGTAACCGGCTGCACAAGGCGCTACAATTGCTGTACGCTCGTTTAAGTGGACAAAAGGAGCGGGCTTGTGGATAGAGAGCAAGAGGAGGAAATCTTACGTATCACTGAGCAGTATGTCGCTGATGTACAAGCTGGTAAAGAGCCTGATATCAGAGACTATACCCGGCGCTACCCCCAATATGCCGATGCGCTGCTAGACTTTGTGCTCTACTATCACAGCATCGAGGCCCAGCTTCCTGATGAGACTAACCTGGCTCCTCTCTCTGAAGTCTCTGCCATTGCCTTAGAGAGAGCTTACGAACGTACGTTTCACACACGTTCTCTAGCGAGTAGTCCCCACAAGTTGACGAGCTTATTGCGAATGAGCAAACCGCCTCTGCAACCTTCTGCATTGGCTGCACTGCTCGATGTGAGTGTTGATATTGTGATGTTGTTGGAACAACGTCGTCTCAATGCCAGCTCGCTTCCAGACGAGCTATATCAGCGCCTGGTGCAAACGTTGCAATTACCTGTGGAGGATATACGTGCATATCTTAGCCCACCCCGGCAGACGTATCCTCTCAGCCAAAAAGAGCAACAGCATGCGCGAGTGGCTGACGCTAAAGGCCAATATGTTGCTCCTTCAGATGAAAGCAGTGTGGTACTACCGCAACTGAATTTTCGTCGGGTCGTAGAGGAAAGCAAATTTCTTTCTGAGCAGCAAAGAAAGAGTTGGCTAGCTATCCTGGAGCGCGAAGGGCTATAATTGTACGAGGGAGCGTACAAGTCCTCAATCAACACGCTGGCAGGAGTTCTTTGCTAAAAGATGATACAGACGGTTGCTTATCTCGATTGTCACTCAGGTATCGATGAAGCTATGCTACTAGGTGCTTTACTAGATGCAGGTTTTCCCTTTGATGCATTGCAAAGCGCTTTAGACAACGTGCCACTCAAGCACTACCAGATAGCCGTTGAGCGGTCCTTTGATAAGGGTGTTCGTGGCACGCGTGTTAGAGTGACGCTCTCCGATGAAAAGCAATACCTCCCTCATCTCTCTGCCATTACTGATCTGTTGCAAGCAACTGCACTCTCTGATTGGGTACGTTCAACAGTCACTGCAATCTTTCAGCGCGTATTTGAGGCTAAAGCAGCATTTCAGGAAATACAGACATCCGCTCTGCATCTTGATGAAGCAGGAGCAATTGCTGCTTTTATTACCGTTATTGGTGCTGTAGTTGGCATTGAGTTTCTAGGTATCACGCAGTGCTATGCCTCTGCTCTGCCTCTCACGAGCGGCCACGTTCATACCTCTCATGGTGTACTGCCTGTCCCAACGCCGACGACGCTGGAGCTATTGCGTCGTGTGCAAGCTCCGTGGCACTCCTGTGCGGTTGAGGGCGAGTTGATCACCTCTATAGGAGCTGCCATACTAGCTACGCTTGCTCGTTTTGAGATGCCCCCTATGACTATTGAGCAGGTAGGCTATGGCTTAGGACAGAGAGTATTACCCTGGCCGCATTGTTTACGGCTCTGTCTGGGACGGGTTTCCAGCGCGCCTACTGTCGATGGCATGGAGACGGATTGGGTTACGGTGCTTGAGACGCATATCGATAATATGAGCGGTGAGCTGTTAGGCGGGCTGATGGAGCGGCTTTTTGCCGTGGGAGCGCTTGATGTGAGCTACGCACCGTTACAAATGAAGAAGAATCGTCCTGCGACGCGGCTCACGGTTATCTGTCACCCACCAGATGAGGAGAGGCTAGCTCTGCTTTTGCTCCGTGAGACAAGTACGCTGGGGGTTCGTATACAGCACATGCAGCGTCGTAAGGCTGCACGTGCCCAAGAAGAAATAATGACGCCTTTCGGGCCAATGCTAGTAAAAGTGAAGAAGCTGGCAGGCAAGATTGTCAGTGTGAACCCTGAATACGACGCGTGCCAACGGGTTGCCAAAGAACACGGCATACCTCTTATCGAGGTCTACGAAGTTGTACGCCGGGCAACACAAGCTGAGCAAGGAAACAATACCATCATCACTTAAGAAAATGGAGGTCAGCAATGATTTGTATCCGCTGCGGGGCAACTCAGCCCGACAATGCCCACTTCTGTCCAAACTGCGGTGCACAGCTATCCAGTGAAGCTATCTCAAAGCAACAAGCAGAGAAATCTATGCAAGCTAGCACTAATGAGGCTGTCTTGCACCAGCCAGTTGAGACGCCCCTTGAGGCTACGACGCCCAGGCAACGGTCCATTACGCTAGAGCCAATGCTTCGGCAACAGCCAACCAATTCAGATGCAGTGGTACCACCTTTAAGTGTGAGTCAGCATTGGGAAAAGTTTGGTCCTGGCAGTGGTGTTCTCGCCCCACAATCCTCGCCTTATCCAGCAGAACCACCTCACATGCCAGGCGAACAACTCTATCCGCCTCTTGTGAGCAAGGGACCGATCACTCCCCTTCCTCAGATACCCGACGCGCCACCATATCCGCCCATCGCGAACATGGGACCGATCACTCCTCTCCCTCCGACCTTCGTAGCACCACCATATTCGCCCATCGCGAACATGGGACCGATCACTCCCCTACCCCCGACACCCGGTGCACCACCACGATTTACCCCTACCGGGAACATGGGACCGTTTCCTCAGACCTTCAGTGCACAACTCTATCCACCTACTGGAAATACGGGACAGATCGCTCTTCCTCCTAAGCGCCCATCTTGGTTGAACACATTTGAACAGCGCTTCGCAGTCCTCACTCAACCGCTACCACTGTTGGTCACACTTTGCACAACCGCGCTCGTCGTCATCATCCTCATTGGGCTACAATTAACTGGCAGTGATTGGGCTGCGGGCGCATTTCATGCTGCTAGCGCGGCAAGCATCATCGGCTTACTGGTCGCGCTATGGGCTGGTGCGCGAGCGCTTGCTGGTTTGCGGCAGATAAAAAAATATATTGGCCCCGCGCTTGCTGTACTCATTCTTCTCACCTTAGGCGGTATAGGTTTCAGCCAGCAATCAAGCATTCATACTATGCAAGGACGCAATTGGGAAGGTCAGCAACAATGGGACTTTGCGATTACAGAGTTTCAACTGGCGGGCGAAGGTACACCTACCTCCGATCAGATCTCCCGTGTTTACAATGAGTGGGGTGAACAGCTCAGTTCCGCACAGCGCTATGTGGAGGCACTCGCCAAGTTCGACATCGTACTCGACAACTATAATCATGCAACAACTCAAGTTGCTCGTGCTCAAGCCAACGAGATCAAAGCCTCCCTTGCTTTAGCTCAGCAGACTTTGCAGCAACACGACTATAGCACTGCGACAAAACGCCTGGACGCCCTCTTACGACTGAGCTACTGCGATAATAACTGCCAGTCACAAGCGAATGCCCTGGATGCCACTGCTTACTACAGCCAAGCCGAAACCCAACTTTCTGCCTCGCAGTACGATGATGCCGCGACATCCTTCCAGGCGCTCCTCACGCGTTTTCCCAATGCGCCGGAAGCAAGCAAAGTACACCCAGACTTCGCCAGGGCACTGCTCGGACGCGGACAGCTGCAACGAACAACGTCATGTTCAAGCGCTATCCCCACCTATCAACAACTCTCTACGCAGTTTGCTGATACACCAGAAGGGCAAACTGCTACGAAGGCACTGAAGGAACCACAGAAAGTCACAGGTCACTTTACGAGTACCATCCCAAATAATCCCGCACTTACGTCCTTTGCCGCCTTAATGCAAGGCTTGCGTCAAAACATCACTTCCAACGAGTTGGGCACCTTATTAGCGAAATCGCCTCAGACGAACATTGCCAGCAACGGCAATTTTGCTTTCGATCCGCAACCACAAGGATCGTACCAGTTGGCATGGGGGTCAATTAATAACAGGACGGGCAGTGGCAGATTGAGCTGGAACGTTGCGCGCTATGTTGCGACTGTTGGCCCTTTGTGCGCATATGATTTTGGTGATATTGGGGAGGCTATTCCTGTTCCTTAGCGTGGTGGGCGTGCTGTTTTTACATTGAGAAGAGGAGTAACATATCGCGTAGACGCGCAATAAATTGCGCGTCTACGGGTGACTTTTAAGGCGTATAGCGCAATAAATTGCGCTTCTACGAGAGCTATGATTTCTTTTCCGCTTCTTCTGGTGCAGTCCCCAGCAGCTTATGGAACCCCACTTCAACCTCTTCAGCAGAGATCTTCAGTATAGAGGCAACTTGAAGAATGAGCTTGCTCTCGTTTGTCTCTTGCCATATGCGAGCCAGACCGTTCAAAACCATCATAACGTGGTATCTATCATCATACTCTACAAATATCTCCAATGCCTTGTAGAAGGCGGTTTGGGCTTGTTCCCACTGGTGTTGCTCCTCTGCTAGTAGACCCAGCTGACCATAAGTGTTTGCCTGGGAGTAGCGGTCATTATATTCAATCTTGATCTGCAACGCCTGCTGATAGTACTGCTCCGCCTCAGCATAGCATTTGAGTCGCATCTGCCAGCGAGCGATATCATCGAAAATCTTGACTAGTTGCTCATTGATTTGATCCTTGGTCTGCTCTGTTTTTGAGGTGCTCAGATGCACTTGAATCTCTTGTGCCACCTCCAGTCCTCGCCGGGGATCTTGCATCAGATCAAAGTAGTCAGAGAGTACATCATAAGGGCCAAGGATCGAGGCTTGAGTCTGAAGCGCAAGGTTGACAGCAAAGCGGAGATTCTCATATTCATACTGCGTCAGCAGAAGGCCCAGTTGCTTTTGCTTTGGTTCTTTTGAATTAAGGAGACGGTACAACTCACCGCTGAACTCTCTGTACAACCCCAGAAACGCCGTTTCTATGGCTTGGCGCAATGCTGCTTGCTCAGGTATATTCAACCGTGTGCGCAGAAAGTAAGGGAAGATGGGTTGCAAGCGGAGAAACTGCGGGAAATCGGGATCGGGTGAGAGCAAGCCCCAATTGTTTGCTTCCTTCAGCACATCCTGCCAAAGGTCAAACGGCAGATGTGCTAATGCTGCTTGCTCTTTCAAGAGTGCAGAATATGTGTCAAAAATGTTGAGGAACAGGACTGATGTGAATGGAGCAAGGCAGGTAAGCAGGGATTGAGCTTCTTTCGAGAGATTGCCGTGGGAGTAATCGATGCAGCGCAGAATGTTCTCGGTCTTCTTCTGACTATCTTCGGTGTTGAGTTGCACATCTCCTGCTTGGAGAGCTGATAACACCTCGGCTGGAGTCTGTCGGGCCAGATTGGCAAGTACCACTTCTAAGGCCAGAGGGAAGCCATTTAACAGGGCTAGTAATGTGGGGAACTGCTTATCCTCCCGATACCTGGTTGCATTATGTCGCTCTAAGATGCGCTCGGCTAAGGCTGAGGCGGCTTCGGCATCTAGCCCTGGCAAATCGTAGGTATTGTCCACAAAGGTCTCTGCCGCTAGCCATGCTTCACCGCCGCGCGAACCCAGCAAAACCAGGGTCTGACCACCTGCCAGATCTTTGAGCAAGCGATGCAGTGCCTCCTGTTCCTTCTTGGAGAGCGTGTGTCGCACGGAGAGCTGTGCACCGGTGATTGATTCCAGATTGTCCAGAATCAATACATGCCGTTTCGCACGCAAACGCTGAGCAAGCAATGATTGCTGAGCCTCTAGCGAGAGTGGCTGAAATATTTGTAGATACTCCACTTTACTCATCAGACGCTCCGCAATACTCTTCAGGATCTGTTGCCGTGTCCAGGCGCGCTCATCGTAGCCGAAATAGAAGACCTCCTCGACAAATTGTGTGCTCTGCCACCATGCACCGAGATGATGTAATAGCGTCGTCTTGCCTGCTCCCCCCATGCCTCGCATGAGCAGAATGTTGCGCTTCGTGAGTAGACGCTTCTCGATTTGCAGAATATCCGGGTCTCGTCCCACAAAGCCATAGCTGGGTTGTGATGGTGTGTAGCAACTGGCATTGTGTTCGTGCAAGCGTTTCGATTCCTCTGGGGTCAAGGGACGTGTATTCTTGCGCACCATGGTGGCTTGCAAGGATAACGGCATGGGTAGATGTGGACGTGTAATGGACTGAACATAGATTACCACATCAACCAGAAAATGCAAGAGGGGAGGAAGGGTACGGTGTTTACTGTTAGTCATCTCGTTTTACTTTACGAGATTGTAAATATTGCTTAAAGTCGGCAAGGCTTATTCTATAGATTTTTCTTCCTTCACTCCCAATATTCGTAGCTGCTAGCTCACCATCCTGTATTAACTTGTATACTCGTTTTGGATTAACCTTTAGCCGTCTGGCTACATCTTCAACGGTGAGCAACTCTTCCTCGTCAGTCACAGTGATATCTCCTTGTCTTTGTAATGTTCATGGCAGGATTATACTCCTGTTGTTTCTTTAGGTCAATGTATAGAAGATGAGGCTTGTAAAATCCGTTAAATGGGTGTATACTACTGCTAATTCTAGCTTATGGGATGATAAGCTAGCTTACAAGGTTATTTGCAAAAATAGCTCTCTAGCATAAGAAAGATCAACTGGGATGTCAGAGGAATGTTACTAGCACAAATATTGCTACTAGATCATTGAAGGAGTATCGTCGGTAGAGATCTTTGTTTGAGAGGCACCATAGGGGATATCTGCAAAGAGTAGCTTCTATTTGTGGGTACTGTATGGAGGGAATATGGCATTTAAAGATAAAAAACGAAAGATGGAATATCAGAGAGAATATCAGAAAGAATGGTATTACAGACATAGAGACCGCTAAACGCCAGTGGGCAGAAACACACAAGACTGATAGTTGGGAAGAAGTAATACCTTCAGAAGAATGAAAAAAGCCGGTGAGGAGATTTGAACTCCTGGCCGCGCGTTTACGAAACGCGTGCTCTACCCCTGAGCTACACCGGCTTGCCTGGGTATTCTCACTACCCTCAGCACCGGAATTATAAAGCTTTTCGCCATCCCTTGTCAAGTAGTTTTTGCGGGGATTGGTGCACGTCATTTTTTTGCATTGAGGGGAGTCGTACCATATCCTATGATCATGCAATTTACTACAGCAAGTGCATATCCGCATAAGAATTCCCAATAAATTGCATGTTTAGAGCCTTTTTGGAGCAATGCGCTACAAATTGCGCAAATACAATTTTTGCATGCATGGCTTGCCCGCAAACAATTAATAACACGGCCTCACCCTCTCATAATCCTAGAACTGTACCAAAATTGAAGTGAATGCTAAGTAGACAACTACTTAGCATTGCAATATAATAACTGTATTGATCTCCACCTCTGTCAGAGAAAGCGGGATCTCATGCACCCAAAACCATCGACATTTCCAGTGCGTTGTGAAAAACAAACGTATGGTAGGGGACAAGGGATACACGAGAGATGTCGAGAGGAAAATGGTAGCCTTCGGTAAAGGGAAGTATATATGAGCAATAACGATTGGTGGACACAACGGCTACGTCGCCGCGAGGTTCTGGTTGGGGCTACAGCAATTGCCAGCGGAGCAGTTCTCGTCTCATGCAACGACGCCAGTCCACAACCCACAACCACTCAGAAGGCGAGGCGCCACACCATCGCACTAGTGATGGGCATACAGAACGACTCTTTCTATATTACTATGCAGAAGGGAGCGCAAGCGCGGGCCGCCGAACTGGGCGTCACGTTCATTGCCGATGCTCCAGTGAAATTCGACCCAGCGTTACAAACTCCCATTGTGGAAAAAATGGTTGCGCAACACGTCGATGCCATCCTAATCGCTGCTTGCGATAAAGAAGTGATGATTGAGCCACTGAAGCATGCATATGATGCTGGTATTAAGATTATTTCTCTCGACACGTCGATTGGTGACGGCGATTACGTTCATGGCCCGGTTAGTTTTCCCCTCTCCTACATTGGCTCTAATAATTTTGAGGGCGGAAAAATCGCGGGCAACGCCCTAATTAAGGCCATCGGCGGCAAGGGCAAGATCTATATTCAGAATGTGAAGCCTAGCATTAGCGCAGTGATGCTGCGCGAACAGGGTTTTCGTAGCGCCATTGAGGCAACTAAGGGAGCCGTCACTGTAGTAGCAGTGGACTACAACAACAGTAATTCTGACACCGCCACAGAGCAAACGGCAAGCATATTACAACATGTGAATGATCTTTCGGCAATCTTCGGCTGCAATATGCCTAGCGCGCAAGGAGCTGCCCGTGCCGTCAAGGATGCAAAGAAGGAGGGCACGATCAAAGTCGCGGCCATCGATGCACCCGACAACGCTATTATGGATCTCAGGAATGGGGTTATCAATATGGCCATTGCACAGAAGCCAGCCGAGATGGGCAGGATCGGCGTAGAGTATGCCATCAAAGCCCTCTCAGGTGAAACTAGCAATTTGGATAAAAGAGTCGTTACAGGTTTTGTGATCATTGACAAGAATAATATTGATACACCACAAGCTCAGGATGCGATCTACAGAAGCAAATAAGTGATGCCTCATGTTAGATAAGGTAAATACACAATATTATTGGCAACATCTCTCTCTAGCGGCACGCATCTCTGCGCTGTTAGTGCTGGCAGCGATCCTTCCGCTAGTGGTTGCCGTTGGTGTGAGTGAGCTTCTGTTGCGCCCAGCCTTAATCAATCAGGTCAGTAAGGGTATGGAGACGGATGCTCAGACACGAACACAGTTGATAGATGCTTATATGGCTGAGCGCTTGCTAGAGACTGAGACGATCAGCCGCCTGCCGCCGATTCAGCAGTTTCTCGCTCATGCTCCTCCCAGTACTGCGGAGGAGCAGGCCGCACGCGAAAGCCTGACAACAGGGCACGTTCAAGGCAGTCATTATGAAAATTGGTCGCTTTTCGATCTGCAAGGCAATCTGCGGCTGTACTATCCTACAGCCCCTCAGCTTCATGGAGCGCATTATATCCAGCCTGCTGCCTTACCGCAATTGCAAATCCAAAGGAGGACGCTGGTTTCAGATGTCTTCTACAATCCCATTACTAATGATGCCTATATCGATCTCTATGCTCCTGTGGCCACGCCATCCTATAAGGTGGTGGGCATTTTGCGTACCACGTTTGATCTCAACTACATCTGGCAGATCGTAGATGGAGATGCCAATGCCAATGGACCAGGCAGTTATGCCTTTATTCTGGACCAAAATGGAGTGTGCATTGCTGCAACGAATTTTTATACTGATCCTGCAAGCATGACGCTCCCCACTCAGGTCTTCACGGCCATAGCTCCACTGCAACCCCAGTTCCAACACCGCATCCGTGACGAGGGCCTCTATGGGATATCAGGTACACAAATGCTACCTGTACATAGTGATCCAAATCTCGTAGCGCAATGGCCGCCGAAAAAACTGCCATTAACCTTTGAGTTAACCCCAGTGGGTCAGCAAGAGACGTTCCAGGTTGCCAGTTGGAAGACCTATAGGGTTCCTTGGACATACTATGTATTAAGTCCTCTGAAGACCGTGACAGCTGTGGCAGATCAACAATTGCAGATCATCACTTCGTGTGCCGCACTGGTGCTCGTTTTAGCGATTACCTTCGGGGTTGTGGTCGGCAGGCGTTTTGCACAGCCCATAGCACGCTCTATCGAGGAGCAACGTCTTGCATACCAACATCAACAGCGCTTAAATCAGCTCAAAGACCAGTTTCTGATCAATGTGAGCCACGAGTTACGCACGCCACTGACGGAGGTCTATGGATATCTGCATCTGCTCTCAGAGAATCAGAACCGGTTGGATAGCACACTACAAACAACCTTTCTTAGACACGCCATGAATGGCTGTGAAGACCTCAAGTTGCTCGTCAGTAACGTGCTGGATACAGTGGACCTTGATAGTCAAATGAAGCAGCCATGCAACATGCAAAACGTGTCAGTATTGCAAATGGTGAAAGGAGTGATTGAGCAGTTTGAACCACGTACCGTGCAAAACTATCAGGTGCAAGTTCAGATAGATGAGACATTCACTGTGCAAGCCGATGCACAGCTTATGCGACAAGTGTTGCGTAATTTGCTCTCAAATGCCTTCAAATATACTCCGCAGCAAACAGCTATCGTAGTGAGTGCACAGGCAGGCGAGGACGTGCCCTCAGCAAATGCTGCTGCTTCGCAGGTCGCCATCTGCGTAAGGGATCATGGTCCGGGAATTGCACCCGACGATATCCCCTTACTTTTTGGAAAGTTTGTGCGTCTCAAGCAGCACCTTTCCGGTAGTGTACGCGGCACAGGACTGGGACTCTACATTAGTAAACGCCTTGTTGAAACGATGGGTGGCCGCATCTGGGTCGAGAGCACGGGCATACCAGGAGAGGGCAGCAGTTTCTACTTTACACTTCCTGTAGCAGCAAATAATGGCCATACTGACCAGGAGTGATCTCATCGGTTGATTGCTTCGTATCTCTAG
>Ga0066654_10000046_pt1 | contig 20226 bp, 11 predicted proteins | sample GraSoiAngelo_103_FD_66715 | JGI IMG/M metagenome (GOLD analysis project Ga0066654, IMG submission 66715) | Grasslands soil microbial communities from the Angelo Coastal Reserve, California, USA - 14_0903_05_20cm | ecosystem: Environmental > Terrestrial > Soil > Grasslands | place: USA... | reverse complement strand
ATGATGGTGAACTGAATCCAGCACAGGTTGCAGCGCTGGTGGGTGGCCTCTTGATGCAGGCTCAGGTGACAGAGGAGAAGGCGCGACGGGGTGCTACTGCGGGTGATCAGGGTGAAGTTAGTCGGTGGCGGGACGCGGCACGGCGGGGGATTTTGGGGAGGTGAAGTTCCTCCCCCGCCAGGAGAGTTGTGCATGTATAGAACGTAGCTGCGCAATAAATTGCGCAGCTACGTTCTATACATGCATTTAGGTGATAGCTTACGTACAAGAATTAGAATGAGATACAATTGTAATGTTCATGATTTGTGTCCTGTTTGCGATAAGATAGGGGAGAGGCGGCGTATTAGGACAGTGATAAGCACCATGTTGGGGTGAGTAATGTGATTTTCCATCGCTGAGATTGATGTAGAACCATGCCGCATAGGTTGTACCAGTCTCCACTCTTACAACTGAGCCAATGGTATAAGCCATCGTACCAACCCCAGAAAAGCAAATGACGTTTCCTTCTTGAGTGAAGAACTTCAAGATACCTGCATCAGTGGTCGCTGCGGAGCATGTAATAAGATGAATAGGTGGAGGAATAGGCGTAGGGGTAGGTGTTGGTATTGCTGTTGGTGTTGGTGTTGGTGTTGGTGTTGGCGTAATAAGAGGTGGAGCAGCAAAAGAGTTTATAGGGGCATCACGGATGGAATTAGGTGGTGGAGGTAAAGGGTGCATCATAAAAAACTGAACTATTGCTAGTAGTGCGGCTAGAGCACCTACAAAACTGCTTATAGTAGCGATAATGGTACGCATTTTTATCCGTGGTCGCTTCCTTTGCGGTTGTCTCATGTTCTGCATTATAAACCTCTTTATCATAGTTTTGCGTAAATATCAATAAGTAGCAAAATATCAAGATGAGTATATATAAACTTTTGATTTTCGTCAATGGAAAGGATACAGAAAGCAAGAGTCAAAAGAGAGGACCGCTCACAGCCGTATGCGCATACGACTGTGAGCGGTCCTCTCTTTTGACTCTTGCTTTCCTACTTCTCTTCCACCGGAGGTGGCAATTCAAACGTAGGCGGCGTCAGCCCATATCGCTTCACTGCTTCGGCCTTTAGACGCTCGACAGCCTCGTAGGGCACGTAGCGACCGCCAAGTGGCGTAGGATGAATGCCAGGACCGTGAAAATCAGTGCCGCCGGTAGGAATCAGATCGTACTCGTCGGCAAGTGCACGTAAAGCCTGCTCTTGCTCTGGTGTATAGGGACCATAGTAGGTCTCTAAGCCAACCAGACCAGCACGCCGTAAGCCGGGCAACCAGTTGCGCAACTCACTCAGACCGGGTAGCTCGATCGGGTGAGCCATGACTGACAGACCGTTCGCGCTGGCAATCAGCTGCACAGCGTCCTCTGGCGTCAATTTATAGCGCGGTGCATAAGCAGGACCGCCCTTACCAATGTATTTGTCAAAAGCTTCGCCAATACTGTGCACATAGCCAGCTTCCAACAATGCCTTGGCAACGTGAGGCCGCCCCACAGCTCCCGCTGCAATCTCGCGTACACGCTCCCAGGAAACGGCTACCCCTTGCTCGTTCAGCAACTCAACCATGCGCTGACCACGACGCTCACGTGCGTCACGCAAGACCCGCAAAATGTCCTGGAATGCCGGTCGCTGATACTCTATAAAATAGCCGAGCACATGTACTTCACCGCCACTCACGTCCGTATTAATCTCGATACCAGGGATAAAATCGATATCCAGTTCGTGCGCGGCTTGAGCAGCTTCGTCTAGGCCATCAGAGCTATCATGATCGGTCAGAGCCAGCACGCGCAAACCAACCTCCTTTGCGCGATGCAGTAGTTCGGTTGGATAGTATATACCATCCGAAGCTGTAGAATGTGTATGAAGATCTATATAATTAGACACAAGCAGTTCTCCTCTAGCGAGCGTAATCGACAGAACGCGTCTCACGCACAACACAGACTTTGATCTGCCCAGGATAATCCAGGCTCTCCTCAATCTTATGAGCAATCTCACTAGCAAGACGTGATGCCGCAAACTCATCGACCTCTTCGGGCTTGACGATAATACGAACCTCACGGCCTGCTTGAATGGCAAAGGACTTCTCTACGCCGGTAAATGAATTTGCGATATGCTCAAGCGCCTCAAGACGCTTAATGTACAGATCAATGGTCTCGCGCCTGGCTCCTGGCCGGGCCGCAGAGATTGCATCCGCAGCCTGCACGATTGCAGCCTCTAATGACTGTGGTTCCGTCTCACTCGCGTGATGTGCTACCATAGCGTGAATAATCTTTGGTGATTTACCAAAGCGGCGAGCTACTTCTCCTCCTATAATAGCATGAGGTCCTTCAACTTCCTGGTCAATTGCCTTGCCCATGTCATGCAGTAGAGCAGCGGTCTTACATACATTTACATCGGCTCCCAGCTCATGCGCCATAGTGGCGGCAAGAATCGAGACTTCAACTGAATGGGCGAGGACATTCTGACCATAGCTAGTGCGGAAACGCAACCGTCCAAGGATCTTGAGCAGCTCCGGCTGTAAGCCAGGCACATTCGCTTCCAGTGCAGCATTCTCGCCCGCTTCACGGATCAGCGCATCCACCTCCTGACGCGCTTTCGCCACCACATCCTCAATACGCGCCGGATGAATACGTCCGTCAAGAATAAGCTTTGTCAGGGCGAGACGAGCAACCTCACGGCGCACCGGGTCAAAGCCAGAGAGAATGACCGCTTCCGGTGTATCATCAATAATCAGATCCACACCCGTAGCAGCCTCTAAAGCGCGAATATTACGGCCCTCACGGCCAATAATGCGCCCCTTCATTTCGTCATTGGGCAAGAGCACTACAGAGACAACGGCTTCGGCCACCTGGTCCGATGCACAACGCTGAATCGCCAGCGTAATAATTTCACGTGCACGCGCCTCCGCCTGTTCACGAGCTTGCTCTTCGATGAGACGGACACGGTGTGCAGCTTCCGTGCGCACAGTCTGTTCAATACGAGCAAGCAATATATCTCTGGCCTCAGCTTCGGTCAATTGTGCAATCTGCTCAAGCGCACCCAACTGTTCCATTTTATAGCCTTCCGCCTCCTCACGCGCTTGCTCTACACTGCGCTCTTTGACTGCTAATCTCCGTTCGCGCTGTTCCAGCGCCTCCATTTTGCGTTCAAGATTTTCCTCTTTCTGCTGTATACGGCGCTCCTGACGCTGTATCTCAGCTCGTCGCTCCGCATTTTCTCGTTCTATGGTTGCCCGAAATAGAGCAGTTTCTTCCCGTGCTTCCCGTAAAGCTTCACGCTGCTCAGTTTGCACTTTCAATAAGCTGCGTTCACTCTCTTCTTTCAGGCTGCGCAGGCTCTTTTCATACTGCGCTCTATTTTTCGTCTTCTCATAAAGGTATCCCACAAGGTAGCCCACTAAGAGAGCGATAACAACCCCCAGAATGGCTCCTACGACTAGGAATAAGACGTTCAACTGTGATAACGACACTGCGGCCCACCTCCAATTAAGTAAGGGCGATCAGGCCTCTAAAGGCTTGAAGATAATATCATTGTTTAGAATCATGTGCAGTATATATGCTATCTCCGGCGAACAAGATGTAAAGGTATACTATGCGCCAAGCATACTATATAGGAGTGTTAACAATACGTCAAGAAGCAGTTTCTGGGTGAGGCACAGAAGTCGCAAAGAGAGCGCGAAAAATCCGATGCGGCAGATTTTTCACGCTCTCTTTGCGACTTCTGTATTGCGTGTTAGCTGCCCTAAACAGCCCAATGTCCCGTGATAAACTGTAAAGTAAAGAAGGCCAGAAATGCCGAGGATAGGATGAGATAACTATGGTGAAACCATGGCCGCCGTCCCAGACGAGCCAGGATGATGAAGCCAACAAATACCTCAAGCACCAAGCGCTGCATCGATAGTAAAGGATCGTATGGCAGACCGGCGGCAGTTCCTGGCGCAACTGGGAAAAGTAGCGCATAACAAAGCACCATAAACCCGAAGAGGATGAAGGTCCATTGATTACCTGCGAGCCGCTCAGGACCCAATAGAGCAAGTGCTATCAGTATGAGAAAGAGCAAGAGAGCACCTAGATCAATGATGTTATGCAGGGTGAAGAAACCGAAACGTGGCGCTGTCATGATAAATTTAAGTGCAAGTAATGGCGCTACCCAGGGCGGACTGATCGTCCCGCGCGCTAGCAACGGCGTGTGGATAAATGCGAGCGGATCGCTAAAGCGCTGAGACAATGCATATGCGTAAACGCCCAGACCCAACGGAATCAAAAATACTGCAAAGAAACTCAGTAGCCGCGTAAATGCATACCCTCGCCTTTTTTTACGCCATTCATCCACAAACAAAGGAAAGCTCTGCCTTGCATATTCGCACAGGAAGATGATAAGAAGGAATAAACCGATAAAATTCGTTAGAGTCGCTAATCCACCAAAGAGGCCAGCCAACCACCATAAGCCTTGTCGCATCGCATAGAAACTCAATAGCATGAAGAAAAGAAAAAGCGACTCTTGATAGCCCGCGAAGAAGAAGAGCGCAGTAGGAAAGATGGCAAGATAGACTACCGCCCGTCGTGCAGTCACCTCGTCAAACTCCGTCTCAACCAGACGGTAGAAAACAAGCAAGGTCCCCAAAAAAGCCACATTGGAGATCAGCATGCCGCAGAGCAAGATATCCTTGTGCGTCATCACAGATAACACGTGCTCTAGTGCAGGAAACAACGGAAACAAAGAAGTATCATCCTGGCTCACATAACCCTGCGCTGCGATAGTAGCGAAATGGGCGGCATCCCAGCGATTCCACGTGTAAATCACATCATGCAACGAAAGCGAACCGGGCCAGTCATTGGGAATTGAAAAGAGGATACCACCAAAATACGTGAGCAGAAGAAAGATTAAACGTGTAATCATAAAAACGGGAAAGACAGCTACTACCGCACCCCACCAGGATTTGAGACTAATACGCCAGGCCTCCATCTCTAGATCCAGTCCTTTGCCCCGTAACTATGCAATTCATTGTGCCTTTATTACAATAAATTGCATAATTATGGATATTTTATTGCTTATACATTACATGCAAGCACACTTGAGAACAAAAATAACCGCTTGTAGTATACATTACATCGCAGTACTCTTGCCCTGTGTTAAAGGCCGTTTGGCATCTGCATCCACGAGCGGTGTTGTCGCAGGAATGCGCTTGAAGCGCCGTGGCACAGCAGCAGGTATGGGTGTAACAGGATTGGCCTTGAAAGTAGCTTTGAGCGGCTGCGAAACCTCCCGCAACTTGAAGACTTCAACCGCAACGCGCAACTCTTCAACCTGGCGCGCTAAATACTCCAGATTTTGCGTAGCTCTACGTGCACTTGCGCTAATGTGCTGTGTTGACTGCGAGACTTGCTGCATGACATCCTCAAGGGCATTGAACGAGTGCAACTGCTGTGTCGTCATCTGGTTAATCACATCCATTCCTCGTGCCTGATGCTCTACCGCAGCAAAGATAGTCTTCAGGGAAGCCTCAGCATCTTCAGCAAGTTTTGCCCCCTGTGAACTTTCCCGTTCAGTGTCCTGCATGGATAAGCTAGCTGAGCCAATATCCTCGTGTACACCCTGCACAATCCGAGCAATAGAGCTAACCTGACTGGTGGTTCGTTCCGCAAGACGTAGAATATCACCAGCAACAACACCAAACCCCTTGCCATGCTCGCCAACGCGAGATGCTTGCACAGCTGCATCGTGCGCTAGATGATTCATCTGTTGTGAGATAGTGGAGATAACTGTAATAATCTGATTGATATCACTGGAGTGTTTATCTAGCTTCTGCACTTTTATCGCTGTTTCATGCACATTCTCGTGGATACGCTTCATACCATCAACGGTCCGCTGGACAGAGAGCCGCCCCTTCTGAATAGCAGTTTGTGTATCTCGCACCAGATCATCCAGCTTGTGCGTACGATCAGCAACCAGGCGACTGGAATGCGTCATCTGCTTTACCTTTACCGTCGCCTCAGCGATCTCTTGCAACTGCACAGTACTCATATTCACTAACTGAGTGAGCATAGTGCGCGCTATGACGGTAGAAGTTTCTACCTCACGAGACGCGATCTTCACACGTATGATCAGGCCACCCAGCACCCCAACCATATTATTAAAGAAATTTGCCAGAGACTGTAGCATGCCGGGCATTACCTCGGCATATACTTGCAGGTCCCCTTCACCGATCCCCCTCACTTCGCTTACCAGCTTCTCAATTTGTCCCTGTAGCTCATCGCGCCGCAGCTCCGCCTCCTGCATGAGTTGGACAAGCTTATCCACCATCTTATTCATAGCCGCCGCCACGAGGTAAATCTCATCGCTTCCCCTGATAGTAATCCGTGCCTCGCTATCGCCTTTACTGATACGCTGCGTGAGAACTGCCAGCTCATGCAGGGGCCGTGTAATAGTAAGATTTATGACATATCCGACAATAACTACCACACACAAGATAGCCAGGAAAGCAACGCTAGCGAAAATAGTGAAACGTAGCCTGGATGCTTCACCGATCGTAGTGACATCATCACTTACCGTATGCGCGAGAGCCACGATAGCAGTCCAGTTCTCTTCTAACGGAGTATAGCGCTCGTTGGCAACGAGTAGCAGTTGATAGACCTTCACGGATGGCTGATTTAGCTTGAGCGCCTGTAGCAGCTGGTTCTGAGCGTGCAGGTACGCTGGCCACTGTTCACTCATAACACTACGAAGCGTGTTCTGCTGATCTCGCTCGATAGTTGCGAGCGTTTTATTACCGACAAGCTGCTCGCGTACGCTCCCCATGTTGCTAGAGCTACCAACCAGATAGTTCTGCTGAAACTTGGTCAGTATTTGACCAAAGAGAGTTTGCAGCGTGTTTATCTCACTATTCAGTTGGCTCTCTAACTGGAGCGTGTGGGCATCATGCGCAGTACTCACAAACTTCGCGGCATGAAGCGTAGCCAGATCAGCGTTCATCTGTTGCAAGGTCTGCAACTGCGCCGTTGCTATCCCAACAGCATCGGCACTCACCCGTACCGCCTGTCCATGCACGCCGAGCGCTTGCATGTAAGCGCCAGCGAGCAAGAAAATGATCAGCCCTGGAATAACGGCCACGATCAGCGAAGCAAAGAAAAGGCGGCGATAGATCGAGGTTTGAGCAATCCATTTCATAGCGATCTCCTGCGATGAACAGAGGGAGGCATAGTAGCACCAGTATGCGATACAATATCAGGCGTAGCAGGCACAAGCGCACGATTGACATGTTGCTGATCAACTGCTGGCTTCTCACGCAAAGGTGCTGTAGAGATTCTTTTACTGCTATCCTGATCACTGCATACTTTCAGAGCTGCTACAGCAACGCGTACTAACTCGACCTTTTGGGCCAGACTCTGTATATGCTGTGCAACCATTTCTATATTTGTATTATGATGTTGTATCGTATTTGCTATATGCTGCATCACTTGCAGGGTATGATGAGCCGCTTGCCAGTGTTGTGTTGCCATCTGGTTAATAGCGCTAATTTCCTCAGTTTGGCGCTCAACACTTGTGAAAACGCCACTCAGTGCTTCCCCCATATCCTGGATAAACCTGGCTTCCTGCACTGTTTCTTGCTCGGTATGGTGCATAGAAGTTGTTGCAGTGGCAATATCGTCGCGGAAGTTCCTCACCATACGCGTAATCAGGTGAGCATGATTTTTGGTCTGTTCGGCCAGTTTGCGAATACTCGCCGCCACTGGAGCAAAACCACTGCCATGCTCGCCAGCGAGTGCAGCCTGAATGGCAGAGTCCAGCGCCAGTCGATTGGTCTGATAAGCGATAGCAGAAATCACCTCGACAATGTTATTGATCTCCGTCGAGCGTTCACCCAACGTCTGCACTTTTCTGGCTGTCACCTGCACATTCTCCTGGATATGTCTTATTTCATCGATAGTACGCCATACAGCTTGCTGTACCTCAGTGGCACTATTCTGCGCCTCATCAGCGACCGTATGCAGCTTCTGCGCATGATGTGCAGCTTCATAGCTGACATGTGCCATCTTCTCAATACCCGTAGCAGCCTCAACAACCTGTTGAATTTGTTGATGCCCCGTTTTTATCGGTTGTGCCATCTGCTCAAGAAGCTTCACTGTCGCAAATTCTACTTCATGCGCAGAGTACTTGATACGCATAACTAGCATTTCTAACTCGTTAATCACATGGTTAGAGGGAGCGACCAGCATACCAAGCATATTATCTGCCACTTCGGCTCGTAGCCGTAAATCTCCTTGTGTGATTCCTTTTATATCGTCAACCAGCTTTTCAACCTGCAAGCACAGTGTCTCGTGCTTTGAACGCGTATCCTCGACCAGTTGCTCAATATTATCGAGCATGTTATTCATTGAGTCGGCGACCCTGCTCAGTTCATCACGACCACTGACCCTAGCACGAAGAGTCGTCTCACCTTGCATAACGCGTTTAGTTAAGGCGACCAGCTGGCGAAGACGTTTCGTAATGGTCAGACTGAACAATGAAGCGACAAAAAAAACAAGCACCATTGAAGCCAAAATTGCAGCAATGATGCTAAAGAGCATAGGATTAAGCTGCGACGGACCCAAATTGACGGCCACGTTGTTGATCTGTTTGGCAAGCGTCACGATCTGCCGCCAGCTCGCCAATAATGGAGTAGAGAGGGCATCCGCTTGCTGTAACAAGACAGCAACTCTGGCTAGAGGTCGCCGAGTAAGTGCCAGCAGGTATGTATCCTGAGCAGCTTTATAGTGCGGCCATTGCTGGTGCAAAATCTCATCAAGAAGCTTGTGCTGCGTAGTAATAATGGGTGAAGCATGGTTATTCTGCAACAAGAGTGAGCGCAGACTAGCCATTGCGCCAGCGGTGGCCAGCTGATACTGCGCTTGATACTGCACAACGTTACGATCGAAATTATCCTCTAGTGTGAGCACACGCAAGATCGTAGCCCGCTCATGATCAGAGATGGCATGGTCAGGGCCGCCGTTGAGCGTGATGTCTACTAGCAACGTGGCCAAGAGCGCATGCATACTTTGCAGATGCGTTAACTCAGTGGTAGTGATCTTGATGGCCTGATTACTTGACTGGACGGCACCTCCTGCGGCATTCCATGACTGAAAATAGCTATCAGTCAAGAGGATAACAATGATCGCAGGAATAATGACAGCCCATGCAAAAGTAAAAAATAGGCGCAGAAAAACAGGGGTGTTATTGACCCATCTAAACACCTTGCTCCCCTTCCTCGGGTAATACATAAAACTCAAATACTGCCCGTTGTATCATGAGTAGTAAATGAAGGTTTTCACAAAATACAAGTAATTTTCAATAAAAACCTCCACAGCGACATTGGCTGCTATAGTCTGGGTCGCTCAATGGGAGACCATCATTCGCACGATCACTATACAATACTCGATATATTAAAACAATACAACCGTATAGTAGCGTAAAGTTTTCATGTCTTCTTTAAGACAATCTTAACACATCAAGTTTTGTGAAAACATGTATTATCTGGTTGGAAGCTTACTTATCAACAAGACATGGAGAAGGACTACTACTTATTTAGTAGCAAAGTTCCTTCTCCACAGTATGACGACTTCACTAGAAGCATATATTATTTTTGATCAATTATGTATTTATGAGATAGTATCGGAGGGCAACAAGCCACCATGAATGCCTGTCAAACTACAGCCTCTTTCGCGAAGAGTCGAGATGTCTAAACCGAAGCTATGTAGCTTACCACGTAGCAATGAAAGAGCGCGTCTGATAGGACGCAATTCCTGCTGCCAGGTTCCATGATCCTGAGCTTCCTGCAAGCGCTTACGGCAACGCAAGACAGTTGCCTCATTTGCGCTGTTTGAGGAGATATGTGCAAGCAAAACCTCATAAGGGCAATAGTGTGGGAATGCTTGTAGGATGGGAGTAATGACACGTAGCGCATTGACGCTAACTTGCTCAGCCATAAGGACCTCTGGTCCTTCTGAAAGGAGTAATAGAGTGCGGGTTGCCGAGTTTAAAGCAAGCTTTTGACCCTCAAGAAGGAGACCGGGTAAGGGGAAATACAAGACAGTTGGCTCTGTTTGTTTACTCTGTCTAATGTAAGTAGGCTGTCTCTGCTGCATACTCTTTAATCTTTCATGTGTCTTAGCAAATGGAAATAGAACGTTTCGCGGCTTAACTACAAGATGTCCACAAGATTATACACAAAATTACTATGACCTTCATTGATAGAGTACGAGATGTACATGACTATAGATCAGTTAATATGCACATTCACACTTTTGGTCGTCTCACTCCCCTCATAGAACGCTGACGAGCCTGAGCCTGGTCCTATCAGAAATAGCCTGTGCGCGACTTAGCAGCAAATTGGGATAAGTGAGTGAAGAGCTTTATGCTTTTTGTATCTTCGGCGTGCCAGAGAGCATGTCATTGAGGAGCAAGACTATCTGGTGGATAGAGAACAAAAGTTCCATGAAAAGTTGCAGGTCCCCATTAGCCTGCACGCTCTGAGTCATCAACTAGCGATGATTAAAAAACTATTGGGTTGTGCTCCTAATCTCTCTGCGATAATATATATATCATAAATGCGGCGCTCTGTACAGTACGACCATTCAACCAAGATAAATGGGGGGTGCGAAAAGGTGCCTTGTGTTACGTTATTAGAGTGAGAACTTCGCGTTGCCATAATCTCACTAATATGTTGTGCTTTCGTTGTGAATCTCAATAGGCGCTCACGAGCGTGCTATGGCCCTATGGGAGGTTATTGAAAGGCACTATGTCCTTAGCAGAGCGGTCTTTTAGCCATAACAAATGGTTCTCAAGGTCACTAAAGTCGGTCATTAATAGAGGAAAAATAAGCTCTTAACACAAGATTTTTGGCCAGCGTATTAGGTACAATGTTTTATATCAAGTAGACAATATATTATTTTAAGCATTTTCTGTATTAATCCTCTTTCTATTAAAAGTGATATTACGTAGGAGATGCACTTATGCATACTGATAGTAGTGAAGCTCGTACTACTTTATCAATAGATCAACACCCTACAAAAACGCGTACTTCATCAGACAATAACAACTTATACGATCAGGTACAGCATGTAGAGATTGACATTGCTCAAGGCGGTGCAGAGCGTCTCGTGCCCCTCTCTTTTGCTCAACAGCAAATGTGGCTGCTGGCTCAAATGATCTCTCAGGTCCCCGTCTATAACGAGACAGTCATGGTACATCTTCCTGGGCCACTGCATGTTTCAGTACTGGAGCAGAGCCTAAATGAGATCATACGGCGTCACGCCATCTTGCGTACCAGTTTTCCAGTTGTGGATGGTCAGCCTGTCCAGATGATTCATCCCTCATGGAAATTAACGCTATCAACGGCAGATTTGCGGCACTTATCCAGAAACGAAAGTGAGGCACGGGTGCAGGAATTGGCCACAAAACTGGCTCGTGCGCCCTTCGATCTCACTAAAACACCTTTATTACGTGCAGTACTGCTACATTTGGATGCAGAAGCATACTGCTTATGTTTGGTAATGCACCATATCATCTTTGATGCTCGTACACTCCATCAGGTCTTTTTGCCAGAGCTACGGATGCTGTATGAGGCATTTCTGCATGGGCAGCCATCGCCGCTTCCTCCATTACCACGCGAGTATGCTGATTTCGCCCAATGGCAGCAAGAACAAGTCCAGGGTGATGCGCTGCTAGAGCAACGGGCCTATTGGCAGAAACAATTAGCCGGTGTGCACACGGCTCTGGAACTCCCTAGCGATCGCCCATTGCCGCCAACTCCGAGTTATCGTGGGGCCAAGTTTCCTTTTGTGCTGTCCCAAGAATTGACCAAGCATCTTAAAAGGGTGAGCCAACATGCAGATGTCTCTCTGGATATGCTCCTGATGACGGCGCTCCTCGTACTGCTTCACCGCTACACCGGACAAAACGATATTCTACTAGGTAATATCAGTTGGAGGAATGAGCAGGCGCAAGGAACAATGGGCCTGTTTCTCAATACGCTGATAGTACGCGCAGACTTGACGGGTAATCCAACCTTTGACGCACTACTAGCACAGGTACGCAAGGTGGTGCTGGAGGCTCAAGCACATCAAGATGTCCCTTTTGAGACTCTGGTGAATGCGTTAGGAGTAGAGCGTAGTGGGCATCAAGCTATTATCCAGGTGATGTTTTCGCTGGACCCTCCGTCACCGATACTACCATGTGGCTGGACCATCACACGGCCAATGATCGAAACGCATGTGGCCACATGCGACTTGTTTTTTGCACTCCACGATCAAGCAGAGGGCCTTACTGGTTGGCTAGAGTATAATAGCGATCTCTTCGATGCCTCAAGCATTAAGCGCATACTACAGCACTGGGAGGTCCTGCTCGGCGCAATGGTGCTCGACCAAACGCAGCAGCTCTCCGCGTTACCGATCCTGACAGAGCAGGAACGCCATCAACTCATCGTAGAGTGGAATAATACTCAGTTCTCATATCCTGAGGAGCAATGTATCCATCAGCTATTTGAGGCTCAAGCCGAGCGTCTGCCGGACGCCACTGCCTTAGTTTTTGCTGAGCAGAAGATGACGTATGGCGAACTCAATGCCCAGGCTAATCAGCTTGCGCACCATCTGCAACGCAAAGGTGTCGGACCGGAAGTGCGCGTTGGCATTGCTATGGAGCGCTCTTTTACCATGATCGTAGCCACACTCGCAGTGCTGAAAGCTGGCGGGGCATATGTGCCCCTGAACCCTACTTATCCTGAGGAGCGTCTGAGTTTTCTGCTACAAGATGCTCAACCACTCCTCTTGCTCACACACAAACAATACTTGACAGACTTGCCAGCATATACAGGTCAGATCATCAACCTGGATAGCGAGTGGACGACTATTGCACAGGAGAGCACGCAGCAGGTAATAGGCCAAGCGCAGGCAGCGAGTCTAGCTTATATCATTTATACCTCCGGCTCTACTGGGAAACCTAAAGGTGTATTAGTCACCCATCAAAACCTAGTCAGCTCAACTTTTGCGCGTATTACACACTACGAGCCAATAAAGAGTTTGCTATTACTTTCGCCATTCATCTTCGATGCATCGGTCGGAGGTATCTTCTGGACATTGTGCCAAGGGGGCGCGTTGATCCTGCCTGAAACTGGTGCAGAATTAGAGGTTGCGTCGCTGATCGATCTTATCGTTCAATATCGCGTCTCCCACTTTGTGTGGGCAACCGTCCTCTACGCTCTCTTACTAGAGAAAGCGACAGCTCAACAACTATCCTCATTACGTACAGTCATTGTAGGAGGGGAATCTTGTCCGAGAAGCCTGGTGCAACGCCACTATGAACTGCTGCCCCAGATTCCTCTGTTTAACGAATATGGACCAACAGAAGGAACTGTCTGGAGTACTGTCTATCACTGTCAGCCTCAAAGCACAAGCGCAATAGTGCCTATCGGGCGTCCTATCGCTAATGCGCAGGTCTATCTGCTCGATGCCTATCTACAGCCAGTGCCGCTTGGCGTAGCAGGTGAGATGTATATCGGCGGCAATGGCATAGCACGTGGCTATCTGAACCGACCGGAACTGACTAATGAGCGTTTCATTGCCAATCCGTTCGGTCAAGCAGCAAAAGATCGGTTGTATAAAACTGGTGATATAGCTCGCTATCTATCCACAGGAGATATAGAATTTCTTGGACGTACCGATCACCAAGTGAAAATTCGAGGATTCCGCGTCGAGCCGGGTGAAGTCGAGGAACTGATCCTAAAACAGATCGCAGACGTACGAGAAGTAGTAGTTATAGCACGCGAAGTTGCCCCCGGCGACAAGCGTTTAGTGGGTTATCTGGTGCCAGCCACTAATGCAGCTATTACGCCTAACAGTGTACGTACCATACTCATGGCACATCTACCCGATTATATGATTCCAACAAGCTTTGTATTCTTAGACAAGCTACCACTTAGTGCAACAGGCAAGGTTGATAATGCGGCTCTACTAGCTCTTGAGCCAGCCAAACGAGAAGAGGAGGAAACGTTCGTCGCACCAACACAGATGGCACACTATCAATTGTTGCGCATCTGGGAAGAGCTATTGGATGCGCGCCCTATCGGCATTCGGGATAACTTTTTTCTTTTGGGTGGACACTCATTATTGGCCACCCGCCTTGTTAATCGTATTGAACAGGTTTTTGGAAAAAGGATTGCTCTTACTAGCCTGTTTGCGGGACCAACTATTGAGCAATTGGCAGATGTCCTACAACAGGATGCAGCTTCAGGCTCTCCCCTCATAGCCATTCAAACAGGAGGGTCGAAACGACCATTCTTTTTTTTACATGGCGATTGGACGGGCGGACCTTTTTATTGCTTCACACTCGCGCAGGCTATGGGGTCAGATCAACCGTTTTATGCACTAGGAACATGTGACTTCAACGGTGAGGGGTCCTTGCCTACCGTCGAAAGTATGGCCGCTACTCAAATTGAGTTGCTACGCTCCATTCAACCGGAGGGACCATATCTTTTAGGAGGTTATTGCAATGGAGGCATGATGGCTTATGAGATCGCCAGGCAACTCCAGGCACAAGGGCAACAGGTCGAGCGCCTGATCTTGATAAATCCTTCCAATGCTGAAGCCTTCAAAGGCATTCATGACGTGACTGATCGTATTGGCACACTGTTATGCATGACTACAGTAACAAAAGCAGAATTTTTCTTGCGTATGCGTCATATGCTACGGCATATTTATAGACATGTACGTCCGGCAGATAGCCGAGTAGAAGACTTTCCCAAACTGCTGAGCATCGATGCGAGGCTTGACAAGATGTTTCCTCCAATCGAGGCTCTTTATAAGGATTATGTAGGACTTCTGACATGGATAGTACCGCATTACAAGCCTGGCTATTATCCAGGGAAGATCACCTTCCTTTGGGCTCGTGATGAACTGTTCCTCAAAGATCTCTGGCATAAAGAGTCTCAAGCCAAAGAGATTGAAGAATTTATCTTACCGGGCACCCATATGACTGTGATAACCGAACATATCCACATGTTAGCCAAATCATTGAATACATACCTGAAAGATTCTGCTGAAACAACTTGAGCGCCTTATGTTGCCATAAGCCAAAAACGTGAGGTGCCAAAAATATATACAATCATCGTTATTAAAGCAAGACTCCATGAGTAGGATGCAAGGGGAAAAAACGTGCATTTGACCGCTCTTGCTTAACATCCGCAAAATTTTGATTTTTATGTTTGTTTTCAGTAAATAGTTTGTGCAACACACAAATTATGAATATGTCATACAGGATGGTTTTATGAAACAAAACACGATATACCCTATGATTAGTGTTGTCATACCAGTACGGAATGAAGCACCCAACCTTTATTACATCTTACCCCGTATACCAGCTATCGTGAGTGAAGTTATTATTGTTGATGGACATTCAACGGATGATACTATTGCCGTAGCTCAGAAGTTGCTGCCAACGGCGCGCATCATTGAACAGCAAGGAGAAGGCAAAGGGGACGCCGTAAGAGTAGGCTTTGAAGCTTGCACTGGCGAAATTATTGTCATGCTAGACGGGGACGGATCGACCGATCCGTTAGAGATAGAAAGCTTTGTACAAGCGCTGATGGCCGGAAATGATTTTGCCAAGGGCTCTCGCTTCGTCAAAGGAGGGGGAAGTCAGGATATTACGCTATTACGCCGTTTAGGCAACTATGGCTTATGTGCACTCGTCAATATGTTGTTTCGCATTCAGTTCACAGATTTATGTTATGGTTATAACGCATTCTGGAAATACTGCCTTGAATATATACAGCTCGACTGCAATGGCTTTGAGGTTGAGACCCTGCTTACGCTACGTATGCATAAGGCCCATTTGAAGACCGTCGAGGTGCCTAGCATGGAGCATCCACGTATTCATGGCCAAAGTAATCTGCGCACGTTTCGTGATGGATGGCGGGTATTGAGCACTATCATCAGAGAGCGCACGACCCGTGGGCCAGCTTTAGCGCCCCTTCTGCACCTTACACCTAGCTATAACATACCTGAACCATCTCCTTCCTCCGAAGAGATAGTACTATGAGCATTTTCCTTTTAGAAGTGCATATTGCTACAAGGAAGGCAAGTTAAGGAGGATTTCTGTGCATTTCATACCTGAAGCAAGAAAAATTCCTATTCTGATGTATCATAGTATTGCGGATGACGCTAGCCCAAAATTCAAGTCTTTCGCTGTGTCTCCGTCACTATTTGCTGATCAGATGGCATACTTGCAGCAGCACGACTACACGCCTATAAATGTTACGCAGCTCGTACATACATATATGCAGAAGAAAACGCTATTACCAGCGCGTCCGATTGTGATCACTTTTGACGATGGCTTTGCCGATTTTTTTACGCACGCGCTGCCTGTACTTCAGCAGTATAATTTTACAGCCACATTGTATATCACTACTGCATTTGTTAATGGTACCAGCAAATGGTTAGAGTCCGAAGGCGAGGCCATGCGTCGCCTGCTCACCTGGAGTCAGATCCACGAGATTAACGCGGCTGGCATAGAATGCGGTGCGCACAGCCATACCCACCCTCAGCTGGATGTGCTGGATCTCGCCAAGATGCGCGAGGAAGTTGTTTCCTGCAAGAAAGTTCTAGAAGATCATCTGCAAGAGGAAGTCTCCAGTTTTGCTTATCCCTATGGGTATTACACTACGGCTGTGAAGCAAGCCGTCCAGGAGGCCGGGTATACATCGGCCTGTGCCGTCAAATTCACGCTAAGTTCTGAGAAGACCGATCCTTTCGCTCTAGCACGCTTGAAGGTGAGTTCGGATACCAGCGTCAAGCTGCTCGGCGAACTGCTGACGACCGGGCCTGGTGCGATGACAGCGCTCATGTTACGTGCCAGAACTCCTGCGTGGCAATTGGTGCGGCGCAGCTCTATTTTGATGTCGCGTTATGCAGTACAGAAACACTGATCTTTGAGGAGAAACACTGATCTTATGGCGGAGAATATGCTGAATGCTTCAATTATCATTTGTGCCTACACCGAGGAGCGCTGGGACGATCTCATTATGGCAGTGGAATCGGTTCAGCAACAAACCCTGCTGCCGAGCGAAATCATTGTAGTGGTTGATCATAATCCTCGCTTATTTGAGCGCTTACAGGCGCGCTTAACTGGCATTATTCTGCTAGAAAATACTGAACCACGAGGCTTATCGGGTGCTCGCAATAGTGGTATTGCGCGGGCAACGGGAGCATATATTGGCTTCCTTGACGACGATGCGATAGCAGAGCCAAACTGGTTGGAACTGCTACACGCCAATTGTGTCAATCCAGAAATCCTGGGCGTTGGTGGCGTCGTTGAGCCAATGTGGTTATGTGAGCAGCCTGGCTGGTTTCCTGAAGAATTTTACTGGGTGGTGGGTTGCTCTTATGAGAAGCCACCTGATGCTCCCGTAGTGGTACGCAATCCATACGGGGGTTGCTCTTATATGAGAAGAGAGATCTTCGAGGTGATTGGTGGCTTTAGAAATGGTATAGGGCGGGTAGGCAATAGTCCTGTAGGTGGTGAGGAAACAGAGCTGTCGATTCGTGCCAAACAACAGTGGCCACAAAAAAAATTCCTGTGGGAACCTAGAGCAAGGATTCACCATCGTATCGCGCCAGCACGAGCACGCTGGAGCTATTTCTGTTCACGCTGCTATTCTGAAGGTCTCTCGAAGGCTATCATCTCCAAACACGTTGGGGCAAAAGATAGCCTGGCATCCGAGCGCACGTACACATTCCGTACGCTACCGCTTGGTGTACTGCGTGCTCTGCAAGAGGGCCTGATACACCGTAATCCTAGCCGTTTCTTGCGCGCAGGTGCTATCATAGCTGGACTCATGGTGACGACCGCTGGGTATCTCGCTGGCTCTCTTGCCAGACCATCGGCTCATTTTGCCGAGACATGTAACCTTATACCCTTGCCCACCGTTACAGCACCAGAGTATTCAAACATCGAAGGGTAGTCAACCACTGAGGGAAAAGGGACACATATGGAGGGGAATGCAGGAGGACGATGGTTATGAACTGCTTCTGGAGGAGATTTCAGCTGTGAAAATGTCTTTGCACTCGCATATGAGAACGAGTAGTGTGATCGGATGGGTGAAGTCTAATAGTACTATATTAATCAATACCGGATCATTAGTCTGCACGTTAGCTATAACGTCGGGCCTTGGCTTTTCTTACTGGTGGTTTGCGGCACGCCAATTCCCAGAAGCCATTGTAGGTTTTGCCTTGGCCGCTAACTCGGCGATGGCGCTACTTGCCAATTTCTGTTTATTGGGTTTAGGAACCCTGCTCATTACTGAATTACCGCGACGTAAGGGACAAGAGGGATCTCTTGTCAGTATGGCGCTGATTGTCGTTGGTGTGGCGGGTGGATGCGCTGGCGTGCTCTTTGCCATCCTCTCACCCTTCTTAGCACAGGATCTCAAGCCGCTGCAAACAAATATACTGAATATTTTCTTGTTTGCAGCTGGTATAAGCCTCACTTCGATGGTCTTGATTCTCGATCAGGTTTTTATCGCCATGTTGCAGGGAGGTTTACAGCTGTGGCGCAATGCTATTTTTTCCGTTGGGAAACTGCTCGCTCTTTTTGCCGTGAGCAAGTGGGTCTCGCAGGAATTAGGTATAGCAATCTATGCGGCATGGGCTGTCGGTAATCTGCTCTCATTCCTTGTGCTTGTTGGATTAGTCTTATGGAAGGGAAGGAAGTCACAAAGAAATTATTGGCCAAATTGGGGGCTACTGCGCAGGCTTGGGCCAGCTGCGCTACTGCACCACGTACTCAATCTGATCTTGCAGGCACCAACGCTGGTATTACCTCTCGTTGTTACTGCATTGCTGCCTATCTCAGCAAATGCCTGGTTTGGCACTGCTTTGATGATTGTCACATTCCTCTTTGCCATTTCAACAGCACTCACGGTTGTTCTTCACGCAACGAACCCTACGGAGCTGGTTGTCTTGCGCGAAAAGACACGCATGACGGTGAGCGTGGCAACGGTGACAGCTCTGGGGGCGGGCACTGTTTTGCTGATAGGGGCTGAGCCGATATTGAGCCTCTTCGGTCCAGGCTATATTCAAAATTCATCATGGATTCTACGTATCCTTGCATTTGGAGCTTTTCCGCTCATTGTCAAAGATCACTATATAGCAATAAGTCGTATTAAAGATACTGTAGCCAAGGCGATTATTCCGATCGCTGTTGGCGCATTGCTCGAACTGAGTATAGCAAGCCTGGGAGCAAACTTTGGCAATCTCCTCGGTTTTGATGGTCTGCTGGGTTTAAGTTTGGGGTGGGTCATCGCATTATATATCGAGTCGCTGTTTATGTTCCCGGTATTGTATAAAGTCATGACGCATACAACCCTTATTACTGAAGAGCAGATACGGGAAGTCGCGCAAAAACGTACAAACATGCCTGTATTGTCGAACGTTGCGGTCATCTTGCTGCCTGTAGCTGCGATTACGCTCTGGTGCTTCTCTTTGCAGAATATACATTTAGAGCATATGACGAGCCTGGGTCTGATTTCGGTCTTTCCACCAAGCTTGTTGTTTGCGCTGCTGCTCTTAGCCATCAGTTTTTGTGTCGCCTTACAGCGACCGCGCCTCGGCGTCATGCTGCTTCATATTGGTTTGCTCATCTTTATGTTATATGGTATCACGGCCCTGGTTGAGGAAATGCCTCGCTTTGATATCGTATACCGACATGCCGGGTACACCGAATATATTATGCGTAACCATACGGTCGATCCCAATCTGGACGCTTATTTTAGTTGGCCAGGTTTTTTCTCATTGAGCGCATTTGTCACACTCATTGCAGGGTTTCACGATGTACTGGCTTATGCAGCGTGGGTTCCTGTCTTATACAATGTTCTCTACTTTGGCCCACTGTATATGATCTTTTCGTCGTTCACTTCTCATAAACAGCTCATATGGCTAAGCTTGTTTTTTTTCTATGTGACAAACTGGATTGGTCAGGACTATATCTCACCGCAAGGGTTCAATTTCTTTTTGTATCTGGTTATTATTGCTATCTTATTAAAATGGTTTACGCCGTCGCCTACCGAGCGACCACACATACTAGAGCGGCTCTTTAGTCGCATTTCACCGCTAGCGCGGTTTTTCAGGTGGTTGACAACCTCAGATATAAGAAGTGATCCTAGTCAACCAGCGCA
>Ga0066654_10000045_pt1 | contig 20227 bp, 19 predicted proteins | sample GraSoiAngelo_103_FD_66715 | JGI IMG/M metagenome (GOLD analysis project Ga0066654, IMG submission 66715) | Grasslands soil microbial communities from the Angelo Coastal Reserve, California, USA - 14_0903_05_20cm | ecosystem: Environmental > Terrestrial > Soil > Grasslands | place: USA... | reverse complement strand
CCTTTGGCAATTGACTCCCCCCGGCGCCTGTGGGACGCTCCGCACGAGCCGCTCGTGCCAGCCTGCCTTCCAGACTCCCAACGACACCGCATTCGCCGAGCGACGGCAGCCCTGACCGGTCTTTGCGCAGTGGCCTCGACCCTCGCCTGGGCCGCCCCCGCCCAGGCCACGATTCAGACCTTCAACTTCACCGGCGCCGAGCAGACCTTCACCGTCCCAGACGGCGTTTTCCACCTCAAAGTCGAGCTGGTCGGCGGCACCGGCGGCGCGGCGGGAGCCGTGTCCGGAGGCGAAGCGGCGGATGTGACGACCGGCTTGAGCGTGAGTCCCGGCGAAACCGTCTACATCGAGGTCGGTGGCCGAGGGGAGAGTGAATTGGAAGGCGGCGTGGGCGGCTTCAATGGCGGCGGCAACGGTGCCGGAGGCGGTGGCGGAGCCTCAGACATTCGCACGGCACCGCGATCGATACCCCTCGCCACCGAAGACACCAGGCTCGTCGTCGCGGGCGGTGGCGGCGGCGCCGGCGCGACCGGCGAAGAGACGGGCGGTAAAGGTGGTGCCGCGAGCGAATCCGGTGAAGGCTCCAGCGGATACTTCGGCGGGGGGCCTGGTACGCAGACGGAAGGCGGCCAAGGCGCTATCGGTTGCCTCAGCGAAGCTCCCGACGGAGAACTCGGAGAGGGTGGCGACGGTGGCGCCGCCCTCGTCTCGACCGGCCCCGGCGGCGGGGGCGGCGGCGGACTCTACGGCGGTGGCGGCGGCGCCGGCGCCTGCTCCGTCGGCAGCTCCGGCGGCGGTGGCGGCTCTTCGCTGGCCAGCGGAGGGTTGGAAAGCCTGACATCGGGCCAACCGAAAATCACGATCTCCTACAACCCGCCGCCCACGGTCGAAATCGTCTCGCCGAGTAATGGGGCCACCTATACGCAGGGCAATCTCGTCAACGCCAACTACTCCTGCCTCCCGGGCGAAGGTACGACGTTGAAATCGTGCACCGGGCCGGTCGCCAACGGAGGGGCGCTGGACACCAGTACGGTCGGCAAACACGAATTCACCGTCAATGCGGAAGACAACGACGCGGGCAAGGCCTCCGAAAGCGTCACCTACACGGTCCTGGCCAAGAAAGAAGAACCGCGTCCCGGTCCGGGCCCGGGCCCAGCCCCGGCGGTCGCTCCGAACACGATCCTCGGCTCCCACCCCAAGAAGACGATCAAGACCGCCAAGCAGAAGGTCAGGGTCAAGTTCAGCTTCTCCTCGAGCGCCGCCGGCGCCAGCTTCCAATGCAAGCTCGACAAGGGTGCTTTCACCCCCTGTGCCTCGCCTAAGTCCTACAAGGTCAAGCTCGGCAAGCACACGTTTTCGGTTGAGGCCGTGAGCGCCGGAGGCACCGATCTCACCCCGGCGACGTTCAGCTTCAAGGTCAAGAAGAAGCACTGAGGCGCGGCGCGGCCCAGGCTGCGATCGCTCTCCGAAGGGCTTCCCGATCTGTCTTTCTCGACCAGCTCTCAAAAAGAGCTGACGAAGCTGGTCGACCGCGCGGGGGATGAGTCCCAGCCCGGCTCCCTAATCTCGGCCGCGTGGTGTCGCTTACGCGTGTAGGCGGGTAACGCCTGCTGGTCGAGTCGACTACGGACCCAGCGCGACGGCGGCCGGTATTACCGGCGCCCGCCGGCCATGGACGACATCGACGATCTCTCCACTGTCGATCCCTTGAAGGTAGACCGAGGTGATTCCGAGGTCGGCGTGGCCGAGCTGGCGCTGGATCACGTTCAGAGGGACGCCCTCTCGCGCCATTTCAACGGCATGGGCGTGACGCAGCTGATGCGGCGCGAAGCGACGGCGGACACCGGCTCGGATGGCCAACCTCCGAAACTGGGTGCGCGCCGCGGCGGCAGACCATGGCCGTCCGGCCGTGGGGCCGCTGATCACGCAGAAGAGCGCCCCCACCGGCAGCTCCATCCGGAGCTTCAGCCAGGGGTCCAACTGCTGCCATCCCCAATCGTCCATTCCAACTTGGCGGCGCTTACCTCCCTTGCCGTGACGGACGAGTAGCGCGCCACGCTCTGGCTCGAGGTCACCCTCCGATAGGGCCAGGGCCTCGCTGATCCGAAGGCCCGCCCGCCAGAGCACGACTGCCAATCCTCGAAACCGCATCCCTGCCGGGCGCTCTCCGGCCTGGCGCATCACGGCGACGATCTCCTCGACCCTTGGTGGGTCGGCGGGGTACTTGCGCCCCTTAGTTCCGTGGGGCGCGGCCCGCGTGGTAGCCCGGCAGCGTCGCGGGCGAGCGCTGTCGGCCGGCTGCGTCAAGAGTTGCGATGGCATCCATGGGTCTCTCCTTGTCCGAGTTGACAAGGGAGGTCTATCGAGCTCGGAGTCGCAAGTTGCGACCTCAAGCTGACGGCGGATTCGCTGCGCCCGCTGGGCGCCTTTCCGGCCCACCGCATGCCTCGGCTCCGGGCGACTACTCAACCGCTTGCAGCCGTGAGCGAATCAGGTCCGCGAGCTCCTCGGGGGTCGTGCCGGCGCTCAGGCTGATGATCCAATTAGCGAGTTCGGGATCCGTTGCGTTGACCGCGTAGCCGTTGACCTCGAGAAAGGTGAGCATCGAGACGAGCGCCAAGCGCTTATTGCCGTCGATGAACGTCTGGCTCTCGGCGATTCCGTGCGCAAGCGCCGTAGCCTGCAACGCGAGGTCGGCCTCCTGGTAGTGGGCGTAATTGCGCGGTCGCCCCAGCGCACTCTCGAGGCCGGCCTGATCACGAAGCTGGTCGGCGGCCTGCCCGGTGGTTCCACCGATGATCGCGGCGTAGAGCTCCAGCGCATCAGCGAGCTCGATATAGACCGGCTCGTTCTCCTCCACCGGAGGCCTGTCTACCGCTTGGCGCTCTCGTCGTCGGGATCGTGCTCGGCAAGGATCTGCAGCGCCTCGGCGTGCTCGTCAACCACGCGCTGCCCGATACCGCGAATCCGATCGCGCACCTGCTCGGTCGGCATGATCCGCAGCTCACCGCCCTCGAGCTCCTCGACAAGCACCGACGTTCCGGCGGCGTAGCCGCGCACCTCGAACTCGCGCGGTATCGAAACCACGTTGCTGTTGCCGACCCGGCGAATCTTGACCACCTTCATGTCGTCAGTATACACGCGGATATCCCACGCCGTAGCCTTCCCGTCGACATCAACGAACTCGCTACGCGCGAGTATCCCGGCCGCCCCGGTGCACGCCTGTATCGCGCATAGCGGTAGTCCGGCCGGAGCGCCTAATGTTGAGACATGTCGAGGGTTGAGCGGGATCCTGAACGCGGCCGAGCCGTTGCGGCCGAATTGAAGAAGCTCGGCGTGAAAGGAGTCCTCATCCAGGCAGCTGAGCAGGGTTACATCACGCAACTCGCGTGCCAGATGCCCAACTGTTTCTGCCCCGTGGAGCTTGGAGGCGCGTGCCACTTCGAGCCGCTCACCGACGATTTGAGCGACTGGACGAGCGACTGGACGCCCACCCACGAGCACTTCCCGCGCTCCAAGAGAGAGGGCGGACACCGAGTCGTCAACAACGCCGTCTTGGCGCACCGCCTCTGTAACCGCATCGGCTACTCCATAGAGGTTGACCGTCCGCACGCGAAAGATCTCGCGAGGATCGAGAAAGCCCGCGAGGAAGCCATCCGCCGCTAGAGCGAAAGACCGTAGGTCACCTGGGCTTGCCGGCCAGAGCGAACATGTATCCCTCGGTGCTGCTTCCGCCTGAAAGCGAAAGTGTTCGAGCGCGCCGGCTCGAGGGGCGCTTCTGGGTGGATTTCTTGGCGGGTTTCTTGGTCTGCTCTTGAAGTGCGGGGATGCGGGGATTAGCGGAGGTCACCCTACTTTCCGGCCGGAAAGTGCTACTTACGTGGGATTGCACGGATGGGCAAGAAGGTTGGCCGGGTGCGCACTCCCGACCCGAAGGCCTTGGGCGTTGAACGCGACGACCCGAACGCCCTTCGGAGGCACACAGCCGGCGAAGGTAATTGCGTATACGCCGAACGGCTCTGTCTGATGCAGCTTGCCCAGAAGTTTCACCGTCGACGAGCGCCGTTGTCGGCCTCCGAACGACCCGCTCTCGCCGGCCCCGGTAGTGGAAGATCACCTCGACGCTGGCCACGTCTGTGCCAAGCACTCCGAACAGGTGCGTGCGTGCCGGCGGCCCGGCCCAGGCCGATTGGGCCGTGACCGTGCTCGGCGGAGCGTCGGGAAGGACAGACGTCCCTTCGGAGAAGCCGACAGGGCCGCTGTCGGCGTAGGCCCAGAGCCCCTGGCTGGTATCGACCGCGACGATCTCGTAGGGCCGGCCGAGAAGGCGCCGCCCACAGGCAATGGTCACGATTGGCGAGAGCCTCTTGACGCCGGGTGGGATGCGCCAGAAGGACCACGCAGGCGGGCCTCCCACTTTGCAGGGACGCTCGCGGGTGCCGGAGAGTGGCGGCGATGCGCTTACGCGCGCGGTGCCGATCGCGAGCAGGCAAATCGCGGCGAGGGACAACGTCAATGCCCGTCCGGCCAGGGACTCGCGTACCCCCGCGCGGCGATCGCCCCTTGCTCGCTTCCTGCTCATCTGCCAGGGCCTCGAACAGACCCGGCATGCACGAGCCCGGCCCGCAGGAGGGAGCCGGTGAGCGGGCCCCCTGCAAGCCCCGGCAGGTCAATGGTGAGGTTTCCGCTCCAGCGGCGGTTCGCCTTCTTTGCGCGATCGAAGTGAGCGGCGCCCGAGAAAGGGGCCGGAGGGCGGACGGTTGCAGTCCGCAGATTGGCGTTGTAGCGAAAGCTGGCCGCCGGCATGGCGAGGCTCGCGTAGCGCTCGATCGAGATGCCCGCGTTGTATTCGGAGACGTCCACGAAGAACCGAGCGGAGCTCCGGAGGCCTGCCTTGAAGACACTGAAACGCGCCGCCCCTCTTCAGCACGTCATGTTCAACAGCCCAGCCCCAGTCCGCGGCCTCCTCCAAGAGGACGCCGACTTGCTCCTCGGCCTGGGCTCCAAGCCGAAACGAAGACTCCAAGCGCAAACGCTCACGTGACCTGTGGGCGAAGTAGGCGGCCAGGGCAATACAAAGAAGAGCACTGCTGGGCGCGCCCTTGCCGACGGTAGCCACCGCGCACACCAGGAAGAACACAGCCCACGCGCCGCGATGCAACGCCGCATTGTGGTGGCGGGGTGCCGAACAGTTGGTGCTAAGCCCCGGGGTCCTGTATCCGTTTGCGATTCTGCCCATACATCGAAGATAGGAATCGCACAGGACGAATACAGGCCAAGACCGAGCAATGTTCCGGGGACGGCGCGCGCCTACCTGCGCCCAATGGAGTCCTCGGTCGCGACAGTAAGGAGCCCGACTCCTTTTCTGGCCGCCCTGCCTCGCTTCGCGAGACAGAACTGCAAGCGGCGACCCTCAGCCCTCTGAGGCAATCGCCACCAGCGCCAGATCAGCGCCTCGGCGATCGCGGAAGTTCGTCGCCCGTCAGGGCCGACCCAGGCGCCGCGGCGATCGCGACGGATGCCGGCGCGCTCGATCAGCGCCTCGCCCAGCGAATGAGTGACGGTGACGAGCACGTCCGGCACGAAGGCTGCGTGGGCCGCTGTGCGGCGCCCTCCCGCTCCCCTGCTGTAGCTCCGCGGGGTCAAGCCGCGGCATCCCGAGCCAGACCGCGACAGCGCGCTCTGAATCGAGGCCGGTGAGGGTGATTAGCCCTTGCAGGGGGTCAAAGGTTCCAACCGCCGTCAGCGCATCGCGCGGGACGATCCGCGTCGCAGAAGTGGCATATCGCTCCGCCATCCGTCCGGCGGCGTGCGTAGCGCGGTCGGCGAGCGTGCGCATGTTCTCCTGGCCGAAGATCGCTCCCTCGAAGTAGACCTCGACCTCGGCCGCGTCGGCTCGCGGCACTCCTACGATCGCGGAGCCGCGGGCGATGTCGGCGGTCGCGCTGTAGCCACCGCGCGGAACGTAGAGAACGAACTCGCGCATCGCCCTCCTACACCTCCCCGTCTACTGCCCGCGCCTCGGCGATCAGCGCGTCCGCCACCGCCTGCCAGTCCCCGCGCCTTGCGGCGCCGAGGATCTCCCCGATGTGGGTGGGGAGGCTTTCGGCCAGGGCGGAGGGGTGGTAGCGACCGGCCACGACGTGCTCGAAGAGCAACTCGTTGGCGGGGTCGGCAACGTCGTCGTCTTCCAGCGCACGCTTGAGGAAGCCGCGGAGCACGACGATGTCGATCCGCTTGCCCTGTTCGGTCCTCCGCTCCTCGCGCACAGGCGGCGGGAGCGGTGCCGGCCGGCGGCGGCCTTGCCGCCCCCCGCGGCAACGCCGAACGCTCTTGGCGAGGCTGGTGGTTCTCATGGGGTCCTCCTCTCTGCCTCGCTGTCGGCCACGGGGATCGCCCAACCGCAGGTCGGATCGAGCCAAGCCGGCGCCCAGCTAAGGAAGACGTAGCCGGCCAGCGGGCTCTTGTATTCGTGGTGTCGAAGCGCGTAGTGCCAGTGCCCGGCGAGCCAGAGCAGCACGCCAATCGCGAGGACGAAAAGCCCATTGGCGTTGTGTTGGAGCCCGATGCCGAAGCCACCGGCAAGCATCAGGAGCAGGCCGCCGATTCGCAGCAGCACACCTCCGAGCAGCCATAGCGCCACCAGCCCGCCGAGAATCGCGATGCCGAGGGTCAGGACGTTCATGGCGATGCCTCCCTTCCTGGTTTCTGTGCCTCTGCCTCAAGCCGCCCCAGCTCCTCGATGCCGGCGTCGGTCAGCTCCCACAAGCCACGCCGCGAATCGGAGCGAAGGTGGCCGCGCTCGATCAGCCGAAGCCGCGCGAACCCGAGACGGTTCTCCCAGCGGATCGCGCCGGTTGGAATTGGTGCCCGATCCAGCGGAGTCAGCTTCTCGGCGAGCATGCGTTCCACAACCTCTTTCACCCCCGCTCGCGGAGCTGAGCCTCCGGCCTGAGAAACCGCTCTCAGAACCGCTAGCTCGATTTCGCTCATAGGCAAGAGTTCTCCAGCAGGCACCCGCGCGAAGGGAACACTCGGCGGCTTGGTGGCAGGCAACCTCGCGCACAAAGCTTCGCTCGCCGACCTCAAACCGAGGAGTCGCCGTAGCGCGTCGTTGGGACTGTCCACGAACGGCTTGGCCTGCGCTTGCACCTTCGCCATCACCTCATCGTCTACCTCGATCCATTGCGGGCTCATGTTTCGGCCTCCTCCAGAAGGGCCTCGCGGGTGTCTTCGATCAAGGTGTCGGCGATCGCCAGCCAGTCCTCGTTGGTCGAAATGCCAAGGACGTCGTCGATCAGCTCCGGCAGCAATGCCGACAGGCCGCGTGCGTTGAGTCGCCCGGCCTCCGCCCGCGACACCATCCTCTCGATCAGAACATCGGCGATCGCGTCATGGCGAAGCGCCTGCAGCAGGAAGTCGCGAAGAACACCGGCCGGGATCGCATCGTCGCGGCCGATCCAGCGGAGGTCGTCGGAGGTAGTCATGCTGCGATTGCCTCCAACTCGACTGGCTGCCTACGCTCGCTCAAAGCTGCGAGCCGCCGCGTGGCGCCTGTCCCCTCCAGCCGCTCGATGCCGGCGTCGGCCAGCTCCCATAGGCCGCGACGGGAATCCGAGCGCAGGTAGCCCTGCTCTCGGAGGTTCGAGCGCGCCTTATCGAAGCGAGCCTCCCAGCGCGGTTCTCCGCTCGGCAGCGTCTCGCGGTCCAACTCGCCGAGCAAGCCCGCCACCCCGGAGAGGACGGCGGCACGAATCTCACCTCGCCGCGCGGAGCCTCCCCGCTCGTCCAGCGCCCGCAAGATCGGCAACTCGTATGCCGTGCAGGCCAAGACGCGAACCGCTGCTTCCGGCGGCGGGATGGCGACAACCCGGTCCCCGTTGACCAGCGCCTTCAGCCGCGCCCGCTCTCCTGGATCGCGGCTCATCAGGTGCGTGTAGACGCGCAGGGTAAAAGCGGGGTCGGTGTGGCCGAGCTGGTGCATCACCGAGGCCGGGTCCTCGCCGCAGGCGACCAAGACCGAGGCGAAGGTATGGCGCAGCTTGTGTGGGGTCAGCCCCTTCGGCAGCGGCACCCGGCCCCGTTCCTCCAACAGCTCGTTCGCGCGATCGAAGACCTTGAGGAGAACCCTGTTTCGGAGGTTGTCCTTGTTGCGCCGCCCGCCGGTTTCGGTCGGGAAGACGAGATGGTCGGAGCCGCTCCGGGGAGCCTGCGCCTTGTGGGCGGCGAGGACGTCGCGCAGGACGGGCAGCATCTTGATCTCTCTCAGCCCAGCCTTCGTCTTTGAGCGGCCGACGAAGAGCCTGCCGTTGGCAAGGTCGACGTCACGCCAAAGCATGTGGGCCAGCTCGATGGCGCGCGGGCCGGCGAGGACGAGCGTCGCGACGACCGCCCTTCGTTCGCTCAGCTTGAACGTCAGGTCTCGGTCAAGTTGCTCGGCGGCATCGAGCAGCGCTTCGATCTGCTCGGCCGTGTCGAGATGGACCGGCGGCTTGTCGGGCACCGTCAGTCGGCGCCGCGGCCCCGCTGCCGGATTCTCGGCGATGTGCTTGTACTCCAGGGCGACCGATAGCACCCATTGCAGGACGTCGATCGTCTTGTTGACCGAGGATGGGCAGAGCGGCTTGAGGATTCGGTTGCGCGCGTCGCGCTGAGGCTTGCGCCGCTCGATCGCACGCCGTCGCCTGTCGCTCTCCTCCACCTTGTGATGGACATAGGCATCGACCGCCTGAACGTCGATCTCGGCCAGCGGCCAATCGCCGAAGAACGGGAGGAGATGTTTGAGCCCCCATTCTTCGTAGTCGTGCTGCCTCTCGCTGATCTTGCCTTTGCGCGTGGCGACGAGGCGGCGGGCGAAGGGGCCGAAGATCGGCGCTTCGCTGGCCGCGTCGGGCTCGCTCTCCTCGTTGCGTTTCTTTTTCGGCCGTACCCAGATACCAAGACGAACTTCGGCAAGGACGTCGACCAGCGCTTCCTCGGCGCCCTCCCGCGACCAACCGTCCCGCTCGTAGCCGAGCGTCAGGTATTCGCGCTGGCCCTTGACCCAGAAGCGAAGCGCAAAGCCGCGCCCACGCTTCCAGGGTCGCTCCAGCACTTCGCCCTTGCTCTTCCCGGCCATCACAGCCCTCCTCGCGTTCCGGCGGCGATGGGAGGGTCGGCGACGAGACGACCTGGCGAGACTAGGCTTCTCATCGTGCCGAAGGCCCTCCTTCGGCGCCGGGCCGGGGGGCGTTCGTGCGCCGCCCCGGCCGCTTTTCTGATTGCCGGCCGACCATAGCTCTGCGTCGCCCGGAAAGCGAGTCGGCTCCGCAATCGCCGCTAATACCCGCCGATCGCCGCGCATCGCGCCGGGCGATGCTGGCGCACCGCGGCTCGCCGAGCTGCTCGGCGACCTCGTCGGGGTCGAAGCGAAGCCGCGGCCGTGAGCCCGCGCCGAGCCGCCGCGCGCCGAGCCGCTCGGCCTGTTCGTAGACCCAGCGCCGGCTGACGCCCCAGCGCTCGGCGACCGCCGCGGCGGAGATCAGGCCGCGCTCTGGCGATTGGGCTCCGCGGTCGGCCAGCAGCTCGGCGAGCCGCCGCGCGAGCGCATCGATGAAGTCGGCGTCGAGCCGGACCTCGCCTTCGCCGTTGCTCGGAGGATCGGCGCTCACCGCCGCCTCCCGAAAGGGACGCGGCTCACCTTCGGCCTACCGGGAGAGCGCCGGGCGTGGTGGGCGATGCGGGCCGCGGCGATCTCCATGTAGGGGGGCTCCAGCTCGATGCCGAGGAAGCGCCGGCCCTCCAGCACCGCCGCCGCGCCGGTGGTACCCGAGCCGATTGTGGGGTCGAGCACGAGGCCGCCCGGCGGGCAGAGCAGCCGCACCAGCCAGCGCATCAGCTCAAGCGGCTTCACGGTCGGGTGGGGATTACCGGCGGGCGCCGGCTTCTTGCCGCCCTTCTGTGCATTGGGGAAGAGGTCCAGCGCGCGGCGCGGCAGGTTCTCGCATCCCGCGTCGCGCTCTTTCCGGCTCGCCTTCGGGCAGTAGAGGAAGCGGCTCGGCTCAAGGCGGGAGCGGCCTTCGCTTGCGCCGGCGTCGGCGGCGGCGACCGGACAGCCCGACGCGCAGCGTCCCTTCTCGCAGGCGGGATCGTGGCCAAGGACGACGTTGGCCGGGATGCGCCCCTCGACTCGACATGCCTCGGCGTTCAGCGCGCCCGTCCCGTGGCGGGCGATCGTCTCCTCGGTGGTGCCGTCCAGCTCGCGCCGGGCCAGCACGATCGGCTCGAAGGCGGGCTTCAGCGTCGTCGAGCGCCCGCCGGGGTAATGGCGCGACTTCGACATGCCCTCGGCGTAGAGCCACATCAGCGTGTCGCGAATCTCAAGGCCCGCGTCCTCGACCCCGCAGGCGAGTCGGTGGTAGGTGCGCGGCGAGCCGAAGGCGGCGAGGAAGGCGCCGGGCTTCATCACCCGCCGGCACTCGCCCGCCCAGATGCGACACCAGGCCTCGAACGCCTCGTTGGGGTTCAGCCGGTCATGCCCGGCCTTGGCCGCGGCCTCGCGAATCGCGACCGAGTCCCAGCGCTCGTGCTTGAAGCCGATCCCGTAGGGAGGATCGGTGACGATCGCATCGACGCTTTCGGGCTCAAGGCTGCCGAGCACCTCCAGGCAGTCGCCTTCGAGCAGCCGCACCCTTTGGCGTGCCTGAGACTTGCCTTGGCAGGTTCCGCGGCTACGGCGGGTGGTTTGCTTTGCGCCTGCCATTAGCGCTCCTCGCCCTCGGTGAGAAGCCAGCTGACCTGCTCATCGGGTTCACGCACGTCGATGAAGATCGGCGCGAAAGGCCCGTGCGCGGCCAGGTCATCTGCCAGGCAGAGGCGAATCGATAGGTCGGGTGAGGCGCAAAAGTCCGGATCCTCTCTGAGGATCGCGATGACCGTGTCGCGCCGTCGCCGAAGTGCGACTCCCTCGGCTCCGGCGAGGACGCAGATGACCTGAGGGAAGTCGGGATAGTACAAGCGCCAAAGCGCCTCGCCACCTTTGCCTGTGGCGCGCAGGAGGCGCCCGTAACGGGCCAGCTCGGCGACGAGGCGATCGACCGAGAGAGTCGCGCGGTCCAACTCGAGGAAGCGCTGCTCGACCACGACCTCGGCCTCGGTGAGCCGCACATAGGTGAGAACCGCGTCGGCGAAGAGCGAGCCGGCACGCCGGCCATAGCCGAGCCGATGCACCACCTCATGGCGCCAGGCCAGCGGCCCGCACTCATCGCCGCGCTCGCGAGCGCTTTGCACAAAACAGATCGCGGCGTCGTTAACGGCGAGCGTATGCGCTTGCAGCGCCCCGGCCGCCGCCTCGGCATCCAAGACCCGCGGCATTGTGTCCAACAGGCCCGCGTCGAGCGCCGCACGGGCGCCGCGCTCGGTGACAAACCAAAGCCTGCGAGGCGCCCCGGCCACCCCGACGTTCGGGACGAAAGCCGCCAAGCCGGCCTTGGCCAGGGGCGCCAAGGACATCCGGGTCCAGCGAGGGCTTCGGTCGGGAAAATGGATCGAGCGGACCTGCGGGGTCGAGAGCACCCGATGCTGTGCCAAGGAGGCGAGAAGTTCACTCGTCGCCAGCGGCAAGGCGAGACTCATTACTGCCTCCTCGGATGTCGAACCTGGCCTTTGCGCTTTGCTTGTGCGGCGCCTTTCGCCGAGCCCCGCCCGTCCCGACCTCGCAGCGCCGCGAGGATGCGGTCGTCGAGGCCGTCGAGCTGCGCGGCGACCTCCCCTGCCGATCGCCGCGGCGAGGAGCTGTCGTCCTCTTTGTTGTTCCGGCCGCCGCACGGCGCCTCCCCGAGAACGTCCTCGACCCGGACCCCGCGCAAGGCAAAAGGCGCGCTGAGCCTGCCTTTGTGAGTGACCTGAGCGATGAAGTGAAAGCGCTCCAGCTTGGTCAGCGCCTCGGGGTTGACTCGTTTACCCCACTCCTTGGTGACGAGCCCGGCGGCGTGGGAGTTGAGAGTCGAGGCGAGCAGGTGCGAGCGGTTGGTCAGGAGCGCGTTCAGGGTCGCGGCGCTGAGTCGCTCGGGGTTCTGGTTCAGCAGCACCGCTCGCAATCCGAACTTGGCGCTCTGCTCCAAGAGCGCGGCGAGGTTGCCCGAAGCGGCGCCGTCATAGCTCTGCACCTCATCGAGGAAGACCCAGAACGGCTTACGCTTCTCGGGCGCCAGCTCCGAGCGCCCGCGCGCGGCGTGGAGCAGGTCAAAGAGCAGCAGGTTGGCCATCAGCCGGTCACGGGTGCCGCCAGTCCCCGGACAGGCGAGGACGACCTTGCCGGCGTCCATCGCCTCTCGGACCCGATAGGTGCTTTGGCTCTGGCCGAGCAGCGCCCTGATCGAGGGCGAGCGGCGCAAACGATCGACCATGTTCGTGACCGGGGTGATCGCCTCGGAGGCCAAGAGCGGGAAGCGGTCGGTCCAGAAGCGCTGGTCGGCGCGCGGCAGGAAGGGCAGCACCGCTTGGCGCCACTCCGCGTCGCTGAGCAGCGTCGGGATCTGGAAGATCGTCGGCGCCAGCTCGGAGTCGAGCCTCTGCGCGATCGTCGCCAGCGCGGCGGCGGCCTGACTGGTCAGGTTGATCGCGCGGGTGGAGCGCTCGCCCCATTCGAGCGCCGAGGCAAAGGCGTCGACTATCGCCTCGACCCTCGCCTCGCTCACGGCGGGATTGCCGCCGAACTCGAAGAGGTTCCAGCCCGGCTGGTCGGCAGGAGAGCTGCCGGGGCCGAGGTCGATCCGCACAATCTGCTCGTCGGGGATCTCGGCCAGGTAGGGCTCGATCCGCTCCAGGCCGTCGCCGTGGGGATCGAGGAAGAGGCCGCCGTGCCCCCTTCTGACGATGTGGGCGAACTGCGCGATCGCCGCCTCGGTCTTGCCGTAGCGCGAACGGCCGGCGATGTAGGTGAAGAAGGTGTCCGCGGTTTGGACCCCGACGAGCTGTTTGCCCGACTCGGAGGCGACCAGGCCGAGCGGGATCAAGTCGTCCTTGTCCTCATCGAAGTCCGGCAGGGCGGGCGGCGGGGAGAGCAGGGCACCCGAGCGCAGCACATTCCGCTCGCCGCAGTGGACGGTCGGCGGCTTCAGGAACCCCGACAGCTCGCGCGCGGTCAAGATCGTCTTGCGGGCCGGCCGGAAGAGGCCGGTGGCGAAGCGCCGATCGAAGCGCCCTCGCCGCAGCGGCAGATCGGAGCCAAGGAAGGCAAGGCCGGGGATCGGCAGGCCGGAGGCCTTCAGGTAGTTGCGCTCAGCCAGTGGGCGGAAGGCGGCAAGAAGGCCCGACATCGCTGCTTCGGCCCGTCCCCGGCTCGGCGCCTCGCTGCGCAAGAGGATCTGCGCCTCGAACAGCTCGCCGGACTCGCGAAGCTTCGCGTCCACCGCCTGCACCGCCCCGCGGCGCTCGACCTGTTCTTGCAGGTCTGGCCTTTGGCGACGACGCTCTTCGCCGTTTAGGAGCGCCGCCCAGTCGCGGCGCTCGCCGTGGATGCGACGGGCCTGGCGCCTGAGCCGCCGTCGCAGACGTGCGGCGCGAAGGCCACTCGCCGGCAGCAGGTCGACGCAGACGCTTGCATCCTCCCCGCCCGAGTGAAGGCGGCCGAGTGCGGCGGCGAATGGCTGTAGCGGATCGGGCTTCGGAGAGAGGCGGGCCAGCGGCTCGACGCTCGGGCGGGCCAGCACCAGCTCGGTGCGCAGCATCGTTGGCTCGCCACTCCTGGCCTCGACGCCGCCCTCACTCTTCCGCTCGCCTCTCCCCAGCGCCTCATCAGCCGGGCGCTCCTCGACGCCGTCGAAAGCGGCGAGCGCGGTTCGCAGCGCCTCGCTCGCGCGCTCGGGAACCTCGATCAGGTAGACGAGTCGCCGCTCGGCATCCGCGGCGAGCTGAATGCGGATCGCTGAGGCGCGCCGATCGACCCAGCCGCCGACCCTTCGCTCTGAGGCGGCGAGCTGGGCGGCGAAGCGCAGCACGGCGTCGGGCTCAGCGTCGAACTCGTCCGCAGGCACGATCGCGACGCTGCGGCGCGACCCCAGCGTGCGGCGGGTTGCGAAGAAGCGATGCGTAGCCAGCGCGGAGGCGATAGCGATTGTGCCGAGAGCGAAGGGTGCGAGAGAGAAGATCGAGGCGAGGAGCTGATCGACCCGGATGCTCGATATGACCCGCCAGAGTGCGAACGCCACCGCGGCGGCGAAGATCGCCAGCATCGGACGAGGATCGGAGCGGTTCGAGTTCGAGATCACGACCACACCTCGATCGACCGCAGAGATGTCGGCAAAACTTGACCGCCGCAATCGGCGACGTGATGCCGAACCCGGCCCACACGGCGCTCTTTGATTGGGAAGGGCTTGCGGAAGGGCCAGTGGAAGAGCTTGCGGAAGGGCTTGCGGAAGGCCGTCGATCTAGCCACGACGCCTCCTCTGCCGGCCGCTACAACCCCGGCGGGCTCGACGAGGGCACCGGACACCGGGCGATCTCCACGTGGCTCGGCCGGTATTGGGCCTGGCGCCGCGGCACTCACCTTTGCGGCGCTCAGCCATCTGTGCCTCGAGTCCCCGTGCCCGAGAAGCGCGCGAGGTAGGAACGACCCGAATCACCGAAGCGCTGTAGGAATTGGCGCCAGCCGCGGCGTGCGGCCGAGATCGTCGGGGCGCTCACGGCGAGCACGGCCCGCCCGCCGCGCGCTCCGATCAGGCGGACACTCAGGTGGGCGTGTCGGTAGGGGATGTGCTGCAGGGCGCGATGCGAGGCAAGCGTCTTCGCGGCGCGTCTGGCGGCGGGACTACCCGCTTTGTCCTGGGGGTCCTGTCGGCGAGGCCGAGACGTACGAGGTGCCGACGGGGACATCTGCGGGCGGACGGCGCCGAGGGAGTCGCTCGGTGGTGGCGACGAGACGACCTTGCGGCCAGGCGCCACGGAATGACCCCGCTCATGCGCCGCGAGGACGTAAAGAGCAGCGAAGCCGAACAGGATCGCACTTGCGAAGACGACCACCGCGCGAGCCACCAACGGGTCGAGTAGCCGGTCGAGCAGGAAGCGGAGTTGGTCGATCATCGGACCGCCCCTTCAGCCGATCCCCCTACTCCGGGAGGCTGGGCGTAGCCGAAGATCGGCGCCGGCTCGCCCGAGTAGACGGCACGAGACGGTAGGAACGGACCGACCCGAGCCACCCGGTCGGAGTAATTGCCGTCGATCGTCGTGATCTGCCCGCCGGGAAAGACGCGCTCGACGATGCCGATGTGGTCGCTGTTGGCCGGGCCGGTGCCGAAGAGGACCGCGTCGCCGGGTGCGGGAGTCGCGGTCCGCGACAGGACGCGCGCTCCGTGTGGCGCAGCGGTCGAAAACGGGGATTCGCCGGGAGCCGCTGCGCCCGGCAGCGACGGCCCGGCTTCGTGGGCCTTCGCCCATTCATATACGGAGCCCGAGTAGGCGTATGGCGCGGTGCCGCCCCTCAGCGGCACGCCCGCCTTCTCCCAGACCCAAGCGACGAAGAGCGAGCACCATTCGACGCAGGGGCCGTAGGGGTTGCAGTTCGAGCCGAGCGGGCTCTCGGTACGGCCCAGTTGGCTCTCGGCGATGCGGACGATCTCGCTGCCGCTGGCGCTGCCCGAGAAGGTCGCCCCGCAGGAGGAGCCGCCGCCGATCGTGGCCGGTTCGGCCGCTTTGGCGTCGATAGGCGACGGCGCTCCCATGCCCCGAAAGCCGTAGGAGACCGCGCGCGCCATCACTTCGTCGGCGTAGTTGGCAGACGAGTCGGCGCAGGCGCCGTAGTAGCCGCAGGCCGCCTGGCGATAGGCGGCATAGGAGCCGCCGGCCGGAGGCCCGCCGAGCACCTTGCGCAGGATGCGGGCCGCGGTGAAGATCGCGTCGGCGGGGTCGTTGATGTCTGTGACCCCGTCGCCGTCGCCGTCGACCTTGTAGGTCTCCCAGATGGTCGGGCCGGAGCCGGGGCTGCAGGCCGAGCCCCGCACGTAGGCGATCTGCATCGGGCCGGCGCAGCCGGAGCTGTTGACCCCCGAACAATTGCCGCTGCCGCACTCCTGCTCGCCGATACTCGCCAGGAAGGTCCAATCGATGTCGATCCGCCGGCCCGCTGCCTGAAAGATCCGAAGCCGGCCCGGCGGGATCTCTTCGACGGCGGCCCGCGTCGCCGGGGTAGCTGTGGCCGTACCGCCACCGCCGCCCAGGCAGGCGAGTTCGCCACCGAGGATCGCCATCACCGTGCCGGCGAGAGTCGCAATCACGATTGCTGCGGCCCCGGCCGCGAAGAGAGCGAGGAGCGAGGTGCGCGAGCGTCGCCTGCTCATCGCCCGCCGCCTTTCCGAGGTGAGCGCCGAGGCGGCGGAGCGCTCTTGCCGCGAGCCGGAGGCTGCGCCTCTGGCGGCTCGCCCGGCGCCTTTTTGCCGATTCGCTCGCGCTCGGCACGGAGCTCCTCGCCGAGACTGGCCGCCGAGTCCCGAAGGTCAACTTTCCGAACCGGCTCAGCGCCTCGGGGAGGCGCTTGCCTTGGACTGCGCTCGCCCGAGCGCTTGGCGCTCGGCTTCTCCGCCTTACCTTTGCCTTTCGGCTTGCGCTCGGTCTCCTGCCGGGAGCCAGGCGACCGCCTGCCGGCGCCTTTGGCCGAAACCGCCTCCGACCTCGGAGTCCGGTCTGAGGACGCGGAGGCCGGGCGAGACCGGGCGTCTTTGCCTTTGCCTGGATCGCCGGCAGCGCCTACGGAGCGCGTCCGCTCGGCCGAACCCGGAGCATCGAGATTGGGCGTCCCGCCTCCGACCGGGGGGCTGTTGCTCGTTCCGCCGCGCGGCGTAGAAGGCCCGGCCGGGCTACTTGGCTTACCCCCGCCGCGAGAGCCGAAGAGACGGCCCGGCGCGCTCACTGCCGAGCGCGCGCCTCGCCGGATCGGGCGCAATGCTTTGCCGCCGACGCGGGCGCCCGCGTAGAGCGCCAGCACCCGCACGGTCCCCTCGCGCCCCGGCGCGCCCGGCCCGGTCGCGATCCCGATCAGACTCTCCGTAAGCGACTTGCGCTGGACAAAGACGGCCCAGAAGAAGAGTGACTGCAGGCCGAAGGACATCAACCAGCCGAGCTGTGTCGTCGCGCTCGCCAGCGTCCCGCTGACCGCCAGGAGCGTCGCCAGGATCAGCGAGTAGGCGGCCTTTCGCAGCAGGTAGCCGGCGAGCTTCTCCAGCCAGCCTTTGAAGAAGGCGTGGCCGCGGCCGGGGATCGCTGCGGCGACGAGCGCGACCGGCGCGAAGGCCAACAGGAGAAGGAGCAGTACCTGGGCGAGGACGATCCCGACCGCGAGCGAGCCCAGGAGCAGGATCGCGCCGAGCTCACCGAAGAAGAGGACGAGCGCGAGTCCCAGTCGCTGGAACTGCCCGCCCTCCTCCATCGCGTCGGTGGCGGGCTTGTCGGCGGCCCCCAGCCGATAGCCGGCCTTGGCCGGATCGGCTTCGGGCAGCTCGGAGGAGTCGCCGTCGTTGAGCGCTTCGTACTCGGCGCCTCTGTCGTCCCGACCGTCTGCCCCGAGGCTGAAGCGCAGGAAGTGAGCTGCGTACTTGTTGGCGTTGTTGACGCAGGTCTTGCCGTCCGCGGCGACCTCGGTCCCACTCGCCAGGCGCCGGGCGAGCGCGGCGTCACGGCTGGGACTCGAAGACAGCGGCCGGACCGGAGCGGATTCGGGGTCGGAGTCGTTCGATCCTGTGCCGTTGACGGCGCAGTGTTCGAGCCCGCCGAACTCGAGGACGACCCAGGGCTTGAAGACGAGCAGGTCGAAGAGCTGGTTGGCCGCGTCGTCTCTTGCCTGCCCTCCGCCCGACGCCGAGCCCGGGTCGGAGATCGAGAGGAACGCCTCCGACATCTGGTTCGTCAGCTTCGAGGCGGCGCCGATCGTCGTCCCGGGCTGCGCGACGAAGAAGAGCGCGATGACGACATAAATCAGCGAGAGCGCCAGCGCGCCGGCCGTCTCGGAGTGGCGGCGCTGCACGAGCGAGCGCCACATCGCCCACAGGCCGGAGACCGTCACCGCGAGGACCAGCCAGGGCGCGCCAAAGACGTTGGCGTAGATCGAGTGGATCGCCTGGGCGACCGGACCCAGCGCCCCCGCACCACCGGTCGCCGCCGAGCCGTTCAGGAGATCCAGCGAGAAGGCGAAGCTGAAGAGAGTGATCAGCAGGTTCGCCAGGAAGCTCGTCAGCAGCCAGAGGATCGAGGCGAGGAAATAGGCGATCATCGGCGGCACGCCGGAGACGTCGACTCCCCCGGTCAGCGACGCCGAGACGAAGTCGAAGTGCTGATCGAGCGAGTAGTTGGTGAGCGGGTAGCGGCCGAAGAGGCCGTTGGAGCCGAGCGGCGAGGCGGGACCGACGTTTCCCCAGACGTCGGTCGCGGCGCTGGCGAGCGGGTGGGCGGCCAGGACGAGCGCGACGGCGAGGCAGAGCACAAAAAGCACGGGCCGCGGTCGGCAGCGCACCGCCAGCGCCCTCACGCCCCCACCGCCCTCGGGGTGTTGTCGAGTGCGGCCAACAGCTCGGGAAAGACGAGGTCGACCTGCATCTCGCCGACGCGCCCGTCGAGGTCGCGCGCCAGGCAGAGGCCCTGGCGGTATTCGGTTATCCGTTGGGCCAGCGGCGTTTCGGCGTCGAGGCCGATCTGCGTGAGTCCCGCCCGCGCCTCGGCCTCGGTCTCCTGGCCGAAGAGCAGGTAGACGCCGAACAGCTCGGAGAGATCGCCGAGGTCGGCCAGGCGCTGCGTCGCAACCAGCACGGTCGCGTTGAAGGCGCGACCGAGCCGGATTACCCGGTTCAGCAGCGCGCGGCCCTGAACCGAGCTGAGGAAAAACCACGCCTCGTCCAGCAGCACGATCTTGTGTCGATGGCGGTTGCTGCTGACGAGGCGCAGAGCTTGTGCCGCGACCAGGGAGAGCGTCGCCACGGAGACGCGCTCGGCGCGGGTATAGGTCTCGCGGGAGACGCCGGGGTCGGGAAGGGACAGTCCCGGCGTGCGTATGGTGATCACCGAGGCCTCGCTCGCCACCGGCTCCGAGTCCTCTCGGGGTGTGGCAAAGCCGAGGCGAGCGAGGCCGAAGTCGGAGAGGACGTCGAGCGCCTCGGCTGCTTCGCGGCCCGGGTCGGCGTCGCCGGCGCGGAGCCGATCGACAACGAGGCTGAGGCATCTCTCGCCGGCCCGCACCGCGTCGCGCACCGCGCGGTCGATCGCGTTCTCCCAGGCCGGCGCCGGGTCGCGCAGCAGCTCGATCAGGTAGCTCGCCGCCAGCTCCTCGCGCAGCTCCGGCAGGCCGATCGCCAGTGGGTCTAGCTTGCCGCGGTGCTCAGGTGCGCCCGAGAGCTCCAGCACCTCGACCTGACCCTCAAGCTCGGACACGCGGTCGAGGCCGTGGTCGGGCTTGGGGTCGAAGTCGACCACCAGGCTGCCGCGCCGCTGAGCCGCGAAGGCGATCGCCTGCGCGGCGATGGTCTTGCCCGAGCCGAGCGTTCCGGCGAGCAGGACACCCGAGGGCCGCGCGGTCCGTGGCGCCTCGGTCGGGTCGAAGCGAACCGGGCGGCCCTGCGGGGTGTGGCCAAGGTAGATGCCGTCGGGAGAGCCGAGCGCCGAGCCGGCGGTGGCGACCATCGCGCCGAACTGCTCGACAGTCATCTGCTGGCGGTAATCGCCGACCTGCCCGCCGCCGGGCTGCGGGAGGTGGTCGGCAAAGAGCGCGTGCTGCAGGCCACGCGGGCGGTGCAGCGCCACCTCGCCGAAGCGCTCGCGAAGCGAGGTGACTCGCCGCTCCAGTTGCTTGCGATCGGGAGCGCCGACCGCGAGCGAAAGCGAGGCTCGCAGCATCGGCGGGTGAGCCGAGGACTGCAGGATCGCCTCGTACTCGCGCGCCAGCTCGCGGTCCTCCTCGGCCAGCACACCTGGCCCGCTCGCTCCGTCGAGCTGCTCGCGGTAGGCGTGCTCGACATCGAGGATGCGCTTTCGCACCTGGCCGAGCGCCTCGCGGTTGCCGATCCACTGTGCGTGCAGCACCGCGTCGACCGGGAAGCCGGCGCCGTCCAGCGGATCGAAGAGAAGCTCGGCGGCGCCGGGAAACTCGGCTTCCTCGGCCAGCGAGCCGGCACAGAGAAAGGACTGGTAGGAGGTCCCCTCTTCGGCCTCCACGACAAGCGAGGGCGGCCGGCCGGGGTCCTCGCTGGCGGGCGCGTTGGCGCAATGCCAG
>Ga0066654_10000044_pt1 | contig 20275 bp, 17 predicted proteins | sample GraSoiAngelo_103_FD_66715 | JGI IMG/M metagenome (GOLD analysis project Ga0066654, IMG submission 66715) | Grasslands soil microbial communities from the Angelo Coastal Reserve, California, USA - 14_0903_05_20cm | ecosystem: Environmental > Terrestrial > Soil > Grasslands | place: USA... | reverse complement strand
ACGACGCCCGGTGCGTGGGCGATGGTAGGTACTTGGCACACTTCGCTGCCCCGCGAAATCTGAGTATTCGTTAGCGGCCCTTTTTCTTGCCGCCCCGTGACGGCTTTCGCTTCTCCTCGGCCAGAACTGAGCCAAAGATCAGGAAGGCGGCGCTGATCGGGATGTACTCGCCGTCTCCTTCGCCGTTGGCCCGCCGGTTCGCCGCTTTGCCCTGAATCTCAAGGATTTCCACGATTGCCCGGATAGCCACCTCGTCGGCTTCCTCGCAGCCGATGCCGTCCACGGTCACGGGCGTGTAGCTGGCGTGGGTGTCCTCGCGCTCGTAGAACTTCCCTGACTTGACCGACGTGACCAGATCCTCCTCGATCGCCTCCAGGATGTCGGACCCGACGATTTCGTTCCCCGACTTGGGAAGGAGTTTCGCCATCCATCTCGGGATGTAGGCGCGCTCGATCGCGCGGTAGTAGTGCTCAACGGCGCCCCGGCGCGGCTCGGTCCTGGTCATTTCGATCATCTCTAAATCCCGAAGGACTTTGATGTGGTAGCTGACCTGGCTGAGACCTTCGTTCAACTCTTCCGAAAGTTCGTTCGGGCTCCATTCGCGGTCATTCAGGTAGGCAAGGAGCTTCACACGCAGTGGATGGGCAAGCGCCCTGATGAGTCTTTGATTGAGAGATAGATCTTTGGGGTCCGGCTTGCCCCTTTTCTTCGCCTCTTTGGATGCCCGATCTGCGGACTGGGCCTGCGCCCGTTTCTTCGCTGGCAAAGCCGGCTCCTCTCGTCAGGCCATCCGGCATTCCCAGCCTTCAGATCGGTATGGCCCTGTCGTTTGCACGCAAAAAGTAGTTGCAAACGCGGTCGGACCGCAATATCGATCCTGATTGACTTAGGATTTCCTAAGTATTCAGAAAATCTTACGCCAATAGGAAAGGGGGTGAGTTGCATGACGATCAAGCCATGCCCGATGGTGGCTCCGCTGTTGTCCACCTTCAAGAACCGCTGAGAGCCTGGGGCAGGACTTGGCGGCACTGACGACGCGCCAAGTCCTGCTCAGGACCGCCCTCGAGGCCTTTCTGCCTCGGCACCGCAAGGCGAACTGCATCGACGATGATGTGTAGACCGTGGAGACGCCTACGACCCGCCTCCTGCTCGCCTGTCCGGATCGGCCAGGGTTGATCGCCGCGGTCAGCGGCTTCCTCGCCGAGGCCGGGCTCAACATCATCGACGCCGATCAGCACTCGAGCAACGAGGGCCGCTTCTTCATGCGAATGGTCTTCGACGCGGTCCCGGCCGGCGCGCGCAAGGAGGTCTACGACTGCTTCGAGGGTGAGATCGCCGATCGCTTCGAGATGGACCACCGCTTCGCCGAGTCGAGCGAGCGCAAGCGGCTGGCGATCATGGTCTCGCGCGAGGATCACTGCCTCTCCGATCTGCTCTGGCGCTGGCGCAGCGGCGAGCTCGGCGTCGATCTCGTCGCCATCGTCTCCAACCACGAGGAGCACCGCGACCAGGTCGCCTCCGTGGGTCTTCCCTTCCACCACGTGCCGGTGGAGGCCGGCACCAAGGCGGAGGCCGAGGCGCGCACGCTGGAGCTGCTCGGCGAGATCGACCTGCTCGTGCTCGCCCGCTACATGCAGGTCCTCTCCGCTGGGTTCCTCGAGCGCATCGGCGCCCCGGCGATCAACATCCACCACAGCTTCCTGCCCGCCTTCGTCGGTGCCGACCCCTACCGCCGCGCCCACGAGCGCGGCGTCAAGCTGATCGGGGCCACTGCCCACTACGTAACCGAGGAGCTCGACGCCGGGCCGATCATCGACCAGGACGTGACCCGGGTCAGCCACCGCGACGAGGTATCCGACCTGCAGCGGATCGGCCGCGACATCGAGCGGCTGGTGCTGGCCCGTGCGGTCAAGGCCCACGTCGACGACCGCGTCCTGCTCGACGGCGCCCGCACGATCGTCTTCTGAGGCCTGGGGGCGGCGCCACACGGCGTCCTCGGTCGCTCGCGTGCAGAGCACGCCACGCTCCCTGGGTCCTTGCCTGGCGCCGCCCCAGGCCTCACTGGCTGACTAGCCAGTTGCTCTATGGTCCCGAGGCGATGGAGCAGGCAACGGTCCCTCATTCTCCTGTCGCCGCAGCGTCACGCTCCGACTCGCCGCCTGGCTCCAAAGCACCATCGCTACTGCAGGCACTGCGCTACGCCCGCGATCCGCTCGGCTTCCTGGTTCAGTTGCAGCGCCGCTACGGCGACATCTTCAGCCTTTCCTTTCCCTTCTTCGGCCGGCTCTATTACGTCGCCGACCCGGTCCTGGTCAAGCAGCTCTTCACCGGGTCGCCCGAGCAGTTCCACGCCGGCGAGGCCAACGCGACCGTGCTCGAGCCGGCGCTTGGGCCCAACTCGGTGCTCACCCTCGACGACGCGCCGCACATGCAGCAGCGCAAGCTGCTCCTCCCCCCCTTCCACGGCGAGCGCATCCGCGGCTATGGGGAGCTGATCCGCGAGACGACCTTGAAGCAGATGGCGACCTGGCCGGTCGGCGAGCCCTTCGCTCTGCGTGCCCATACCCAGCGGATCACCCTGGCAGTGATCATGCGCGCGGTCTTCGGCGTCCACGACGAGCGGCGCCTAGCCCGCTTCGAGCTGCTGATCGAGGACTTCAGCAAACGGGTCGGCCTGATCACCACCTTCCCGGCACTGCGCAAGAACTTCGGGCCCGGCAGCCCCTGGCCGCGCTTCCTGCGCTCGCGGGCGAAGCTCGACGAGTTCATCTACGAGGAGATCGGCCTGCGCCGCAGGGAGGTCGAAGCTGGCGAGGAGGGCCACGACGACGTGCTCTCGCTGCTGCTGCAGGCCCGCCACGACGACGGCAGCCCGATGAGCGACGAAGAGCTGCGCGACGAGCTCGTCACCGTGCTCGGCGCCGGCCATGAGACGACCGCGACCGGTCTCGCCTGGGCGATGGAGCGGCTACTGCGCACGCCCCGGGTGCTGGCCAAGCTGCGCGAGTCGATCGACGCCGGCGAGGATGAGTACCTCGACGCCACGGTCAGGGAGACGCTGCGGGCGCGGCCGGTGATCGTCGACGTCGCCCGCAAGCTCAAGGCGCCGGCCCAGATCGGCGGCTACGAGCTGCCCAAGGGCAGCTTCGTGATGGCGGCGATCGCCGCCCTGCACTACCGCGAGGACCTCTTCCCCGACCCGGAGGAGTTCCGGCCTGAGCGCTTCCTCGAGGGCAAGGCCGACAACTACGCCTGGATTCCCTTCGGCGGCGGCGTACGCCGCTGCATCGGCGCCGCCTTCGCCGAATACGAGATGCGGGTCGTCCTGCGCGAGTTCGTCCAGCGCGCCGAGCTCAGCGCTCCCAACCCGAGGCCGGAGAAAGTCAAGGTCCGCAACATCACTCTGGCACCGGGCAAGGGCACCCTGGTCAGGCTGGATCGCCCGCTGCGCTGACCGTCCAGCGATGGAGGGTCTCGGGTGCGAAATCTGCACCGTTGGGCCAGACGACCGTCCCCATGTCCGGGTCGACCCTGACCTGACTGAAGTAACCGGGATCTTTGAGCCGCTCGAATACCCCACGCCAGTTGCGGTCAGAGAAATCGACTTCTCCCCTGACGCCATCGTCGAAACCAAGATGGAGACGATGGTCAGCGACTACTTCAACGCTCGTGACGTGGACGATCTCGGACATACGAGCAATCTTAGGGAAGGGGGTCGATCTCGATCAGTTCCTCTTCACGCCGCGCACGCTCCCAATTCACCCGTAGTTCATCTTCGTGAAGGCGAGTCCACCTCCGCACAAGCGCCAGCTTCGTGCGCGGGAGCGAGCCTTGCAAAACCGCAAGTCCATCAATCTGTATCGACGCGTCGTATCCCGCATATCGAGCATGAAAGTGCGGAAGGCCATGCTCTTCGTAATACATGTAGACGACGATTCCGTAGAAGGTGCTGATTCTCGCACCCCTCGAACGTCCCTGATCTGAACACACACATGGTGCGCAATTCGCGCCATCTTTCAGCCGTCTTGTGATTCAGGCTGGATCGCCCGCTGCGCTGACCGTTCGTTCCGCCTCCTCCCACTGCTCGTAGAGCTCGGCGACCGTGCGCTTGGCAGCGTCGTGGCGCGCGTTGGCCCGCTCTGACTTTGCGGGCGTCGCCCAGGCGGCTGGGTCAGCCAGCTCCTCCTCAGTAGCGCGCAGGTCCGCTTCTGCCGCCTCGATCTTCTCGGCCAAGCGACCCGCCTTGCGCGCCGCTCGCTGGGCCACGGTGCGGGGGCTCTGGCGCTTGCCGCCCCCGGCCGAGCGCTTCGCTGCGGCCGCGGCAGCCGAGGCCGCTTCTGTGTCTTCCTCGCGGCGGCGCTGGTAGGCGGCCCAGCCGCTCGGGTAACTGCGCAGCTCGCCGTCCTCGCAGACGATCGTGCGGCTGCCAACCGCCTCGAGCAGGGCGCGGTCGTGGGAGACGAGGATGACCGCGCCTTCGAAGGCGGAGAGGGCATCCTCGAGCGCCTCGCGGCTCTCGATGTCGAGGTGGTTGGTGGGCTCGTCGAGGATCAGCACGTTGGCGCCACTGGCGACCAGGATCGCCAGCGAGAGGCGCCGCTGCTCACCGCCGGAGATGTCGTCAAGCGCCTTCTCGACGTCGGCGCCGGAAAAGAGGAAGCCGCCAAGCAGGTCGCGCGCCTTCTGGCCGCTGAGCCCGGTCTCGCGCTGGGCGGCGTCGAGCACGGTGCCCGTTCCGGCCGCCGTCTCGGCGTGCTGGGAGAGGTAGCCGACCTTGACGTTGTGCCCGGTCCGCACCGAGCCGGCGGCCGGCTCGCGCTGCTCGGCGAGGGTCTCGATCAGGGTCGTCTTGCCGGCCCCGTTGGGGCCGACGAGGACGGCGTGCTCGCCGCGTTCGAGTTCGAGCTCGGCGCCGGCCAGGAGCGTGCGTCCCGGCACCTCGATCGTCGCGTTGACCAGTTTCAGCACCACCCGGCCGGGCCGCTCCGGTTTGACGAAGGAGAAGCGCAGGCTGCGGCGGTCGCGCGCTTCGGCCTTGGCGCCGTCGCGCTTGATCTTGTCGATCTGCTTGAGCCTGGATTGCGCCTGTTTGGCCTTGGTCGCCTTGTAGCGGAAGCGCTCGACGAAGCGCTCCATTCGCTCGATCTCCGCCTCTTGACGCTCGATCGCCTTGCCGAGGGCGATCTCGCGAGCCGCCTGCTCCTTACGCCAGGCGTGCCAGGGGCCGGCGAAGAAGCGGCCGCGCTGAGCCTCCAGCTCGAGCACCGAGGTGCCCACCGCCTCGAGGAACCAGCGGTCGTGGGCGACCAGCACGACCGCCGAGTCGAGGTCGACCAGGTAGCTCTCGAGCCATTCCAGCGAGGGGATGTCGAGGTGGTTCGTCGGCTCGTCGAGCAGCAGCAGGTCGGGACGGGTCGCGAGGGCCCGGGCCAGTGAGGCCCGGGTCAGCTCGCCGCCGGAGAAGGTGGAGAGCTCGCGCGCGTTGGCCTCCTCGTCGAAGCCGAGGCCGCCGAGCACGGCCAGAACATCATCGCGCCAGCGATAGCCGCCGCCGGCTTCGAGTCGCTGCTGCGCCGCCGAGTAAGCACGCATCGTCTCCTCGTCGGGGGTGGCGGCCATCGCCGCCTCCAGGCGTGCCAGCTCGGCCTCGGTCTCCTCCATGTCGGCGCGACCGGAGAAGACGTAGTCGCTAAGTGAGATCGCGTCGTCGCGGGGCGGGCGCTGGTCGTGCAGGGCCACCCGCGCGCCTTTCTGCAGGGCGATACTGCCCGAGTCCGGTGGCCGCTCCCCGGCCAAGACGCGCAGCAGCGTCGACTTGCCGACCCCATTGCGCCCGGAGAGCGTCATCCGCTCACGCGGCTCGAGCTTGAACGAGACGTCGGCGAAGAGCAGCTTGCCGCCGGCGTAGAGGTCGATCGTGGTCGCTGTCGCGATGGCCATCTCGAAGGTGACATTACGCGGCTCGCGGGGAGCAGGCGATGCGTAAGCTGCAAGCGTGGAGCGAGAGCAGCTACAGGCGATCCAGACACCACTGAAGGAGCGCTACCGCGAGGACCCTGACGCCGCGGTGATCACGCTCTCAGCAGAGGGCGAGCTCGGCGAGGGCGTCTCCTGCTCGGTCAATACCGGCCGCGCGATCGCCGAGGCCGGACTGCACCCGGCGAGCGGCGGCGACGGCAGCCAACTCTGCTCCGGCGACATGCTGCTCGAGGCGCTTGCCGCCTGCGCTGGCGTGACCCTGCGCGCTGTGGCGACCTCGCTTGGAATCGAGGTGCGTTCGGGGAATGTGCGCGCCGACGGCGACCTCGACTTTCGCGGCACGCTCGCCGTCGATCGCGACGCCCCGGTCGGCTTCGGCTCGATCCGCCTCGCCTTCGAGCTCGACACCGACGCGGACGACGAGCAGTTGGCGACCCTGCTGAAGCTGACCGAGCGCTATTGCGTTGTCCTGCAGACCATTTCCACCCCACCCGAGCTCTCCGCGACCGTCGCCACGGTTTAAGGGCGTGGCAAGCCCGCTGCGACACCTCGGCGAGCTCGCCAGGGCGCAGGTGGGCAGGCGCGCCGCCCAATCTGAAGGCGAGCAGGCGCTGAGCGAGTTGGAGGCGCGACCGCTCGCTCTTCCGGCCGGGTTGGAAGTCGAATGGCTGGGCGTCTCGGGCTACCGGATCAGCGCCGAAGGCAAGACGCTCTTCGTCGATCCTTACCTCTCGCGGGTCCCCTTCGCCGCCCTGCTGCGACGCCGCTCGGCGCTGCCGGACCCGGCGGCGCTCGATCGCTTCCTCCACGCCCCCGGCGAGGTCGTCGCGGTGCTCGTCGGCCACACCCACTTCGACCACGCAGTCGACGCGCCGGCAATCGCCCGCCGCTTCGGCTGCAAGGCCTACGGATCGGACTCGCTAGTAACCCTGATGAGCCTGCACGGCCTCGCCGAGCAGACGGTCGAGGTCGAGCCCTACCGGACCTACGATCTGGGGCCGTTCGAGATCAGCTTCACGCCCAGCGTCCATTCCAAGCTGCTGCTTGGCCTAGCCGTGCCCTACGACGGCGACCTCACCTGCGAGCACCTCGACGGCCTCACCCCCGGCGCCTACCGCTGCGGCCAGGTCTGGGGGATCTCGATCAAGGTCGCCGGGGTCAGCTTCTACCACCAGGGCAGCGCCAACCTGATCGACGAGGCGGTACGCGAGCGCGACGTCGACGTCTTCCTCGCCGGTGTCGCCGGGCGCAACTTCACCGAGGACTACTGGCGGCGGATCATTCCTCGCCTCGATCCGAAGGTCGTCGTCCCCACCCACTACGACAACTTCTTCCGGCCGCTCGGCCGACCGCTGGAGTTCGTCTCCGACGTGCGCCTTTCGGCCCTCCCCGAAGAGATCGGCGCCGTCAGCGGCGACTTGGAGATCGCCGCGATCCCCCGCGCGGATCTCTAGAAGAAGATTCGACAGTCCCGACACATCATGCGCGCCACCGATGCGCCTGGGCGACCTACGCTCAAGACATGACTCCGATCAATGGGGCAGTAGTCCCAGACCTGCTTGAAGCAGTGGTAACCGCAGTCTCGATTTTGGGAGGTGCCATGGCTTATGAAAGTGGACTCGGCGCAGCTGAGGCAGTTTCCGAAAACCAACCGGGTGAGATCCTAGGGCGACGCGTCAACGAAGGCATAGCGAAAGGTTTTGTCTGGGGCTGGCCCCTATCGGTGATCGCGCTTATCATCGAGCTGTGGTTGTGATTCGCTTCATATTCAGCTTCCCGTGGGGCATGCTCGCGACCAGCACCTCGGTTGCGATCGCGACCGGCATCGCAGTAATCGCTTTTGGAGCACCTCCGGCGATTCTGATCCCAGTAGGTTGGGCCAGCGCAACGGCTTACAGAGTCCTGAGCGCTCGATTCGAGCGGCAGCTCAACCGCTGAGCTCAAAGTACTTAGCGGCTATCTGCTCGACCGTACCCATGGTGCGAACAGTGTTTTGCCCGAGCGTGTCAGCGAGCTCCTTCAAATCGAGCTCGGAGTCTGAAAGGCCGCCTTTCGGCAGCCAGTAGAGCTCGCGTTCCTCAAGCGCGAGGCGGTCGTCGTCACTCCCCAGCGCCAGTGCTCGCTTGCGTGCCTCGGCGTTCGGCCTTTGCTCTAGGAAGGCGACCTGGAGCTTCCCCTTCGACGCCTTCAGCGCTTTCGCGTCAAACGGCTTGTGGGCAGCGACCGCCTGCAGCTCCCCGGCGCTGCGCAGGAAAACCGGAACTTCGTAGCCGAGCGCCTCCCCCAGCCCTGATTCGATCTCACTCCTCAGCTTCGCCTCGCTTCCCTTGGCGCTGAAGACGACGTTTCCGCTAGCCCGAAAGCAGGCCACGTCGGTAAAGCCCAGCGCCTCGAACTCAGCCCGCAGCTCCTCGTTCTTAATCCGCCGCCCACCGAGGTTCATCCCGCGCAGGAAGGCGACGTGGCTCGGCATGCGCCGGACTCTAGGCACTGGCCCGCGACAGCGCCAAGTCGAGTCCGCATTCTCTGCGAACCCGGCTTGGCGTCAGTGGAGGCGGTGGGATTCGAACCCACGTGTCCGGTCGTAGCGCAAAGGCGTCTACAGGCTTAGCCGGCGCTTGATTCTCGTCTCCCGGGGTCCGCGCCGGCGGGCACTGCGGGAGATAAAGCCCTCTGAATTGTCCCCTGGCAGACGGGGCGATCCGCCGAGGTGAGCCCGTGTTCTGAAGCCGGCTGCCCTCCCTACGGGCGAGGGAGGACCGACTCTCATCGCCTAGGTTCTAGCTAGGCAGCGAGGGCGAACTCATGGTCCGCACGTATTGGTTGGTGCCGGGGTTTAACGAGGCCTCCGGCAACCTCGACCTGCAACCGTTCGCACGGACCGACCGGATCGAAGCCTGTCGCCCCCGTGATAGACCGATTGTACGGAGTCGGGTAGGAATACACCCGTGGCCGAGAAGACATTCGACGCGATCGTGCTCGGCGCCGGGGCGCCCGGGGAGGTCTGCGCCGGCCGACTTGCCGACGGCGGGCTCTCGGTGGCGATCGTCGAGCAGCACCTGGTCGGCGGCGAGTGCTCCTATTACGCCTGCATGCCCTCGAAGGCGCTGCTGCGTCCCTCAGACCTGCTCGCCGAGGCAGAGCGGGTGCCTGGCATCGCCGTCGAGGAGCGGCTCGATCCGCGGGCGGTGCTCGAGCGCCGCGACGAGGTCATCCACGATCGCGACGACGCCGGTCAGTTGCCCTGGCTGGAAGAACACGGGATCAAGCTCTTCCGCGGCAATGGGGCGTTCGAGGGCGAGCGGCGAGTCCGGGTCGGCGATGACTTGCTCAGTGCCCGCCAGGCGATCGTCGTTGCAACGGGCAGCGGCGCGGCGATGCCGCCGATCGACGGTCTCGACTCGGCCCGGCCCTGGAACAACCGCGAGGCGACCACGGCGAAGCACGTGCCCGAGAGCATGATCGTGCTCGGCGCCGGACCGGTCGGCTGCGAGCTCTCGCAGGCCTGGTCCTCGCTCGGCTGCCGAGTGACCCTGATCGAGGGCGGCCCCCGGGTGCTCGCGCGCGAGGAGCCGTTTGCCGGCGAGGAAGTCGGCGAGGCGCTGCGCGAGCAGCACGGCGTCGATGTCCGCACAGGGGTTAAAGCCGTCCAGGTCAGCCGCGATGGCGACGTCGTCACCGTTTCCCTCGACGACGGCAGCGCGGTCGCCGCCACTGAGATCCTCGTCGCCGTCGGTCGCAAGCCACGCACAGCTGAACTCGGACTCGACAGCATCGACGTCGAACCCGGCAAGGCGGGCTTCCTCGATACCGACGACCGCATGCGAGTCAGCGAGCGCGAGTGGCTCTACGCGGTCGGCGACGTCAGCGGCCGCGCCCTCTTCACCCACATGGGCAAGTACCAGGCTTGGGTCGCCGCCGAGAACGTCCTCGGTCGCGAAACCCAGGCGACCGCGGAAGCGATCGGCTCGCCACGAGTCACCTTCACCGACCCCCAGGTTGCTGCCGCTGGCAAGACACTCAAACAGGCGCAGGAAGCGGGCATCGAAGCGAAAGCGGTCGACGTCCCCACCGACGGCACCGCCGGCGCCAGCTTCCAGGGCAGGGAAACCGGCGGCACCTCCCGTCTCGTCGTCGACGAGGCGCGCGGCGTCATCGTCGGTGCCACCTTCAGCGGCTTCGAGACCGCCGACTTCCTCCACGCAGCGACGATCGCAATTGTCGGCGAAGTCCCCCTGACCAAGCTCCGACACGCTGTTGCTGCTTACCCGAGCCGCAGCGAGGTCTGGTTGAAGCTCCTGGAGGCGTACGGCCTTTAGAGCGGTCCCGGCAGGGGTGGAGCGTCTTGCACTTTTTCGGCAATTCCTCGCGGCGCCAGCCTCTGCCTCTCCACCGAAAAAGTTAAGCGGAACCCCTGCCGGGACCGCTCAAACGGTGGAACGCCGCTTCAGCTCTTCGAGCACGTCCTGCGGAAACCCGGGCACCTCGTCGAGGTCGTCGACAGAGCCGAAGCGGCCGAGTCGCTCACGATGAGCGAGCAGGCGGGTCGCCTGGGTGACCGAGAGATTCTCGGCTCGAAGCTGCTCGAAGCTGACCGCGTTGAGGTCGATCGTGCCACCGGCAACCGGCGGCATGGGCTCGGGAGCAGGAGGCACCGAACCTGGCGCCGGCGTCGGGGGCTCTGGGGCCGGAGGTGGCGGCGTGGGTGCAGGCGGTTCAGGTGCCGGCGGCGGTGGTGTGGGTGAAGGGGAAGGCGGAATCGGCGAAGGTGGAGTGGGTGGGGGCGCAGGAGGTGCCGGAGGACCAGGGTCCGGCGTCGGCGGGGTTGGCTCAGGAGTCGGTGGCTGCGGGGGCTGCGGGGGCTGCGGCGCGGCGTACGGCGCCGGTGGCGGCGCGACAGACTGAGTGGGCATCGCCCCCGGGCCCTGGACCGACTGGATCACGGCCTGCTCGGCTGCGGCGGCACGGCGCTCGGCCTCGCGAGCCCGCTCCTCCGCCTGGGCGACGCTGTCGCGAATCTCCTGCAGGCGCCGCTCGCGCTCATCCTCTTCGGACTTGAGCTTGGCCAGGCGCTCCGCCTCGGCGGCGCGGCGCTCGGCCTCCTTGGTCCGCTCTTCGATCTGCCGTAGTCGCTCCTGGGCCTCGGCCATCGCCCGCTCTTGAGCCTCGCGCTCCTGCTGGAGGCGCTGCTCCGCCGTCTGCAATCCAGCGCCGGGAACAGGCTCCGCGGCAATCGGTTGCGCCGCCGCCATGCTTTGGGTCACCTGGCCGGCCTGGACCTGGGCGGTGCGGCTTTCGGCTTGGCGCTGCAAGCGCTCGGCCTCCTGGATCCGGCGATCGGCCTCGGCCCGGATCCGCTCCTCCTCATGCTGGATCTCGGCGACCTTGTCCTGCACGCGCTGTTCGGCTACGGCCGGGTCCTCGTAGCCGACAGGCGGCGTCGAGGAGGCCGGCAGCGGCACGGGTGGCACAGCTGTCGCTGAAGGCAGGGACTGGGCTGGGGGCTGCGGCAGGGGGGCTGCGCCAAGTGGTGGGACAGCGGCCGGTGGCGGCGCGGGCTGACCCGTCGGGGGCAACGGCGCCACCGAACCGCCCTGCTGAAGCTGTTCCCGCTCCTGCGCCGCGCGTGCCTCGGCCAGCTGGCGCTCAGCCTTGGCCGCTTCCTTACGAGCCCGGCGACTGTTGGCACGCCCGCTGCCAGCTGTCGACTTGCCCCGACGTTCCCCCCGCTTGGCCAGGCGCTCCTCCTTGCGCCTTTTGGCCTCTTCCTGGCGCTTTTTGCGATGCTCGAGGCGGGCGAGCCGCTGCTGCTCGCGTGCCTGTTTGCGCTTGTCCTTGGAGCTCAGTGGCTGTTGACCGGCGGCTGGAGGAGCGCCGGCGGCGGGCGGCGGCGCGGTGGGAGTCGGAGGCGGCGTACGGGGCAGCTCGGCCGTCTGCGCCTGCGCACCAGAAGATGGCATCTGCGCGCCGACCGGCTGGGGCGGCGTGACCTTGGCCGGCGGCGGGGGCGGCGAGCCGGACGGGCCCGTCGCTTCCTTGGCGGCCTTCTCCTTGGCTCGCCGTTGGGTCACGCTGACGACGAGCAGCAGCAGCAGGATCGCCGCGACGAGGCCGCCGACGAAGTACTGGATGTTGTCGCTGACGAAGTTGCCGGCTTCGCTCGGGAAGGAATCGGCCTGCGCCTGAGCCGGAACGGCCAGGGCGAGCGCAACGAGAGTCAACGCGGACCAGAGCAGGGAAATCCTGAAGCGCATCGGACCCGAAGCTACCTCATCCGGCCCTTGAATTCTCGCTCGACTTCGCGGCGCACGTCACGGTCCGCGATGTCGCGGCGCCGGTCACGCCCCTCCTTGCCCCGCGCCAGTGCCAGCTCGACCTTGGCCCGGGGGCCTTTGAAGTAGATCCGCAGGGGGATCAGGGTCAGGCCTTTCTCCGCCGTCTTGCCGATCAGCCGTTCGATCTCGCCCTTGTGAAGCAGCAGCTTGCGCGGCCGTTCAGGCTCATGGTTCTCGCGGCTGGCCGGTTCGTAGGGCGGGATATGCAGCTTGCGCAGCCAAACCTCGCCCTTCTCGACCACTGCGTAGGAATCGGTCATCTGTGCCTTGCCGTTGCGCAGCGACTTCACCTCGGAGCCCTGCAGGACGATCCCCGCCTCCATTTTTTCCACCGGCTCGAATTTGTGGCGGGCGCGGCGATTGGTGGCGACGTCACCCGAGGCGGGCTCGCGCTTCTTGCCCTTCTTAGCCATCGCTGCGCTCCAGGTCGACGCGCCCGCGAGCCGGCGCAACCTCGCCTACCCGGACGGATATCGGATCACCGAGGCGCAGGGCGGCTCCCGACTCGCGCCCCTTCAGCGCGGTCTCCGTCTCGTCCAGCTCGAAGCGCTCGTCGCCCATTATCCGCGCCGGCAGGAAACCCTCGTAGACATCGCCGAGCTCACCGCCGAAGTGGACGAAGGCGCCGGCCCGGATCACCCCCGAGACCTCGCCCTCGAACGCGGCATCCTCACCGCGCTCAGCGAGCTCGCGCTGCAGCAGGTAGGCGGCGCAGATGTCGTCGGCGTCGCGCTCGACCCGGGCGGACTCGCGCTCGCACTCACTGGCGTGCCAGGCCACCTCGCGCGCCTCGACCGCTCGTGGCGCCTCCTCCCCCTCCCCCAACGCCGCCAACAGCGCCCGGTGGACGAGCAGATCGGGATAGCGGCGGATCGGCGAGGTGAAGTGGCAGTAGGCCGGGCTACCGAGGCCGGCGTGGCCGCTGTTGCGGTCGCTATAGGAGGCCTGCATCAGGGAGCGGAGCACGAGCGATGTATACGCCTCCCGGCCGTGCCCACGCCGCGCCGCCTCCTCGAGCACGAGCCGGCTTGCCTGCGCCGCCACCTGACCGGCCTGGGTGGGCGCGAGCCCCTGGCCCAGCGGCGGGGTCGGCACGCCGAGCGCGTGTAGCTGCTCGACCAGGCGCTCGACCCGTGCCGGATCGGGCTGAGCGTGCACCCGGTAGACCGCCGGCACGCGCTTGCGCTCGAGCAGCTGAGCGACCTGTTCGTTGGCGAGGATCATCAGCCGCTCGATCAAGCGGTGCGACTCGGTCTGGGCAACCGAGCGGGCGGAGACGACGTTGCCGGCCGAGTCGAAGCGAAACTCGGGCTCGCTTGAGTCGACGTCGAGGCTGGTGGCGCCGCGCTGCTCGCCCAGCGACGCCGCCACCTGGCGCGCCAGCGCCAGCGGCTCGACCACTGCCTCAGGGGCGCTTTCGCGGCCGGCGAAGACGCGGTCGAGCTGGTCGTAGTCGAGCCGCGCCCGCGAGCGGATGCGGCTGCGATAGAAGCTGGCCGAGCGGGGTTTACCGCTGGGGCTGAGCTCGATCTCGGCCGTTACTGCCAGACGCTCGACGTCCGGCGCCAGGCTGCAGGCGTCCTCACTCAACGCCCGCGGCAGCATCGGCTCGACCGCGCCGGGGGCGTAGGTGCTGTTGGCCCGCCGGCGCGCCTCAAGATCAAGCGGTGTTCCGGGCCGCACGTGGGCGGCGACATCGGCGATGTGGACCCAGAGGCGCAGGCCATCCTCCTCGCGCCGAGCCGAGATCGCGTCGTCGAAATCGCGCGCCGCCGCCGGGTCGATCGTGAAGGTGGGCAGATCGACGAGGTCGCAGCGGCGATCGCCGCTGTCTTCGACCAGTTCGGCGGCCCGCCCAGCTTCGACCTCGAGCGCCGCGGCGAAACCGCGCCCTTCTAGACGCTCCTCAAGCAGGAAGTCGATCGCCTCACGGGCGTTCCGCGGCTCCCTGCGCCGCCCCCGCCCGCGCGCCCGCTGCCGCCCGCGGTAATACCGCCAATCCCGCTTGCTCACCGGCCCCCCTTCTGGTGCGCTTTATATGGCCCCCGACCGCAAAAGGCGCACCGGAAGCTCATCGCTCCGATGCTAGAACCGCGAGCGCGCGTTCCAGCGCCTCGTCCCGGCCCGGCGTCTTCAGGTTGTCGCTGGCCTTGACGTCGGGGTGGATGCCGTGGCTCTTGGCGAGGTTGACGCCATCGGGGGTGAAGTACTCGCCGATAGTCAGCTTCAGAGCGCCGCCGTTGGAGAGGCCGATCTCCTGCTGGAAGACCCCCTTGCCGTAGGAGCGAGTGCCGACCACCTTGGCGCCGGCGTCATCTGCCAGCGCCGCGGTAAGGATCTCGGCCGCCGAGGCCGTGTCGCGGTCGATCAACACGACCATCGGCAGTTTCGTGAGGTTGTCGCCAACGGTCTTGTAGACGGCGTGACCTTGGGTGCGCGAGTCGGTGGTGACCACGACTTCGTCGTCGGGCAGGAAGATGCTGGCGCTGAGCACCGCCTCCTCGAGCAGGCCGCCGCCGTTGCCGCGCAGGTCGAGGACGATCCCTTCCGCCCCTTCTTTCTGCACTTTTTCAACGGCTTCGCGCAGCAGCGCGTGCACGCCTTCGCTGAAGGAGACCATGCCGACGTAGCCGATCTTTCGTCCGTTGACTTCTTTGATCTTGCTAGTCACCACCGGCAGGGCGATCTGGGCCCTGGTGACCTCGAGCTCGTCGACCTTGCCCTTCCCCTTCGCCTTGACGCCGATCGTCACCTGCGAGCCTTCCGGGCCTTTGATCTTGCCGGTTGAGACTTCGCTGTTCTCGCCCGCGATCGAGTCGCCGTTGACCGAGACGATCACGTCGCCGGGCTTGATCCCGGCTTCGGAAGCCGGTGATTTCGGGAAGACGGTGTCGACCCGCAAGCCCGCTTTGACTTCGGAGACGGTCAGGCCGACTCCGGAGAAGTGCCCGGAGATCTCCTCGTTGAAGCGGCCCAGCGCTTCCGGGGAGAAATAGTCGGAGAAGCGATCGTGGTGGCGCAGACGCAGCTCGCGGACCATGCCCTGCAGCGAGGAGTTGGTCAGCTCGGTCGAGCCGACCGAGCGGAAGTAGTTGTCCTCGATCAATTCGGTCGCTTCGAGGTTGAGCCCGGCGGAGTCGTCGACGAAGCGGTCGCGGACGAATTCGGGCAGCTTGCCCGGGTGGCCGCCGAGCCAGACCCCGGCGCAGAGCACGACGATCAGGGCGGCCGCCAGGGCCGCGATCTTCGCCGCGCTCACGCGGCGCTCAACTCGTCTACACCTTCAGGAAGCGGCGCAGGGTGACGCCGGAGCCAACCGCGGAGACCAGCACCGAGGCGGCGAAGAGGATCGCCACCAGGGCGGGAAAGGAGAGGGTGCTGTTGTTCTGAGCCGCGAGGAAAGAGAAGGTGTCGCTCAGCGGGTCGACGATCGTGATCTTGCCCAGCCACAGGATAAGTATGGCGATCAGACCCCCCGCGAAGCCGACGACGACGCCCTCGATCATGAAGGGCCAGCGGATGAACCAGCGGGTCGCGCCGACCAGCCGCATCACCTCGACCTCGCGGCGGCGGGTGTAGATCGAGAGCCGGATCGTGTTGCCGACCAGCATCAGCGAGGCAAGAATCAAGAGGGCCGTGATCACGGTCAGCACGATCTTCAGAGCGCTGGTCACCTGCTCGATCTGCTGGGACTCCTGCTGGCGGTCGAAGACGTCCTGAATGATCGGTGAGATCGGCTTGGGCTTGCCGTTTGGGCCCGGCGGCGTGACCGCTGCCCGGACCGCGTCGAGATTGCTCGCGTCATCGGCCTTGATCTGGAAGTTGGCCGGCAGCGGGTTGTCGTGCAGCTGGGCGAGCAGATCTTCGCTCTTGTTCTTACCCAGGTCCTTTTCGAGTTCGGCCAGGGCTTTGCCCTTGCTGATGAAGGCGACCGAGGCGACGTGCGGAATTGCTTTCAGCTTGTCTTCGAGGGCGGCAATTTCGCCCTGCGTCGCGTCGTCGTAGAGCGCCACCCGGAACTCGAGGCTTTCGCGCACCGATTCGCTCTTCGCCTGCGTGGTCTGGAAGACCGGGATCAGCACGCCGAGCAGGATCACGGTGGTGACCGTGGTGACGATCGCCGCCATGCTGGGAGCGCCGTTGCGGCGCAGGGCACGGAACGCCTCCTGGGTGAAGAAGAAGAATCGCGACATCTAGATCAGCGCGTCGTGTCCGTTGGTCTGGCCCTCGGGGGCGACGCCCATCTCGGCCCGCATCCGCACGCCGAACTCGGTCGTCGACTCCTCGGTGTAGCCGCCGCTGACCTCGTCGCGGACGACGCGGCCCTCATAGAGCTCGATCACGCGGCGGCGCATGTTGTCGACCATCTCGCGGTCGTGGGTGACGACGACGACCGTCGTGCCGGTCTTGTTGATCCGGTAGAGCAGCTGCATCACGCCGATCGAGGTGACCGGGTCGAGGTTGCCGCTGGGCTCGTCGGCGAGCAGCAGCGGCGGGTGGTTGACGAAGGCGCGGGCGATCGAGACGCGCTGCTGCTCACCGCCGGAGAGCTGGTCGGGATAGCTGCGCAGCTTGGTCGAGAGACCGACCAGGCGCAGCGTCTCCGGCACCTGGGTGCGGATCTGAGCGCGGCTGGCGCCGATCACCTGCAGCGCGTAGGCGACGTTGTCGTAGACGGTGCGATCGGGCAGCAGCTTGAAGTCCTGGAAGACGGTGCCGATGTTGCGCCGCAGCTGCGGGATTTTCTTCTGCGGCAGGGCACCAATGTCGCGGCCGGCGATGCGGACGGTTCCGTCCGTAGCTGCCTCGTCGCGGATCAGGGTCTTGATCAGGGTCGACTTGCCGCAGCCGGTCGGGCCGACGAGGAAGACGAACTCGCCACGGTCGACGGCTAGCGAGACCCGGTCGAGCGCCATGTGGCCGCCCGGGTAGACCTTGGTCACGTCGCGCAGCTCGATGATCGGCTTGCCTCCCGGCCGCCGTGGCTGCGGCTCGGCGCCGCCCGTCTTTCGCTTTCTCGATCTGGCCATGCTCGCGGACCCTTCTGCGAGTACAGGGTGACTCCTGCGCCCCGCCGGGCGCGCAATTCTGCGCCCAAGTCGAATGAGCGACAGGCTAGCGAATGATTAGCGACTCTTTACAATTGACTGCGAAGCAGCTCAGCCGCGAGCCCGGCAGGTGCGAGTCAGAACCGCATCGAGAGTGAGACTGCCGGCGAAGGCAAAGCTGGTTTTTGCCAGCGGGAAGGCCGCGCTGGGGAAACCGGCGGGGGCCGGGCAACCGGCGCTGAGGAAACTGCGCGAGCGACCGCGATAGGTGAAGCGGCGCCGCAAGCTCATCCGCAGGCCGGTGACATATCCCCAGCTGCCTGTTACCTGAGGCAAGGACGCTTCGAGGGTCGTTCCGTAGGTGCCGTGGCTTTTCCTGAGCAGGAAGGGCAGGACGGTCGAGGTCGGCGCCGGCTCGGTGCCGTAGATGTGAGCGAGGATCGCGGGCTTCCCATTGACCGTCCCGTTGAAGGCGAGGACCTTGCCGGCGGACGGAAACGGCGACTGCTGAGGAAGCTTGACGTTGGCCGAGAAACGGCCTTCGCCGACCAGGGAGCGGCGACAGGCAGCGAGGGCGCCGTCGGTGGTCGAGGGCTGAATCTGATCGATGCGGCAGGCCGGCAGGCCAGCAGAAGTGAAGTGCCCGTTGCGATTGATCGCGATCGTGATCCGCCGCAGCTGCGGCGGATCCTCGCCTCCCGTGGCACTGATCCGAGCGTCGACCACGATCCCCACCGGCGCCGTTCCGTGACGGGGCAGGACGTGCGGGGTCAGCTTGCCGTCGAAGCCGACGCGCACGCCGCGGCGCTGTTCGACCACGGAGGCGGATGCACCACCCGCGTCTCCGCCTTCCCCTTCGCCGCTCGGGCGTGCGGTGTTCCTCGCGGCCAGGGCCACGGCGCCCGATCCGCCTTCCCCTTCGCCCCCACCTGTCGCCGGCGGCGCGTTTTTCAGGAAGGGCCCGTACTTGACGACGTTGGCGAACGCGCTATTGCCGGTCGTCACGTAAAGATCGCCGGTCGCAGAGTCGACGGCGATCCCAGACGGCTCGCCGAAGATCGGTCCAGGGTGCTCCACACCTGGTTGCCCCACGCTGCGGGACACCAGCTTGTCGAGGTACGTGCCATCGCCGTCGAACTCGTAGATGGCGACCTGGGGAAACTCTAAGCCGGGTTTGAGGTTGTCGACAACCAGGACGTGGCCCTCCCCTTCGGTCGCACTCTCGTCAACCGCAAGCGAAGCATCGACCAGGGACCTGAAGCCGCCGGGCGGAGCATCGAGAGTGTCCACCGGAACCGCGGGATCGCCCGCGGGATCGAAGACCTTGACGGTGTCGTCCGCGGCATCGGCAACGTAGACGAGACCGGACTGCGAATCGACCGCGACGCCGTAGGCGTCGCGGAGATTGTCGACGCCGATTTTCAACGTCGGCGACTCGCCGGGTTCGACCGGCGCATCGTAGACCGCCACGTAGGTCCGATCGTCGACGTAGAGATCGCCTTCGTCGTTGACCGCGATTCCCGTTGCGTGACCGGGATCGACCACCGCTTCGCCCGGCAGGCTTAGCACCCGCTGATGGTATTCAGCGGCGTAGCGAGCGCCCGTGGGGTCAACCGCGAGCCCGCACACGGCGTTGGGCGTGACGATCGGTGGAGCGCCGCCGGCGAGGAAGAGGGAGCTCTGATAGGTGCCGTTGGTGGCGTAGGTATGAACGGCGTGGTGGTAGTAGTCGGCCACGAAGAGTTCCTGGGTGGCCGGACGAACGGCCACCCCGCAGGCGCCTTCGATCTGCTTTTCGGTCCCGAAGGGCAGCGACCCAAGCTGGAGCAGCTCTTCCGGCTGCTCGACTGTGTCGGTGATCGGAACCCGGTACGCGAGGGCGCCCGCAGGGTCCGTGAGGAGCCCGACGACAAGGAGGCAGAGAAGGATCGCTGTGACCAGTCGTGCCCTCATCGCTTGTGCTGTCCTTTCTTCTTGCCGCACTTCGCCTGCAGCCCGGGGTGCAGGCGCCAGCCTCGGTTAGCGTGCCCGATGAACCTGGCCGTGGTGGACTGCCTGCCGCGACAGAGGTTTTCCGCGTTGACGAGTAGACCCCGCCTGCCCGCCTTCATCTTCAGCACGAACTTGGTTACGGGGGCGTCGGGGATGACTGGGAAGGTGCCGCGGATGCCCCCGCCGGCGGAGTCGATGCGGCCGGCAACGTCGACCTCCACTCCATGACCGCGCAGGGCGAAGACTAGGTCGGGCAGTGTGTGCGAGGAGGCGCGCAGGTACGCGGGTCCTTCCATCGGCTCGTCGAGCAGCGGAGTGAATGCGCGCACGTGACCGTAGACCGATCCGACCGGGCAGTTGTGGGCGGCGAACTGCACTTTCGTGCAGATCGTCCTGATGTTTCCCTGGTCGAGGAAGAGCGACGGGGGCAGGGTTACCTGGGCCGAGCGGATGTTGGCCTCGCCCGGTCGCGGCCGCACCACGACCCGCAGCGAGGCGTGGCTGCCCCGCTTGGTGCCGCCCTTCATCGTCAGCCCGATTCGCGGTCGAAAACCGAGCGAGCTGCAGTCGAAGGCCTGGAAGGGGACCGTCGCCGTCGCCAGAGTGTCGTCGGAGATGTCGCCGAAGCGCTGGCCGGCTCCGTTCATCGCCGAGGCGACGGCGAATCGTTCGCAGCTGGTCGGATTGATGGTGAAGCCGGGACGGTCGATGTAAGCCCGGATATCGCGTAGGTGAATCGGGATGCCGTCGATGATGTGGGGAATCGGGTCAGTGCCGGTTGCGTCGATCGACGCCTGGGCGGTGGTCGGGTCGATGCGAACCGCTGAGCGGACGATCACCACGCCGAGGTCGAAGGGCCCGACCAGGGCGGAATCGATCGCCACCACCGAGAACGCGGATCCCCGGTAGGGGCCGGCGAGG
>Ga0066654_10000043_pt1 | contig 20301 bp, 15 predicted proteins | sample GraSoiAngelo_103_FD_66715 | JGI IMG/M metagenome (GOLD analysis project Ga0066654, IMG submission 66715) | Grasslands soil microbial communities from the Angelo Coastal Reserve, California, USA - 14_0903_05_20cm | ecosystem: Environmental > Terrestrial > Soil > Grasslands | place: USA... | reverse complement strand
CCCTGATTGTTCCCTTGTTGTCCCTGAACTTGTGCTCCTTGCTGACTTTGCCCTGGTTGGCTTTGTGGTTGATGCTGGCTTTGTGCTGGAGATTTTGTCCCATCGGTGGTGGACGCGATGGCGTCTGCTGATTGTTGTAGGCTCTGCGCTATGTGATTGAGTGCATTGTCCTGGGCTTGAGCGGTACTATTTTGGTCGATAACCTTTTGTACACTCTCCATGGCATCAGAAATTTCGCTCTGGTTGCCCTCCGTCAGCGCTTTTGCCAGTTGGTGGAGTGCACTACTCAGAGCAGGATCTTGTGCGGCTTGGTTTGCTGCGGCTTCAATCTCTTGGGCCAGTTGGCGACGTTGCTCTGGTGTCAGCCTGCTGGCCTGATCAGCAAGATTTTGTAATGCCTCATGCAGAGCTTTACTATCTCCCTTACTCAGGGCCTGTCCCACTGAGATCAGAGCGGAATTTGAGCTGTGCTGAAGGGCTGAAGCAGCTGCCGCGCTGGCCTGGGCTTTTCTGGCTATTTGCGGATCGCGTAACTGCTTCAGTTTTGCTTGGGCTTGCGCGAGGGCCAGTTGGGCTTCAGCGCTATTGTGCGCTTGCTGCAATTGTGTTTCAAGGGCTTTCAGTGTCTGATCGATCTGCTTCTTTTGAGCTAGTGATAGGTCAGACTGTTGTGCGAGGTCCTTGCGGAGTTTATCTATGGCTGTAATCTGTCCAGCTATCTTGGCCTGAAACGTCGCTTGCTGCTGTAGAACCGCTGTCATTGGATTGGGCAGGACAGCTAAGAGGGTGAGTGAGCCAATGGCCAGCAGGCAAATGAGCACAAAGGTACGATGAAAACGCAATGGGATTGTCGTGCTGGGAGTATGCTGCTGGAGCTGCTTGAGGGCATCACTGCGTTGTAGCCGTACGAGTGTCGATGTCGCTGTTCGTAGTTCCCAGGCCGTACTCATCCGGTTGTGAAGTTTGAGCTGTGCATCAACGATACGTGTGGTGCTATCAAGCGACGGACGGTACCAGAGTGCGGTAAAAAATGCCAGTATGGCGCAGGCTACTGCGATACCGCTAGCCCAGTAGGGAGCAGTAGCCCAGGGCAGTAGCCGTGATAGAGCGAGGATGAGACAGGCGCATATGAGACCCGCAAGAACTCCTCTGGCCGTCCAGTGAAGCGCCTGTTGTGTAATCAGTCTGCCCTGCCAGGGTTGCAATGCTTGTGTTAGCTCTTCTACAGAGGGTGCACGCTGGCTTATTGCATCGAGACGAGATGATGGTGACGGCATCGTAGTTACCATAGTCACACGCCTTTCCTGTATGTAACTCATCCTGTGACACTCATGAATACTTCTTCGAGACGGCCACCCCCGCTACGTGGTGCAAATGAGACGACCGGGATACCTTTGCTGATCATTGCTGCTAGAATACGATGCAACGCCTGATCATCGCCAGAGAACTCCGCATGTATAATATTACCTTCGCCGTTCGTGACATTGCTAATATCGCTGGTGGCCTGCAAGAGATCCATGGCATCCTGCACGTGTGCGTGTTCCAGGATATGGATATCCAGCTGGCGACCATGGCCCAGGTGATGGGTGACACTATCAACGTTACCGGAAGCTATGAGCCGTCCACCGTGAATAATGGCAATATCTGTACACATTTCTGCCAGTTCAAGTAAAATATGCGAGCTGATCAGGATAGTTTTGCCCATACTCTGCAACGTGCGTAAAAGTTCCCGCAGTTCTACGCGTGCCCTGGGGTCCAACCCGGATGCAGGCTCGTCCAGCAAAAGCACTTCAGGATCGTGAACGAGTGCGCGGGCAAGGCACAGGCGTTGTTTCATCCCGCGTGAGAGTTTCTCCACAAGTTCGTTGCGCTTCGCCGTCAGGTCGATTAGTTCAAGGAGGTCTGCGACGATGCGCTTGCTCTTCTGGCGGGGAACACCGTGAATGCCAGCGTAAAATTCCAGGTATTCAGTCGCTGTAAGATCGGGATAGACACCAAAGGAGTCTGGCATATAACCAACCTTGCGCTGAATGATTGATCGTGCTCGGCTCACCTCTTCATCCTTAAACCAGACCTGGCCAGAGGTCGGTGAGATGAGAGCCGCCAGAATGCGTAGGAGCGTTGTTTTGCCAGCTCCGTTTGGTCCGATAAGCCCATAGATAGTGCTCTGAGGGATCTCCAGGCTAAAATCGCTCAGCGCATTGACGGTCCGATAACTTTTAGAAATGTTTTGTATTTTGATCATAGTTTCTGGTGCTTCTACAGCTTGCATAAGATCCTCTCTCCATTCCTCTGCTAGCGTGCAGTCGAACCCGTTAACTGTAAGGACGGTCTGCCAAAGAGAGTAGTTCCCTGTGAATTGTTTGGATTGGTAAGTTGTAGCAAGACGTGCTCATCAGAGCCAATGTATTGCATAGGAGTATTCGTTGAGAACTTAAACGCATTGAAGCTGTAAGGGTCCCAGGTATTTGTCTGCCGGTTATAGAGATACGCATGCAGGTGATTCGCGTCGTTCGTACTAGCTGCTGGCATGCTGACTTGTGGCAGGCTGGTAGGAGCGCTAATCATCATCTGTTGAGCATGAAGGTCTGTAATGTTAGGCAAGGTGAAATCAAAGGTCATCGTGCCGGCTGAGAGTGTATAGATGCCATTGAAGGGCGTTTGTATATTATTTCCCTGGCCTTGTACGTCGATCAGCTGACTCTGCACCAGGCTAGGGGACAGATTCAACGGGTTGGTAAGATGAGTGTCTAGAGGGGCTTGCACAAGCGTTTCCTCTATCTTGGATGTAGTGGTCCCATTGATCGTAATATTTCCCGAAGCGTCGGCCATATGGTCAGCCCAGCCAATAAGTGTCGCCGTTGCATTGGGGAGTAGCAAAGGGTCACCACCATTGAGAATCTGGTTATAGGCTGCAAGATTGTAGCCATTACTGTTGATGGCCTTGGCGATGACGGCGTTTTTGAAACAAGGGGGGCCATCAGCACAATCGTTGTAAGAGAATCCCCCACTGACCGCCACAAGAAGCGCCATATGGCGCTGCGTTTCGTTTTGGGCTTGGCTGTTATTGGAGTTTGGATTATAAGGGATTGGTAGGCCCTTGCTATTAGCGATCTGGTCGGCAAGAGACAGGCTTGACGCATCATTAGGGGTATCTTTTAGCAGCAGGTGCACTTCTTTGGTCTGTTGCGGAGCCAGCGTACCAAGCGACGTAACGTGTCCACTGATGAGTACGTAGGCATCACGGAGCGTGTAAGGAAGTTGGTTGGTGACGGTACCAGTCAAGAGGTCACGGTGCAATTGTAAGTGTGAGACGATCCCGCCAGAGAACTGCTGACCCGTTTTGGAGATGAGGGTACGCATTGTCCAGATATTGACACTTTGCAGATTAGTATCGACTCCATTGCTTGTAGTTGTAATCAGCGGTGGTTGGTGCGAGGACTGCTCTGGCACATGTAACGAATTACTGGTAGGTTGTACCAGACTGAAACCAGGGATATGAACGTGAAAATCGCCCTGGTTGGGGACAAATAAGCCAACATACGTTGTCGTGTGTGCTCTACTGCCCGCCGAGCCAGAAGCATTGAGCTGGATGACCGAGATGCTACTACTGACAACAGAGGTTCCTTTCTGCTGTAGCGCTAGACCGTAGCTGAGTAAGGAAAAGACAGCAATAGTACTCAAGATGATACGCCAGCTCCAGTCACGGCTTTTCACGCGTTTGGTGATGAATAAACGGATAGGACCGAGTACCAGCAGATAGCCCGCCAGTAGGAGAAGAATCAGCCATGTAGCCGGAAAAGCATTGGGAAAGAGAGATTGCAAGACGCTATGCACATCCGCTCCGCTATTGGTCATATTTGATCGCGTCCATGTCGTGCCCGGTGAGGAGCTAGCGGCCAGGATCTGATCACCTAATGTGCGTAGCAAGAGCGTTTTCCATATGGTCGTCGCGCCAGACCAGCTAACAAGAGGATCGAGTGTCGGATCATAGGCTAGATAGTAGATCTGACCTTGTCCTTGCAGTGAGCGGACAATGAGCGGAACGTTATCCGATGAAAGCAGAGTATTACTATTTGCAGCTGCGGTGGCTGTGCTGACAGGGAGAGAGGTCGGAAGTGTATCATCAAACGTTGTTTTGTCATTGTCCCCATACAAAGGGTCATGAAATGGTAAGAGATGTGTCCCGGCAGGGATATTGTCGATCCCGCTAACACTGGCAGGTAGGAGGTTAGCTGGTAGGGGACTGAGTGTTGAGTGCCATTCGGGTCCACCAATCTCAATGAGATTGCCACCTTGATTCACCCAATCCTCTAGAGCATTCATTTGTGCTTTGCTGAGCGAACTAGTCGTAAAGTGATCGAGAATGATCAGTTCAAAGTTGTTCAGTGCCTCAGCAATAGTCGGCATCGTTGTAGCGTTGAGCGGCTGAGTGAGAATAGATGCAGTCTGATCGGGCAATAGAAGTGTACTAAGTGGGCTAAAGCCGGTAGTGGGCTGATCGGAAAGAATGCCAATAAAAATATCGCCAGGGCCTACTGTACGCGCCATACTCGCCTGAGTTTGGACGACATGCCCATTGCTATCGAGCAAGTTTACAGTAATGGTTTGTACAGTTCCCTGCGAACCAAAATTGAAAGGGACATACATCGTCACTTGTTTTTGTGCGCCACTTGGTAAATTGATTGCTTGTTGGTAAATAGAGGATAAAGTAGAAGACCCCGTACTACTATAGAGATTGGGTACATTAACAGAGAGAACGCCGGTAAAATCCGTACTATCATTAGTCAGGGAGACATTTATAGGCATCCAGTTGCCATCGCGAAAACGCGCATCGAAACCAACATTCACGCGCAAGGTTGGTCCATGAGCGGTGGCTGAAATGGCATTTTGCCTATTGTGCGCTAACGCGCCGTGAGTGCTCAAGAGAAATAGTGCAAGTAGAAAGATAAGCGCCATAGAAGAACAAACGAGCATGCGTAACGTCATGCTCGTGTGAGGCTGATCAATTCTGTCCAACATATGCCAGAGCCTCTCTAGAATGAGACGAGTCGTATCTTAGTGAGTAGGAACCATGTCCCTGCAATGAGAGAATGTGTTAGCGCGACAATGCTATTACGTTTGTGCAGTGGACAAAGTTCCAGTTGCACGTGGAAGTAGTTCACGGGAGGGTTTGTACACCTTTTACTCCACCAATCAATGCTGACTGTGCCATCTGGAGAAAGAGACCGGTCTCTACAACGCCAACGATGCGCTGAATGCGCTCATCAAGATCGACCGGGTTGCTAATGCCATCTGGGAAAGTCAGATCGAAAATAATATTGCTATTCTCCGTCATAAAAACCTCGCCGTCCTTCTGGCGAAGTTGGACAGATGCTGCCAGGACTTCCAACTGTTTACGAACGGGTGTCGCTGCAAACGGGCAGACCTCGACAGGCAAGGGATAGCGGTGTCCGAGCTGGTCTACTAACTTGCTATCGTCGCCAATGACAACGAAGCGACGAGCTGCTGAGGCCATAATCTTTTCTCGTAGCAGAGCACCGCCAGCCCCCTTAATCAGGCGCAATTGTGGATCTATTTCGTCCGCTCCATCGATATAAAGATCGAGTTCGGGATGAGTATCGAGATTGGTAATGGGAATACCGAGACTTGCAGCCAGCTCCTGGGACGCTTGCGAGGAAGCAGCTGCGCCGACAATACGCAAGCCACGCTGAATGCGCCGTGCCAGAGCGCGTATGAATTGGCTGGCCGTAGAACCCGTGCCCAGGCCAATCACCATCCCATCTTCAACGAGTTGAGCCGAGGCTTCGCCGACCAGGGCTTTCCAGGCGTCCTGCTGACTATTATCCTGTGACATGCTAATTTGCTCCTTGTACAGTTATTCCTTTTTCAGTATAACATGTTTTATAGCAAAGCGACAAATGTCAGTAGCGGGTGGTTGCTTGGCTACGAGCGTTAACCATTTTGATTACAATCTTGCCATCTGTAATACATCGTGATACACTCTTTGAGTAATTGCAGGACTAACTTGTTTTGAGGAAGACACCTATCGACCGGTTGCATGATGATTCCTTGCATGTAAGGATATGAGGGTCTGAGTGTTGCCGGATGTGGGCTGACCAGATCTGTTTCAGGTGGTAGTAACAATGTCTGATGTATCGCGCATTTTTGTGGTTGAGGGTGATGAAGGACTCAACCGAAGCTTAGTCAACTCTCTTCGTAAGGATGGTTACGTGGTGCAAGGGGTGATGAGTGGAGCGGATGCTGTACGAGTCCTATGGTCTGAGGAGTATGATGTGGTGATATGCGATTTGAAAACGCCTGGGGCTGACGGCTTTGAGTTGCTCCAGTGGCTACGCGCTTATCGCCCCAATACGCGCATGATCATGGTGTCCAGTCCAGGCTCTGACACTCTTAGAATGCAGGCGTTAGAGAATGGTGCCGCAAGCTATTTAGAGAAACCATTAGATTTGCGTGTTCTCAAAGAAGAGTTGCGCCGAAACTTGCAGCAGGGTGGCTTTTCTGCCAACCTGGATTCATTTGATCTTTTGGATGTTATTCAAATTATTACGATGAGTCGTAAGAATATAGCGCTTCTGGTGAATACAGGGTTAGAGGAGCGTGGTGTCTTGCGTTTCCAGAACGGTGATCTGGTGTGGGCTGAATATGGCGCGCTACGAGGGGAGGAAGCCTTTTTTGCGTTAGCGGCTCATAAAAATGGGACAATCATCCACCAACAGTGGCATGGTCAGATTGTTTCTAATGTAACACTACCACTTTCTCGCTTGATTTTTCAGGCGCTACAATATCGTGCCAAGTATGCGAATGTGCAGGAGGAGACGAGTAAGCAGCAACCACTCACTGAGTTAGACTTGCAAGAGCTTGATGATACGCCATTTGGTTTTGTTGCTGATATGTCTCAGTTGGGGGCACAAGTAGCGGCGGCTGGCAATGCTGTTTTTGAAGTACAACAGGAGTTGGCAACCTTTGAGCAACAGCCAGAACGAGAGTGGTGGGAACAGACGGGAAGCTTGCCTCGTCTAGATAAAACTCCTTTTTCTCCAAAAGGAACAGGTAAGATAGGGACTACCCGTCCTTTGGGCGAAGACGCTGCATTTACGTTTGACGGTCGCTTGCAACCACATAGCGAAGGGACTGATACCAGTATACCAGCGCCTATGCCCGCTGACTTGCCATCCTGGCTGACGGATATACCTACCTCTTCTGCATTGCCGACCGTATCACGTAACACGTTATCTGAATGGCAACAACCGGCTCAGCCAAGCCCGATGTCTGCAATAATTCGTGAACCAACGCAGTTGCCTTCTACCATAAAGACGGACGATTTGCAGCCGCCAGTGGTGCGTGGGCCTTCGCAGGCGCTTCCTTCTCTAATGCGGCCTGCTGATGTAGCCATTCCTGCGCCGGTAGTCAGGGCGAGTGAAGTCTCTTTCCCAGCGTCTGCTGGCAGAGTGAGTGGTCCTTTGCCCGTTGAGGGAGGGCTGTATGAGAAAAGTTTTGCTACTAGTCCAGTAAGTGCGAAGAGCCGTGCTGTTAAACGTGGTTACAATTATGCCTCGCTTGTCGCGGCCTTGCAGACATTGGGGTATTCTGTCACGGGATTTGTGGCAGCTGCCGTAGTCAATATAGAAGGCCAGCCTATCGCTCAGGTAGCAGTAGAAGAACTTGACATATCAAGGATTTGCCAGGATCTGAGTATGACCTTAAAGAATGTCATACAAGTGCTTGGCCAGGGCATGTGGGGCCATTATGAAGAAACGGCTATTACCACTTCCAATCGTTCTATTTTAATGCGCATGATTGGTGAAGACAAGACTACCTTCCTTCTCTTGATTACCACAAGAGAGGCCAGGACGGAGGATAGTCTGACTGTGCTTGCAAATGTGGAAGGTGCGATCGCCTTCGCTTTGCAGTAATTATCTAGTTCGAGCAGAATCTATGAGTGGTCAAAAAGATAAAGCGGCTCTTACCGAAGAAGAAAAGAAGAATAAGCGCTTCTCGTTTATTGTAGGCATCTTTATTGCCATGGCGATTATTATCTTCTTCGTCATCTTTTTTAATTATTAGGTAGCTGCTAAGCGAAAAGAACAAATGGTTGGCGCGCAGGGCAACCACAAGAGATTGCCCCTACAATGGTACGAACCGGCCTCCAAAGGGCAACCGTACCATTGTAGGGGCAATCTCTTGTGGTTGCCTTGCGTTATTTCTCGTCAGATCTCGCTTCAACAGTACTAGCCACACCATTCGCCTTCGCACCGTTAGCAGGCTCGCCGTCCTTGCTGGAGAGGGCAGGAACATGGCTCATCAAGTCGCCGATACGTGTGCCGCTGAGTAGCTCAAAGAGCGCAGGCACTTGTGCTACCATATTCACTATATCGCCAGTCAAGCGGCTGGCACCAATGCTGTTGCCATCGCTACCGCTACCATTTGTTCCGGTAGAAATGATCGTCACTTTATCAACCTTGCTAAGTGGTTCGGCGATAGCACGGACAATTTCTGGCATCCCAGTGAGTAGCTTATCGAGCACAGCAGCCTGATTGTATTCATGAAACGCAGCAGCCTTAACCTTCATGGCTTCGGCTTCAGCTTCACCCTTGGCCCGAATGACTTCGGCCTCGGCAAGACCACGAGCACGGATAACTTCAGACTCTGAAAGACCTTGTGCCTTCTTCACTTCGGCTTCGGCAAAACCGCGTGCACGGTTGGCTTCCGCTTCACCGAAACCGCGCGCTTTCACAGCATCGGCCTGACCGTGTGCCTCCAGGATGAGGCGCTGGCGTTCGGCTTCCGCAGTGGTCTCGATACGACGCCGTTCGGCTTCCGCAGCCTTCTGGATTGTCGCTTGCAGTTCTAGTTCGCGGCGCTGGATTTCGGCCTGTTGCACTTTAATCTGCGCCTGCTTTTCAACCTCCGTCACTTTTACGGCTTCGGCTATGACCTGCTGTTGTGTGACATTGGATTGAATGTCATAGGCTTTGTCAGCTGTGGCTTGCTGCTTTTTCACTTCGGCCTCGAATTCGGCTTTTTTGAGGGCAAGGTTGCGCTGAGACTCGGCCTGCCAGGCGAGTGACTCGGTTTGAGCTTTTACGCGTTCCTGGTCGGCGCGTGCCCTGGCGACAGCAGCTTCGCGGGAGGCATTGGCTTGCTGAATCTGTGTATCGCGTTCTGCTAGCGCGGAGGCGATATCGGCTTCCTTGCGAATTTCGGCAATCTGTGGGCGGCCCATGTTGGTGATATAGTCGTTCTCATCGCGTACGTCTTTGATGGTAAATGAGATAACTTCCAGACCCATTTTCTGCATATCGGGCGTGACGGTACGCAGCATCTTGCCACCAACGCTTTCAGGATCTTTGACCAGGTCCTCAACAGTCAACTGACCCACGATACCACGCAGATGACCTTCCATGACTAGCCGAATGAGGTTTTCGCGTTCTTCCTGAGACTTGCTCAGAAATTGTTCTGCGGCTGTAGTGATGCTCTCATTATCTGAGCGCACCTTGATCTGGGTGACTGCCTCAACGTTCACTGAAACGCCCTGTGTTGTGTAGAGAGACTGACGTGGTGCAACGTCGAAAGACATTAATTCAAGTGAGAACTCTTGCGCTCGCTGGTAGAGCGGGATCACGAAGTGCGCACCACCAGTAATGACGCGTGTCCCACCAGTACCGTAAACGATCAAGGCTTGGTTCGGACCAACTTTACGCAATAAATTGCCAATAAGACGTAGCAGGATAAGGACAACGGCTACCAAGAGTATGGCACCGCCGCCAAGGAGTGTTATGATGTCCATATTAGTTAATTCCTTTACTTTTTAGAAAATTGATTATGACGTGTACTAGAGTGATTATTCGATTTTTTCGACGTAATAAATTGCGCAGCTACGGCGCATCATTCTGTTGAATTGTCGGCATTGGGCATGCTAAGTGGTTCATGCTGCTGCTCCTTTCTGCCAATAAAGCGATCCCAGGTATCGACCACCGCAATGCCATCCTGGCTGTTGACCACTACAACGTCTTGGTCGCGTTCAATACGCCGTCCATCAACGCTGCGTGCAGGAATGCTCTTACGGAAACCGCCGGGTGAGATATAGATGATCTCGCCTACGCCGCCTTCTTGAATGCTGATGTTTACCTTTCCTAAGAGACCAGTGCGGTTGGAAATATCTTGCACTGTTGATCCTTCGCTATTGGCAAACATGCGGCTCAGGAGCGAGAGGATAATTCCGGCAAATATCACACCACCCACAAGCGCCAGCACGACAGTAATCGGCAGTGCTAGTTGCGTTGTATTGTGGAAGAGGTAGCCGAAAAAGCCGAACCAGAGCAAGAAAAGGACGATAGCGGTCGGGTTTATATAGCCGAGAAACGTATTGGTATGGTTTGCTGTGGCTGGATGCCCTTTTAAGTCCTGTCCTGCATGATGGTGTGTATGTGCTGTTACGCTCTGCCCGGCGTGGGTATGGGCATGGACATGTGGAACATGGGCACTGCTACCGAGCGGGAGCTGATGTAAGGCGCTATGCCCGACATGACTCATACCGTGACCATCACCCAGGTTGCCGAGTAGTACTACTGCCAGCAGGAAGAGTAGGCCAAAGAGAAAACAGCCAATGAATGAGAGCGAAAGCGGATCGGTTGCGATTAGCATGAGCTATGCTCCTTTAATCTTGGAAACATCAGGTTGTCCATTAATATAGACGAGGGACAGGCGTAAAATTACAAACTCACTAGCAACGGGATCAGATCCGTTTCGTCTTTACCTCGCAGGCGAGCTGTGATGGCTTAATGATACCATGCTGTATGGTCTTTCTTCCTTGTGGAAAGAGAAACAGCCTGGACTCTCCCACCGAAGAGTACCAGGCTGATCTTATGCACTGTTGATGATCATTCACTGGGGGGTATACTCAGCAGGTAGTCAAGTCGTGCGATATCAGGGCTATCCTTGTAGGGACTCTGTTTTAGCTGCTGGTAGATGTTTACTATGTTAGCGATAGTGACCTGTAAGTTGATTTTTTGAGCACATTCAAGCGCATATTCTGCTAATTTTGCCGCTCTTTCATACTTGCCAGCATTTAGGTAAGCACGAGCTTGCAGGCTAGCTGTCATCGCTTGAGAACGCAAAGACGCAGATTTAATATCAATGAGCTTTAACTCATTGACTGCATCCCGATTGCGTCCTGCCTGAATAAGCGCTACTGCTTTATGACGGTGGTAATCGTGCAGATGAACCATCAAGAAATGAGGGTCTTCTTCAACATGACCAGCTCTGATTATTTTCCCTGCTTGATCAATAAGTGCTAGTGCTGTTGTCTGCTTCTCTGTTTGTTTCTCTTTGTGCAATTTTGCTGCTCGTGCAAGTCTATCTCCTGCCTCAAGGAGAATAGAGGCAGTGAGATTATAGGGCAGGTTTTTATATTTTTGTGCCTGTTCAAAATCATCTACTGCCTTCTCAATACCTCCTGCATAGGGGTACATCCAACCTCGCCGTTTGAAGGTGAGCGCAATTAACTCTTCATCCATCAACGCTTCTGCAAAGAACAGTGCTTTATCCAGATGGTCAATAGCCTCATCGTACCTTCCCTGGTCAAACAAGATCCGTGAGACAAACTGATGATAGCGATACAACAATGTTTGTATCTGATCTTTTCCTTCTTTGACATGCGGTAACTCACGGTAAAGCGCGTCCAGTCTTAAAAACGTATCAGTTATTGCACTGTGGGCAGCACGGGAATAATATGTTTGCCAGTAGATAGCAAGCTGATCGCTGTATTCTTCTGGATCAACAACTAACTTGTGTCCTGTATAAGAGGAGGTGGAAATAACGACGGTGTTATTTGCCTGCTGGTATTTTTCCAACAGTACGTGTACTTCTTTTTCAGTAGTGATGCCTAACAAGATAGGGGGAATATCCAGCAATTGGCTCAAGAATTGCCGTCTTTCATACGTTAGGCCAACATCTCGGTTTTCCATGTCTCTGACAGTTTGCTCTGTGAATCCTAGCACCGTTGCTAGATCTTTTTGCGTCCACGCCTTACCTTTTTCGTTCATCTTTTTCTCGCGGTAGTACTTAACAACGTGCCCTGCTCTAGGAAAGAATTGACCCTTTCTTAGAGTGAAGGCATCGGGATAGCCAAGGAGAATCCACCAATACATGCTCTTTCCCTTTCAGTAATAAAAATGATAACACAAATGGAGAGACGTAACCGCTTGCTATCATATCATCCACCCGTAAAAAAGTTCCATAAGTTAAACTTATGCAAAAGGCAAACTTTCGCAAAAGCCAAATTTGCTCAATAGGGTTACTATTGCCAAATTTGCCGCTTCTTTACTGCTTGCTAGATAATAGAGTACCTTTATTCTCGATGTACTGCTTTCCAAGAGGCGGTTGGTTGAGGGGGAACAACCAGTGGCCATCTCTGACAGCTCAGTTGCCAGTACATTGGACGCGGGCTGGACAATGCGCCCATTTATTTGTCCGGCTCGTGTTTCCCCCGCGATATGAGTGAGGGAGGATATCAGTACGTTGAGCCATTACGACGCTTGAGAAAAGGAGTGTATTTTGAGCAACGAAGTAACAGTGGCCAGACACTATGAAGGCATGGAGAAAAAGGTGAAAGAGCTAGCCAAGATATTGCATGATGCTCTTGACCTGACGAAACAGCTTGCATCTGGCATGGTTGTCAGTAGCAACTGGGTGGTTGCGCGAGATAGTTTGATCGTTGAAGCAAGGATAGCTCCAGCCTCAGTTGAGGACGACGCTTCCTCAATAACGACGAAGGATGGACATGAGCTTACCACAGCCGGAATGTAAAAGCGAGGTAGCTCTGCTTCTCGCACGGATCGAAGCCGAATATCAGGGCGCTACCAACGGCCTAAACGGCCTGTCTTCTGGGAGCGCTAAGCATGAGGTGATTACCTCGAAAATGGAACGCGTTGCAGGTTATAGTGAACAGTTAAAAACGCTCGTAGGGGAAGATCAGGCAATACGGCTTACAGTAGAGGCCATGAATCGTGCTGGCAGTACAACGAGAGCAGATTCCTCAACTAGTCAGGCATAGTGAGGAGAGTCTATGAAAAAGTCGCAGCACAGGAGAAGTGGCGCATACAGGCAAGGTTCAACGGAGAACCTTCGCGTTCCACTCCTCGTTTTTACGCCTGATGAATTATCTTTATTTGATGATGCGATAAATCTGCTTCGGGTAGTAGCCTCTGCTCAATCAGAGGCAATGCCTACTGTCAGCGAAATATTATCATTTGCAATCCGCACCCAACAAAAACTTGCAGACATGCAAAAGCACATGGGAGAAATGTTTATCTTTCAAAACAACGATTACGTGGTGCTGAACACGGCTCTCTTAGTTTTCATTCAAGTTATACGTTTAATGCCTCAGCTACTATCTGATGAATTGGATAAGCCGCTAACTGAGACGAGGTTAGTTGCACTAGGAAAGAAACTTTCTCTCGCTCTGCGAGAGAGCTTTCCCTGCTCCGATATGCAGATAAAGAGCACATTGCATGACTAAGCTTAGAAGCGCCCCTAGCCCAAAGCCAAGGGGCACTTCACTAAACGAGTTCAGTCCCCTTCGCCGTATCGCGTACCTCAAAGCCCAAGACTTTGAGCTGTGCGCGCAACTGATCAGAGCGTTGCCAATTTTTTGCGGCACGTGCTTCATCACGTTGACGAACGAGCGCCAGCACCTCATCACTAATCGTGCGTGGTGTTTTTGCCAGAACTTTATCGAGACCCAGGCCCAGGATGCGGTCAAAATCGAGCACGAGGTGACGGCGCTCGGCAGGCGCGATCTTATTGTTGCGTGCAGCCTCGCGTGTGATGCTGAGTGCAGTGGGCAGGTCCAGATCGTCGTTGATGGCTTGATGGAACGCCTCACGAGTACGCTGAGCTTCTTCAGACCATGTGGCGGGAGCTGTGGGCTGGCTGACGGGTAGGGACATGAGATCGGCCCGCAGGTGCTTGAGACCATTCTGTGCTGCCGTAATCGACTCATCGGTAAAATTGAGCTTAGAGCGATAATGAGCGGTCAGTAGCAAGTAGCGAAATGCCAGGGGATCAATCCCATCCTCTTTGAGTGTGCTCACGAGAATGACATTGCCTTTCGAGCGGGACATCTTGATGCCCTCGCCTTCATTGTCATCCGTATCGCCTGTCACCTTCATTTTGCGGTTGCCGATAATCAAAAACTCGCCATGCATCCAGAACTGTACAGGCTGCTTGCCCGTCACGCCCTGGCTTTGTGCAATCTCGTCCTCGTGGTGTGGGAAGACCAGATCGATACCGCCAGTGTGAATATCAAACTGCTCACCAAGGTACTTAAGAGACATGGCAGAGCACTCGATATGCCAACCTGGAAAGCCAGTTCCCCATGGGCTAGGCCAGTTCATCTGCCGTGTTTCATCACCGTATTTCCAGAGTGCAAAGTCCTCTGGAGCCTGTTTATCCTCGGCAACCTCCATCTGTACACGTCCATGGCCACCAGCGCGCAGATGCTCAATAGTATTGCCTGAGAGGGTTCCATAGCTGGGAAAACGGTTGACTGCGTAGTAGACATTGCCATTGACCTGGTATGCTAAGCCACGCTCAATGAGCTGTGCCGTCATCTCTTGCATCTCGCTAATGTGGTCGGTCGCGCGCGGGGTGAGATGTGGAGGGAGAATGTTCAGTTCTGCTGCATCGCGCATATACTGCTCTGCATAGTGAGATGCAATCTCGTAAGCCGAGCGGCCAGTTGTACGTGCTTCATGTTCTAGCTTGTCCTCTCCGCTCTCCTCCGCATCGTTTTGCAAGTGACCGACATCGGTGATGTTACGTACAAGGTAGACATCATAGCCATTATATGCAAGCATGCGGCGTAACCAGTCCGTCATCAGGAAAGTACGGAAGTTGCCGATATGGATGTCTTTATAAACAGTAGGGCCGCAGGAGTAAATGGTCACGCGTGGTGGTGCCAGCGGTGTGAATAGATTTTTACTTCTCGTCAGTGTATTGTATAGGTAAACTGCTTTAGTCGAAACCGTAGACATCAGCGTAATCTCCTTAAAAAAAGGTGTATATGTCAAGCGTGGACGTGTGTATGAGAAAGTGCTTAAAAAGTGTATGGTAAGAGGTAGCTCAGGCGGAGAGGCGTGCTACAAGCAACGGGATTAGTACGTGTAGGAGCGCACGTCATTCCATCTACAGAGAGCTGAGCTACCCGTATTACCTCTGTAGATGTGAAGACAGGTACAATGATGCTTTTGATAACGCAAACTGTTCTCCATTAACCACCCAGCTTTGTGCAAAAAAAGAGTTGTGCCGACAAGCATAAATATTGCTAGTGTAGTATAGCATATATCTGTGGCAGTGTCAGCTAGCGCCGTATGTTAGGGGTGCACGTCAATGTTCTGCGCGCGAGCTGTGCGTGTAACGATCGTAGTTGCGCAATTTATTGCGCCGTGCTCCCAGAAAAAACTGTAGCCGCGCAATGAATTGCGCCTGTTTTCTTTGCTCGTGATCCTGGCGCAATAAATTGCGCAACTACGGCTCTCCTCAAAGCAAAAAAAAGACGTTCACCCGCATATTAGCGTATTAATGAGCTAGGTCTTTGAACACTATGCCGCTCTGGGGGGTGAGCACAGCACTAAAACCCTGCCACATGCCCGCGAACCTTGTGTACGTCATACGTGTAAAATTCGCTGGCGAAGAGTCGGCAATATAGACATTCCCATTATCTCCACCACGAATGACAAAGAGATGTCCACCGGGGAAATAAGTACTATCGCGTACACTGACAATCACTGGCTTACCTTTATTGGCTAGCGCAACCACATCCTCAACCATTTGTGTGTGGCTCAAAGTGGCGTCAAAACCAAATTGATCTGCGGTCAGCGCAATGCCATCATCGCGCAATAGACCAAGATTCACATTCCATACTCCCAACCTATCCTCCACCTCCATGACATCGGCTGCAATCAGATGCCGCCCATAGGCATTCATGACCATCTCCATGGCAATACCGGAACAAGAAGAATATGCCCAAACCTGCCACTGATAATCGGTATGGTACTCATTGCGCAGAGCAGAGTCAACGCGTACCAGCAGAGAACTGGGGCTTAAGGGGGCTGTATGTGTCCCTAGTTGAAGCGTCTGAGGCTGTGAAGACTGGAAAAGAGTAATGCCCAGGTTCTTCGTAAAAATAGCATGTAATGTACCATCGGTCAGGCCGTCTTGTACGCCCAGAGCCAGCCCCATCATCAGCAGCAAACCGAGCGAGACGAGCATACGTCGGCGTTTGTACCACTTGGATGACAAGAGAAAAGAGGAGATCGGTGTAGACCTCTTAACTGCTACACTCGGCCCGTCCTGTAGCTGCAAAATAGCAGCCACGCGAGGATCAGGAGCAGAGAGACTCTGCTGAGTCTCTAGCTGGTATTTGTATTGTTGGCGTTCACGCCACGCACTAAAGGAAACGCTGGCGATAATGAAGAGCATTACAACACAGAACAGACCTAGGATGACGACAGATAGCACCTATTAACCTCACTAAAATAATTTACTACAGGCTATGATCCTAGTATAGCGCAAAATGTGCAGAAATGACGATGCCGTGTGTGAAAACAGCCAAATGTGGCTATGCTTCTAAATAAACTGGGGGATTGACGTGATTGGAGAAAACTAGGACAGTGGTACCTACAAGGAAAGGCTATCTTTGCCTTTTGCCACTGCCCTTTATGAGGAACATGCTCCTGACATCTGTATCGAAGCTCTATCAAAAGGTCAGGATGCTGTTTCCGTATCAGTCTCTGTCAACGGAGATGGTATGGGCTGATACAAAGCCGAGCCTACCTCGGCTTTTTTGACCATCGCTACAGGCGTCGTAACCCAGGTAGGGCGTGCAACAACATGAACTGTCGATGGTTTGAAGCGTTGAGCCAGTGAGTTCGTTGCAATCACTTTCTTATAGACATTCAGATATTTCTCTACCATAGTGCTAGCAGAGAAGTGCTGTTCTATATGGGAACGTACAGTCATTCTATCGAGCAAATGTACTCTTGCAATGTGTGAGATCATCTGATCGGTGTTATGTACCAAGAAACCTGTCTTGTTAGGCACGATAAGCTCAGGTGCGGCACCACGGGCAAAAGAGATGACAGGGCAGCCTAGTGCCATGGCCTCAATCATTACCATGCCGAAGGGTTCTTCCCACGTAATAGGATTGAGCAAAGCGCGGGCCTTACTCAGCAAGTCGATTTTTTGTTTCATATTGACAGGACCGATATATTTCACGCGATCCTGATCTATATGTGGCCTGATCTCTTTCTCGAAGTACTGCACCGCATCCGGCACATGACGATCGACATTTCCGGCCAATACCAGGGGCACATCTGCTTTTTTCGCAGCCTCGATCGCCAGATGTGTACCCTTCTCCTCGACAATGCGTCCTAACCAGACAAAGAAATCCTGGGGCCGCTCAGTAGAAGGACGGAATTGAGCCATGGGCAGTCCATGATGAACTACACCCACAAAGTTAAGACGATGAGGTACCTCATCGCGTGCATGTTCGCTGATGGCTACCATAGGAATGGACGAAGCCCATTCCATATAATAATTGTCTGCTTCTCCGGTCCACGAGCCAACCCGATCAAAGGGGAAGCGGCTATGTAAAGTCATAACATGTGGGACGCCTAGATGTGCTGTTAATGCAAAGAGATACATGTCCGCAGCTGACGATAAGTGAGTGTGCAGCACATCAAAGTTATGGTCTTTCACATATTCAACAGACCGATAAAAATGATAGTAGGCCTTCAAATGGGCAGGCCATGGTACACCAGCATCTAATAAGGATTGAGGGAAAAAGGAAATGAGTTTCCCTGAAGTTTTCGCATCACCAGGGGCCAGTAAGGTGACATCATGCCCCTGTGCTATCTGTTCTTCTATCAAGTTATAGAGAACAATTTCGGTACCGCCATAATTCTTGGGTGGGATCGCAATCCAAGGCGGGGCGATATGTGCAATTTTCATACATGCCTCTTCTTGCAAGTCATGCTATCATACAAGTGCTACAGGTATTTACTTGCCGCACTATGCCTTGGCTCGAACACTATCGTCATTGATAAGAGGTAAAAACACCTGCATTTCTCTCTCCTCCCTCTGTTCATATCGCCAAATGACATGAACAACTCGGCCAGCACAAGGCTTCACCAAAACTATTCACTTTGGATACGGATAGGCCGCGCAAAAAGTTGCGCCTAAACCGCATTTTTTGTCTATTACGCAACAACTATATTATAGTGCGTGGATTTATGAAAAACAACTCTTTACTGACTTATCGAATAAATATCATGCGCTCATGACCATCTTTTCTATTTTTAATCAACAAGAAATTATTAAATTCCACCTCATCATTAAACACGGGTATAAGGGGCGGTAAAGACTGTTCTGAAGACGTTTAAAAGTAACAATTCATATTTTTGTTATGCTATGACTTGAACTCTACCGAAGCGGGGCAAGCATGTTTTTTCGCTAGCAGCATACTCATGCAGAGCTGGCATATTCGGTCATAATAAGTTTATTTATTGAGTGTAAGAAAACTTGACAGTGTAAGAAGCTTTATAAACGCTAATAGATGCTGCAATAGAGGTATTTTGTGAAAATTCGTAAAAATGCAGCAGCTATCTCTGGCAGATCAAGTACTCATTTGTGTAAAGAGCTTGCTCGCAAAGCTGGTGTATTGCGGTAGCTCTTATTAACCTATGGTTCAGCTATGGCAAAGGAGACACTGCAAACAATGCGGTGTCTTCTGCGCAGCTGATACGTGGCGGCAGCTTCTCTTGTTAGACATTGTTAAGGTTGACTCTATGAGCTACTGTATTACCAATGACAGAACGCTCTAGAAAGATAGCCGAGACAGGTTAAATGGCATCAACTCAATCACCAACACAAGATAGAGAAAACCATACTCAGATTGTGCCAGCCAAAAAAAGACTACAAGCAGTATTATTGCTCTTTCTATTAATCATAATCGTTGCTCTTGTCGGATGGCAACTCCTTGCTGCACGCATAAATAATACAGATCCTACCGTAGCAGGTCGTCCGCTCTCAAATGGAGAAACACATCTGCACACCATTGCACAGGGAGGAAAGCCAGGTGTGCTCTATCTGGGTACGCATTTTGGACTGTTTACTAGCACAGATGGCGGGCATACATGGCCCCAGGCGCGCGGAGTATTGAATGACCTGATGATTACTACTATTAGTGTAAACTTACTCCGTTCCTCTTCGCTGGCCGTTATTGGTCTACCCAGCACCAGCGCTAGTGGCAAAGCGGGCATCTATTTCAGCCAGGATGATGGCCACACATGGGATATGAGACAACCGGCTAATCTACCACCTGGCGCATATCCGTTCACGGTCTGCGCAGGTACCGCTAGTGCCAATCATTTCTATGCATTCTATCTCTACGCAGGTTGGTATGAAACGAGAGACATGGGCCTACACTGGGGACCAATTACCAGTAGTCCATTGTCCGATATGCAGCAACCATCGCTGCTCACCTTCGCAGAGCATCCACAACACTTACTGCTAGGAGGCGAAAAGGGGCTGTTTGAAAGTAACGACGATGGACAACACTGGGATCACCTCACCATGATAGATGGGGCTGTCCTCAAGCTGGTCGCTGTACGTAACATGATCTTTTGCGTTACTGACCAGGCGCTTTATAAGTGGCAGGAAAATGGTGTAGCCACACCCACTATCACGCGTCTCTCTACTCCTGGCAATCATCCATTTGATCGTATTGCCGTTGACACGACTGGTACGACGCTCTACGGCCTTATTGGTCGTGATTTGTGGTATTCTCAGGATGCAGGAGATCACTGGGTACAGCACTTTCATTTTGATCGTGGAGATCTTGTCACCCTGCTTGTTAATCCACAACGCAGTGCACAGCTCTATGCAGGTTTCTTCTTGCCTGCGAAAGTGTTGTCCAGTGAGGATGGAGGCAAAACATGGCGTGTCCTTACAGCGTGACGTATTTCTCATTTTCAGGAACACCCTAGTAGAAAAAATAGGGATTCATCCTAATAGACACCTTGCAATAGGAAACATATGCTATAGTCGTGCTCTATTGCAGCCAATGCTCATGCTATCGATGCATATGTGCTGCGATGCTGGGGCAATGAAATCATTCTTCTCAGTAACCGCTTGCTTTTATGATGGGAATAAAGGATCATTACTAGAAAGTGCGAGTGGGTTACACTCCTAATAGTGAAAGGCGGGCATGTGTCT
>Ga0066654_10000039_pt1 | contig 20532 bp, 11 predicted proteins | sample GraSoiAngelo_103_FD_66715 | JGI IMG/M metagenome (GOLD analysis project Ga0066654, IMG submission 66715) | Grasslands soil microbial communities from the Angelo Coastal Reserve, California, USA - 14_0903_05_20cm | ecosystem: Environmental > Terrestrial > Soil > Grasslands | place: USA... | reverse complement strand
CAAGAAGTATTGCACGATGGCATCCCATCTTACCGGGCGCGACCTCTGCATAAGGCCATTGGTGCAGCTCTGGAAACGTGCTATGGCTTTGAAGCACGCCAACATGCGGCAGAGTTGGCACGACACTACGCCCTTAGCGGTGAGCAAGAGGCTACGCTACGCTGGAGCTTGCTGGCCGGTGAAGATGCCATACGACAGCTAGCCCTGCGCGAGGCCATCGGCCATTTTCGTCTGGTCTTGAAGCTCCTCGCCAACGAGACCGCGTCCACCACTATGAAAGTGCCCTCCATCGCAGAACTCCATCTCACGATCGGTGAACTCTGGTCAATGCTGGGTGAACTGGACCAAGCCAGCCATGCCTTTCAACAGGCGCTACAATACCTGCAACGTACACCTGATGCCGAGCCGGTCTTGCTTGCGCGCGCCAATCGCTTGCTAGCCGATGCCTACCGTATGCAGACGCAGTATGACCTGACCATTGCCCACCTCCAGAACGCTCAATCCTTGCTTGATAGCGCACCACGCGCTCAGGGAGCAGTCGAGAGTGCAGGCAAACAGGCCACCTATCTGAACTGGTCTGGTCGTAGTCTTTCTAATCCCACCGTCGAGATCAGCAATACGAACCTTGCGACAAGTGAACGTATGTCGTTATTTCAATCGCAAGCATTACTCCATATCATACTCATGCATCCCAAAGAAGAGGCAACCACGGCCCTGCGCACATTGCATCACCTAGCAACGGAGACAGGAGACCGTAGCAGCCAAGCCCTCGCCTTGCACTTGCTAGGCTATTTATGCGGTTGGGGCGAACAGATACAGGAGGCTATCCGTTTACGCAAGCAGGCTAACGAGCTATACATTGCGCTAGGCCATCCATTCTATGCCGCGTCAGGTGAACAGGGATTGGGCATTATCTACCTGGCGCTAGGCGAGGTAGAGCAGGCCCGCTACTACACAACGCGTGGTTTGGAAAGGGCCAAACGCTACGGTGTACGCCGCATGTTAGGTCTGCTGCTCTGGAATCAGGGCATCATGGCACTCTCACAGGGAGCATGGGAAGAGAGCGAGACGCTCTTGCAACAAGCTTTGCAGGAGGCGGCGACGAATAACGATATGCGTCTGAAACCCCTCACCTTGCAGGCCCTGGCACAACTGCACTTCCGGCAAGGTGACTGGCACAAGGCAGAACAATACTTCGAGGATTGCATTCAGGTCGCGTCAACCAATGAATGGTTTCCTGGCAGTCTTGCACTCTACGGTCACTTTCTGGCGGTGACAGGTCGTCACGCCATCGCGCGCGCACGCTTGGATCGCGCCGCCGAAATGCCCGAACCACCAGGTGTCGCCAGTGATTACTATCTGCCATTTCTTGCCGAGGGATATTTACACCTGAATCTCGTAGAGCGAGCCGCCACCTATATAGAGCGTATTCGCAATCTTCATGGCTTTATGTATTACGGCAATGCCGTTGATCGCATTCTCGGTGTGGTTGCAGCACGTATCGGTGATTGGGGGACAGCACAGCACGCCTTCGAAGAGGGTTTATTGCTCTGTCGCCGTAGCGGGAATGCACCAGAAGAAGCTTATATTCTCTATGAGCAGGCGCGCACTGCCGTTATGCGCAACGCAGCGTTATTATCCATTCACACGCTCTGCGATCGGGCCAGAGTGCTCTTTCAGCGCTACACGATGCAGCGTGCCATAGCAATGGTAGACGAGTTACGTAGCGGAGCAGAACAGCTGAAGCCCGAACAGACCCTTGAACAATTAACCAAGCGCGAACTGGAAGTATTACGCCTGGTTGCCGAGGGACACACGGATCGTGAAGTAGCCGATATTCTCGTCATCAGTCCACGCACGGTCAACCGTCATCTGAGTAACATCTTCGTCAAGCTGGATATGCCGGGACGCGCTGCGGCAGTAGCATATGCCATCAGAAAGAGATTGGTATAATATGCATGAACGGATTGCATATCAACAGCTGTTTAACTCGCTACTGGAAGCGCTTCCGCTCCCAGCACTCATCGTTGATCGCAACCTTTTCATTCATTATGTCAATCAAGCAGCAGCCCATTTTTATGAAGCGGCGCAACTGACAAACGGCGTGCCCCTTGAACGGATCATGCCAGAGCCAAGTTTCCTACAACCGATACGAGACAGCATCGAGACCAACAGTACACAGAAAAAATCCTACGAGAAGGCAAACAAAGATATCTTCTTGGAAATTACCGTTGCACCGCTAGAACAGCGCACGAAGCACAAACGGCACGCCAGTAGCGAGGTCAACGTACAGGAACCGTGCTATTTTGCCATCTTCATTGAAGATCGAGGCGGCATACATCGTCTGGAACGGGTACAGCGCGACCTACTGGCAAACATCTCGCACGAACTACGCACCCCCCTCACCTCTGTACACCTCTTAACCGAGACCCTCGAAGAGACGATTGATACAGATCCAGATAAAGCTCTGGATTTTGTTGCGAAGATAAACGCAGAGATAAAATTTCTCGCCAGCATGGTCTCAGAATTGCTAGAACTCTCACGCATTGAGTCGGGCCAGATGCCTATGTCCATCGAGCCAATAGAGGCACAACAATTCGTGCGCGAAGCCATGGCGCGTATGCTACCACAGGCACAACGCCACCGCGTACACCTACGCACAGAGATAGAAGAGGGGACGACACGAGTTGCCGCCGATAGTAAGCTAATCACGCGGGTGTTCTTGAACCTGGTGCACAACGCCATTAAATTCACGCCCTCAGGTGGCTCGATTGCCATAGGCACGGCACCTGAGAAGAACCAACCATTACAACGGTTCTATGTGCGAGATACAGGTGTCGGCATTCGTGAAGAAGAGTTACCCCGCGTCTTTGAACGTTTTTATAAAGGGGACCGTGCCCGCGCAAAAGCAAACTTTGTTGCCGGTAGCGGTGGTACAGGTCTAGGTCTGGCGATCGCCAGACAGGTGGTAGAAGCTCATGGAGGACACATTCTAGTAGAAAGTATCCTGGACAAAGGTAGCACTTTCACCTTTACCCTCCCCATAGTACATGTTAAACGGGAGCACAATTAAACTCAGGAGGACGCTCTCATGCCACCAGAACTGGAACTCCGTTTGCAGGCAAGCAACAAAACAGAATTGATACTACTTTTACAGGAACTGGCGACTCGCCATCCAGATCTGCTTGCAGAGATGCAAACTATTCTGGAAACATCGATACAAACCTCACCTATCGAGTATGAGGATGATCTCAACAATGAGGTGACAGAAGATTGGGATTTCAGTGGGGATGATCTCACCTTATTGCCCTCCCCATCCTCCCAACTTCTTCAGCGCTCTTCCTTGCCACAGTCAGCGTTGCCTACCGTCGATCTGGAAAGGTATGGCCAACGTATTGCAGACTACCACAAACGCTTAAAACAGAAAAAAACCCTGGCCGTAAAGCAGGCTATCAAGGATGATCTCATTGCACTGCTGCAAGACGCCGAACACTATACCACACAACGTGATTACGCCAATGCCATAGCGCTCTATGCACTAGTTCTGGACGAACGCCTGGCCGAACGCGATACGGCACTGACCACCATTCTGGATCAAGCACTCAATGAAGCTATGCCGATTCTAGAGACGTTACTGAGCGACATGAGTAGCTACACAACATTTGACGGAGAAGATAGCGAGACGGAGCTACACCCACGGCTTAGCACAGAGCAGCGCGAAGGCTGGTTAGCGCGCTTCTTTACACTGTGGCTCAAGCATCTGGATAAGAGCTATACTGACGACATACTTCCTGAAATTATTCTCGATATTGCCTGGGCTAACGACAGCATATTTTTACGTAATCTGGTCCAGCATGAACTGGAGCGCTTGAGAAAAAATAGCTCATCTAATATTGTTGATTTCAAACAACAATATCGCACGCGTATGCTCGATAAATTTCTCAAAGAAATTTAAGGGATTTTTCACACGAAAAATGTTGAAACTTTTCGTATTTCTATGGTAACATCAGCATCAGCGGCTAGAGAGGGATTGGGGTCTCCCCAGCTTTCACCTCTTGCGCGTCAGCCTGCGGCTGGCGCGAGGAAAAAAAGGTTTTTGGGACTAAGCGCAAGCAACGAACAAGCAGAAAACAGCGAAATTACTGTACTTGTTAGTTTATTTGAGTAGTAAGAAACATCGTAGATTATCCAGAGTAGCCAGTAAGTACACTGGTTGGTAGTGAGGTTGTTAAGAAAGAGGATATATAGTATGAGCAAACTGGTCATGGTCATTGACGACTCAAATACAGTACGAAAAATAATAGAAACGTGCTTGAGACGAGAAGGCTTTGAAGTGAAAAGCTTCTCTGATGGGGTAGATGCGATACGCTGGCTGTCCGGGCCAGATGCGCGCGTTCCCGACCTGATAATGCTCGATATTGGTCTTCCCAAGATGGACGGCTACGAACTTGCCCGTCGTTTGAAAATAAAGCCACAATTCCAAGACACGGTTATTATCATGATCTCGCGTCGTGATGGCGTTATTGATCGCTTGAAAGGCCGCTTGGCCGGGGCAAAGGATTACATTACAAAGCCATTTCAGACGCAAGAAGTTGTTGCGCTGACTGAACATTACCTGGGTACACCTACGCCGCGCTAAGTGCTACAATCTAGGTATGAACAATAACCCTGGTTTTACATCTCTGCCTATCAGCAACGCATATGCACAATTCCTGGAACAGTTGACCAACGAAGAGTTCTGGCACTTGGCCAAAGAATCTGCCCATCCAGTCTCTTTCGGTGAGCCTTTAGCAGCTGATTATCTCTGCTGCACACTCAAGCATGGACGCTGCCTCTTACCCCTGAAGCTCTTGCGTGAAGTGGTATCCCCGCCCTATCATTTCACCCCCCTCCCTGCCACTCCCCCCTGGATGCTCGGTGTGAGCGCATGGCATGGCGAAATCGTCGCTGTCATTGATCTGGATGCCTATCTGTGCAACAGTACGACCAGTATAACTACTGGTCATACCGATCGAATGAATGGTATAGTACTGATCATGCATTGTGATAACCTCATACTAGCTCTTTTCGTCTCCTCTGTTGAAACAACAACAGCCCTGGAGCCTGAGCAGGTTATACCATTTGCGCAAACAACACAACAACATACATATACACGCACTGACATCCTTAAAGGGGTGAAACAGGCGACAGAAGAGCAAGGAAGTGACGTATGTATGCCGGATATCCCTGCTCTCTTCACTGATATAGTGCAGCATTTAGCGAAATGACAGCTTGCTGATGAACGAAGAAGAAGAACACCCTTTTTTCAATGAGAATGAACTCTCTGCCGATGATCTTGCTGTCTTGCAAGCATTCGAGGCTATAGAAGATTGGAATGTAGCAATGTCGCCTCCTCCCGCCACTGCTACTGATGCACCTGTTGAGAGATGGCGGCTATCTCCTTCAGAGACTGCCGCCGATGAGACGTTGATCCAGCTCTTTGCCTCTGAGGTAAGGGAGGACATTAATAAAATGTGTTGTGCGCTGAACCAGCTGGAGCAGGACGATCATATCAGTCAGGTCCATTTCGTGCCCTTCAAGCGAGCTGCGCACAAAATACGTGGGACAGCTGGAGCTGTTAACTGCCCTTATACGTCAATCATTGCTCAGCATATAGAGACTATCGTCAAGCAGATCTCGCAGTGCACTATCTTTCCCGTGCTCGGCATCAATGCTCTGAAAAAGGGTGTGAAGGCGCTGGAAGACACACTGACGAGCCTGACAGAGCATGGCTCTGAAAATAATACGCCCCTGCTCTCTCTGGAAGTGGATCTGAGAGACCTGGGCATTGACCTGGAGTCGGAGGAAGTGCTCACCACCACACCTCTACGGAGTAATCCCACGCCCTCTACGGGAGAGCTTACAGAGCTAGCAGCTCCCAGTCAACGCCCACCCGCCATTTCACCAGAAGTATATACACGCGTTAATAGCCGTTGCTTAGCACAACTGGTACGACATGTGGAACGTCTGGCGCAGTTGCGCACGCCGCTAGAAGGCGCACAGGCTCAAGCCAAAAGCGCTCTGCAAGAATTGCACGCAGCGCAAAACCGCTTGCAACAACTAGAGACAAAGATCTCCACCTTGCTCATTGCCAATAAACCATTACCATCGCTGAGTGAGTTTACGACTGCCCCGCTTATTGCGCGTATTCTTAGGCAGGATCAACACAACAGCTCGCGTTCACAAACATCAGTGACTTGGGAGGAACTAGAACATTCTATAGATAGAGACTTTTTGCAGCGCTCTGTCGGGGAGGCAATTGCCGATGTGACACTTGCTTCGTCACGCGTACACGCTGCTTTTGCCCGTCTAGAGAAGACGATGCAAGAGTATACACTACAGAGTGCCAGCATCTATAGCCATCTACACCTCTTGCGTCTCGTCCCCATCAGTGTATTGATACCTGAGCTACGGCAGACCATTCAGGCCAGCCCCCTTGCTCAAACGCAAGAGCTTGTGTTTGAAGCGACTGGCGCTGAAACGAAGGTTGATCATGCTCTCTTAGAAGCGCTGCTAGCACCTTTACAAATCCTGATCAGTACTTGCATCGCCGATCCCGCTGTCAGACCACAGAAAACTCCACACATCTGGCTTGCGGCACAAGAAATAGGCCATGAGATTAACATAGAAGTCGGCTTCTCGCTTACTGTTCATGGCGGAGCTGTCGAGGCGATAAGCGGGTCGATCCAACAACTGAAGGGCACCCTTACCCTACGACGCAATAATGTTGGCGGTGTCAGTTTCCATCTCCGTCTACCACGCCCGCAGGGAATTGTGCATGGCCTGCTATTGCGCAGTGGCCATGAGCGGGTCATCGTGCCATTCTCGCAGGTATGGCACATCGTTGATGGCAAACACGAGACCCTTGATAGCCTCTACACGCTACATGAATTGCTGTCACTGCCCCACACCAGCCACAAAGAGTCACGCGTGCAACCCGTGCTGGTCATCGCGCCGGATGTTGTGAGCAAACGGGTGGGTATTACCGTCGATGAAGTCATCGACGAAGTGAAACTAGTGATCAAGCCCTTGCCTTCTTATCTGCAACGCCCAGGCATTACGGGGGCGGCAGTTGATAACAGCGGTAAAGTCACGCTGATGCTCGATCTAGCGGCATTGATCAGTCATTATGTCTCAACCCAACGACGTACATACCCCACGATCGCACGAGACGGAGCAGCAGAGGTTGACGAACAACACGAACAACCAAAAATTTTAATAGCCGATGACTCTGTCTATTTACGGCACTCTTTACAACAGGAGCTAGCCCACGAGCAGTACACAGTACTGGAGGCGCGCGATGGCATGGAGGCCCTAGAACAACTACTAGAACATATGCCCGATGTTTTTCTGCTGGATGTCGAGATGCCAAACTTGAATGGCTATGATGTGTTGCAGATTATGCACCTCTACCCAGAACTCTCTAGCGTGAAGGTAATTATGCTGACATCGCGCGCCACCGAAAAGCATATTCAACGCGCCTTTCAACTGGGTGCGTATATGTACCTGGTTAAACCTTACCAATTAGAGACATTATTGATGGCGATTCGAGAGACTTTACAAAATTCCGCGCAATAAATGGCGCGTCTACGGACGTTTTTCTCTTTTGAGAGAATTTTCCCGTAGCCGCGCCATTTATTGCGCCATATGTGCACGAATGATCAATCATCCGTAGCCGCGCCATTTATTGCGCCATGCTTAACGATACGAAGCAGGAGCAGAATTGATTGAACCGGTCTCGACCAGAATCTCGCGCAATTGGCGGGCATCGATAGTCTCGTAGAGGCGCAAGGCTTTGGCGATGCGCTCAAGAGCTTCGCGGTGCTCCGAGAGTAACTGCACAGCGCGGTTATGCGCCCAGTTGACGATGCGCCCAACCTCTTCATCGATCACCGATGCCGTACGCTCGCTATAATCGCGTGAGCCGGTAGCGAGTGCCGTACCGGAGAAGGGATCTTCACGCTCGCTATACGAGATCATGCCGAGCCGCTCACTCATACCCCAGCGTGTCACCATCTGCCGTGCGATGGCAGTAGCTCGTTGCAGATCATTCTCCGCACCGGTAGTAATGTGCCCGATTGCTACCTCCTCAGCTGCACGTCCACCCAGCGCTGTCACCAGCTGAGCTTCCAGGTAATTTTTCGAGTAGTTATAACGGTCATCAAGAGGAGTATACTGCGTCACGCCTAACGCCTGACCACGCGGGACAATCGTCACCTTTGTCACCGGATCGACATACTCGGTCAATAGACCAGTCAGCGCGTGTCCACCCTCATGGTAAGCCACAACATTCAGGTCTTCATCGCTCAGAATGAGGGGACGTTCCGCGCCAAGGATAATCTTGTCGAGCGCTTCACTGAAACAAGCCTGGTTAACTGCATCCAGATTGCGACGAGCGGCGAGCAAGGCAGCCTCATTCACCAGATTTGCCAGATCAGCACCAACCATACCAGGAGTGCCGCGTGCAGTGCTGACAAGATCAATGTCATTCGCCAATGGCACACCGCGTGTGTGGATCTTGAGAATAGCCAGACGGCCATTCCAATCGGGACGATCGACCGTCACACGGCGATCAAAGCGACCAGGACGCAATAATGCCTTGTCCAGACCATCGGGGCGGTTGGTAGCTGCTAATACCACCACAGCTTGGCGAGCATCAAAACCATCCATCTCGACCAGCAACTGGTTCAAGGTCTGCTCGCGCTCATCGTTACTATTGATGCTCGCGCCACGCTGACGACCAACGGCATCAATTTCGTCAATAAAGATGATACTGGGGGCCGCCTTCTTTGCCTGATCGAAGAGGTCGCGCACACGGCTGGCACCGACACCGACCAGCACTTCAACAAATTCAGAACCGCTGATCGAGAAGAAAGGCACACTGGCCTCACCCGCCACCGCACGAGCCAACAGGGTCTTACCAGTGCCGGGAGGTCCTACCAGCAACACGCCACGCGGAATTTTGCCACCCAGACGCTGGAACTTCTGGGGAGTCTTGAGAAATTCCACAACTTCCACCAGATCGTTTTTCGCTTCGTCAATACCGGCCACATCCGTAAAAGTGGTACTGGGTCGATCCTCCAGCACCATCTTCGCCCGACTCTTGCCAAAGCTGAAGATATTCTGCTGACTCTGTGTGGCACGGCGCGCAATCAACACGAAGATAGCAAACACAAGTATCCACGGTAAGAAGTTAATCAGAATATTCAACAAGAGATTATTATCGCTAACGGGCTTGGCCTGGAAGTCAACCTTGTGTTCAATCAACAACTTCGTAAGGTTAGGATCACCGTTAGGCAATTGCGTGAAGTGGAATCGGGTACCAGACTTCGTCTTACCGTTTGGATCAGTAACGGTGATACTCGTCTTCAAGCTGCCAGTGGCATCTTGGCCTTGGAAGGTCACTTGAGCAACGTTGTCTTTCTGCACTTGTTCATAAAAGGTACTATAGGCGATCTCTAGAGTGTTAGCATCGGTCAACCCACTACTACTGGAAGTGAATGATTGGAACAGATACCAAAGTACCAGTACCACGACAACAATCAGAATTGAACGCATAAAGAGAGAGGTACCACTGTCACGTGGGCCTCCCGTATTATTCCCGTTTCCTCCATTGTTGGAGTTTTGGTTCCCCCGCGAGCCTGAATCGTTCGGGGTATTTTGAAACATATATATAGCCTGAGCATCCATAAGTTCAGACCTGCTTTCTTCGTCTGTCGAGGCTCCCGCAGGGAAGATGCCTAACAGAGCTGTGCGATAACAACATGAAATCCGTTTCTCTGCATAATACACGTCGGACCGATTTTCGTCTACTCTCTTCTTTCCTCATTATCTCTTTCGGCTAGTGTTGCCAGCACAATGCCGCTAAAAACCAGAATTATACTAGAGGTACGCTATAAATTACGTTGGAGATTATAGTAAAGTTACGTAATGACATCCGCATCAGGGATTTCGGTTGGTGCGAGCAGAAAAAGGGTCTGCATGCTTTGGGGGGGTTCCCCCCCTCCCCCCCCAGGGCACCCACAAGGGATGCCCCTACAATGGTACGAATCGGCTTGTGATGCGCTTTCGTACCATTGTAGGGGCATCCCTTGTGGGTGCCCTGGGGGGGAGGGGGGAACCCCTTTCAAGTATAGGTTTTTTGGTAGCGGGGTCCAGGGGCCGTGCCCCTGGCGGGGTTTCAGGGGTGTCCCCTGATTTTCCCTCTCCCCTCGCCCCCGAAGGGGGGGAACAAAAAACCTATACTTGAAAGAGGGGGGGAACCCCCAAAGCATGCAGACCCCAGAAAAAAGCGTAACGCCTAAGCGGCCAGGGCACCCATAAAGGATGCCCTGGCCGCTGTCTGCCAACGAGTTTCACGCTCACCCCGACCAAAATCTCAGATGTGGCGTTAAAGTACTTGACAAGGCGCAAAGATTGTAGTATTCTGTTGCATATCGACGCGGGGTAGAGCAGTGGTTAGCTCGTCGGGCTCATAACCCGGAGGCCGGAGGTTCGAGTCCTCCCCCCGCTACTTTAAAGTGTCGATAGCGTTTTTGACGCGGGGTAGAGCAGTGGTTAGCTCGTCGGGCTCATAACCCGGAGGCCGGAGGTTCGAGTCCTCCCCCCGCTACTTTTTATTTTTGGGGCGCATCCTGGGGCATGTGCCTGCTTCCCCCCCTTGCATCCCATGGTATACTCACTCACAATGGAACAAGCCGAACAAATCACTCACCAACAACTTTCTGACAAGCAACTAGCGGTGGCCATCGAGAGTATTCTCTTCGTCTCTGGCCGTCCTCTAGAATATACCGAACTGCGCAAATTGCTCGCTATTAATGATAAACGTCTGGCCAGCGCACTACAGACGCTGGCATACGATCTAGCGAGCCAGGGACGTGGCATACGCCTACAATCTTCAGGCGAACAGGTACAGTTGGTGACGGCACCAGAAAACGCTCGCTATATTGCAGCCCTGCTTGGTCTGCCACAGACCGCTAAACTCACGACAGCCGCATTAGAAACGCTCTCAGTCATCGCCTACCGGCAACCGATCACGCGTGGGCAGATCGAGGCCATGCGTGGCGTCAATAGCGACCGTGCGCTGGCCAGCTTGCTTCAGCATGGCCTTGTTGCCGAGATTGGTCGTGCCCAGACTATCGGGCGTCCTGCTCTCTTCTCCACGACCACCGAGTTCTTGCAGCAATTTGGCCTGAGCAAGCTGGCAGACCTGCCGCATATCACGATCAGCAGCATCGATGGTGCTCAGAGCAACCGAGCTGCGGAGACTAAGCCGACGAGCACGACACAGCAGAGCAAAACGGAGAGTGAGGGATAGCACGCTATGCGTATTGGTCGCCACATGCCCACCAACTCAAAACCCGTCAAGGCTGCCGAGATGGCGCACCAGATTGGTTGTGATGCCATGCAGATTTTTGCCAGTAATCCAACTGGATGGCGTCCCCCGCTGGCTGGCAGCAAGCAGTATGCAGCGTTTGCGCAGGCAATACAGACATATGACCTCGATCCGGTCGTGCTGCACGCACCTTACCTCATTAATTTGGGCACACTGGATGAGACGATCTGGGAGAAATCGATTGCGCTCTTGACCTGGACGATGCAACGTGCCGCCCTGCTTGGTGCTCGTTATGTCGTTTGCCACACTGGCAGCCATCGTGGGGCAGGAGTAGAGGCGGGCATCGCACGTGTCGCGCAAGGAGTGGCGCGTGTGCTACAGGAAGCGCCTACCAGCGTCATGCTATTGCTGGAAAACGATGTTGGCGCGGGCCACTCCCTAGGATACAGCTTTGCGCATTTAGCGGCAATTCTCAATCAGGTACCTCAATACCAACAGTCCTCATTAGGCATCTGCCTGGACACGGCCCATCTGTGGGGAGCTGGACATGACATCTCCACGGCGGCATCCGCCAGACAGGTGCTCGACGACGTTCAAGCAAGCATCGGGCTAGCACACCTGCAAGTGCTACACCTGAACGAGACTGAAAAGGCGCTGGGTAGCCACCGCGATGTACATGCTCGGCTGGGCGAAGGCGTCATTGGCGATGATGGCCTGCGCGCAATACTGACTGATCCACGCTTGGCCCATGTCACAGTGCTCATGGAAACCCCGATCAAACGAGACGCGCAGGAAAAAGAAGATTGGCTTCACGATGCCACTCAGATAGCGAAAGCGCGGCAATTGGCCGAAACGTCAATACCAGCCCCGCCAGGGCACCCATAAGCCTGCGCGTTAAAGCAGGGGTCCAGGGGCGAAGCCACATACGCGCGAAGTTAAAGCAGGGGTCCAGGGGGCGGCAGCCTCCCTGGCGGGGTGTGGGGTGTCCCCAAATACCCCTTTTCTTCCCTTCTGCCGCCGGAGGCGGCAAGAACAGAGGAGGGCTTTCACCCTCTGCCCCTCTGTGACCCCTCTGTGGGTTTTGGGGTTGGTTTCGAGGTTGGTGTCGAAGCACGAACAGGTGTGGGCGTTGGTCTCGGTTGTGGCGTTGATACCGGCGTTGCTGTTGGAGCTTTCTTTGGCGTTGCTTCTGCTTTCGGAGTTGATACCACCGTTGCTGTTGGAGAAACCGCTGTGGGTGTTGGTTTCGCCTTTGGCGTCGATACCGGCGTTGCTGTTGGAGAAACCGCTGTGGGTGTTGGTTCCGCCTTTGGCGTCGATACCGGCGTTGCCGTGGGTGAAACCGCTGTGGGTGTTGGTTCCGCCTTTGGCGTCGATACCGGCGTTGCCGTGGGTGAAACCGCTGTGGGTGTTGGTTTCACCTCTGGCGTCGATACCGGCGTTGCCGTGGGTGAAACCGCTGTGGGCGTTGGTTCCACCTTTGGCGTCGATACCGGCGTTGCCGTGGGTGTAGGAGGTCCCTGTGACTGTGGCGTCGGGGTAGCAGTTGGTATCGGTGTTGGTGTTACTACCGATGTACCCGCAACGCTAAGATTTACGGTGATAGGTACCGGCTGTCCGCTAGTAGGTGTCACCAGAAATTGCGCTTGATAGTTTCCCGCAGACAGACCCGCCACATTCACCGAGAAGGTAATACGCGCGCCATTCCCTCCCTGCGTAGGAGTAGCCGTTACCCAGGATTGAACAGAGCCACCACTGAGCGTCCAGCTTAACGTTCCCGCACCTGTATTGTTGATCACCAGCGACTGCGGACCAGGGTTGACCCCCTGCAACGTTGAGAAGTTCATCGTTGACGATGGATTTACTTGTATCCCAGATACAGCAGGGCTAACACTCACTGCGACCTGCTGTGGAGTACCCTTCACACTACCATTAGCGACATCCAGCATGATACTAGCAGTATAAGGACCGGCACCGGCTGGCAACTTTACCGATAGCAGATTGACGGTAAACGTAACCTGGCTATTGATCGGTGTCGTAGCAGGATTGGGCGAGACCGTTAGCCAATCACTACCCTGATCCAGCTTGATAGTTGGCGTGATGACGATATTACCAGCACAATTCCCACTCGTTTTGACGGTAAAGGTTTGTGAGGTCGTGTTTCCTGCAAAACTTAGCTGATTATTCGTGGGAGTGGCAGAGAAAGTACACGGCCCCCCAACGACAAAACTGACTGCGATAGTACGCGGACTCCCGGCTACCGTTTGTCCAGTGCTATCCCTGCCCGTCAAGGTAATAATGCCGTTATAAGTACCAGCAGCAAGAGACGGTAAGAGCGCGGCAGAAACCCCTAGTGTCGCTCCCTGTTGCGCGGACAATGTTCCCGCCTGCTGCGAAAGCGCAAGCCAATTGCCACCCGTTGTTGACACACTGGCATCCCAGAAGAGCGTCCCACTACCAGTATTAGCAAACGTTAACGCTTGCACAGCGGGGTTCGGCTGTCCTGCGACACCAGTAAAAGCGAGCGACGAAGGGCTAGAGACGGCGAGTAACGGCATCGTCTGTTTCCCTAGCGTCAAAGTGACTGGTATGGTCTGTGCACCAGCAACAGAGCTAATAACCACTGCACCATCATACGTTCCCGGCATTAAGCCATTCAGATTTGCGCTTACTGTAAGGGTAGCTGGTGTTTGACCATTTTTCAGGTTCACGCTGAGCCAGCTGACATTGGTCGCTGCACTCCAGGCAATTGACGACTTGCACCCGTGCGAAACACCTAGATCAATCGTTTGCATAGCCGGAGCTGATTGTTGAGCTATGCCACTAAAGGCCAACGTATTGGGTGACGCCAGCAATGCACAGCTAGGCGCAATGGTGACACTGACATACACGCTCTGCGGACTATCCTTGACGCCATCCCCTTGGTCGCTACTCAAAGTAATGATGGCATGGTAAGTACCCGGTAGCAGAGTTCTGGGATCGACAGCCACAGAAAGTGTTTCCCCATCGCCGGACAAGACAGTCCCCGAAGAAGGCGAGATAGAGAGCCACTTGACATCGCTAGACGCTTGCCATTCTAGTTGCAGGACGCCAGGATTGCTCACCGTAATACCCTGTGCGGGCGTGAAGGTGTCTGCGTCGATCGCATTGAAGGAGAGTGTCGGAGATGAAATTTGCATCACGGCTTCGTTGCCAGGTTTGAGCGGGATCACCTTGAGCGTTACTGTGAGCATACTGTTTCCGGCATTCGATGAGAATGTCACATGCCCGCTATAGCTACCTGGCTGGAGGTTCGCACGAACCGCCGCGATCATCACCTGTGAACTCTGTTCGCCTATAAACATCCCACTGCCAGGACTAGTCTGTAACCAGGGCTGATCGGAGCTTGCCTGCCAGGAGATCTGACCCTCACCTGTGTTGGAGAGCGTCACGAGCTGCGTGCTATTCGTTGCCAGATCGCCCGTACCAAAATCAAGCGTATCCTGTGACAACTTGAGATGCGCCGGACGTAGCGAGGTGTTCTCACCGATGACCTTAATAGGGAAAGAGGCCACTTTGTGTGTCTGCACATCCTGTGCTTGTAGCATGTGCTGGCCAACGCCCCAGTCCTTTGTCACCACCACCGTGTCAGTAAACTGCCCATCCGCATCCACGTCGATCTCCGCTGAACCAGCAGTATCAACCACCGGAATAAATAGACCGCGTGTCAATTGCACACGACCACTATGGCTAAAGTGGCTTCCCCGCAACGTCATCGTCGTACCAATGGCCACTGTGCTGGGAGAGACCTGCAACATCATGCCAGCATCTTTGGCAATCACCTGTGGACCATGCCCTAATGCCATAAACACACCCAAGACCCCACCAAGCACCGTAAAGACAATCACAAATAAACAGGCCCAAACCACCAGTGTAGGAGCAACGTTGTTTCCCGCACTTCCCCCTAGAAAGACGGCAGGATGAGAATGAGTGGGCCTTGGCGGATAAGTTGCATGTTCACGAGTTGTGGTTTGCGCTACCTCTTTATGCCAAGTTTCCGGTTGTAAGGGTTGATCCTCTTCTATATCAAGTTCATCATCCAGCAACGGTATAGTGATAGAGAGAGCACGCCTGGGCTGCGATACAGCAAAATGTCCTGCTCCAATCAGCCTAGAGCAGGTAGTACAGTAATATGCACCTTCAGATACCGGTTTATTGCAATTAGAGCAGCGTAGAGTCTCCTTCAAGATGCGTCTCCCTTACCGCGCAAAAGAAGCCGACATAGTCCCCTCTATATTGTAGACACGAAACGCATGATCATCAACTTCGTGGCCAGACTTTCTCCTCATACATATACACAATAGCATACAAGCAACCAACTGTGCTAATTATACAAGCCTCTGATGAGGTGAACGTCCATTTTTTGCACGAAGCAGAGTCAGACACATTCCGTAGCCGCGCAATGTATTGCGCATGTTTTCTTTGTTTGTGTTCCTGACACAATGAATTGCGCGTCTACGGGTCCCTTTTTACTACGTTTGAAAGGTGCGAAATAGTTCCTCAGTAGCACATTTGAATTGATAGCCATATCATATTAACAGCAAGATAATCGCAACAGTAGTTTCTTCATGAGGAGGCAAGATATGACAGCTACCCACGTGATCACAGGTGCGTTCAGCTACACAGGAAAATACATCACCAGCAGATTGCTGGAACAAGGTATCAGGGTTCGTACATTAACAGGGCATAGCAACAGGCCCACTGCTTTTAGGGCACAGGTCCAGGTCTGCCCCTTTAATTTCGACAACCCAACGGCATTAGCCAAAAGCTTAGAGGGTGCCACAACGCTCTACAACACCTATTGGGTGCGTTTCTCACACGGAGACATCACCTTCGCGCAGGCAGTCGAAAATACCAAAATTCTTTTTCAGGCGGCAAAAGAAGCTGGCATTGAGCGCATAGTGCATATCAGTATTACGAATCCGTCAGAAACCTCACGTCTGCCATACTTTAAGGGGAAAGCAGAACTTGAAAAAGCACTGATCGCGTCAGGACTCAGCTATGCCATCATACGGCCAACCGTGATCTTTGGCGCGGAAGATATTCTCATTAACAACATCGCCTGGTTGCTACGCCGTTTTCCCGTCTTCCCCATCTTTGGCGGGGGAAATTACCGTCTACAACCCATCTACGTTGAAGATATGGCCGATCTCGTTGTACAGGCAGGCAAGCAGCGTGATACTATGATCATAGATGCTGTTGGGCCTGACACCTTCACCTTTGAGGAGTTAGTAAACCTCATCGCCAGCACGCTAGAGCGCAAAGTATGGATTACGCATGTCAATCCAGAGCTGGCATTCTCCCTGGCGAAGCTGATCGAGCCATTCCTAGGTGACGTGCTTATCACCCAGGAAGAGGTAAAAGGCTTAATGGCGGACCTGCTTATTTCCCAGCAGCAGCCGACAGGTCATACTCATCTAGCCGCCTGGCTGGCCGAAAATGCGGATAGTGTGGGGAAACACTACGCTTCAGAGCTACAACGCCACTACCGCCGATGAGGAAGGGATAATATCGAAATCCATGGATATCTTATCGTTGCGCTTACCGGTCGATGAGGAGACCGAGCTACGTATACTGACTGAGCGTGATGCTAGCGACCTTTATGCACTGGTTGACCAAAATCGCGCTTATTTGTGCCGCTGGCTGCCCTGGGTTGATGCCACGCGTTCCATTGAAGACGAGCTGGATTTTATTCGTATAACGCAAGGCCACGTAGCGCGCAACGATGGTTTTACCTGCGCCATCTGGCACAGAGGCATGATTGCTGGCACCATTGGCTACCATCCTATTGACTGGATCAGCCGTAAAGTCGAGATTGGCTACATGCTCGCCCCACAATTTCAGGGCAAAGGGCTAATGACGAAGGCGTGCCGTGTCATGGTCAACTATGCGTTTACGGTCTTGAAGCTCACTAAAGTGGAGGTGCGCTGTGCTACCGACAATGAGCGCAGTTGTGCTATTCCCGAACGCCTGGGCTTTACGAGGAGGAGGACGGTGCACAATGGTCAATGGCTCAATGATCGTCTGATAGATCTGTATGTGTATGGGGTGTATGCGAGTGAGTGGGAAGTGAGTGGTTGAAGGTAGATTGGCAGGCTGTACCCTGCTGGCTCTTGTACTTTTGCCATCTTCATTCGTCTATATAAATGATCAGTCGAAAAATTTGCACCAGACTATTCTCTTTTTAAAGCGAAGGAACAATGAAGATGGCTCCCTCTGCGCCCAATACTTATCTTCCGGCGTGGTTGATCAGGCCCTGTAAGATGCTATCAACCACACGTGGGTTCGTTGTCTCTAGCGTTGTGAACATCCTCCTCAGCCTTCTTGCGACCTGGCTCTTCACAGCGCGGGATACAGATTACAGCAAATTGCCTTTACAAGCTATTATCTTTCAATATGGGCCTACCGCCCTTACGGTTTTTCTCATCCTTGCACTGCTCTACCTATGCGCCTGGACTATTGCACAGTTCCCCATTGCGGAACCGCCTGCTATCCTACAAAAGCGTTATCTATCCCGCAGGATCTTCGATACACAGGATCTTATGATTGAGGGCATACCACTGATACCGCCCAAGGTACAGTTGGACGAGATCTTTATCCCTCTACAGTTGCGTCCCCATCAGCTCGATATTGACCAGTGGTTGACGCTGGAACAAAGAGAACAATTGCGCACAGGCATACGGAGTGGTCAAGTAGATCCAGAGGCTCAACGAGTGCTGATCAGCGCAGAACATCAGTATGAACGCGGCTTGAGAGACAGTAAGACCGTTACCATGTCCGAACTGTGGCAACGCCTCAACCGAGAACACCCGGCTGCTGTTATTCAGGGCTATCCTGGTATGGGCAAGAGTACGCTCTTGTTGCGCCTGACGTTGTTTATGGCACGACGTGGATCTGGCAAAGCTGATCCGCTGGAAGAGCCATACTCACCCATTCTGGTGCCAATCTTTATACGTTTAGGCCATTATGCTACCTTCCTGGACAAGGCCAAAGACACTCATAAAACTAGTATTTGGGATTATCTCTCCTCTGCTCCCAAAGAGCTGGATGATCTGGCCTCTCCTGCCATGCTGGCCTGGTTGTGTGGTCGTTTAGAGCGTGGGCAATGCCTGGTACTCTTCGACGGCCTTGACGAGGTGAGTGATCAGCAAGTGCGCACACAGGTACAGGACACCATCAAGGCGTTTATCGCAGACACGTGCAGCAGGGCTAGTAGCGCGACAAGCTTTAACCGCTTTCTGATTACCTCGCGTGTGGCAGGCTATGACAAAAACGCATTCCCTGGGTACACGCATTACACTATTGCCGAACTGACACCCGAACAGATCAGGGCATTCTTACCGCGCTGGTGTCGAGCAAGTGCGCGTGGGAACCATACCGCCACTCTTTCAGCCCAGGAAACTGAAGAACAGGTTGCACGGCAAGCAGCAGAGATTGAAAAGAATCTCAACAATGCTCTGGCAAGTCATCAGGGGATACGCGAGATGGTCGAGAATCCATTCCTGCTTACACTGCTGGCAATCATGCAACAAAACGGCATTGAACTGCCACGGCGGCGCGTTGACCTGTACACTCTGCTCGTCCAGGTCTTGCTTGAACATCGCAACGCCAAGCGCGGCCTGCCAACTATCCCTGAAGCACAGGCGGTGCAACGTTTAGGTCCCATTGCCTATCAGATGCAGGAGACAAGAAACAGCTTCTCTACTAAACATGATGTGCTAGTTGCAATCAGTCGGACCATTGAACAAATTGATCATACATCACCAGAGCAAGCGCTCAAAGAAGCAGAGGCATTTATAGCACGTGTACGTGAGCGGGGAGGGATTTTTGTCTTGCGTACAGGCGAATATTACGGGTTCTTTCACCGAACTTTGCAAGAATACTTTGCGGCACGTCATCTCTTGAGCCGTCCGACAACTGATCCCTCGTTCGGTAGCGCCGACCTCTTGCAGAAAGCACGTCGGCAGGATGACCTCTGGCGCGAGCCTTTTTTATTAGCGGTAGCCTATCAAATCAACGATGTGAATGCAAAAACCTGGCATATCATCAGAGAGCTACTCCCACTCACAGCAGATCGCCAACAGAATCAGCACGACATTTTGCTTGCAGCTGAATGCCTGCTGGAAGCAAAAGAGTCAACCATCCCACACGACCTTGAGCGTACCCTTATGCTGGCCCTTCTCCAACTCTATGAAGAGGCACAGCAAGCAGAAAATTTTGACATTTGTACAGAAATAGAGGCCGCAATGAAGCGTCTGCTGCTTAATACCCCCTCGGAAGCAGCGCACTCTGCACGGTTAGCCGTACTGCAAGAGAGTCTGCTATCCTGTCAACAACTTTCCCGCCAGCGTGCTACCCTGACCATGCTGACCGTGATTGCACAGGACCTCTTAGAGTGCAAAGATATCGTCTTCCAAAATATCGTTCCTCCCTTGCTTGGCCTGACGGGACTGCCAGCCATCGCTCCCTTCAAGCCTGAGTCACCACAGGGGACTCCTGATCTCGATACTGTTGACCTCGCCTGCGCAGCTCTGTGCTTTTTAGGAGCGCGTGGTCCGGCAGGATACTCTCTCAAACAGGTGCGCTCACGCTTTGAAGGGTATTTGCCCCTACTCGCTCGCTATTCATTAGAAATAGGTTTTCCCATCACGCCTGCCGTCGTTCCACTCAAGGAGAGCAACTATGTTGGTTATGAAAAAGCTCTACAGGGTTGCCAGCAAGTGCACGACACAACAGAAAACCGTAAGCAGATCAGGCCACAAGATGTTACCACCTATGTGACTCACCAGCAGAGCCTATTCCAGTACGCCGAGGAGATCTGTTATCCAGCTGAGACACGCTTGCTAGAGATGTTATACCTTTCTCAAGACCAGCCCGATCAACCTTGGGAAATGATCTGGCAGGACTACCTCCGTGAGCAGATGAAGAACGGAACCTATCTCACTTATCAAGTCTGTGCTCTACTGTGGGCGACTCTGTTTCCCACACAGCAAGCTCAACACATCCTTGCCTCATTGCTGCTGGATGATCTCTCAAATAGCTCACAGAGGCAACGTCCAGCTCAACGCTTTTTACTCGCTATTGTAAATGACTTGAGATACTTTAGATACTTTAGATAC
>Ga0066654_10000038_pt1 | contig 20579 bp, 14 predicted proteins | sample GraSoiAngelo_103_FD_66715 | JGI IMG/M metagenome (GOLD analysis project Ga0066654, IMG submission 66715) | Grasslands soil microbial communities from the Angelo Coastal Reserve, California, USA - 14_0903_05_20cm | ecosystem: Environmental > Terrestrial > Soil > Grasslands | place: USA... | reverse complement strand
TGACCATCTTCCTTCGTCACATGATCCATCGAGGTAATGTGCCGCTTGGGTATGAGCAGGATGTGGTGAGGAGCCTGTGGGTTAATATCCTTAAAGGCTACTATCTGGTCATCCTGGTATACGATGGTACTCGGTATCTGTCCGGTTGCGATTTTACAAAATAAACAATCTTCCATTATATCATTCTCATATCCTGGTTGTTTTGGGTGAGAAGGGAGAGTGTATTCTGCTGCTATGAGCAAAATACACTCGCCATAATTGTATGTCTGCTACTCCTGCGTTTCGTGTCCCGCAGCTATATTGCTACTTGCCTCACTTACAGCAAGTGCAACTTCTTGTGCTGGGACTGTTACCGCTGCTTCTTGCGCTGGAACCGTTTCCGTAGCTGGAGGCGGCTCGCTTCCTTCGCTTGGAGCTGGTTGCTCGTTCTGCTTCTTGGGGTGAAGTTCTATCCCATGCAGAGACGGGTCGTTGTATTGTGGTAGATTCAGCTCTGAGCGAATAGCTTTGATTGCCTGATAAACAACACCTGGCTTGAGCGAGAGCTGTTCGGCAATTTGTTTGTGTACACCTATGGGTGGGAGTGGCAACCATGGTTCGTAGGCTGTTTTAATCGTTTCCAGTTCTTCCTCGCTCCCTTTATAGGTTTGTACTTCCCACCAGCTTGGAATGCCCTGGCGTGCACGTAGATCTTTGATAATGTCCTTGACGGCCTTTTTGGGAATACTCAGTTCTTTGGAGATCTGAGTGCGAATGCCATCAAACTCAGTGGGTGTTGCCAGTTCGAGATACCGCATCTCCACCTGTGCGATCTGTTCTGCTGTTGGCACGAACGGTGGTGGTGGTGGTGTTTTCTCTTTCTTTGGTTTAGGTGGTGCTGGTGGATGTGGCGTCTTGGCCTTTGGTCTTGGTTTGTGAGCGGCTGGTCCACCCTGTCCACCTGGGCGTGGCGGTCGATCTGGACGTGGTCCGCGACTCTCCAAGGGTGGGCGTGGTGGGCGTGGGCCGCTAGGGCCAGCATAACCAGTCCCCCCTGTATGGTGGGCAGCAGGGCCACGGCTGTCTGCATCTCGATGGGAAACGCCCCGGTTGCCACCCTCGCGGTATGCACCAGGGCCGCGCTCTTCGCGCTGACTTCCTGGACCTGCACTGGTGCTGGCGGGACCGCGATAGGCACCTGGACCGCTGCGGTTCTCCCGTGGTGCAGGGGATGAAGGTGGTTTAGGTCGTGTTGGCTGGTCTGGTTGACCAACTTTGACATCGGAAAGTGAATCGAACCAATGGCTTGTGCCACCCTGCGCTGGCTTAGGCTTGGGCGGTGGTGCGATAGGACGAGAAGGGGTTATATTGCCGGTATTTTGTCCAATTGTACCTGTTGGTTTGTTGCTAGGTGGCGCGTTTTTTGACGCCAGCTTTTCTTTTCTAGCTTTCTGCATGCAGTCTGGGCAAGTTACTTCTTTAGCATTTGCCGACTGAAACCACTTGCCGCAAGTGATGCAGCGCATTTTAATCTTGCTCATGCGCGATCTCCCCTGTACCAATATTATTGACTTCACGTCATACGTCGGAATGCACCTTCTATTTTAGTGGTTCTTGTGATCTTTGTCTACAGGGTGAGATTGTAGGAAAGCGAGGGTGGGAAAATTGTGCGCGATTTTCCCACCCTCCTTTTCCTACAATCTCACCCTGTAGAGCAGGTAAGCTGTCTCGCTTGACAAAACGGCGTAATTCGCCTACTCTAGAATAAGTATAAAATAGATGAAGTTAACTATGTCAACGAGAGAATAGGACATGAAAGAGCATCAAGAACGCATTGGACAGAACATTGGCGACTATCGCTTGGTCCAGTGGCTTGGCGGTGGTGGTTTTGGCAATGTCTACTTGGCTGAGCACACACGTGATCACAATCGCGTAGCCATCAAAGTGCTTCAGATGCGCTTGACCAAGCCCGACGATTGGCGCTCCTTTCTCAATGAAGCGCGTATGTTTCGTCTACGTCACCTTCACATCATGCCCTTACTCGATTTTGGACTTAGCCGTCAGGATGAACCGTTCCTGGTGATGGAGTATGCCCCCAAGGGCACCTTACGTGACCGCCATGCCAAAGGCTCCCGCCTGCCGTTGCTCACTATCCTTGACTATGCTACTCAAGTGGCCGCCGCTTTGCAGTATGCTCACGAACAACATCTCGTTCATCGTGATGTCAAGCCGGAAAACATGTTGCTGCGTTCTGATGATGTGTTGCTCCTCTCCGATTTTGGCATTGCCACAAGCGCCCAGAGCACAGACTCGGTGAGTGCGAACGTGGGCATTGGAGGCACTATCTCGTATATGGCCCCGGAACAACTGCAAGGCCACCCCAAGGCAGCTAGTGATCAGTATGCCCTGGGGGTTGTGATCTATGAGTGGTTGACGGGTCACTGTCCCTTTCAGGGCACTGCTGTTGAGATAGCGATGCAGCATGCCACGATGCGGCCTCCGTCGCTTGTAGAGCAGGTCGCTGGCTTGCCGCACGAAGTGGAAGAGGTCCTTTTCACAGCACTCGCCAAAGATCCAAAAGAGCGCTTTACTTCCGTGCAAGCCTTTGTTAATGCGTTGCAACAGGCTTGCGCACCACCATCGCTGCACCGATCTGCTCCTCATGCACTAGTAAAGCAGCCTCCTACAGCACCTCTGCCCCAGACCATTGCATCTGCTCCTCTGGCAATGTCACCCATTTCTCTCACGCCTCCAACCGTGACGGATGAACCGCTCAGACTACTTGCACAGGAAAGCCATGGGAGGTTGGCCTCGTATGACAAGCACACCCCAAGCTCACCCAACTGGCCAGTAGAGCCACTGACCATGCGTTCAGCGGGAATCAGTATTGTTCAACCCGTGCGCAAACCAGGCCTCTCAAAAGGATATAGTGCACTACTGTTGGTGCTGATCTTGCTCTTGCTAGCAGCAGGTGTGGGAACATATGCTTGGCGAGTGAATGCATCTCGTCTGGTAGCCACTCCTACAGCACGGACGCACAATGAGGCCACTGCCATAGCCGGGGCAGCTTCCACCGCCACGGCCAGCGCGGTTTCCACTGCAACAGTAAAAGCAGCTGTGGATGGTTATAACAGCTACGTATCTCAACATGGCATCATGTTCGGTTTCGATACGCAACATACCCGTACTAATCCCTATGAGCGTATACTGAATGCGGGTAATGTCTCGCAATTACATCAGGCGTGGGCCACTCCTGCGGGAAACTCTATCGCCTCCTCGCCGACTGTTGCGAATGGTCTCGTTTATGTCGGCTCCTATGATGGTGAACTGTATGCCTTCAATGCTACTACTGGCCAACAGCAGTGGGCCTCTGCTCCTACTGGCAGCCCCATCTTCTCCTCGCCAGCGGTCATGGGTGATCTGGTCTATATTGGCTGCAAGAACGGTAAACTGTATGCCTTCGATGCCGCAAGTGGGCTACAGAGATGGGTCGTTGCTACAGGCGATATCGTTGATTCATCGCCAACTGTCTCGAATGGTGTTATTTATGTCGGCTCTGCTGATTATAAACTGTATGCCTTGGATGCTGCTAACGGACAGCAGAAGTGGGTCTCTGCTCCTACGGGAAACTATATCGCCTCCTCACCAGCTGTTGCGAATGGTTTTGTGTATGTCGCCTCAGAGGATCACAAGCTGTATGCCTTTGATGCCGCTACTGGACAGCAGAAGTGGGCTTCATCTCCTGTGGGGGGCAATATCATCTCCTCGCCAGCCATTGCGAATGGCTTTGTGTATATCGCTTCAGAGGATCACAAGCTGTATGCCTTCGATGCCACCAGCGGGCTACAGCAGTGGGCAGCTTCTACGGGTAATCTCATCGATTCTTCACCAGCCGTTGCGAATGGTCTCGTTTATATTGGTTCTGGGGACCATAGCCTCTATGCCTTTGATGCTGCCACTGGACAACAGAGGTGGGTCTCTTCACCGCTGGGCGATGTCATCTTCTCCTCGCCAACTGTTGTGAATGGCCTCGTCTACATTGCTTCCTTTGACAAGAAGTTGTATGCCTTTGATGCTACCACAGGACAACAGAGGTGGGTCTCTTCACCGCTGGGCGATATAATCTACTCCTCACCAGCTGTCGTGAATGGCTTCGTTTATATCGGTTCGGTAGATCGCAAGCTGTATGCGTTTTCTTTGCGTTGAGGGCAATGCCCTCGGTTATCAGCGTTTGATGAGTCCGTACTCTCAACGAGTACGCACGTCAACTTTGCCAGTAATAACATGAGAAATAAGCGCCGTCCGAAACTCCTGAACCAATGCAATCTCACGCGCTGCTACCGAGATTGCATGATCGATAGGGGCATGTTCCTGCTCAATGGAACACACAATCCTTTCTTGTTCAGCCAGTGGTGGTCGAATAATAGGGATGTCAAAGAAATCATCGGTATACATGCGCAGACGTGATGAATGAATACCTGTGGAACGGGCAGTGAACTCAGCCACATAAGGCTTCAATTTGAGCAGGTAGTCCAGGTAGCGCCAATGAAAGAATTTCTGCTTTTGTCGATAGATGCCGTAAGAGGAACTGACAATGCCACTATATGCTGAAACTCCTAATGCTCCCATCCATGCCCACATGATATTGATAACGAGATCGCCTGCTTGGCACATCTTATAGCCCTCATAAGATTCAGCTAGAAACATCGTGACATTTTTCTCACTTCTGGGAGTTACTCCTGTAATATGAGAGACAGAGAGCAGTTCCTCATTGCCTGTAGCGGACCGCTCATCGATCTCTCTAAAGTAGTACCTTGCACGTTTTACCTCCCAATGTTCAGGAATCTCGCCAAGCCATCTGACGCCAGAGGGTTTCAGTCTTACATGAGCATTGATGCCATGAGTAATGGCGTTATGCGTAAGAACCATTTTCTGCTCATTTAATAGATCAATAAGACTTTGCTTAGTCTTGATAAAATCGTCAATTTCGCATAACTTATAATCGAGTAACTGCGTGATGACTTTTTGTTCGGAGAGAGCCGGGAATGAGATGACAGCATTGCTGATTTGTTCGCTACTGGCACGAGGCATTTTTGCCCCATAAGTCATAGAGTTAGCGAACGCGATAAAATCTTGTGAAAGGAGCCGATAGAAAAGAAACTTACTATCTATCAGCTTCCCCGGTTGAAAGACCAACAATTCCGTTGTGCAAGTTCCCCGAAATTCCGCGAGTGCAACCTTGGCCAGATACGGTCTGAGCTTACTGAAAAGCACATTTCCCTTGTCAAAGAGGCTCACAGCGCTTTCAACATGCTCTGCTAGATCGTTAAGCAACACTTGACCTGTTTTGGCCTCGATATGTTCGAGTCCCAAGTAAGGAAGGTCTGCGGGCTGCTCGGCTAATTTTACTCTAGACATAGGTGCTACGTATTTTAAGCGCTTTGTCTCCCAATGCTGCGGAACTTTGCCTAACCATGGCAGTTCAGAGTCCTTGTATGCAGGATATGGCTTCATTGCATTTCTTCCTTATTACTTACAATGTGAGAGAGTAGCCCCTTCGTCTCCATCTCTAAGGCCAGAATGTCAGCAGTAATCTCTGCTAAACTGCGCAATGGCTGATATTTGTAGAAATATTTGTTAAAAAGAATTTCATAGCCTTTTACTGTTTTTGTATGATCAATCCAGGCATCTGGCACGTTTAGCAGTACTTCACGTGCAAAGTAATGCTCTATAGATTCTGTGAGTGGTACTTTTTCGGTATCACGTAGCTCTGCATCGCTTTCGTAGCTGATAGCGGTCTTTGTATGTTTCTTAATAATAGGCTCAGCCGTCTCATCTTTCTCAGTGAACGCATCACACAGGACTTTAAAGTCATCTCTTTGCAAGGGAAAAAAGTTCTGTTTCACGTAGGTCTCAAGCGCGGCGCGAACATGGTTAAAGTCCTTATGCGGCTCCTGTCCAACAAATGCCTGTAGGGCATTGGCCAGAGGGTGCAAGCGAGCATCAGTTGTTGCTTTAAATTTGCTCATGCGTTCAGCAGTGACGTGTGTCGTCAGTCTTAGAGGTCTCTCGATGGTGATGGAATGGTAGCCAAAGTCTGCATTGTCACATATTTTGCTTGCTGGCGTTTCGCGGAAGTCAAGAAACAGCTGGGTAATAGTCTCGATATGCTCGCTCGTCAGTTGGCAGTTCTTTTTCCCCAGATTTTTACGCAGTTTCTTATAGAAGTTAGTAGCATCGATGAGCTGAATCTTGCCTCGTCGGTGCTCCGGCTTTTTGTTAGAGAGTAGCCAAATATAGGTAGCAATGCCAGTGTTGTAGAACATATCTAGAGGTAGGGCAATAATGGCTTCTAGCCAGTCATGCTCGATAATCCACTGACGAATATTGCTCTCGCCTTGACCCGCATCACCAGTGAACAGTGCGGAACCGTTGTGCACGACCGCAATGCGGCTACCTAATACAGTCTGCTGCTTCATTCTATGCAGCATATTGACAAGGAACAGGAGCTGACCATCATTACTTCTGGGAATCAGAGGCAGCTTTTTATCTTGGGCGAGGCCAGGCAGAGCAACGATATAGCGTGTGTCGCGTACTTCTTTCTTGCGTCCTTCTTGCCCTTCTTGTAGAGCATCCATGTCCCCCTTCCAGGATTTACCGTAAGGGGGATTGGCGAGCATAAAGTCGAATTGTTTACCTGGGAAATCATCGCTAGAGAGCGTCGAGCCATATTTGATATTGCTCGGATTGCGCCCTTTGATCAGCATATCGGACTGGCAGATCGCAAAGGTCTCTGGATTAACCTCCTGACCAAACAACTCGATTTTGATGTTTTCCTTACCTGCTGCTTGTGTTAGCTTTTGCAAGAAATCTTCCGCTTCCGTGAGCATACCACCAGAGCCACAGGCAGGATCATAGACCTGATATTCGGCACCGCTTTGTATCTCATCTTTAATTGGTAGAAAAATAAGATGCGTCATCAATTGGATAATGTCACGTGGCGTAAAATGCTCTCCTGCTTCTTCATTGTTTTCCTCGTTGAACCTGCGGATCAATTCCTCAAAGACATGGCCCATACCAAGATTCGTCAGCCCTGGCCGCAGCACCTCGCCCATATCATTCTTGATTGGCTTGGGACTAAGATTGATCTCACGAGTCGTGAATTTCTGAAGCAGTAAGCCGAGCCTTCCATGTTCTACCAGGGTATCAATCTGGTTACGGAACTTGAACTTCTCAATAATGACCTGCACATTGGGACTAAACCCAGCGAGATATGCTTTGAATGCAACCGTAGTTTTGCCATCATACTTCGGCAAACTTTGCAATGTAAATGGAGAGATATTATAGAAAGAGTATCCAGCAGCCTCTTCGAGCGCCTGTACCTGATCTTCTGGGGGTATTTTGAGTTCCTCAAGGTACTGGTGGCGCTTGAGCACATCCTCTTTGCTATCCTCAAGCAGCACATCCAGGCGGCGTATGACGATCATGGGAAGAATAACATCGCGATATTTGCCGCGCACGTATATATCGCGTAGCACGTCATCTGCAACATTCCAGATAAAATTGACAAGAGTATGATGAACGCTATGGTTCACTACAAGGTCCTTTCCAGGTTATAGGAACTTAGTAGCCTGTTTTGTAAACTTATGCAGTTGAGGAGAACAGGCGGATAGGTGTTCAGGGTAGGCTCTATTAGGTAACATCGCCTTGTTGTCTTTCCCAAATAGTGACAGTATTATCCCAACTTCCATTAGCCAGGAAGCGCCCGTCTCGGCTCAGCGCTACGCTAGTGACAACATCTGGAAGTCTTGCAAACGTACACGTTAGCCTCCCTCCCATACGTAAGTTCCACAATTTAATAGTTTTATCCCAGCAGCCACTCACCAGAGTTTGTCCAGAGCCATCGATTGCTACGCTAAGAACACATCTTGCCTGCTCATCAAGAGTGCGCAGGAACTTTCCCTGGCGTAAATTCCACAATTTGAGCATTCCGTCCAGACCGCCACTGAGCAAAGTCTGTCCATCAGGACTAATTGCCACACTCAACACAGCGTCAGTATGCCCTTCCAGGGTGTGTCGCAGCCTGCCAGTCTCCAGGCTCCACAGCTTGACGGTTTTATCGATAGTTGCACTGGCAACGATCTGTACATCAGAACTTACTGCCACGCTTACCACACGGCCAGTATGCTCAAGAGTGCGCGATAGCGTCTCTGTCTGCAAATCCCATAGTTTGAGAGTGCGATCAAGACTCCCGCTGGCGAGCCACTGCCCATTTTCACTAATAGCTACACTCATCACAGCCTCTGAGTGTCCTGAAAGAGTGCGTATCAATTCTCCCGTCTGTAGAAACCACAGCCTGACTGTCGTGTCCTTACTGCCAGTGGCAAGTAGCCGCCCGTTTTCACTAATAGCCACACTCATTACCGCCTCTGAGTGTCCTACAAGAGTGTGTATTAACTCCCCTGTATGCAAATTCCATACTTTGGCGGTGTGATCCCTGCTCCCACTGACCAAGGTTTGACTGTCAGCACTGATGGCTACACTTGTCACCCGGTCGGTATGAGCAGTATGAGTGTGCAGAAGTGCCCAGTCTTGGGGTATCACGGCAGACGAAGGTTGGGGTGAAACAGGTGTGTATGTTGTAGGAGAACTGGAGCTAAGAAAAGAGGGGAAAATAGACTTTGGTGGTGACAGCTGCTGAATTATGCGCCGGATACCATCTGTTACATCAAAACACGCTGCATCAACATCAGCCCAACTAGTGATAGGCTTGGCATCCATTGGGAGCGCTTGCAGCTTATGAAGTGGTTGTATCCGCCAGTGGACATGGCGCACAATGATAGGGATGACACGGGCTTCACCGCGTTCATGGCGCTCTAGCGCAAGTTTCATCTCAACACCACGACAGTACTCGGACGCTAGAAAATCAGGACTGATGAGCAGGAGGATAATTTGCGCCATGTCCAGTTTTTCACGAATCTCTTTTTCCCATTCCACGCCAGGATCAATCTTGCGATCATACCACGTCTCAATGAGTCCCTCTAGCTCTAAGGATTTCAGATGTGTCTTGAGCTTATTTAAGTGTACTTCATCTTCACGCGCATAGCAGAAGAAGATCTTGAACATCATTGCACCTACCTTAGTGAGCTACATCTTCTGCTTCGGCGTCATCTGGTACTTCTTCTATCAGTTCTCCAGGTGAAACACCAAGCACCCTGGCAAGCTTGCCAAGGGTTATGGTGGTTGTCGCGTAGAACGGGTCCGAGTAGATGCGTTTAATTGTCTTGTATGACACATCTGCTTGTCTATGGAGTTTTCCCATGCTAATACCCTTATTTCTCGCAACCTCTTTAACTCGCAAGCGTACTGCCATAGTTTTCCCAATAATCTCACCAGTTGTCTGACGAGATTGTAGCAAGAGGCTCTTCTGAGTAGTAGTCACCAAATAAGAGTCCTAACTGTAGGAGTCCTAGCTATAGGGGTACCCATATATGTCCGATAGCATGAAAAGAGCAAAGGGATTTCTTGACTACCAGCGCCGAAGAGAGGTGGATAAAATCAGCAAGTGGACTGACGTTTGCGACCCCACATCCAGGTGAGGCATTAGCTGGCTAGTGTTATGGGAGGGCAAGGAGTGCTACAATCCTGTGTACTACAGATGAGAGCAGTGGCTTATGGCAGTACGTTTGCGCGTTAAGGAAGTCGCTAAGGAGAAGGGGTTCAGCATGGGCAAGCTTCAGAGGGACGCTGATGTTGCATATAACACTGTGAAACGCATGTTCAAAGACCCCTACTACATTACTACAACAGAGACGCTGGGCAAGCTAGCGCGGGCACTTGGCGTGCACCCCGGAGAGTTGTTAGAAGAGGTGCCGGATGATGCTGCTCCTAAGAAATCTACTCCTGATGAGAGGTGAGTGTTGCTCAGATACAGACGAGGATACCACCTTTTTACTTACTTGCCTACAACTTTTTCATACCCCCTGCGTGCCGCTGTAAGTTGTCAGAAAGTTGAATGAGTAATATAATGGATTCATAATTTGGGATATATGGAGGATTCATGGGATGAGATGTATTGCATCCAACAGACTCGAAGTGTTACGAGAGAGGAAATTTGCTGAGTTCTTTGCTGGGATTGGTTTGGTAAGAGCTGGCTTAGAAAGGCTGAGTTGGTCTGCTTCGTTTGCCAATGACTTTGATCCAATTAAATATAAGATGTATAAAGGGCATTTTACGGATGCCTCAGAGTATTTTATTGTTGGTGACGTTTTCAACTTAAAGGCCAATGATGTTCCTCGTGTGGCTTTGGCTACAGCATCATTTCCTTGTAAAGATCTTTCATTAGCAGGATCTCTCAATGGTTTGAGGGGCGAACATTCATCGGCAATCTGGGGATTCACACGCATCCTGGAGCACATGAAGCAGGATAAACCCCCCCTAGTTATGCTGGAAAACGTGACTGGTCTCCTTAATGCCAGTAGAGGGGAAGCTTTCCGCTTGGTTTTACAAGACTTAAATGATTTGGGTTACTCTGTTGATGCTTTTATACTGGATGCTGCAAACTTTGTTCCACAAAGCAGACAAAGAATGTTTGTAATAGGGCTGTTGGATGAGATTTTCTCAAGGAATCATGATCTACCCTTTGGCCTTGAAACAGAGGTCAGGCCAAAAGCATTGACTTCATTTATCTTGAATCATCCTGAGATCAGATGGAATATGCGCCAATTACCTTCGCCGCCGAAAAATACCTCCACTTTGGAGACTATCATCGAGGATTTGCCAGATCATGACCCGTTGTGGTGGAGTGCAGAGCGTGTAACGTATCTTCTCAATCAAATGAGTCCACTGCATCTTAAAATTGCAAAGCAAATGATGGAGCGTGCTCATTGGAGTTATGGGACAGTTTTTCGACGTATGCGAGACAAGAAATCAACTGCTGAACTACGCATAGATGGAATTGCGGGTTGTCTACGTACTCCAGCAGGAGGTAGTGCGAAACAAATACTGTTTAAAGCAGGCTATGGTAGCTGCTCCGCTCGGCTTATAACACCACGTGAGGCAGCCAGATTAATGGGGGCTGATGATTACAATATAACTGTTTCTTTTGATAAGGCCCTTTTTGGGTTTGGTGATGCTGTATGTGTCCACGTGATTGAGTGGATCGGGAGGAATTACCTAAACCCACTTGTGGATGAGGTAACTCATGGAGATACTGAACGAGAGATTCTTTTAGGAGAGACGAGATATATGGATGTGAATACGGATATACACACGAGGCTTGATGCACTTTATGAGGAATGGTATGCCGGGGTAGATAAGGAAGATGGAAAATCTGGCTGGGGAGCTATTTGCGGTGGGATAACAATTCTGGAAAGTCTGCTTAAAGATTATGTACTGGATATTGCTTTTCATAGGACGAAAGCTGGAACTCAGTTGAAGAATCAAGGAATTTCCTTGGGCAATAGAGTGCTGAAGAAATTTAATGTCCCTAAAAAGCTCGTAAGTGGTGAATTCGGAAGAACGAGTCGGGGTGCACCACGAGCTGCTGAGAGATTATTAATCTTGCTTGATGCGCTACATCTGGAAAACTTATCACAAGAAGTGAGAAATGATTATTTGAGCTATTTGGAATGGCATATGGTTCAAGCGTTGTTACTACTTTTTGAACGCGCACAGAAAGAGATAGACTTTGAACATTTATATACTACTGAAAAAGCTATTGAAATATTGTTGGAAAATGCAGATGGTACTTCTTCAGGCGCAATTGCCCAACATCTTGTTGGTGCTAAGCTGGAGTTAAGGTTTCCTGGCGTAACTATCACGAACGAATCTTCATCGACAGCCGATGAGCCAACTAATCGCTATGGGGACTTTCATGTGAAAGATGCAGTAATTCATGTAACGATGTCACCGCAGGATGCTGTCTATGCTAAGTGTAAATTAAATCTCAGTCAGGGAAAACAGGTTTATTTATTGGTACCATCGAGAAGGCTCTCTTTAGCTATTACAAAGGCACAAAAGTATGGTATCGATGGAAACATAGTTATTAAGTCCATTGCATCTTTTGTTGCACAAAATATTGATGAGATGGCTGAGTTCTCAAATGAAGAACTAAAGATACAGCGTGAGTTGTTGCTCAGTACCTATAATCGTAGAGTTAAAGAGGTGAATGAGCGCCATGCGCCATTCCTCGTGTTAAAAGATGGTGTGTTGGTGGGCATTGAGGAGACTGATTCTGAGGGGGATGGGAGCTGGAAAAGCTCTCTCTAGCTACAGAGAGCTTTTCCCTATTCGGCAAAAAATCGCTCAACATCCCGCAAACTATTCGTCCTGCGCGCAGGTGGCAACGCATTAAGAAGCAACCGACCATACCCCTTCGTATGCAAACGGGTATCCAGAATCGCCATCACGCCACGATCATCGCGTGTACGCAATAGCCGACCAATCCCCTGTTTGAGCCGTAGCACCGCCTGGGGTAACACATAGTTGCCGAACCAATCTTCACCCGCCGCCTTCATCTGTCCCACACGAGCCTCGTGTACCGGATCATCGGGCGGATCAAAGGGCAGCTTATCAATAACCACCAGCGAGAGCGCATCACCAGCAATATCAACGCCCTCCCAGAAACTCTTGAGCCCAAAGAGTACCGAACCCTCTTCCTCTCTAAAGCGGCGCGTAAGTTCCAGGCGCGTCATATCGCCCTGCTTCAGCAAAGGATAGGGCAGGTGCGGCGACATTAGCTCATAGGCCCGCTCCAGCATGCGCTTGCTAGAGAAGAGCAAGAAGGCACGACCCCGCGAAAGCTTGACCAGCTTGTACATCTCTCTGGCAATTGATTTCATATAGTCGTCAGAACCGGAACCAAATGTTGGTTGGGGCAGGTCGCGTGGGATGTAGAGCAAGGCATTGCGTTCGTAGTCGAAGGCTAATGGCAGGATACGCTCCAGTATTTCTGGATGTTCAACGGGATCGAGGCCGACGCGTTGCCGGAAGTAGGTAAAGTTGGGGCCTTTCTCTGCCGGTCTGGCAGGATTTGACGCAACCGTGGCTAAGGTGGCAGAGGTACAGATCACGTTACACTTATCGAAGAGCCGCTCTTTAAGCCAGCTGGTGACATCAAGGGGGGCCGCGCAAGCCTGTAATTGAAGTCCTCCGCGTGTACCAGGGGCTTCCGCACGCTCAACGTAGTAGACGAACTTTTGCAGGTCATCGACGGAAAAGATGGTACGGATACTATCGGCCAGATTTTTCGTGCGTTTGAGCAGCTTATCGTACAGTTGTCCTTCTTTTTCTGGCAGGTCCTTGGGTCGTTGACGATGGAGCGAATCGGCCAGGTTAGAGATCGCTGTTGCCAGATGCAGACCTTCCTCAAATGGCGTATCGAGATTGATACGTCCCTTGTGGCCAAGATTAGTCACCTGTTCCAGTCTCATCCACGTATTCTGCGCGGCATTAAAGGCATCGCTCTGTAAGCTGAGCTGGCTGTGATCTTTGAGCATGCGTTGTGCCAGTAGCAACTGGATTTGCAGCGGATTGACGGTGAGCGTAAACGAGCGCGTGGCCTCTTCTTCTAAGTGGTGTGCCTCATCCAGGATGATGACATCGCGCTCAGGCAACAAGTAACCGCCCATTGCTGCATCTAGCAGCAGCAGTGTATGATTAACCACAATGACCTGTGCTAATTCAGCTTGCTCGCGCATCTGCCGCACATAACACTCGCCAAAGAAATTACATTTGCTCCAAGCGCACTGGTCACTATCAGTCGCCACATGGCTACGCATATCGGCGGGCAAGCGGAAACCCAATGTTTCAAAATCACCTAGAAATGTCGAGTCGGGATCATTGATCACGTCCAGTAGCCGCAGGAAGTCACGGTTCTTTGCATAGAATTGCAGACCATTGCGTTCAGCCTCCACACGGTCCAGGCAAACATAGTTGCTGACACCCTTTACCAGCGCCGCATTAAAGCGTTTGATGTGGCGTTGTATAAAAGGAATATCTTTGTAAAAAAGCTGTTCCTGAAGCGCTTTGTTGGCGGTGCTGACGATAGCGATTTTTCCTGAACGTACAACTGGGACCAGGTAAGAAAGTGTTTTTCCTGTGCCGGTCCCCGCTTCGATAACCGCTGGTACATTTTCGGTCAATGAGCGCGCTACCAGCGTCGCCATCTCAATCTGAGCAGGTCGCTCCTCATAGCCAAGCAGGCTACGCGAAAGAATACCGCCTTGCCGTAGATCGTTGCTAATCTTCGCTTGTAGACGAGTACTGCGGGTCTCGCCTGTGCTACTCTCATCGCCTGCTAGCCATATATCCTCATCTATCTCATCCACATCCTCTTCAGGAAAAAGTTGTTCTTCCCATGCAATAGGCGATGGGGTCGTGTGGTTCTTCTGCTGACGTTTGCCTGATGCTTGTTGTGTCGGCTGCGGTTCGTTGACCTTGGGGATAAGGTCGCGCAAGGGAACTTGCTCTCCTGCGTTGGCTACGCCGCCTATGTCGCCCATACTGTCCGCGTTGTCCAAGCCGCCCGTGCCATCCAGCGCACCGCTAAAGGATGTCCCTACCATGGACGAACGCCCTTCAATGGCTGATCCGTTCATGGTAGCGGCATCCTTTATTGGTGCCCTTTGCCTTGGGGATTCGCTCACTTTGATCGGTAGTCCCATCAGTGCATTGAGATAGGCAGTAGAAAATGCGTGCGTGTGAGGAAAGCGTTTTTCTGGATCAGGGGCAAGCGCTTGCATAATCACCTGTTCAGCCGTTGCTGAGATGGCATTATTGAGGCTACGTGGCATAGGGAAAGTGCCTTGCTCGTGCTGTTGTAATAATTGTTCGCGTGTGGTGCCAGGATACGGACGTTGCCCACAGAGCCATTCGTAGACCATCACCGCCAGTGCATATTGATCGCTGGCCGCGCTAGCTTGGCCGCATAGCGCTTCGGGAGCCATATAGGGTATGGCGGGAGTATCGTCATCGAGTATGAGGGAGCTTGCAGGCGGTGTAAGTGCGAACTCGGTCAGCAAAATATTGTTGCGTCCATCTGTCAGCACGTGCGCGGGATGCAGATTGCCATGCCAAATATTATGCACATGAGCATAATGAAGCGCATCTGCAAGTGGTGAGAGTAGCCCTCTCAGGTCACTCGGCGAGAAACGTGTGCCAGGTTGCATGGGCCGCCAATCTTCTGCCGCGCCGTATTCCATGACCAGATAGCCGTAATCACCGTCAAAATTGACATCGATAATATGGACAATTCTGCGCTCTTTTAGCTTCTTAAGTTGCCGTGCACGCCATAAAAAGGCTTCTTTCTGCTCATTGGTACTGAGCGGAATAGTGAGTCTTTTGATAATGACATCTTTTTTACGGTGTTTGCTGCGATAAAACACGCTTGTAGAACTTTCGTGCAGCAGTTCAGTGATATGATAAGTGCCGATCTGCCGTAGCTCTACTTCTGCCATGGTCTTGTGCTTCCCCCTGATTATGAACATATGTTTCTTATGTTTGTGCAGTATAGCACAATAAAGTAGAAACGGACAATGGTTGAGGAGTTTGGGTCTACCCTGAGACCTTGCCACTTGACAGAGAGGAGAATGTAGCTTAATATTAGTGTATCAAATACACTAAGTGAGTATTGTTGCAAAAAGGAGGCTAGTTGTTAGCAAACAAAACTCCTACTAAATAGTATAAGCTATTGTGGGCAATTTGTCTAGGTTGTAGGGGAGAGGGGGCAAGAGGTGTGTCATTTTTTGCAGGATCGTAGGCGCGCAATTCATTGCGCCGTGCTCGCCCACAAACACGTAGGCGCGTAATTCATTGCGCCAAGGGCACGAACGCGGGTGCAATGAATTGCACGCCTATGGAGGTGTTACAAGAAAAAGACTGCCTTCTTAGCTTCCCCTACAATGAGTTCAATATGAAAGAGCCAGAAAATGGAAGAGCAAAGCACATCAACCAGTAATATGCAGCATAGTACTCATGCAGCGACAGAGACTGCGGCGCAGAGAGACGAGACCAGCGGACACCATTATGATGCGAGTAAGTATGAGCGTCCATCAGTAACTGTCGATGTGGTGATGATGAGCTTGCGCCAGCGGGATCTCCAGATATTATTAGTGAAGCGTCGTTCGTGGCCTTACGAAGGCATGTGGGCCATCCCCGGCGGATTTGTGAATATCGACGAATCGTTGGAGGCGGCGGCCAAGCGCGAATTGCAAGAAGAGACGAATGTGCAGGATGTCTATCTGGAACAACTGTATACATTTGGTGATCCAGGCAGAGACCCACGTACCAGAGTCATTACAGTTGTCTATTTCGCTTTATTGGATTCGGAACGTCTACAGGTCAGAGCGGCCAGTGATGCCGTGGACGTAGGCTGGTTCTCGGTCTATGATCTGCCACCGCTCGCCTTTGATCATGCCAAGATCCTCGATTATACTCTGAACCGCTTACGTGGTAAGTTGGACTACACGACGATCGCTTTTAGTTTGCTGCCTGAGCAATTTACCTTGCGTGAGTTACAGCGCGTCTATGAAATTATTCAGCATAAAAGACTCGATAAACGTAATTTTCGCAAGAAGATACTATCAACAGGTATTTTGGAAGATACAGGCGAGAAAAAGATGGAAGGAACTCATCGTCCTGCTCGCTTGTATCGTTTTAATCCTGCTGCGGAACATAAGTTATAGCTCTGTTATGTGGTAGCGTTTATGCGCTATATTGTTGATCAGCTATCAGAAGAAAGAGGAGATACTATGGCAAGCTCAACAATTTCTAGCAACTTTATGGAACAAGCAACACAGTTTTTGCAGGCATTGCTTGAGTGGGAACAACAATTGCCCACGTTGGCATGGCAGGAGCTGGCAGGGGAGGCGCAACAGGGGAGAGTGGCGCTGTTCAGTGTGGATATGATCAATGGTTTTTGTCATGAGGGAGTGCTCGCCAGTCCTCGCGTCAAAGGGATCATTCCTGCTGTAGTGACGGCCTTTCAGAGTGCGTTTGCGCTAGGTGTACGCGATTTTGTGTTAGCACAGGATTGCCATCCGCCCGACGCTATTGAATTTGCCGACTTCCCACCACATTGCCAGGTTGGTACCAGCGAGGCCGCAACAATTCCTGAACTGGCTAGCTTGCCCTTTGCCGACCTGTATACCGTTGTGTCAAAGAACTCGCTGAATGCGTTTCATGGCACGAACCTGGGAGCATGGCTAGATGCTCATCGTGATCTGCGTACTGTGATTGTGGTGGGCGATTGTACAGATCTTTGTGTGCATCAGATGGCAATGCATATGAAGCTTTACGCCAACGCGCACAATCTCAAGTTGCGCGTCATTGTGCCGGAGAATGCCGTACAAACCTACGATCTGCCTGTTGGAGTGGGTAAAGAAATTGGCGCTCTCCCACATGATGGCGATGTATTACACTTGATGTTCTTGTATCATATGTGTCTGAATGGTGTTGAGGTTGTACGCGAGATGGTCTGATCAGACCATGCAAAGCATGACCTCGTTTCCTTCATGGCCGTGCAACTTGTAACAGATCGAGTAATTCATAGAGCGAGTGGACCAGTATGCAATCAACGCTACTCTCTTCCAGCCCTCCGGCGCGGTCTAAGAGGACTGGAAGAATCCCCGCTGCTCGTGCTCCCAACACATCGTGCACATACGAGTCGCCTATATGGAGTGTGTAGTCAGCGATGGTATTAGCGCGTTGCAGTGCCTCTTGGTAGAGCGATGGAGATGGTTTCGCGTACTGTGTGGTTGCGGACGTAAGCAAGCAGTCAAAATATTGTGTTAAGTCATGGTGACGCAGGATAGAACTGAGGGATATACCCCAGTCAGAGATAACGCCAAGTGTATAGCCATGCGCATGTAATGCTTGTAATGTTGGCAAGACATCTGGAAAAAGTTGCCAGCTGGTATGCTTCTCAAATTCTCTCGTGATGGCTTGTGCCAGCTGAATGAGCCGTGACTCGTCGTGCTCTTCGATGAATGGACGTAGCAGATTGGTATAATAGCCAAGCCAGAATGCCTTGATTGTATGCTCATTCGCCCAGGTATGACGATTGAGTCGCATTTGGCGTAGAAAATAATCTTCCGCTACATGCATGCGCCCTTTGACGGCGTCTAGATGTATGTGCAAGCCCAATTGGCGACAAACTTGCTGGCAGATTTCTGCGGTGGATGGATATGGATGAAGCAGTGTGAAGCCCGCATCGAAGAAGACCGTACGAATTGCTTGTGGTTGTTCAATAGACATGGCAAACCTTTACTTTTCTGGAATTCTCTAGCGGCGGTATGATGTGAAAGTCTAACATGCTGCTTAGCGCGATGTCAAATGAACTTGGGTTGGCAAGCGTGAGCTGAAATGTAAGAGCACCCCCTCCAGGGCACCCATAAAGGATGCCCGATATGCTTGCGCGTTAAGGGGGTCCAGGGGGCGAAGCCACCCTGGCGGGGTTTGGGGTGTCCCCAAATGCTTCCATTCCCCAAAACGTTTTGGGATTGTGCACTAGGGGGTATCCTTTATGGGTGCTCTGGAGGGGAGAGGACTTATTTGAGTGACGTTTTGGCTTTGCGCGGCGTATTATATATTGCTACCTATGCAAGTTGCATTGGGGGATGCAGCTAGCAAAAAAGAGCGAGAGGATATGTCACGGCATGGCAAACATTATTTTTGACAAGATCACGAAACACTATCCAGGTACTTCAACACCAGCGGTTGATGCAGTTTCTTTTACAGTGACAGAAGGGAGTACTTGTATGCTGGTGGGAACTTCCGGCTCTGGCAAGACAACCCTCTTGCGTATGGTCAACCGTTTGATAGAGCCAAGCTCTGGTGAAATCCTCATCGATGGCAAAAACGTGTTGCAGGAAGATCCTATTCAGTTACGTCGCCGTATCGGCTATGTGATCCAGCAGGTTGGCCTCTTCCCTCACATGACCATTGCAGAGAATATTTGTATCACGGGCGAGATTGCTGGTGGCTGGACGAAACAACGGCTTGCTGCCCGTGCCAATGAATTGTTAGAGCTGGTTGGTCTGCCAGTAGCGCAATATCGTAACCGCTTTCCCCGTCAGCTCTCCGGCGGTCAGCAGCAGCGCGTTGGCTTAGCGCGTGCGCTGGCGACTGATCCTGCAATACTGTTGATGGACGAACCCTTTGGCGCGCTTGATGCCATTACCAGGGCACGTATGCAAGATGAACTGTTACGTATACAGCGCGATGTGCGTAAGACAATCCTCTTTGTCTCGCACGATGTTGAGGAGGCATTCAAGCTAGGGAATCAGATCGCCGTTCTTTCGGAAGGAAGACTTGTACAGCTCGGTTCCCCGGTCGATCTCTTAGCTCATCCGGCAAATGACTTCGTACGTAAACTCGTTGGAGGTGATAACACGTTGCGGCAACTGCAATATCTGCCAGTATTGGGTGCCATCGATCAGCAACGGAAGGTTGTATCTTTAGCGCATTGGGAAAATGTACCAACATGTCAATCCAACGCCACATTGCTTACCGCCATGTTGCAGCTCCTACAAAGCGATGCACCGGCCCTCTTAGTGGTCAATAACGAAGATGCCCAGAAACCTGTCGGATATGTAACCCTTGATAGCATTAATCGTGAGATTAGTCAGGTTCGTAGTGGCAAAGCCGTTCCCGAAGAGACTGTACGTTAGATGATTTGTGCAGGTACATACTGCACAGAGAGATGTATTCGTGTGTAATTTAAGGGAGGCTTATGAATTACCTACTGAATCCCTATAATTATGATCTATCAGATGCAGGGAGTATTCCGAACCTCCTCTTGCAACATGCGTTCCTTGTTGGGGTAAGCATGCTTATTTCCCTCATCATCGCCATTCCTGTTAGTATCCTCATTGCTCGTCGTCGCAGGCTCTACACCGTTGTAATTACCTTTACGGACCTGCTCTATACGATTCCTGGTATTGCACTGCTTGGCGTACTGATTACCATTCCTGGTCTTGGTCTGAGTTTCCAGACGGCAATCATTCCACTAATCCTCTATACACAGCTGGTGCTCATTCGTAATACAGTGGCGGGACTGAATAGTATTGATCCTTTATTGATCGAAACGGCTCATGCAATAGGTATGGATGCCTGGCAGGTACTCTTCCGCGTTACGTTGCCGCTGGCTCTACCCGTCATTGTGGCTGGTATTCGCATAGCCACCGTGACAACTATTGGCATTGCTTCGCTCGCATCTCTAGTAGGCGAGGGTGGTTTGGGCGATCTGATCTTCAAGAATATTACTACCCAGGATCTCGATGCGGTACTGGCGGGAGGCATTCTGATGGCTCTCTTTGCCGTAGTTGCTGATGTCGTCTTGCTCGCTGTGCAATCATTCCTCAGCCGTGGTCGTGCTACAGCAGCAGTTGCATAAGGGAGGTACTGATGAGTAGCTTACTTGAGTTTATCAGTGATCCAGCGCATGATTTTGTCGGGCATACTATCGATTACCTTAAACTGTGTGGTAGCTCTATCCTGCTAGCAGTAGTGATCGGAGTAGTACTCGGCGTGCTTGTATCACGCAACGCAATGGCAGGCTTCCTTGCCATCAATATTTGTGGTTTGATGAGGGCTATTCC
>Ga0066654_10000037_pt1 | contig 20895 bp, 18 predicted proteins | sample GraSoiAngelo_103_FD_66715 | JGI IMG/M metagenome (GOLD analysis project Ga0066654, IMG submission 66715) | Grasslands soil microbial communities from the Angelo Coastal Reserve, California, USA - 14_0903_05_20cm | ecosystem: Environmental > Terrestrial > Soil > Grasslands | place: USA... | reverse complement strand
CAACCCGACCCCGTACAACCTGGCCGAACGCTTCGACGGTGAAGTCCCCCTCGACGATCCAGCGATCGACATACCCGTCTACTGGCTGGGCCGCAACTTCCGGCCGAGCAGCGGCCTTCCCGACAATCGGCTCTTCGACTCCTACTTCACCGGCAAGGCAGGCCCGGAAACCTTTGACGGCTTCGCGGAAGGCCCCAGTGCGCCCCTCAGCATCCGCTACACCAATATCCAGCTGGACACCTGGACGCCGGCAACCTGGAGCGTCTTCGCCGGCTCCAAGACCGGCAAGGCGATCACGAGCTGGAAGTGCACCCAGACGAGGACGATCGCCCTACCCGATGGCACGGCGACGATCTTCGGTGGCTACAAGAAGAACTTCAAGCAATGCCCCGGTGAAGCGCCGAAAGCGTTTACCGCCTGGGTCGATACCGGCGGCGTGAAAGTAGTCGTCAACGCTCCCTTTGCCGCCGACTTCATCGAAGTCGTTAATCCCTATGGCTCCTTCAAGGGCATGGAAGCGATTATCCACGGCCTGACCCGACGGTCATCGCGACTCCCCAGCGCGCCAGCTCAAGGCTCGTGAGAGCCGAAGCGCTCAGGGCCGATGGGCCCGTTCCCAGGCGTAGGTCACCTCGATCCGCTGCATGATCGTCGGGTGGCTGCCGTAGAGGAGCGAGGTCCAGGCAGGCGGATCGGGTGAGCTCTGGCTTGTCGTGCTGAGCCGGCGGAACATCGCCCGAGCGATCGCCGGTTCATGGGTCGCTTGCAGCGAGTACCAGTCGGCCGAGGCCTCGGCCCGGCGGGTGACAAGGTTGAACATCGGCGTCGCCAGCAGTTGCAGCGCGACCAGGACGAGCAGCGCGACCGGCACTGCCTCAGGACGGGCCATGCCGCCACGGCGACGGGTGAACAGCTCGACCAGGCCCGCCGCCAGGATCAGGAAGAGCGCCAGCCAGCCGACCTGCTTGAGCGGATCGTCGTGGGCGATGTGGGCGATCTCGTGACCGAGCACGGCGCGGACCTCCGCCCGGCTGAAGTCGTTGCTCAGCAGCGTGTTCCAGAGGATCACGGTCCGGGTCGGGCCGAGGCCCGTGGCCTCGGCGTTGGGCGCGGTGGTGAAGCGGTCGACGTCCTCGACGGAGAACCGGGTTCCCTTGACCCCCTCCACACGCTCGAGCGCCCGCGCTTCGGCGAGCTGGGGATTCCGCAGCGGCGAGGTGCTGGGCACCAGGTAAGGGCTGACGAAGGCGAACAGCAGCGCCAGGCCGACGAAGGCCGGCGCCGCGGCGACCCACCACCAGCGCCGCAGCGGCCCCGCCAGGCCCATCGCAATCGCCAGCGCCGCGGCGACGAAGAGGAAGGTACCGCCGAGCCCGAGGAAGCTCTCGAGCGCCCATTCGAGGTAGCCCTGATGGGAGACGCCGTGGTCGCGCTGCCACCACACCGCTGCCAGTCCGAAGGGAAGCTCGGCCAGCCAGACGATGCCGAAGCCGAGCATGCCGAGCAGCATCCCGGTGCCGACTCGGCCTGCCGCCGACTCGCTCATCAGTCGGTGTCCACGACGCGCGTAGACCGCGAGGACCGCCAGTAGCGTCACCGCCGCGAGCAGGCCGTCGATGACGAGGAAGTGTTCGTAGGAGGAGCTGCGCGCCAGGAACGAGTCGCTGAAGAAGCGACGCGGCGAGAGCGATGGCCCCTGAGGCACCGAAGCGGTGCTGCGCCAGAGCGCGTATGCCGCCCAGAGCCAGAGCGCCGCCGCCGCCAGCAAGACCAGCGTCGACGGCCGCGCGAGGCGGGAGGCCTGCCGCCTCAAGCGCTCCGTGGCGGAAATGCGATGTTGGGGTCGGCGGTCAGCGGCGGCGGTGCGACGTTTGGGCCGCTGTACGGGTACGCGCCGCTGACCATGAAGAGGTAGCCGTTGATCTGAGCCCCGTAACGAAGGCCCAGAGCACCGGCGTTGCGCAAGCCGAGCGGCATCGTGCCGGTGAACAGCGCGGCGAACCAGCCGAGGAAGGCGACGATGAATAGGAGGGTGCCGTAGGCGTTGCCGATCAGCAGCGCCGGCAATGCCAGGACGAGGCGGAAGCCGACCGTCCAGCGGTTCTGGCGCGCGCGCTCGGCGATGCGGAGTTCGATCGGGTAGCTGCCCCGCTCGCCGGTGAAGCCGGGGAAGGGGTTGCCAACGAGATACAGGTAGGCAAACACGTGCAGCTGGTAGCGCATGTAGGCAGCGAGGAAGCGGTGCAGCCCGGCCGGGGAGGTGCCGGTAAAAAGAGTGGCGAACCAGTTGCCGATCGCTGCTAGCAGGGCGACGATTCCCCACAGCACCAGCCAGATCAAGTGCGGGATCGTGAGCAACAGACGAAAGAAGACCGTGAGGCGGCTGCGGCGCAGGTCGTCGCTCGATTCGAGCCGCACCGGATCCTCGCGGACCGGCAGCGGGCCGATCGCGGTGAGCGGATCGCTTGAGGGATAGCGATCGGTCAGCAGAGTCATGTAGGCCCAGGCTTGCGCCGCGTAGGACAGGCCATAGGCGGTCAAGTCGCGCAAGCCGCGCGGCATGCGGCCGCGAGCGAGGGCGAAGAACCAGCCGAGAAAGGCCGCAGCGACGATCAGCCCGATGCCGTTGACCCCGCCCCCCGAGCTCGTGCTGGAGGTGCCCCCCGAGCCGAAGAAGGCGGTGAGGAGGATGAGGACGGGGACGATGAGGACGAGCCGGAAGCCGACCTTCCAGCGGTTCTGCCGAACCGGCGGATCGATCTCGACGTCGATTGGATAGCCGGGGCTGCCACCAAACCCGGGCAACGGCTCAGCGGCCAGATAGAGGAAGGCGTAGGTGTGAACCGCAAAGCGGACGAAGCGGGCGAGGAACCCGTGCAGCGCCAGCGGCGAGGTTCCCCTGAACAGGGTCGCGAACCAGTTGGCGATCGCGACGAAGAACGCCGCCAGCCCCCAGATGAGGAGCCAGAGCAGGAGCGGCAGAGCGAACCAGAGACGGAAGAAGACGCTGCCGCGCCCCCGGCTCAGATCGTCGGCAACCGTCAGCCGCACCGGCCGCTCGTCCACGAATCCGGGCCCGCTCGCCATCATCATTCCGCTCTCCATGGCCGGACTTGGTAACCGAAGCGCCGGACAGCCTCAAGCGCTCTGGCCGGGAGGCTTAGCTGCCGCGCAGGACTTCGACGGCGATCTTGGCCGTCTCGGTCGGGCTTTCGCCGACCCGCACGCCCTTCGCTTCGAGCGCGTCCTTCTTTGCCTGGGCGGTGCCCGAGGAGCCGGAGATGATCGCCCCGGCATGGCCCATCTGCTTGCCGGGTGGGGCGGTGAAGCCAGCGATGTAGGCGACGACAGGCTTGGAGATCTCCGCGGCGATGAACTCGGCGGCCCGCTCCTCGGCGTCGCCGCCGATCTCGCCGACCATCACGATCAGCTCGGTCTCGGGGTCGGCCTCGTACAGCGTCAGGATGTCGATGAAGTCCGAGCCGATGATCGGGTCGCCGCCGATGCCGACGATCGAGGAGTTGCCGGTGCCGGCCTGCTTCAGCTCGTTGCCGATCTGGTAGGTCAGCGTGCCCGACTTGGAGACGACGCCGATCGGGCCGGGGTCGAAGAACTGCGCCGGGATGATGCCGACGTTGGCCTTGCCGGGCGAGAGCGCGCCGGGGCAGTTGGGGCCTAGCAAGCGCACGCCGGCCTCCTTTGCCTTCCAGTAGGTGTTGAGCATGTCGAGCACCGGGATTCCCTCGGTGATCGCGATCACCGTCTCGACCCCGGACTCGATCGCCTCGTCGATCGCCGGCGCGGCGAAGCGCGCCGGCACGAAGATCATCGAGGTGTTGGCGCCGGCCTGCTCAACCGATTCGGCGATCGTGTCGAAGACCGGCACGCCCTCGACGTCCTGACCGCCCTTGCCGGGGGTGACCCCTGCGACCAGGTCGGTCCCGTAGGCCTTGTTGCGCAGGCCATGGAAGGAGCCCTCGCGGCCGGTCAGGCCGGAGACGACGAGCTTCGTCTCCTGGTCAACGACGATCGACATTAGGCGCTCGCCCCCGCCAGCTCAACGACCCGCTTGGCCGCGTCGAGCATCGTCGTCTCCTGGGTCAGGTTGGGCAGGTCAGCCTCGGCGAGGATCTTCAGCCCCTCCTCTGAGTTGGTGCCGTCGAGGCGCACGACCAGCGGCAGCTTCAGTTCCAGCTGCTGCGAGGCGGTGACGATGCCCTTGGCGATCTCGTCGCAGCGGGTGATACCGCCGAAGATGTTGAAGAGGATCGCCGTGACCTTCTCGTCCGAGGTGATCACGGTCAGCGCGTCGACGATCGCCTCCGCCTTAGAGCCGCCGCCGGCGTCGAGGAAGTTGGCCGGGGCGCCGCCTGCCTGGGCGACCACGTCCAGCGTCGACATGCAGAGCCCGGCGCCGTTGGCGAGGATGCCGACGTTGCCGTCGAGCTTGACGTAGGTCAGGCCCTTCTCCTTCGCCATCGCCTCTTGCGGGTCCTCGGCGGTATCGGCGATCTCGGCCAGGTCCTGGTGGCGGAAGAGGGCGTTGCCGTCGATCGTCACCTTGGCGTCGAGCGCGACGACCTCGCGGTCGTTGGTGACGATCAGCGGGTTAACCTCGATCAGATTGGCGTCCTCGGAGCTCGCCACCTCGGCCAGCTTGACCAGCACCTCGGCGACCTGGTCGCGGACGTCGTCGTCGAGTCCGGCAGCGTCGACGATCTCGCGCGCCGCGCCGGCCTCGAAAGGCCGGGTCGGGTCGATGTGGCGCCGTACCAGCGCATCGGGGTCCTCGGCGGCGACCGCCTCAATGTCCATCCCGCCCTTGGCGGAGACCATCGCCAGCAGCTTCTTCTCGCCGCGGTCGAGGATTACCGAGGCGTAGTACTCCGAGGCGATGTCGGAGCCGCCCTCGATCCAGACCGCCTCGACGCGGAAGGGACCCTCGCCGTGCGGGCCGACGATGTCCATGCCGAGGATCGCGCCAGCGTAAGCGCGCGCCTCCTCGGCGTCCTTGGCGATCTTGATCCCGCCCGCCTTGCCGCGACCGCCGATCAGCACCTGCGCCTTGATCGCGCAGGGATAGCCGATCCGCTCCGCCGCGGCGACGGCGTCATCGACGGTGGCGGCGACCTCGCCGCTCGGCACGGCGACGCCGTGCTTGGCGAAAAGCTGCTTGCCCTGATACTCGAGGAGGTCCATGATTTGAGAGGGGCGCCCCTGCGGCGCGGGCGGCAGCCTATCCGACCTTTGACGGGACCGACTTTTAGTAGCGCGCCGCCTGCCTTCGAAGCGATTGGCATAATGCGCCGCCGCCATGCCTCTTCCCAGTCTCAAAACCATCAAATGGGTGACCACCGACTGTTACGGCACCTTGATCGATTGGGAGAAAGGCATCATCGACGCCTGCAAGAAAGAGGCGCAGAAAGACGGCTTCAGCTTCGAAGAGGAGCCCTTCCTCGCCCGCTTCATGGAGGTCCAGGCCGAAATCATGGCCGGCTCCTACGAGCTCTACGCCGAGGTCCTGCGCCGCACGATCGTCAAAGTCGCCGGCGAGTTGGGCTGGGAGATCGAGCCCTCACGGGCGCAGTTCCTGCCCGACAGCGTCGCCTACTGGCTGCCCTTCCGCGAGTCCAACGCGGCGATGGACCGGCTCGGCAAACGCTATGAGATCGGCATCGTCTCCAACATTGACGACAAACTGCTCGGCATTTCCCGCCGCCACCTGCGCACCGAACTCGACCTCGTGGTCACCGCCCAGCAGGTGCGCAGCTACAAGCCCGACCCCGTCCATTTCAAAGAGGCGGCGAGGCGGATCGGCGGCAAGAAAGGCTGGCTGCACATCGGCTGCAACTACACCAACGATGTCGCGCCCCTGCTGAAAATGAACGTGCCGGTGATCTGGGTCAACCGCCACGGCGAGAAACTCGAAGGTCGCAAGGCGCCAAGCGCCACCGTCAAAACCTTCCGCGACGCTGTCAAAAAGCTCGGCGCGTCCTGAGCGATCTCTAGCGTTTCGCAACTTCAGCGCGCGTAGTTGTTTCGACCGGGTAGGTCGCCTGCGCGGCCGTCATCTCCATGCATCAATCCGAACAAAGTAGGGCAGGACGGGGCATCCGGCTCGCCATCATCGCCGCCGGCATGCTGGCGTTGCTCTGCCTACTCGCGACCGAGGGCTTCCGCTCCACAGCGGCCGCGGCGACCCCGGAACGGCCTAGCTTCGTCGTCATCCAGACCGATGACCAGACCCTCGATCAGCTCTACGCGGCCTTCGGCCAGCCGAAGCTGCGGGTCATGCCCAACACGCAGGACCTGATCGCCAAACGCGGCGAGACCTTCAACCGCTACTACGTCTCCTACCCGCTCTGCTGCCCATCGCGGGTCAGCCTGCTGACCGGCCGCTATGCCCACAACAACGGCGTCAAGGGCAACATCCAGCCCAACGGCGGCTACTTCGGCTTCTCCTTCCGCGCCGCCTACACCCACAACATCGCTACCTGGCTGCAGGGCGCCGGCTACCGAACGATCCACGTCGGCAAGTTCCTCAACGGCTACGGCGATGAACCGTATTCGAACGGCACCGAAGTGCCACCCGGCTGGAGCGCCTGGCACACGGTGCTGAACGCCGATACCCACCACTACTACTACGGCTACACCCTCAATAACAACGGCCTGGTCGAAGGCCCCTACGGCGACTCCGGCACCTGGGAACCGCGCGAATACACGACGCGCGACGACATCGGCTGCCCCTTCGCGCCGCTCAACGGCCAGCCCTGTTTCTACGAGACCGACATGCTGACCAACCTGGCGACGCAGGAGCTGCGCAACACCTCGCCGGAACAGCCCTTCTACCTGCAGCTCGACTACACCGCTCCGCATGGCGACTTCCGCAAGCCTGCCGGCCCCGAGCCGGCGCCGCGCCACTACGACTGGTTCAAGGGTGCGCCGCTGCCCCACAACCGCGGCCAGGGCTTCGACGAGGGCAACGTCAGCGACAAGCCGAGCTTCATCCGCGAAGCGCCCTACCTCGGCCTCAGCGAAATCCACACCTACCGCGTCTACTACGACAAGGCGCTCGAGTCGCTGCGCTCGATCGACGACGGCGTGAAGCTGCTGGTCGACACGCTGGGCTCGCTGCACCGGCTGCGCAACACCTACATCATCTTTACTTCCGACAACGGTTTCTTCTACGGCGAGCACCGCCTGCTCGGTGGCAAGTTCCTCGCCTATGAGCCATCGACCCACCTGCCCTTCCTGATCCGTGGGCCCCATATCAAGCCCGGCTCGGAATCCGGCGAGATCGTCGGCAACATCGACATCGCGCCGACAATCCTCGAACTGGCCGGGGTCAAACCCGACAAGAGCGTTGACGGCCGTTCGATGAAACCGTTCTTCGAAGACCCCGAACTGCGCACCCTGCGGCCCTATCTCTTCGAGTCCTTCGTCGAAACCGACGACGTCCTCGAAGCAGGCGCAATCGCCGAACCTGGCGACCAGAGCCGTGCCACGCGCGAGCAGAGCCTCGCCGCCCGCCAAAGCGGAGCGGCTGCCCGCCCCGGCGGCGAAGCCGGTGCCTCACTGCTCGCGCCGCCCAAGGACTACGAGGGGATCCGCCTCGGCCCCTACAAGTACATCGCCTGGCCGGACGGCGAGAAGGAGCTCTACGACCTCGAAACGGACCCGTATGAGCTCAACAATCTGGTCCGCATCCCCAACTACTTCCCGGTCCGCAACTTCCTCCACCGCGAACTGACCGAACGACTTGAGGACTGCGTCGGCCGCGGCTGCCGCGAAGAAGCCTCCGAAATCCCGCTGACCCGGCGCGAACGCCAGCAGGTGCTGCGCCAGGTCAAGGCCGAACGGCGCGAAAAGCAAAAGCAGCACCAAGAAGAACAGCGGCAGCACAAAAAAGGCTGAGCCGAACTCGAGTGGCGGCGGTGCGCGGCGCTATTTGATCACGGCGAGCACGTCGCCGCTGGAGACCGAGTCGCCCTCGGCGATCTTGAGCTCCTCGACCTTGCCGGCGCGGTGGGCGACGATCTCGTTCTCCATCTTCATCGCCTCGATCACGCAGATCAGATCGCCCTCGGCAACCTCCGCGCCCTGCTCGACGGCGACTTTGAAGACCGTGCCCTGTAGCGGCGAGGCCAGCGACTCGCTCGAGGCGCCACCGCCACCGCCGGCCTTGCGCTCGCGTTTCGGCGGTTTCTTCCCGCCCGCTGCCGGGGCCGCAGCGGCGCCAGCCACGGCCTCACCGATCACTTTGACGTCGAAGAGCTTGCCCGAGACCTCGACCTTGTAGTCACGGCTGACGATCTCGCCACCGTCCTCGGAGGGCTCAGGCGGCTTCGGGTCGGCCGGAGCCGTCGACTTCAGCCACTCGGCGTCCTCCATCAGGTCGCGACAGGTCTCGCCCTTCGCCCACTGTTCGGTGGCGAGGATCGCTTCATGGAAGGGGATCAGCGTGGTCAGGCCGCCGGAGTCGTATTCGCTGAGCGCCCGCAGCATGCGCCGAGTCGCCTTCTCGCGATCGACGTCCCAGACGATCAACTTGGCGACCATCGGGTCGTACATCGGCGTCACCTCGGAGCCACCCTCTACACCGGAGTCGACGCGGACGCCGGGGCCGGAGGGCTCGCGGTAGGAGTCGCCAATCGGGCCCGGAGCTGGCGCGAACTTCTTGTGCGCCGCCTCGGCGTTGATCCGGCACTCGATCGACCAGCCGTTCAGCTCGACGTCCTCTTGGACGATCGAGAGCGGCTCGCCGGCGGCGACGAGGATCTGCTCGCGGACGATGTCGATCCCGCTGACCATCTCGGTCACGCAGTGCTCGACCTGGACGCGGGTGTTCATCTCGAGGAAGAAGTACTCCTCGCCGACCTGCATGCCCTCGATCGTGCCGGCGCCGCGGTAGCCGACCGCGGCAGCCGCATCGGTGGCGATCTTGCCGATCCGCTCGCGCATCTCCTCGTCGACGTGAGGGCCCGGAGCCTCCTCGATCACCTTCTGGTGGCGGCGCTGGATCGAGCAGTCGCGCTCGCCGAGGTGGATCACGTTGCCGTGCCCGTCGGCGAGCACCTGGACCTCGACGTGGCGCGGGTCCTCGAGGTAGCGCTCGATGTAGACGCGGTCGTCGGAGAAGAACTTCTCGCCTTCGCGGGCCGAGCCCTCGAAGGCCTCCTGCAGATCGTCGGGGGTCATCGCAACACGGAAGCCCTTGCCGCCGCCGCCGCCCGCCGCCTTGCAGGCAACTGGGTAGCCGGCTTCCTCGGCCTGCTTGCGGGCCTCCTCGACGTCCTTGGCGACCTCGGTCGAGCCGGGGACGATCGGCACCCCGGCCTGCTCCATGATCTCGCGCGCCTTGGTCTTCGAGCCCATCGCTTCGATCGCCTCCGGCGGCGGGCCGATCCAGGTAATCCCGGCCTCGTCGCAGGCGCGGGCCATCTCGGCGTTCTCGGCGAGGAAGCCGTAACCAGGGTGGATCCCTTCGGCGCCAGCTTCCTTGGCGGTCTCGATGATCTTGGCGATGTTCAGATAGCTCTCGGCCGGAACTGCGGGGCCGATCAGGAAGGCCTCGTCAGCCGCGCGCACATGGGGAGCGTCGCGGTCGATCTCCGAGTAGACGGCGACCGAGCCGATGCCCATCTCCTTCAGCGTCCGCGCGACCCGAATCGCGATCTCGCCCCGGTTTGCGATCAGAACTTTCTGGAACACGGCGGCGCAGTCTAATCAGCGCGGGGGCGGGGCGGTGGGGCCGTCCCCTCCTCTGACAAGTCGCCGTCGCAGGGGCGGCGACTTTGAGTATCCGTCAGCTGAGGGGACGGCCCCACCGCCCCGCCAAGGTTCGAATGACTGCGCCGCCGCCACACCCTCCAGTGCAATAGCTTCTCCGGCCCAAATGCTGATCGAGCTTCAGTCACATTCGACGGTTTCCGACGGGCAGCTGGCGCCGGGAGAAGTCGTGGCGCAGGCCTGGGAGGCCGGAGTCACGACGCTGGCCCTAACGGACCACGATGCCGTCGCCGGCGTCGAGGAGGCCGCCGAGGCGGCCAAGGGGTTCGGGATCGAGCTCGTCCCCGCGATCGAGATGTCCTGCGTGCACGAGTACGCGGAAGACCTGCATATTTGTGGCTACTGGATCGACCTGGCGACGATCAAACCGGTTTGCGAGCGGGCGCAAAAGGAACGAATCAACCGGGCCGAGGAGATCATCCAGCGGCTGCGCAACTGGGGCTTCGAAGTGAAGCTCGAGGACGCGATCAGGGAGGCCGGCGACGCACTCTCGATTGGGCGCCCCCACATCGCCCGCGCCGCCGGGGCAACTGGCGATCTCGGTCCCTTCTTCGAGGAGTACCTCGTCCCCGGCGCCAAGGCCTTCGTCCCACGCCGCTGGCCCACGGCCGAGCAGGCGATCGCCCTGATCCACGAGGCCGGCGGCACCGCCGTCATCGCCCACCCCTACTGGGACATCGATGACCCCGACGAGGTCGAAGACCTGATCCGCTCCCTAAAACCCGATGGCGTAGAGGCCTTCTATCCCCCCCACACCCAAGAACAGACCGAACACTTGCTCCACCTCTGCGACGAGCTAAACCTAGTCCCGACCGCCTCCTCCGACTACCACGGCCCCACCCACAAGACTTTCTCCAAGTTCGGCGACTACAACACCTACGGCTTGGCCGAGCCCCAAGTCCCTCCCAAGCGGTAGAACCACGCCGATTCGCTTCTGGTGCGCTTAATGCACGCTGGAGGTGCATAAGGCGCACCGGAAGCGGCCAAGCTGCGCGAGGGATTCCGGCGGCTGCGGTTCCCGGCCCAGAACGAGCAAGGGAGGGGCGGCGACCCCTCCCAAAACACTCAAGCGCGGCGCCAGCCGCGCGTTTTGGGGAGGGGTCGCCGCCCCTCCCGTCCCTTCAGCTAGGCGGTAACCGCAGCCGCCGGAATCAAATCCCGCGACTCGAGGTACTCGAGCAGCTTCTGCGCGGACTCCTCCGGAGTCTCGTTCTCGGTGTCGCAGACCCAAGCCGGATTCTCCGGAATCTCGTAGGGATCGCTGACGCCGGTGAATTCCTTGATCTCACCCGAGAACGCCTTGGCGTAGAGCCCCTTGACGTCGCGCTCGGCGCAGGTGTCGACCGAGGCCTTGACGTAGACCTCGATGAAGCGGTCGCCCATCAGCTCGTGCGCCTCATCGCGGATCTCGGCGTAAGGCGAGATCGCGGCGGTGATTACCGGCACGCCGTTGCGGCTGAGCAGGTCGGCGACGAAGGCGATGCGACGGATGTTGATGTCGCGGTCCTCCTTGGAGAAGCCGAGCCCCTTGGAAAGGTTTTCGCGCACGACGTCGCCGTCGAGGATCTCCAGCTTGGAGCCACGCTCGCGCAGTTGTTTCTCCAGTAGTCCGGAGATGGTCGTCTTGCCGGCACCGGAGAGTCCGGTGAACCAGAGGGTGAAGCCCTTCTCGCCAGCCATGCTCGTCAGTCCTCCTTGTAAGCGTCGATCAGGATGTCGGCGACCTCGTCACGCGAGAACTCGTGCGGCGGCCTTTCGCCGTTGCCGAGCATTTCGCGGACCTTGGTTCCGGAAAGGAAGAGGCGCGCCTCTTGGTCATGCGGGCAGGTCTTGTTTGAGGCAAGCCCCTCGCACTCGTTACACCAGAAGGTGTGCTCGAACATCAGCGGCTCGATGCCGAGCTCGTCGATGTCAATCGTGTCGAAGATCTTCTGCGCGTCGTAGGTGCCGTAGTAGTCGCCGGCGCCGGCGTGGTCGCGGCCGACGATGAAGTGCGTGGCGCCGTAGTTGCGACGGACGATCGCGTGCAGGACCGCCTCGCGCGGGCCGGCGTAGTGCATCTTCGCCGGCTTCACGCCCAGCACCACCCGGTCGTTCGGGTAGTAGTTCTCCATCAGCACCTCGTAACAGCGCATCCGCACGTCGGCGGGGATGTCGCCGGCCTTGGTCTTGCCGATCAGCGGCTGGATGAAGAGCCCGTCGCAGGTCTCCAGTGCCGCCTTGGTCAGGTACTCATGAGCGCGGTGAATTGGGTTGCGGGTCTGGAAGGCGACGATCTTCTTCCAGCCACGCGCCTCGAAGTCGGCCTTGTGCTCGGCCGCTGTCTTGTAGCGGCGCATGAAGGCCTCCTCGTGATCCGGCAGCGCGTCGATCTCGACCGGGCCGGCGATCATCCGATTGCCCTCCGCATAGATCGCGGCGACGCCTGGATGCGCCTCGTCGGTCGTCCCGTAGACCTGCTCGGCCTCGCGCTTGACGTCGCGCTCCCAGATCTCCTCGACCTTGAGCCGACCCAGCGCCTTGCCTTCGTCGCTTGAGAGCGCGATCGTGGCGCCGACTTCGCACTCGAGCTCGCTGGCCAGGGTGATCGGGATCGGCCAGTAGTCGCCGTCCGTCGTGCGCATCTCAGAACAGACGCGCTCCCAGTCGGCGGAGCCCTGGAAGCCGGCCAGCGGTGCGAAGCCACCGTTGCCGATCATCTCGAAGTCCGCGGTATGGCGCTCGTCAAGTGTCAGGGAAAGCTCAGTCATCGTCTCGCTCATGCGTTGAATCTCACCAATCGTTCGGGGAAGGGATACGAAAAAGGATTATTCAGGCGCGTGGCGCCTAGGTGCTCGACTCAGTTGATCCCGCACTCGGTCTTTTCGAGACCCGCCCAGCGGCCATCGCGGGACGAACCGCCCACACCGACCGGCTTGGTGCAGTGGGTGCAACCGATCGAGGGGTAGCCCTGATCGTGGAGCGGGTTATACGGGAGGTCGTGCTCATGGATGTAGTTCCAGACGTCGCGTTCGGTCCAGTCCGCGAGCGGGTTGAGCTTCCAGAGCTCAAAGCGCTTGTCCCAGCCGAACTTCGGAGTGCTGGCACGACTGGCTGAGTCCTCACGGCGGACGCCGGCGAGCCAGCAGTCTACGGAAGAAAGGGCCCTGCGCATCGGCTCGACCTTGCGCAATCCGCAGCAGGCATCGGGGTCGCGGTTCCAGAGCTCCTCGCCGTGCTGGGCGGCCTGCTCGGCCAGCGTCAGGTTGTGGTACCGATCGAACTCAATTCCCAGCGACTCGGCGAGACGGTCGCGCGTCTCGTATGTCTCCGGGAAAAGCACGTCGGTGTCGAGGTAGAAAAAGCGGGCTTGCGGGTTGACCTTGGTCGCCAGGTGGGCGGTCACCGAGCTCGTTTTCTGGAACGAGCAGGCGATGTAGTGGCTCTCGCCAAAGGTCTCGAACATCCACTCGATCGTCTGCTCGGCCGAACGGCCCTCGAGCTCGGCGGCGATCGCCTCCGGATCGGAGATCGCGGTTGGGGCGGCGACTGGGTTCATATTGCGCACTCGCCCTCGCCCCTCTCGACCTTGTAGGGGCTGGACCGGTTCCAGTCGATGAACTGCTGCATGGTCTCGAGGCTGAACTCGGCCGGCATCGTTAGCTCCTTGACCTCTGCTTCGAAGCGCTGGGCGCCAATCCGCTCGGCAAAGTCATTGAACGCCTCGCTCTCGCTGGAGCGCTCGGCCTCGTACATGCGGACCCAGCGCTCGACCGCCTCAGGCACGCGCTTGGCGGGCAGGCGCGACTTCAGCCGCGTGCCGAAGATGACCTCGCCGCCCTCGTAACGACCGCCGATATGCGGGATGTAGGCGGGGATCTGGCGTTCGCCGACCTTCAGCGAGGCACCGTAGAAGCCGATGTTGGCGATGTGGTGCTGGCTGCAGCCGTTGGGGCAACCACTCATCTTGATGTGGATCTTGCGGGTCAGATCATCAGTGATCTCCATCTCCTGGAGACGCTCCTTGATCGCCCGATTGAGGCCCATCGAGCTGGTAATGCCCATCTTGCAACTGTCGGTGCCGGGGCAACTGACCACGTCGGTGATCTCATCGGCACCGGCCTCGTCGAGGCCGAGCTCGCCGAGCCGCTGCCAGAGGTCATAAAGCGCCTCGTCGCGGACCCAGCGCAGAACCAGGTTCTGCTGCACGGTGCTGCGCGCGTAGCCGCCGGTGAACTCACGCATAATCGCCGCCAGGCCGCGGAACTGCTCCGGGGTCAGGTCGCCGCGCTCGATCTTCACCTCGACCGCCGAGAAGCCCTCTTGGCGCTGTGGCTGCACGTTGCCTTCGACGAAGCGGTCGAACTGCGAGCGGTCGCCGTTGGGCGAGGCTGCGGTTGGCGGCACCGCCGGGGCATTGGCCTGCTCGTCATCGTCGAAGCGCAGGCGCTCGACCAGCTCGGCGTCGAAGTCCCGCTCGGCGACCCAGTCGCCCTCGAGCTCGGCGTCGACCTGCTCGCGAAGAGCATCGATGCCGATCTTGTCGACCAAGACCTTGATCCGGGCGCGGGCGCGGTTGGCGCGCAACCACTCCTGGCGATCGAAGATGCGCAGCACGGCCTCGGAGACCTTGAGGTAGTCGCCGTTGTCGGCCTCGACGAAGTCATAGAGCGTCGGCGCGACGCGGGCCATGATTGAGGTGCCACCGCCGACGCGAACCTCGAAGCCCTTGACCCCGTCGCGATCGCGCGAGAGGAAGGCGATGTCGTGGATCCCGGTGATCGCGCGGTCCTCGTCGGAGCCGCTGAAGGCGGTCTTAATCTTGCGCGGCATTAGCTGCGTCGTCGGGTGGCGGACGAAGTAGCGGGCGTAGGCGCCGGCGTAAGGAGTCGGGTCGAAGATCTCGTCGGGAGCGACCCCAGCCCAGGGATCGCCGGTGACGTTGCGCACCGTGTTGCCGCAGCCCTCACGTGAGGAAAGGTCGGCCTCGGCGATCTCGCGCAGCAGCGACTCCATGTCGCGCAGCGGGATGTGGTGGATCTGAATGTTCTGCCGGGTGGTGATGTGCCCCTTGTTCAGCGGCGCGTGCTGCTCGACCACGCTGGCGAAGGCCTCCATCTGCTGCGGAGTGACGCCACCGAAGGGAAGCTTGACCCGCACCATCTGCACATCGGGCTGACGCTGGCCGTAGACGCCCTGCTTGAGGCGGAAGCCGATGAACTCGTCCTCGGGGATCTGGCCGGCGAGGAAGGTCTCCGCTTCGTTTTCGAAGTCGTCGAACTCGCGCTCGATGATCGGGATGATGTGGCCGGGGACGTTGCGGTAGGTCTCCGGGTTCTCCAGAGTCCCGGCGCGGCCCTTGCCCCGCTGCTCCTTCTGCTGGTCGACGGCTACCTCCACAGGAGGAAAATAGCAAAACCTGACAGGGATTAGGGTATTTAGGGCTTAGTCAGCTCTGGAGGCAGCTTCTTGCGGGCGTGAAGGATCGACGCGGCCTCGCCCGACTCAGCCACCACCCCGCCCTCGGGAGCCAGCGGCAGACCCGCCTCGGACCAACCAACGATCCCCTCGCTGAGCTTCACCGCGTCATAGCCGGCATCAGCAAGGGCGTCCGTCGCCATCGTCGAGCGGTTGCCCCCTCGGCAGTAGAGAACGACCGGCCGATCCTTGTCGATCTCCCCCGTTCGCTGCGCCAACTCGGCCAAGGGGAGATGTGTAGCGCCCTCGATACGCCCCGCCTCCCACTCATGCTCAGCGCGCACATCAACCAACTGCGCCCCATCCCGAATCAGCTTCTGGGCCTCCTCACGGGAAACCTCTCGCGTCTCTGTGCTCATAACCGGAATCTAGCCAACCGGTCTCGAGAGGGGTGAGATGCCTCCTCCCAAAACACTCAAGCGCGGCTACTGCCGCGCGTTTTGGGAGGAGGCTTCTCACCCCTCCCAGTCCCGTTAGTCGATATCCGTTCCCTCGATCAGAAAGGCGACCCGCACATGAGCCCGATACTCGTCCAGATTCTCGCCCCGGATCCCGGTCGAGACGATGTCGACCGCGCGGATGTTGCGCAGCGTGCCCTGAGCCTGGCTCAGCGCCTGGCGCGCGGCGTCATCGGTTGACGTTTTGGAGCTACCGACCAGCTCAATGATCTTCACCACGGCCATCTCTCTCCTCCTTGCGAGTCCTCGACAGTGCCCTTGGCGCTGACTCCTTCGAGCAACGCTGTCCGCTGCCACGGGCCGATGGCGTCCTTCTCCGTGCCGGGCGCCGGCGCCGTCTCCGCGCGAAACCGTTCGATCGCCGCCGCGATTGCGACGGCCTCGTCCTCGCTCGGGGTCAGGGCCATGTTCGAAGCCTAGATGACGGTTCGTCCTGCGGTCGGCCTGGTGCGGGCGCCGCACGACAAACGACCCGGGCCGACGAGGGAGGCGTCGAACCCGGGCCAATGTTTGCTGGTCGCCGTCGGAAGGGACCGACGGCAGGGGGTCGCCGGCAGGGATCCGGCTGGTGCCGCTGCGGCATCTTTGGGCCTTCCACATAAAAACACAGCCCTACAAAAAAATCAAGTCTCGGTATGTTTTTTCTCGAATAACCGCACGAACCCTTGCGTCCCAAAAGAATCATGCCTACCATCAAACGCTCTGAGAGATTCGAGCATCCACAGAGGTGGCTAGATGGCCAGTTATGGTCCGGTCGCGATGGTGACGACACCGTGGGGGGACGCAGCCACGCTGCACGATCGCAAGCTCCAGCCGGGGCGGCGCTTGCCGCCCGAGGAGGTCGCCCGTAACCAGCAGGAGCGGCTCTTCGCCGCGCTGGTGGCCGTAGTCGCCGAGAAGGGCTATGAGGCGACCCGGGTCGAGGACCTGCTCGAGCTCTCCGGCGTCTCGCGCAGCGCCTTCTACGCGCACTTCAAGGACAAGGAAGAGTGCCTGCTGGCGGCTCTGCGCGCCTTCGTCGGGCCGACGGTCGGCGCGATCTTCGGCGACGGCGGACCGCCACCGGACGAACTGCGCGCTCGCCAGGCCTTCGACGCTTTCATCAACCTGATCGTTGAACAGTCTGCCGCGGCCCGAATGTGCCTGGTCGAGATCTACGCCGCCGGCCGCCGCGCGATTGAAGAAATCGACCGCACCACCGACGGTGTTCAGGCCTTTCTCTCCGCCACGCTGGAGCAGGTCCCCGGCCGCCAAGAAATGCCACCCGAGATCGTGCGGGCGATGGTCGGCGGCGTGCGTAAGGTGATCCACAGCCGCCTCTACCGTCACGAGGAGAAGGAACTGATCGAGCTGATCCCGCAGATGTGGGACTGGTTCGCGGCATATGAGCCGCCGCCGCAACCGCTGCGCCGGCCGCGCAGCCGCGCCGCCCAGAACGGCGGCCCAGCCAACGGGTACGACCCGGCCGAACGAATTCTGCGGGCGCTCGCCGCGGTCGTCGCCGAAAAGGGCTATCCGGCAATGACGATCGGTGACATAGCCGCCCGTGCCTCAATCTCGCTCTCCACCTTCTACGCCAACTTCGCCGACAAGGAGGAGGCGATGCTGGCCGCGGTCGACAGCGGCTCCTCGCAGATGCTGGCGACGACGCTGCCCGCCTTCCGCCGCGCCCCCGACTGGCCGCACGCGGTCCGTGGCGCCTTCGGCGCGATGTTCGCCTTCTGCGCCGCCGAGCCCGAGTACACGACCCTCGGCGCAGTCGATGTCTACGCCGCCGGCCGACGGGCGCTCGAACAGCGCGACGAGGTGATGAAGACGATGGAGGGCCTGTTGATTCCGGGCTTTGAGATCAAGCCCGACGTCAGCCCGATCGCCGCCGAGGCGATCGGCGGCGCGATCTACTCGATGATCTACGACCAGATCAAACGCGGCGGCGCCGAGAACATGCAGGAAATAGCGCCGCTCGCCTCCTACATCACCCTGGCGCCCTTCATCGGTGCCGAGCAAGCCTGCACGATCGCCAACGGCGATGGCCGCGGCCGCTAGCCGCCGGAACTAATTGCCGTTGGCGTTGCCGAGACCGTCGACCGGGTGGCCGTGTTTGCTGACTTCGCAGAGGACCGGGGGCGGGTCGAAGGGGTCGGTGAGGGCGCGGCCGGCCGGGGTGCCGTGGACCGCGCCCGATCTGGCGACAGTGCCGCGGCCGCACTGGATCGAGAGGTCGCGTTCGCCGTCGCGGGCGTCGATCACGTCTCCGCCACCGCCGCCGTAGAAGCTGTCGCGACCGGGCTGGCCGAGCATCGCGTTGGCACGGCCGTCGCCGACCAGGACGTCCCAGTCGAAGGAGCCCTCCATGTCCTCGTCGGTCGGTGAGAGGTGGACCTTGTGGCAACCGGGGATCGCATCGATCCAGGCCACGTGGGCGGGGAAGGAGACGTGCAGGATGCCGGGATGAGAAGGCGTCTCGGCAAAGGAGGCGTCGTCGCGACCCGGACCACCGACCAGGGCTCCGCCGGCGCAACCGCCGCCGGCCGCGAGCAGGTCGCCGTCGGCGCCGCCGTAGAGGTAGGTCGGGCCGGGCCGGCTGCCGATCAGGCCATCGGCACCGCCGCCGCCGTAGAGCTTGTCGGCGCCGAAGCCGGCCTCGATCAGGTCGTCCTCGGAGCCGCCGCGAATCGTGTCGTTGCCGAGGCCGCCGGCCAGGCGCACGTTCTGGGCACCGGCTAGCGAGCCTTCCACCACGAGGCTGTCGTTGCCGGGCCCCAGGTCCGCCATCACCCAGCGGGCCGGCCCTTCGGTCGCGCAGGTGATCTGCACGGCGCTGATCCGGGCGCAGCCACTGCCGACGGCGATGCCCTTCCTCGCAGTGATACCGAAGGTCGAGCTTGCTTCGTTAAAGGCGACGACGAAGTGATCGTCACCGCCACCGCCGACCAGCTCCAGGCCGCCGCCCCCGCCCGAGACCGGATCGATTTCGGCGTAGGCCGAGGCTTTTAGCTTCGCTTCCCGCCCGCAGGAGACCGTGTTGCCCTTGGCGCCGTTGCAGCGGTCGTTGCCCTGGCCGCCGACCAGGTGGTCGGGACCGCCTCCGCCACGCAACACGTCATTGCCGGCACCGCCATCGATCACGTTGCCCTGGCCGTTGCCGACGAGGATGTCGTCGAAGGCCGAGCCTTCGACGCTCTCGAAGCGGAAGAGGCGATCGTGGCCGTCGCCCCTGGCTTTGTGCTTGGCCAGGTTCACCTTGATGCCACCGCTCTTGCCGGCGGCGACGTCGGTGGCGAAGGAGGCGATGTCGCCCTTGCCGGGCCCACCGTCCATGCGGTCATAGCCGTAGTCGCCGTGGACGAAGTCGAAGTCGCCGGGGCCGCCGTTGAGGGTGTCGATGCCGAGGCCGCCGGCGACTTCGTCACCGTTGCCGGGGCCGCCGGTCAGCTTGTCGTCGCCGAGGTCGCCGTAGACCTGATCGTCGTTCCCCGCCCCGCCGTCGACGACGTCGTTGCCGCGGCCGCCATGGATCAGGTCCGCCCCCGGTCCGCCGCAGAGCAGGTCGTTGCCGAGGCTGCCGAGGATCGTGTCGTCGCCTGCGCCGCCCCAGATCACGTCGCGCTCGGGCGTCCCCTGCAGCACATCGTCGCCGGCGGCGCCGACGATCGTCGGCCGCCGCCCGTGGCAGCGCGCTTCTTCGACTTCTTCTTCGTGCGCCGGCACTGCCGCTGCCAGGAAGGAGGCGAACAGGAAGATAAGAGCCAGCGGCAGGAGGAGCTTCCTCATCGCGACTGAATCCTATTTGGGCCCTCGGCCACTCGCTCAGGCGCTGCGGATCAGCTTCTTATTGACGAACTCATCAGCACCGTAGCGACCCAGCTCGCGGCCGAAGCCCGAGCGCTTGAAGCCGCCGAAGGGCAGCTCTGGACTGTCGGCACCGACCAGGTTGACGTAGACCATCCCCGCTTCAATTTTGTCGGCGACCCGTTCGCCTTGCTCCGCGTCCGTCGTCATCACGTATGAGCCGAGCCCGAACGGCGTCTGGTTGGCGAGCTCGACCGCCTCATCCTCGGAGCCGACCCGGTAGACCTGGGCGACCGGGCCGAAGAACTCTTCCTGGGAGGCCTCGGCGCCCGGCGCGATCCCGGTGAGGATCGTCGGTTCAAAGAAGTTGCCCTCGCGCTTGCCGCCGGCAACGATCTCGGCACCGGCGTCGACAGCCCGCCTGACCTGGTCCTCGAGCCGGTCCGCGGCTGTCTCGGAGGAGAGCGGGCCGACAGCCGTGTCCTCAGAGGCCGGATCGCCCGGCGCCGAGGCGGTCAAGGCGGCCTTGAACTTCTCCAGGAACTCGTCGTAGAGCTCATCGACGACGATGAACCGCTTGGCCGCGTTGCAGGACTGGCCGGCGTTGTCGAGTCGCGCTTCCGCCGCGGCGGCCGCCGCGGCATCGAGGTCGTCGGAGCCAAGCAGGACGAACGGATCCGAGCCACCCAGCTCGAGCACGACCTTCTTCAGGTTGCGGCCGGCGACCTCGGCGACCGCCGCGCCGGCTCGCTCGGAGCCGGTGACCGAGACACCGTGCACCCGAGGATCGGCGATCACCCGTTCGATCTGCTCGTTGCTTGCGTAGATGTTCTCGTAGGCCCCCGCGGGGAAGCCAGCGTCGTTGAAGATCTGCTGCATCGCCTCGGCCGATTCCGGGCACTGCGGAGCGTGCTTGAGCAGGATCGGGTTTCCGATCACCAAGTTGGGAGCGGCGAAGCGGGCCACCTGGTAATAGGGGAAATTCCAGGGCATGATCCCGAGCAGGACGCCGAAGGCGCTGCGGCGGACCACCGCCGTCCCCTCGCCGCCGAGCAGGGTGATCGGCTCATCCGCCATCAGTTCCTCGGCCTTGTCGGCGTAGTAGGCGTAGATCTCGACCGTGAAGTCGACCTCGCCCAGCGCCTGCTCGACCGGCTTTCCCATCTCGCGGACGATGATTCCGGCCAGCTTCTCACGCCGCTCGCCGTGCAGCTCGCCGGCCCTGCGGACCAGTCCCGCCCGCTCGGCGACGGTGGTCGAGGAGGTCCAGCTCCTGTAGGCGGCGTCAGCCCTCGCGATCGCCGCGTCGAGGTCGGCGTCGCTTATCTCCTCGTACTCCTTGACCTTCTCGCCGGTGGCGGGGTTGACGACCGCGTAGGTGCTCATCGACTCCTCTCCT
>Ga0066654_10000035_pt1 | contig 21177 bp, 20 predicted proteins | sample GraSoiAngelo_103_FD_66715 | JGI IMG/M metagenome (GOLD analysis project Ga0066654, IMG submission 66715) | Grasslands soil microbial communities from the Angelo Coastal Reserve, California, USA - 14_0903_05_20cm | ecosystem: Environmental > Terrestrial > Soil > Grasslands | place: USA... | reverse complement strand
GGATCGATCCGGACAAGGTCGAGAAGAGCCTTTACGACGTGCTCGTGCACGACATGCCGATGGCCGAGATCATCCAGCACCGCGAGATCGACATCGCGGTCGCCTCGATAGACCTCGCTGGCGCCGAGATCGCGATGAGCACCAAGATCGGTCGCGAGCGCTCGCTGGAGAAGTCACTGAAGGAAGTCTGGGCCGACTACGACTTCGTCTGCATCGACACGCCGCCCAGCCTCGGGCTGCTGACGATCAACGCGCTTACCGCCGCCAACAAGGTGATCGTCCCCGTGCAGTGTGAGTACCTCTCGATGCGCGGGTTGGTCCAGCTGCAGAACACGCTGAAGATGATCCAGGAGAACCTCAATCCGGACGTCCGCATCGAGGGCATCCTGCCGACGATGCTCGACACCCGTACCGTCCACGCCAAGGAGGCGGTCGAGATCCTCGAGGAGAACTTCGGCGAGCTCGTCTTCAAATCACGCATCCGCAAGGCGATCAAGTTCGCCGAGGCTCCGGTTAAGGGTGCGAGTGTGCTCAAGTACGATCCGCAGAGCAACGCCGCGGGCTACTACCGAGATCTGGCGAAGGAGGTTCTGGCACATGAGTCGGCGTGACAAGCGGGCCAGCATGCGTGAGGGGCCTCTTTCGGACCTGTTCAGGTCCACTACCGATGAGGGACAAACGGATCAGCCGGCGGGGCCTGACGCCGCAGGGGACCCACCGCCCCCTCCGGTAGCTAAAGCTTCCTCGGAGGCGGTCCCCCCTGCGACGCCACCCGCCGGAGATGCGTCTGAGCCCTATGACCAGGAGGGGTCGGAGAGCTCCTCTGTCGAAGGGCACCACGAAACTCCTCCGGAGCGGCTTAAGCGTGTGTTTTCCGAGGAGCCGTCTTATGCGCGGCGGGAGATTGAGCCGATTGTGGAATCGCCTCGCTATGGGCGGGAGGAGCCGGAGTATGAGCCGCCGGGGAGCGGGGAGCCGCACCAGCCCGTGATTCGGGTTGTGGGCGTTGGCGGCGGTGGCGTCAATGCCGTCAACCGGATGGTCGAGGCGCGGATTCCCGGCGTCGAGTTCATGGCGGTTAACACCGATCTTCAGTCGCTGCAGCTCTGCATGGCCGACGTCACCGTCCACATTGGTGAAGAAGCAACGCGCGGTCTCGGCGCCGGCGCCGATCCCGAGCTCGGCCACCGCTCTGCCTTTGAGGAACAGGACAAGATCAAGCGCCTGCTCAAGGGCTCGGACATGGTCTTCGTCGCCGCCGGCGCCGGCGGTGGCACTGGCACTGGCGCTGCCCCGGTGATCGCCCGCCTCGCCCGCGAGGTCGGGGCGCTGACGGTCGGCATCGTCACCAAGCCATTCAGCTTCGAGGGCAGCCGCCGGGGTGGTCAGGCCAACAAGGGCATTGAGGAACTCGCGGCCGAGGTCGACACCTTGATCGTCGTCCCCAACGACCGCCTGCTCGAGGTGCTTGACCAGCAGACTTCGATGGTGGAGGCCTTCCAGGTCGCCGACGACGTGCTGCGCCAGGGTGTGCAGGGCATATCCGACCTGGTCACGCTCCCCGCCGTGATCAACCTCGACTTCGCCGACGTGCGCACGATCATGTCGGAAGCCGGTCGGGCACTGCTCGGCATCGGTATGGGCCACGGCAACGAGCGGGCGATACTGGCCGCCGAAAAAGCCATTTCCTCGCCGCTGCTGGAGACCTCGATGGAGGGAGCACGGGCGATCCTGCTCTCGATCACCGGTGGCGCCGACCTCTCTCTGGTCGAGGTCAGCGAGGCGGCCAAACTGGTCGGCGAAGCCGCCCATCCCGACGCCAACATCATTTTCGGTGCCAACGTCGACGAGGAGCTCAACGACCAGGTCTGGGTGACCGTCGTCGCGACTCGCTTCGATGGCCGCCCGGCACCCCGCCGAGTTGCCGAGCCGATGATCCGGCGCACCAAAGAGGCGCCGCGCGGCCGCTCCGAGCGCTCTGGCGATCTCGGCGGCATCGATGTCCCAGAGTTCCTGCCCGGATAGCGCGGCTGCCCCCGTGAGCGCGGCGAGCGGCACGGTGGCTTCCGGGGGTTCCACTCCGTGTCGGTCGCCGCGCGAACCTGTGCTTTGAGTGGGGTCGTTGCAGCTGGTCATCCACTCTCTGCCGAGGCGGGGGCAAGGGTCCTGCGCGAAGGCGGCAACGCGGTCGACGCGGCGATTTGCGCCGCATTGGCCTCCTTCGCGGTCGAGAGCCCGCTGACCGGTTTCGGCGCCGGCGGCTTCATGATGGTTCACGACCGGGGCGAGACAACGCTGCTCGACTTCTTCGTCGCCGCCCCCGGTCGCGACGGCAGCGAGCGGCGCGCCGAGCTGGCCCCGGTGCAGGTTCACTTCGACGTCGAGACGGTGCAGACGTTCTACGTCGGTCCAGTTTCTTGTGGGGTCCCAGGCACCGCGGCCGGGCTCGAGCAGGTGTTGGGCCGCTTCGGCACGATGCCGCTCGCTGAGTTGGTCAAGCCGGGCGCGCGGCTGGCTCGCGAGGGCGCTCCCGTCAATCCCGAGCAGGCCTACATACTCGACATCCTCGAACCGATCCACGCCCGCCTGCCAGGCACGCGGGAGCTGTATGCGCCGGATGGGCGCACCCTGCGCGAGGGCGAGCTCTTTCGCTTCGCCGAGCTGGCCGAGGCGTTGGAACGCTTTGGCGCCGAGGGAGCGGAGACGTTCTGCCGTGGTGAGGTCGCCGACGCGCTGAGCGCTTTCGTCACCGAGCGCGGCGGCACACTCGGTCCGGCTGACTTCGCAGACTACGAGGTGATCGAGCGCAAGCCGATCCGGGCCGCCTTCCGCGGCACCGAAGTACTGACCAACCCACCGCCGTCCTCGGGCGGAACCCTGATTGCCTACTGCCTGGGCCTACTGGAGCAGGCCGGTGAGAGCAGTGGGCCCGAGCAACTTGTCGCGGCGATGGAAGCCGCCAACGCTGCACGCGGCGACCTGCTCGGCTCGACCACCCACATATCCGCGCTCGACCGCAACGGCATGTGCGCCAATGTCACTTGCTCAAATGGCTCCGGCTCCGGCGTTCTCGTCCCCGACACGGGCGTAATCCTCAACAACATGCTCGGTGAGGAAGACCTCAACCCGCTCGGTTTCCACTCGATCCCGCCGGGGCGGCGGGTGACCTCGATGATGGCGCCGACCGTCGTCCTGCGCGATGGCGAGATCGAGCTCGGCCTCGGCAGCGCCGGCTCAAACCGGATTCGCTCGGCGATCCTGCAGACGATCGTGCGGGTGATCGAGCAGGGCATGGGGGCCGATGAGGCGGTGCGGGCGCCGCGCCTTCACTTCGAGGACGGTGTCGTCCAGGCCGAGCCGGGGATCGATGAGGAGGCGCTGGCCCGAATCGAGGCGCGCGGAACACAGGTCCTGCGCCGGCCGCAGATCAACCTCTTCTTTGGCGGCACCCAGGCAGTAGTCCGGGAGCGCGGCAGCGGCAGGCTGAGTGGCGGCGGCGACCCCCGCCGTGGCGGTAGCGTGGCGTTCGCATGATCGATTTCGAGGCCGAGGGACTGCTCGATGGGCTGGAAGGCGACGCCCGCCGGGACCGCCTCACGCTGCTCGAGCAGCTTGCCTCCGAAGGAGTGACGCTGGAGGAATTGCGCGACGCTGTAGCGGCCGGACGGCTGACGCTGCTGCCGGTCGAGCGCAGCATCACCGGCGACGGGCCGCGCTACACACCGCGCGAAATCGCCGAGCTCGCCGACGCTGACCTCGACCTCCTGCAACGCGCCTCTGCCGCGCTCGGCCTGCCCTACCCGGATCCAGACGAGCGCATCCTCACTGATGCCGACCTGGCGGCGGCGCGGCGGACCAAGGCCTTCCATGACGCCGGTCTGCCCGAGGAGGGCATCATGCAGGTGGCGCGGACGATCGGCATGGCGACAGCGCGGATCGCCGAGGGCAACCGCGAGCTGATGATCCGTACCCTGATGCAGCCCGGTGACACCGAGCGTGACTTGGCGCTGCGCTTCGCCGACGCGGCCGAGAACATGCTGCCGGCTTTCGAACCGACCCTGCTGTACGCCCTGCGGGCGCACACGCTTGAGCAGATCCGTCGCGACGTGATCGGCGCCGCCGACCTCGCCTCGGGCGAGATCCGCGGCTCCGTCGACCGCGCGGTCTGCTTCGCCGACCTGGTCGAGTTCACCCGCCTGGGTGAGGAGATCGCCCCGGAGGAACTCGGTTCGGTGGCCGGGCGCTTCGAGGAAATGGCGGCGATCGTGGCTGAGCCACCGGTACGGCTGGTGAAGATGATCGGCGACGCCGCGATGCTTGTTTCCAGGGAGGTCGAGCCCCTGCTCGACGCGGCGCTGGAGCTGATCGAGGTGGCGGAGGGCGAGGGAGAGGACTTCCCCTTCCTGCGCGCCGGCCTCGCCATCGGTCCCACCCTCGCCCAGTCGGGCGACTACTACGGCCGCGCGGTCAATCTCGCCAGCCGTCTCACCGCGGTCGCCCGCCCCGGCAGTGTGCTGGTCGATGCCGCGGCCAAGGAGGCCGCCGGCGATGATTTCTCCTACTCGTTTGCCGGCGAGCGCAAACTCAAGGGCATCGATAGCGGCGTGAAGCTATTTCGCGCCCGGCGCGAGCCGAAGCAGCGCTAGGACTGTCAGGCGGGCTTGGCGGCGGAGACGAGCAGGTTGTAGAAGAGCTCGGCTGGCAGGTGGGGCTCGAGCAATCTACTGTCGACCTTCTGCAGGGCCATGTAGCTGCGGAAGGCGAAGCGGCGCCAGCCCCAGGAGATCGATTCCGGTTCGGCGCTCGACTCGACCGTGCGCAGCCCCCAGCCCCAGGCGTTGGCGAGCAGCTCCTCGCCGCCGACGTGGCGGTCCTCGAAGCCGGCATCGCGCAGCAATTGCCGCAGGTCGGTGGGGGCGAAGGCGTGGACGTCGACCTCTCCCTCGAGCGCGTGGCCGTCGGACTGTTCAGCCTCAGTGATCGCTCGCGGCTGCGCTTTCACGACTCGTCGCCAGGCAGGCGCGACGAACAGGCCAGCGCGCTTTGGCAGCGCGGCGAGGCGGTCGCCGTAGCGCGAGGGCTCGCCGGCGAAGGCGATCGCGCCGCCGGGCCGCAGGACGCGGCGGAATTCAGCGAAGGCCTTGTCGAGGTCGGGGATGTGGTGGAGGACGGCGTGGCCGAAGACGAGGTCGAAGCTCTCGTCCTCGAAGGGCAGTACCTCGGCCTCGGTCTGCACGGTCTCGACCTCAAGCCCCAGCCCGGCGGCGGTGCTCGCCAGCCGTTCCAGCATTCCCGGCGAGATATCGGTCGCGGTGAGGCTCTCGATCACCCCGAGCTGCAGCAGGTTGAGTGAGAAGTAGCCGGTGCCTGAGCCGATCTCCAGGCCGCGGCCGAAGCTGATGCCGTCGCGGCCGCCAGCCAGCGCCTTGACCAGCTTCTGACGCACCTGTTCCTGGCCGGTGGTACCGAAGTCGATACCCCACTTAGCGTCGTATTCGTGCGCGGCGGCGTCGTGGTAGCGGGTATTGACGTCCTTAATGTGGTCCGCGCTCGCGGTGGGGGAGGCCGGCATGGCGCGGAACTCTACGTGGATCGGCGTAACGCACGAGTTGCAGGCCGCTCAATACGGTCCCGCTACGTGACGCGCGAATACCTCCAGGAAAACCAGCCCGAGGGCGTGCCGCCACTGCCGCTGACCGGCGAGCGCACCCTGCCCGACGTGCCCGAGGAGAACTACTGGTATCGGCGTCATCTGGTCGTTTACGAGTGGATCGCCGCCCGGCTCGGTGGCAAGCGTGTCGTCGACATGGCCTGCGGCGAGGGCTACGGCTCCAACGTGCTCGCTGGGGCCGCGGCGAGCGTCGTCGGCGTCGATGCCAACCCAGAGGCTCACGAGCACGCCCGCCTGCGCTACGTGCGCCCCAACCTGCGCTTCGAGCGCGACCTGGTCGAAAGCTTCACCGAGCCCTGCGACGCCGTCGTCTTCCTGCAGACGATCGAGCATGTCCAGGACGCCGGCGCGATCCTCGAGCACTTCCGCTCGATGCTCAAGCCCGGTGGCGTCGCCTACGTTTCGACGCCCAACCTGCTCACCCTCGCCCCCCCCGGGGCGGAGAAGTCGGACAACCCCTGGCACGTGCGCGAGTACCGCGCCGCCGAGTTCCGCCAGCTCTGCGAGGCCCACTTCCCGCGGGTCGAGCTCTACGGCCTCTTCCACGCCCGCAAGCTGCGCGCCCACGAGCTGGCGCTGAAGCTGGGCTGGGACGGGGTCCACAAGGCCCTGAGCCTGAGCAAGCCCTTCTATGACCGCTTCACGCCCGCGATCGACAGCTCTGACTTCGCCCTCCGGCTGGGCGACCTTGACCGCGCGCTCGACTTCATCGCTGTCTGCCATGGCCCCTGAGGAGAGCGCCGGCGACCTCGCCATCGTCCTGCACTCCCACATGCCCTACGTCGAGGGCTTTGGGACCTACCCCTTCGGCGAGGAGTGGCTGTTTGACGCGGTAATCCGCTCATACCTGCCGGTGCTGGAGGTGGCCGAGCGGCTGACGATGACGATCACCCCGGTCCTCGCTGATCAGCTCGAGGACGCCGGCGTCAGGAGGCGCCTGCGCCGCTTCCTCACCGATTGGCGGATCGCGGCGGCAGCGGCCGACATTGATGAGGTCGACGCCGAATGCCGCGACGCCTGCGTTGCCGAACACGCGCGCTACAGCCATTCCCTGGAGTTGCTCGATGCGGATGGGGGGGACCCGCTGCGTTCCTTCCAACGGGCCACCGCGGAGGGGCGCATCGCGCTCGCTGGCTCGGCGGCGACGCACGCGGTGCTGCCGCTTCTTGCCACCCGTCAGGGCCTGCGTCTGCAGCTGGAGACCGGCATCCGCTCACACCGGCGCCGCTTCGGCTGGGAGGGCGGCTTCTGGCTGCCCGAGTGCGCCTATGTACCGGGTCTCGAGTGGAATCTGGCGGAGCAGGGGGTGAACTGGTTCTGCGTCGACCAGAGCCGCCATCAGCAGCCGCTCGACGCGCTGGCACCGGTCGCGACCGGTGCCGGTCCGGTGGCGCTGCCGATCGATTGGGAGGCGATCCAGTGGCTCTGGTCGCTGGGTGGCTATCCCTCCGATCCGGCCCACGCCCAATTCGCCGGCGAGTCGCTGCGCGGTGTGCGGATCTGGAAGGTTGGTGGCGGCGGCTATGACCCGGCGGCAGCCGCGGCGGTCGCGCGCCGCCAGGCCGGCGAGTTCCTCGCCGCTACCACGTCCCGGCTGCGCGAGTACGCCGCCAGCCGCGGACGCCGCGGTCTGCTCGTCTTCGCGATTGACACTGAGCTGCTCGGCCACTGGTGGTCGGAGGGGACGATCTGGCTGCGCGAGGTCCTCGCCGGGGCCGACGCGGCCGGCGTACGCCTGCTCACCGTGCCCGAGGCGCTGGCCGAGCACGAGCCGGTTGATCAGCCGCTCCACGCCTCGACCTGGGGTGAGGAGAAGGACCTGCGCACGTGGGACTCGCCAGCGGTCGCCGACCTCGCCTGGGGCGCCCGGCGCCTCGAGCTGCGCCTCCTGCGAGCGCTCTCGCGCGGGCTGCGCGGCGAGGCGGCCAAGCGCGCCGCGCGCGAGCTGCTCGCCGTCCAGTCGAGCGACTGGGCCTTCCTCGATCAGCGCCGCCAAGCCGGTGACTACGCCTACCAGCGCGCCATTTCCCACTCCGAAGCTGCCCTGCAGGCCATAGACTCTCCGGCCATCGCCGACCCGCGCACGCGCGCACTAGCCCCTGACCTGAGCCTCTCGCCGCTTCTCGCACCGTGAGCACACCGATCGACACGGTGACATCCGGGTGTTCGAATCCGTGGCGATCGGTGTGCGAACACTTCTGATGACTCGCGTGCTCATCCTCTCCTGGGAGTACCCGCCGCTGATCGAGGGCGGCCTCGCCCGCCATGTGCGCAAGCTCTCCGAGGCGCTGGTCGACCGCGAGGTAGAGGTCCACGTGCTGACCCGCGGTGGCGAGGAGTCGCCGGCTGAGGAGCGGCGCGGGGGAGTGGTGATTCACCGCATCCGCGAGCCCAAGCGCCCGACCGACCTTGGCGAGTTCGTCGCCTGGGTCGAGCGGATGAACTCCGACATGCTCGCCGCCGGAGTTGAACTCGGCGATCGCTACAGCTTCGACCTCGTCCACGGTCACGACTGGCTGGTTGCCAACGCCTGCGACCACCTGGCCAAACGCTTCGACGCGCCGCTGGTGACGACGATCCACGCCACCGAGCACGGCCGCCACCAAGGCTGGGTCGACAAGCACCCCCAGACTTACATCCACGGGGTCGAGCGCTGGATCACCAACCGCTCCGACCGGGTGATCGCCTGCTCTCACTACATGGGTGAGCAGATCGCCGACATCTTTGGCGTCGAGGAGGGGCGCGTCTCGGTGATTCCCAATGGGATCGACCCCGAGGACCTGCAGCCCCAGGACCCGGCCGAGCTGACCCGCCTGCGCTCGGAGTTCGCCGCACCCGACGAGAAGCTGGTCCTGCTGATCGGCCGCCTCGTCTACGAGAAGGGCTTCCAGCTCGCGCTCGAGGCGATGCCGCGGCTGATCGAGGAGGTGCCCGGCACCCGCTTCCTGATTGCCGGCTCGGGCACCCACGAGGCCGAGCTGCACAAGCAGGCCGAGGATCTGGGCCTGATGGAGCACGGCACCTTCCTCGGCTGGATCGGCGACGACGTTCTGCACTCGCTTTACCGGATCGCCGACCTCACCGTGGTCCCCTCGATCTATGAGCCCTTCGGCTTGGTCGCGCTCGAGGCGATGGCCTCTGGCTGCCCCTGCATCGTCGCCGACACCGGTGGTCTGCGCGAGGTGGTCCCGCACGAGGAGGCCGGCCTGCGCTTTCGCGCCCATGACCCCGAAGCGCTGGCCGAGATGGCGATCCGGGTCCTCTCCAACGACGAGTTGGGGCGCAGCCTCGTCGCCGAAGCCTACGAGCACCTGCGCCGCTTCGACTGGGCCGACGTCGCCGAGCAGACGGCCGCTGTCTACGCCGATCTGGTCGGCGCCCAGCTGGGCCAGGCCTGAGCGCTTAGTTCGCCTCCGGGTCGCCGCTTTTCGCCACCGAGAAGCTGCCGACGGTGACGCTTCCCGGCGTCCAGTCGATTCCCTCGATCAGGGCGCTGGGCGGAACCGAGAGCGCACCGGCCAACTTGACCAGCGTGTCGATGCGCGGGATCCGCCCGCCGCGCTCGAGCAGACCGATCTCGGTCCGGTGCAGGGAGGCGTTGTGGGCGAGCTCCTCCTGGGTGATGTTCGCGCGTTCACGGCAGCGAGCGAGGTTTTCCCCAAATCGGGCCGCGACGTCCACGCGCGGGATTGTTCTGTCTGCAAGACGCGAGATCTACAGCCTTAGAATTTTTGGCTCCAAGCTGGACCTCAGGGACGTGAGACAATACATTCCGCAGAAGACGACGCCAAGACATCGGGCGTCAGGGGGAGGGCTGATTATCTCGGCGGCTGCAGGGTCGTCCATGCGGCGGGGTCCGGTTCGACCGGATTGGCCCAGCGCAGCTGCTGCGGCGCCTCGCGCATGCGGATGATGCGGGCTGGAATGCCGGCGACGACGGCGTTGGCGGGGACGTCCTTGGTCACGACTGAGTTGGTGCCGACGATCGCGTTGTCGCCGACGCTGACGCCGCGCAGGACGCAGGCGCCGTAGCCGATCCAGACGTTGGAGCCGACGATGACGTCGCGCTTGTAGATGCCCTGTAGGCGGATCGGCCGCTCGACTTCGACCACGCCATGGTCGAAGTCGATGAACATCGCCCGGTCGGCGATCACGCACTGCTGGCCGATCCGCACGTGCTGGTAGGCGGAGATCGTGCACTCCTGTCCCATGACGGTCTTGTCGCCGATCTCCACCCGGCCCTCGTGACAGCGGATCTTGGTCTTGTCGCCGATCCAGACGAAGCGGCCGAAATCGACCCGCCCGTTGACGGCGATCTCCAGTTCAAGCCAGCGGCCGAAGAAGACGAGCCCATTGGTGCGCCAGCGCCGCCCGGCAGTGGTGAGGAAACGCCGCCGCAGATAGCGGCCGAGCAACTGCCCGTATCTCCGGTTCAGCATTCCGTTGCGGGCGAGAAAGCGGATCGTGAAAATCACGGCGGCGAGGACTTTAGAGTCTGGGGGGAATTTCCCCCCAGACTCGTAGACTCATCGGCCCGTGACCGACGTCGCCAAGACAGCCCCGCTCGCCGAGCGCCTCGTTGCCGGCGACAAGCGCGCCCTGGCGCGGGCGATCACCCTGATCGAGTCCGACGACCCGGCCGGCTGGGAGCTCGTGCGCGAGGTCTACCCACGCACCGGCAAGGCGCGCATCGTCGGCTTCACCGGCCCTCCCGGCGTCGGCAAGAGCACCCTGATCGGCGCCCTCACCGCGGAGCTGCGCAAGTCCGAGCGCCAGGTCGCGGTGCTCTCGATCGATCCCTCGAGCCCCTTCACCCAGGGCGCTCTGCTCGGCGACCGCATCCGTCTCTCCGACCACTTCCTCGACCCCGGCGTCTTCATCCGCTCGATGGCCTCGCGCGGAGCCCTCGGCGGTCTCTCAGAGGCGGCGCTGCAAGTTGCGCTGGCGATGGACGCCGCCGGCAAGGACGACGTGCTGATCGAGACGGTCGGCGTCGGCCAGGCCGAGATCGACATCGTTGACCACGCCGACACGATCGTGCTCGCGCTGATACCGGGGTCGGGCGACTCGATCCAGGCGCTAAAGGCGGGCGTGATGGAGATCCCCGATGTGATCGTCGTCAACAAGGCTGATCACCCGATGACCGACACGATGGTGCGCGAGGTACGCGGCGTGTTGGCGCTCTCGCACGACCCGGAAGGCTGGACCGTGCCGATCCTGCGCACCGAGGCGGCGCGGGGCGAGGGCGTCGCCGAGCTGGCCGAGGCGATTGACGAGCACCGCGCCCACATCGAGGCCGCCGGCACCTTGCAGGAGCGCCGCGCGCGCAACCTGCGCAGCGAGGTGCTCGGCATCGCCACCTCGCGGATGCGCCGTCGCATGGAGGCGATCGCCGCCGAAGATCCCCAGACGGCTGAGCTGCTCGAGCGAGTCGTGCGGCGCGAGCTCGACCCGGCCAGCGCGGCCGCCGAGCTGCTGGCGAGGCAGGCCGATGAGTGAGGAGCTCGCCGCGCCGCCCTCCCTAGAGCAGACGCGGGCCTGGATTGGCAATGCGGTGGACGACCTCGGCGGGGACGGCGTCGGCCAGGTCCATGGGCTCTTCGTCGACGCTAGCAGCGGCGATCCCACTTGGCTGGTCGTCAAGCAGGGCCGCCTCAACTCGACCCTCGTCGTCGTCCCGCTGCGGGACTGCGCTGCGGGAGTGGGGCGGGTGTGGGTGGCTCACAAACGCGCCACGATCCGCAGTTCCCCCATCGTCGACCCAACGCGGCCGCTGCTGCGCGAGCACGAGATAACGATCAGCGCCCACTACGGCATCACCGAAGCCGTCGGCCGCGCCGCCGAAGTAACCGCCCGCCCCGAAAACTCACCCACCTCGCAGCCAGCCTGACCTGAAGCTTCTTGCGAGGGCGCAGCGGTCCTCCAGTTTTCGGTCTGCTGCCAATGCTGGTTCGCGGCCAGGAGCCGTCGGGGGTCCCTCCCCAGGAACTCCCGCGAAGCGGCCTGGGGAGGTACCCCCGAAGGCTCCATGGTTCCAACTAGCAGCCGAGCTGCCGCGCGATCACCATCTGCTGCACCTCATCAGTCCCCTCGCCAATGGTGAGAATCTTGGCGTCGCGATAGAAGCGGCAGACCGGGTACTCCTCGATGAAGCCGTAGCCGCCGTGGATCTGCACCGCCTCCTCGGTCGCCCGCACTGCCAGGCGGCCGGTGATCAGCTTTGCCTGGGCGGCGGTGAGGGTGAATGACTTGCCGGCGTCCTTCTCGAGGGCGGCGCGCCAGGTGAGCAGGCGGGCGGCCTCGATCTGGGCCGAGAGGTCGGCGATCTTGGCCTGGATCGATTGGAACTTCGAGATCGCCTGGCCGAACGCCTGGCGCTCCTTGGCGTAGGCGATCGCCTCGTCGAGGGCACCCTGGGCGAGGCCGACCCCCATTGCGGCGACACCGATGCGGCCGCCGTCGAGGATGTGGAGGAAGTTCTTGAAGCCTTCGCCGCGGCGGCCGAGCAGCGCGCTCTCGGGCAGGCGACAGTCCTCGAAGCTGAGCGGCCGCGTATCGGATGCATTCCAGCCCATCTTGCGGTAGGGCTCGCCGGTCTCATAGCCCGGCGTGCCGTTGGGCACGATCAGATTGGAGATCTCCTTGCGCCCGTTGGCCTCACCGGTGACCGCGGTGATCGAGACGCAGCCGGAGATCTCCGTCCCCGAGTTGGTGATGAACTGCTTGGCCCCGTTGACGACCCACTCGCCGTCGTCGAGCTTTGCCGTCGTTCGCACGTTGCCAGCGTCTGAGCCAGCCTCCGGCTCGGTCAGCCCGAACGAGGCGAGTCGTTCTCCTGTGCAGAGCCGCGGCAGCCATTCGTCCTTCTGCGCGTCGCTCCCCCAGAGGTAGATCGGCATCGTCCCCAGCGAAGTGTGCGCCGCCATCGTGATGCAGACCGAAGAATCAATCCGCGCCAGCTCTTCGACCGCCAACACGTAAGACAGCGTGTCCGCGCCGCCCCCGCCGTACTCCTGCGGAAACGGAATCCCCATGAGCCCCAAGCCGCCGAGCTTCTCGACGATCTCGTAGGGAAATGCCTTGGTCCGGTCGAGCTCCTCTGCCACAGGCTTGACCTCCGCGAGCGCAAACTCACGCACCGTGTCCCGCAGCAGCCTCTGCTCGTCAGTGAGCTCGAAGTTCATAACTCGGGCAGCCTATTGGGCTCGTGAGGAGGACAGAGGGTGCCCCTCCCGCGCAGCGGCGTCCTCTTTTTCGCCCCACAGACATCCTCGGACGGCGGCTCAGTCTGCAGGCGAAAAACCCAGCAAGCGGGAGGGGCACCCTCTGTCCTCCCCCCACAACCCCTATAGCTGCAGCGACTTCACCTGCAACAACTCCTCGATCGCGTAGCGACCGTTCTCGCGCCCGTGCCCCGACTGCTTGTAGCCGCCGAACGGCGCCAGCGGGTTGAAGGCGCCGCCGTTGATCTCGATTTGGCCAGTGCGGATTCGTTTGGCGACCGAGATCGCGCGGTCCTGATCCGCCGACCAGACACCGCCGGCGAGGCCGTAGGCGGTGTCGTTGGCGATCCGTACCGCGTCGTCCTCGCCGTCGTAGGGCTGGATCGCCAGCACCGGTCCGAAGATCTCCTCCTGGGCGATCGTCATCTCCGGCGTCACCTCGGAGAAGACGGTGGGGCGGACGAAGAAGCCCTTGGCCAGGCCCTCGGGCGCCGCGGCGCCGCCAGTGAGCAGCTTCGCTCCCTCGGCCTCGCCTTTCTCGATGTAGCCGCGCACCCGCTCGCGCTGGGTCTCGGAGACCAGCGGCCCGAGCCGGGTCGATTCTTCGAAGGGGTCGCCCGGGGTGAAGCTTTCCGCCGCCTGGACGGCGATTTGCTCCGCTTCCGCCAGCTTCTCGCGCGGCACCAGCATCCGGGTCAGGGCGCTGCAGGTTTGGCCTGAGTTGAGGTAGCACTTGCCGACGCCGTCGGGAACCGCCCTGCTCAGGTCGGCATCATCGAGGATCACGTTCGGGGACTTGCCGCCGAGCTCCATCGCGACCGGCTTGACGGTGGCCGCGGCGAGCTCGGAGACGCGGCGGCCGGCGCGGGTCGAGCCGGTGAAGGAGACCATGTCGACGCCGGGGTGGCCGGCGATCGCCTCGCCGACGACCGGCCCGGTGCCGGTGACCAGGTTGAAGACGCCGGCGGGGAGGCCGGTGGCCTCGATCACTTCAGCGAGGATGAAGGCGTTGAGCGGCACGATCTCGCTCGGCTTCAGCACCACGGTGCAGCCGGCGGCGAGCGCGGGGGCGACCTTGCAGGCGATCTGGTTCAGCGGGTAGTTCCAAGGTGTGATCGCGCCGAGCACGCCGACCGGCTCGCGTAGCACCCGGGAGTTGCCGATCTCCTCCTCCCAGCGGATTTCCTCCATCAGCTTTGGCATCGCCCCGAACTGGGCGATCGGCAGCCCCGCTTGGATCATCTTGCTCAGCGTCAGCGGCATGCCGAGCTCCTGCGAGATCGTCGCCGCGATCTCGTCCATGCGCTCGGCGAGACCGGCGGAGATCGCGCTCATGAAGCCGGCGCGCTCCTCGCGCGAGGTCTGTGACCAGGACTCAAAGGCATCGCGCGCCGCGGCGACCGCCCGATCGGCGTCGGCAGCGGTGCAGGCCGGGATCGAGCCCATCGTCTCCTCGCTGGTCGAGTTGACAACCTCGAAGGTCCCGCTTGCCTCGGGCTCGACCCACTCGCCGCCGATGAAGACCTTGTCTCGCGCTTGCACCTCCGCCGCTGTCGCCATTGCATTCCTCCTAGTAGCTGGTTGCTGGCCCTCAGCCAAAGCTAGCGCGCCGCGACCGTCGCGGCATCCTCGCCGGCGGCTTCCAGACCGGGGCCAGGCAGGGCGCGCGCGTCGCGAGCGTGCAGGATCTTGCCGCAGCTCTCGCAGATGCCGCGATCACTGACCGCACCGCCACACTCCTTGTGCACGATCAGCATCGGCGGCCCCTCCGGACCGGGGGAGTGGCGGTCCCCCCAACTGAGCAGGGCGATCAATGCGGGCCAGAGATCGAGCCCCTTCTCGGTGAGGAAGTACTCGTAGCGCTCGGGATTGCGCTGGTAAGGACGGCGCTCGAGGATGTCCTCCTCGATCAGGCGCTGCAGGCGGGCGGAGAGCACGTTTCGGGCAACGCCGAGGCCCTTCTGCAGCTGGTCGAAGCGCCGGTGGCCGTTCATCACGTCGCGGATGATCAGCAGCGACCAGCGCTCGCCGACGACTTCCAGCGACCTGGCGATCGAGCAGACCTGGCCGGGATAGTCGTTGCGCAGCACAGCGTGATCTTCGCACACTGGGTTGCGTCAAGCAACTAACTCGGTTAGGGTCGCGGTGTAGGAGTTGCTTGAAGCAACCCACCATGGTGACTTCCTGTTTTTCGCGCATATGACGAAGAACCGGGAAGTCACGAGAAGCGAACGGAGGCACCGCCATGAGGTTGATCCCAAGACACCGGCACAACCATCGCTCTAAAGCTGCTCCGCGGATCTCGATAAGCCAGGCGGAGATCACTGCCGATCTGGTTTATCCGGCGATTCCCCAGTCGGCGCGTGAGCGCAACCACGCTCACGCGCGCAGGGCAGGCCGTTGAGCGCCGAGGGAGTAGCCGAACAGAGCGGCAGTGCGGTCGAGGCAGCGCTCGCCTTTGCAGAGTCCCTGCCCGAGATCACCCGTCGCCGTGAGCTGGTCTGGCAGGACCCGCTGCCGACCGCGGCCGCCGGGGCGACGATGACCGGTATGGAGTACATGGAAGCGATCGTCGCCGGGGAGATGCCGCCGCCGCCGATCGCGGTGACGATGCGGTTGCGTCCGATTGAGCTTGGTGAGGGCCGCGCAGTCTTTGAGGGCGAACCGGGAGAGGAGCACTACAACCCGATCGGCGTCGTCCACGGCGGCTACGCGGCGACCCTGCTCGACTCGGCCCTCGGCTGCGCGGTCCACACGACGCTGCCCGCCGGCGTCGGCTACACCTCGCTTGGCCTCGAGGCCAAGTACGTGCGCCCGATCACCCGCGACACCGGCCGCGTTCTCTGCGAGGCCAACGTGCTTTACCGAGGCCGCCGCCAGGCGACAGTCGAGGCAAAACTCACCGCGGCCGAGAGCGACAAGCTGCTGGCCCACGGCATCGCCACCTGCATGATCCTTAGCGCCTCATAGCAAATATGCGATAAGTACTTATTTGCTATAATCCGGAGAGTGAAGACGCCCGGACAACTGCTGCGAGAAGCCCGGGAAAGGCATGGGGTCAGCCAGAAGCAGTTGGCGATGCGAGCCTCGACCACGCAATCGGCGATCTCGCGTATCGAGCGAGACAGGGTGTCGCCCTCGGTCGAGACCCTGCGCGAACTGCTCTACCTCCTGGGAGAGGATCTCGCGTTGGAGGTAACGAAGAGAGATTTCGGGATTGATTGGACGCTGAATTCGGAGCGCCTCAAGCTCTCCCCGTCCGAGAGGGTGGCGTATGGCCTCGCGATGGCCGAGCAGATGATCGCTATCAGCCCCAACGTTCGATCCGAACGAGCATGAGTCCCGAGACGCTGCCGCCCAAGCCACCGGATCTGCGAGCGTTGCTGGCGCCGCTAGTGAGTCGCGGCGTCGATTTCGTCATGGTCGGGGGAATGGCCGGTCTCAGTCATGGTTCGAGCTACCCGAGCTACGACCTCGACATCGTCTATGCACGTGATCGCGAGAACATCGAGCGCCTGGTGGAATCGCTGCGCGAGATTGGCGTCAGACTCCGTAGTGCGCCGGCCGATCTGCCGTTCCTACTGGACGCCAAGACGATTGAAAACGGCTCGAACTTCACCTTCATCACCGGCTATGGCGATTTCGACATCCTCGGCAACGCGGACGGAATGTCCAGCTATGAAGAGCTGAGGGCCAATTCAGTAATACGTGACATTCTCGGCTTCAACATTCGGGTCGCTTCGATTGAGCATCTGATCGCGATGAAGCGCGCAGCCAATCGACCGAAGGACCGGGTGGCGGTTGAGGAGTACATCGGGCTTGCCGATCTCCAGCGCGCCAACAAGGAGGCCGAGGGGTAGCTCAGCCCGCGAGTTCGCGGGCCAGGCCGGTGAGCAATCGCACGCCGAAGCCGCTGGCATCGTTGCCGGTGTAGGCGCGGCCGACATCCCAGGCGGTGCCAGCGATGTCGAGGTGGGCCCAGGGGGTGTCGCCGACGAATTCCTCGAGGAAGCCGGCGGCGGAGAGGGTGCCGGCCTTGCGCTTGGCGGCCGCGTTGGTGAGGTCGGCGACGGTGCCCTTCATCAGTGCCTTGTACTCCGGGTGGAGCGGCATGCGCCAGACCAGCTCGCCGGTCTCCCTGCCGACCGCCTCGACCTCTTCGGCCAGCTTGTCGTCGTTGCCGATCACCGCGGCATATGTGGAGCCCAGCGCGATCATCACCGCCCCGGTCAGGGTGGCGATGTCGACAACCCTGTCGGCCCCCTGCTCGATCGCGTAGGTGAGGGCGTCGGCGAGGATCAGGCGCCCCTCGGCGTCGGTGTTGTTGATTTCGACCGTCTTGCCGCTGTACTGGGTGATCACGTCGCCGGGCTTGATCGCGCTCCCGGAGGGCATGTTCTCGGTCGAGGGGACAACCGCGATCAGGTTCAGCTTCAGGCCCAGCTCGGCGATCGCGCCGACCGTCTCCAGCACCGCGGCGGCCCCTGACATGTCCATCTTCATCTCGTGCATGCCGGCAGAGGGCTTGAGCGAGATGCCGCCGGTGTCGAAAGTGACGCCCTTGCCGACCAGGCCGAGGGTCTCACCCGAGCCGCCGCCGTCGTAGCGCAGCACGATCAGGCGCGGGTCCTCTGCGCCTCCCTGGCTGACCGCGACCAGCCCGCCCATCTCCTTGGCGGCGATCTCCTCGCGACCGAAGACCTCGACGCTGAGTGAGTCATGGGCGGCGGCGATCTCCTCGGCCCGGTTTGCCAGGTAGGAGGGAGTGGCGACATTGGAGGGCAGGCTCTGCAGGTCGCGGGCGCGGTTCTGCGCCTCGGCGCAGATGCGGGCGTCCTCGGCCGCGCCGGCGACGCTCTCCGGCCCCAGCAGCGTCAGCGAGTCGAGCGCGGTTGGCTCCGGGCCCTCGGAGTCCTTGCTCTTGAAGCGATCGAAGCTGTAGGCGCCGAGGATCGTGCCGGTGACGATGCCCTCGGCCAGCGCCTCGGCCGCATCGCTCTCAGGCACGACCCAGGCGAGTGAGCGGGCGTTCAGCTTGCCCGCCTCTTTAGCGACGAGCGCGGCGGCGACCCGCAGTCGCTCGGCGTCCAGGTCCTCGCGCTTGCCCAGTCCCGCGACCAGCACCCGGGCGGGCTGCTCGGGGTGGATCGTGGCCAGTTTCTTGAAGCCCCCCTTGGCGTCGACGGCGCCGCGGGCCGAAGCGAGCTCACCGGGCATCTCCTCGCCCTCGCAGAGGCCGACTGCGACGAGGTCCGCCCCGATCGCGGCGGGCCCGTTCTGGCTGACAGAGACCTTCATCGAGCTCGCCAGTCTATGACCTTGCGCACGGCGGCTGGCAGTAGGCCCCCGCTATCGTCTAAGTGGGCCAGCTGGCCCTGATCGAGCCGAGACCCGGCATAAACACTCAGAGAAAGGCAGCCATGCCCAGCTCAGTAATCCTCGGAACCGCACGCACGCCCTTCGGCAAGATGGGCGGAACCCTCTCCTCACTCGACGCCACCGACCTCGGCGGTCACGTGATCGAGGCCGCCCTCGAGCGCTCCGGTGTCGCCCCCGAGCAGGTCGAGCAGGTCGTCTTCGGCCAGGTCCTGCAGGCTGGCCAGGGTCAGATCCCTTCGCGCCAGGCACAGATCAAGGGCGGCATTCCCAAGGAGGTGCCCTCGGAGACGATCAACAAGGTCTGCGCCTCGGGTATGCGCTCGCTCGGCATCGCCGACACGGCGATTCGCGCCGGCGACACCGACGTCGCTGTCACCGGTGGGATGGAGTCGATGAGCAAGGCGCCCTACCTACTACCAGGGGCGCGCTTCGGTTTCCGCATGGGCGACGTCCAGTCAATCGACGCGATGACCCATGACGGCCTCACCAACCCCTTCACCGAAAAGCAGATGATCAACGAGGCGAGTGAGGTCTCCAACGAGCTCGAGATCACCCGCGTTGACATGGACCGCTTCGCCGAGCGCTCGCATCGGCTCGCCGCCGAGGCGACCGACGCCGGCCGCCTCGCCGATGAGATCGTCGGTATCACGGTCAAGTCGCGCAAGGGCGAGCACACGATTGAGGCCGACGAGGCGATTCGCCCCGAGACCACGGTCGAGGCACTCGCGGGGCTGCGCGCGATCGGTGGCGAGGACGCCACCCACACTGCCGGTAACGCCCCAGGGGTCAACGACGGCGCCGGCGCGATCGTCGTCGTCTCCGAAGATTGGGCGGAAAAGGAAGGTCGCACGCCGCTGGCCCGCGTCCTTTCCTACGGCACCGTTGCCGACGACTTCCCCTACCTGGCCAAAACTCCGGCCAACGCCGCTAAGCAGGCGCTGGAAAAGATCGGCAAGAGCCCCGAGGACGTCGACCTCTGGGAGATCAATGAGGCCTTTGCCTCGGTCGCAATCAACTCGGTCCGCATGCTCAACGTCGATAAAGACAAGGTCAACGTTAACGGCGGCGCGATCGCGCTCGGTCACCCGATCGGCGCCTCGGGCGCCCGCATCGTCGGCTCGCTGGTGCACGAGCTGAACCGTCGCGGCGGCGGCCTCGGCGTCGCCGCGATCTGCTCCGGCGGCGGTCAGGGCGACGCGATCGTGTTGGAAGTGGCTTCGCAGTAGCGCGGCCGCTGCAAACCGGCGCATCTCGGGGTCCTCGGTCGCTCGGATCCGGTCACGCACCGATTGGTGCGCTCCCCTCACCTCGCTTCCTGCGTCCCCCGACCTGCTTGGTTTTCACGGCCGTTCGAGGGACGCAATGAGCCGGGCCGCCGCATTTTTTGACCTCGACAAGACCCTGATGGCGGGCTCGTCGGGGATGCAGTTCGCCCGGGTCGCGGCGCGTCACAAGCTGGTCAGCCGCCGCCAGCTGGGCCGCTGGGGCTTCGAGCACCTGCAGTACCGCTTGCGTGGGACCACGGACGAGCGGACCCGTGAGGTACTGAAAGCCGCCCGCGAACTGATCGCCGGCGTGCCCGCGCGCAGCTTCGAGCGGATGAACCCGGAGGTGATGGCGGCGATCCTGCCGCGGGTCTACCCGCAGATGCTGGACGAGGTCTACGCCCACCAGGACGCCGGCCGTCCGACTTTCATCGTCAGCGCCGCCGGCAGCGGTGTGGTCGAGCCCTTGGCCACAGTGCTTGGCATGGACGGTGGCGTGGGTACCCGTTACGAAGTCGGCGAGGACGGCGCCCTCACAGGCCGCTTCGACGGGCCCTTCGTCTACGGCGAAGGCAAGGTCGAGGCGATGCGGGCCTACGCGGCCGAGCACGACATCGATCTCGCCGCTTCCTACGCCTACTCCGACTCAGTCTCCGATTTGCCGATGCTGCGCGCGGTCGGAAACCCGGTCGTGGTCAACCCCGACCCGCCGCTGGCCGAGATCGCTCGTGACGAGGGCTGGCAGACGCTGCGCTTCGAGCGCCTTGGCCGCCGCCTCGTCGCGATCGCGGTAACCCTGCTGGCGACCGTCGCCGGCTTCGGCGGCTCGCGCATCGCCGCCCGCCGCAAGCCGCCGCCCCGGCGTTTCGCACCTCGCCGCTAGTCGAGGTGCAACGTTTTGCGGTCGTCACGGGGCCGTAACGCGTTGCACCTCAGGAGGCGACAGGCCTGGCTGACGAACGCAACGCGTTACGGCGATTGCAGAGCTGTTGCGCGTTTCACCTAGCCGTAGACTCCAGGCAATGGCGATCGAGCCCAGGGAGAAGCCCGAGTACCAGGAGCGCGAGGCGGAGTTCTCGACGATGTCGGGACATCCGATCGCGCCGCTCTACGGGCCCGAGCACGCGCCCGCCGATCCCGAGGAGACGATCGGGACGCCTGGCGAGTACCCCTTCACCCGCGGGCCCTACCCATCGATGTACCGGGGGCGGCTGTGGACGATGCGCCAGTTTGCCGGCTTCGGCACGGTCGAGGAGACCAACGAGCGCTTCCACTACCTGCTCGACCACGGCCAAACCGGTCTCTCCACGGCCTTCGACATGCCGACCCTGATGGGCTACGACTCCGACCACGTCCGTAGTCTCGGCGAGGTCGGCCGCGAGGGCGTCGCCGTCGACACCCTCGACGACATGGAACAGCTCTTCGACGGCATTCCGCTCGGTGGCGTCACCACTTCGATGACGATCAATGCACCGGCGTCGATTCTGCTCGCCTTCTACGTGCTGGTCGGCGAGCAGCAGGGGGTGCCGCCGGAGAAGCTCGGCGGCACGATCCAGACCGACATCCTCAAGGAGTACATCGCCCAGAAGGAGTGGTGCTTCCCGATCGAGCCGGCGATGCGCCTGGTCACCGACATGAT
>Ga0066654_10000031_pt1 | contig 21524 bp, 20 predicted proteins | sample GraSoiAngelo_103_FD_66715 | JGI IMG/M metagenome (GOLD analysis project Ga0066654, IMG submission 66715) | Grasslands soil microbial communities from the Angelo Coastal Reserve, California, USA - 14_0903_05_20cm | ecosystem: Environmental > Terrestrial > Soil > Grasslands | place: USA... | reverse complement strand
TGCGGGCGAAGCTGGTCGCGGCGATCCGCAACTACCTGAACGAGCGCGACTTCGTCGAGGTCGAAACGCCGATCCTGCAGACCCTCGCCGGCGGCGCCGCGGCCCGCCCGTTCGCGACCCACCACAATGCGCTCGACCGCGAATTGTTCCTGCGCACCGCGACCGAGCTCTACCTGAAGCGGGCGATCGTCGGCGGCTTCGAGAACGTCTACGAGTTGAGCAGGTTCTTCCGCAACGAGGGCATCTCGCCCAAACACAACCCCGAGTTCACGATGCTCGAGTGGTTCCTCAGCTGCGCCGGCTACGAGGGCGTGATGACTTTTGCCGAGCAGATGATCTCGACCGTGGTCGAGCAGGTGCTGGGGGCGACCGTGGTCGAGCGCGGCGGCAAGCAGATCGACTTCAAGGCGCCGTGGAAGCGGATCACCTTGCAGGACGCGATTCACGAGGAGACCGGCGTCGACATTCTCACCGCCCGCCGCGACGAGCTGGTCGAGCTGGTGGGGGAGGACGTCGCTCCGGACGCCGATTGGGCCTGGATCGTCGACGAGATCCAAGGCAAGCTGATCGAGCCAAAGCTGATCCAGCCCACCTTCCTCGTCGACCTGCCGCGCGAACTCTGGCCGACGGTGAAGCCGGTGCCCGCGTATCCGGATCTGCTGGGTGAGGCGTTCGATGGGGTCGTCGATGGGATGGAGATCATCGGCGGCGGCACCGATACCAACGACGCCGATATGCAGCGCGAGAACTTTGTGCGCCAGCGCCAGCGCCGGCACCCCGATAGTGAAGAGGCGCCCTACCCGAGCGACGACGAGTTCGTGCGGGCACTCGAATACGGCTCACTGCCCGCGGGCGGCTCGGGTATCGGCATCGATCGCCTGACGATGATCCTGGCCGGCGCCGACAACCTACGGGAGGTCATCCTCTTTCCCTCGATGCGCCCGGAGGCCGATCCCGATTGGGGTTCCACTTAACTTTTTCGGTGGAGAGTCGTTGGGCTGGCGCCTCTAGCTCACGACGAAAAAGTGCAAGACGTTCCACCCCTACCGGGATCGGCCTCAGAACGCAGAGCGCAAAAGTCCGCCGTCGATAGGGATGACGGCGCCCGTTATGTAAGCGGCTCGGTCGGAGCTGAGAAAGGCGACCAGGTCGCCGTACTCCTCGGGGCGCCCGAGTCGGGCAGCAGGCACCTCGGTCTCCGCCGCTTCTTCTGCTGTCTTGAGCGAACCGCTGGCGTCGGCCAAGCGCTCGGTGGCGAAGCGGCCGGTGGCGACGGTGTTGACGGTGATTCCGTCGGCGGCGACCTCGCGCGAGAGCGTCTTGAGGAAGCCGACCGCGGCCATGCGATGGGCGTTGGAAAGATTGAGGCCGAGGATCGGCTCACGGGTTGAGCTGGAGCCGACGTTGACGATGCGGCCCCAGCCGCGCTCGCGCATTCCCGGCACGATCGCTCCGGCAAGCACGTGGGGGGCGAGAACGAGCGAGCGGTATGCGCTCTCCCAGTCATCGAGCTCGTGGTCGAGGGCGCCGCCGAACGGCGGGCCGCCGGTGTTGAGGATGAGGATCTCGATCGGGCCGAGCTTGTCTTCGACCTCGCTCGGCAGAGTGGCGAGACGATCAAGGTCGGTGGAGTCGGCCGCGAACGGCGCCGCTCCCTCGCCGATCTCCGCCGCCGCTTCGTCGAGCTTCTCCGGCGAGCGACTAGCGATCGCCACCTTCGCGCCCTCCCGCGCCAGCGCCGCCGCGATCGCGCGGCCGATGCCGCGGCTGGCGCCCATCACCAGGGCCACGCGGTTCTCGACGCCGAGCTTCACGGCCGTAGCTCGAGGCCGGCTTCACGCTCGGAAACCCGCCAGAGCTTCTCAATCGCCCGGCTCATGCCGAGCCGTCGCAGCACCGGCTTGCGCACCGGCGGACCGTTGTTGACGAAGAGCGGACCGTAGAACTCGCCGCCCTTGGCACCGGGGTCGGTCGCCGCGCGCAACTGCGAGAGCGCGCCCTCGCCGGGGGACATGCCGACGGTGCGGGCGAGCATCAGGAAGAAGCGCTGAGAGAGTCCGCCGCCGGTCTCCTCGACGCTGACCGCCTGCAGCTCGGTGTTGGAGAGGCCTGGGTGGGCGAGGAGGCTGGCCGCCGGCGCGCCTGCATCGCGAAAGAGCCGGTCCAGCCCGAGTCCGAAGTGGAAGTTGGCGAGCTTGGCCTGTCCGTAAGCGCGCCAGGGCCCGTAACGGCCGTCCAGGTTGGGATTAGCCGGGTCGACCGCGCGGCCGATGTGGTGGGCGGTGCTGGTTACCGTGACCACGCGCGCCGCCGGTGCCTTCAGCAGGGCGGGAAGCAGCCGGGCCGTGAGCGCGAAGTGGCCGAGGTGATCGACGCCGAACTGCATCTCGAAGCCGTCGGCGGTACGGCCCTCGGGAATGCCCATGACGCCGGCGTTGTTGACCAGCAGGTCGATCGTCTCGCGAGTGGCAAGGACTTGCCCGGCCGCTGCCTGCACGGAGTCGAGCGAGCCGAGATCGAGCTCGACCAGGGTCAGCCGCGCGTCCGGCACGCCGTCGCGGATCCGGTTCATCGCCTCGGCGGCCCGCTCCTGGTTGCGCGCCGCGATCACGACGTCGGCACCGGCGGCAGCCAGGGCTCGCGCGGTGGAGAGGCCCAAGCCACCATTGGCCCCGGTCACCACCGCGACGCGGCCACGCTGATCGGGGATGTCGGCGGTGCCCCAGCTCACGAAGCTGTCCGTCTCGCGCTGGCGCTCATCGTGGCCTCAGGCCGGTCAGGCGGAGGTTAATTGCGCAGAGATAGGCGAAGAGGCCGATGGCGACCAAGGCCCCCAGCCAGTGCTGGCCGATCAGCACGGCGAGCAGGCTGACGACCCCCGCCAGCATCGCCCGCACCAGCGTCGGCTCCAGCTCCAGTCCGACGACCCTTGCCGTCAGCCAGGCGCAGCCGAGCCAGGCCAGGGGACCCACGAGCCAGCCCCAGCTGATGAAGAACCCGTGGGAGAAGACCAGGGCGAGCAGCAGCGAGAGCAGCGCCACCGCAACCAGCTGCACGACCGCCACCCGCCAGAAGACCTCGAATCTCACGCGCGGATTCTCCCATTCCACCAACCGCGCCACCTACTCCTTCCCCGTGTTCCATAATCAGAGCGCTGCGCCTGGGCGGTTAGCTCAGCTGGGAGAGCACCTGCTTTACACGCAGGGGGTCACTGGTTCGAACCCAGTACCGCCCATCAAGGGATGAAGATGCTTCGAACAATTCGGGATGGCTGCCCGACCTTAACATCGATTTGTGACATGTTCGCTATCTTGAAATTTGGGGCAAACGGGAGGGAAGAGGGTCTATGAAGAAGAGGATCGCCGTAGTAACCGTGCTCGCCTTGCTGGTCTGTGCCGCGACGGCAAACGCCATCAAGGTGCACGTGGTGGTCGGCAACCTGGTCTTGGACGCTCATGGTGATTTCGCGCCGAAGGCGCTGCCAAAGCATGAAAACGCGCCGATCATGACTGAAGGTGGCGGCAAACTCTCGACTCTTTCCGGCGAACTGCCCCCGATCCTCGACAAATTCGTGCTCGAATTCGACAAGCACGGCGCCGTCGACACGACGGGGCTTCCGCACTGCACCAAAGGCAAACTCGTCGCCACCGATGTGCCCACCGCCCGCAAGGCTTGCAAGGGCGCAATCGTCGGCGAAGGCTTCGGCACCGCCGTGGTCAAGTTCCCCGAACAGGCGCCGATCAAAGTCGGCTCGCCGATCACCCTCTTCAACGGTCCGAAAAAGGGCGCCGACGACACGATCATCGCCCACGCTCACCTCGACTATCCCGGTCCGACGACCTTCATCGTCCCGATCGTGATCGAAAAAATTCACAAAGGCTCGTTCGGCTATCGCGTCAACGTGAAAATCCCCAAGATCGCCGGCGGCTATGGGCACCCGATCGAAGGCAGCGCGAAAGTCGGGAAGAAATGGACCTACAAGGGCAAGAAGCACAGCTACATCAACGCTCGCTGCGAAACCGGCCACTTCGTCGTCCACGGCGCCTTCAGCTTCAAAGGCGGCCCGGAAGAAAGTGCCTCGCAGGCGGAAGAGTCGAAAACCTCCCTCAACGCCTCTTTCCTGCTGCCCTGCAAGGTGCGTAAGTAGGGAAGAGATCGGGATGAGGGGACATCGCGGGAAGAGCCTCCTCATCCTCGGCCTGCTTGCCGTGGCGGCGCTTGCGCTGGCCGCCACCGTCGTCTCCGCTCGCCGCGACAACGATACGGTCAAACTCCAAGTCGGCGACCTCCTGATCAACGGTCGCGGCGGATTCAGACCTGAAACGCTGCCCAAGCGCCACGACGCGCCGATCAAGATCTACGGTGGCGGCAAGGTTTCGACGATCTCCGGGGAACTGCCGCCGATCCTGGAAACGATCACCTTCGAATTCGACAAGCACGGCCATGTCGACACCACCGGCCTCGAAGTCTGCAGCGCCGGGAAGCTGCAGGCGACCACCGTGCCCGCCGCCCGCCGCGCCTGCCCGGGGGCGATCGTCGGCAAGGGCTACGGCACCGCGACCGTCGCCTTCCCCGAACAGAAGCCGTTTCCGGTCTCCTCGCCGATCACGATCTTCAACGGCCCCAAGGTGCACGGCTTCGACTCGGTTCTCGCCCACGCCTACACGACGGTGCCGGTGCCGACGACCTTCATCGTCCCGGTCGTGATCGAAAAAATCCACAAAGGCGTCTACGGCTATCGGGTCAAAGCCAAGATCCCGAAGATCGCCGGCGGCTACGGCCACCCGGCCTCAGGCCACATCACGGTCGATCGCAAATGGACCTTCAAGGGCAAGAAGCACAGCTACGTCAACGCCCGCTGCGAAACCGGCCGGCTGCAGGCGCGCGGTGAATTCCTCTTCCAGGACGGGACCTTCCTCACCGGCACCTTCTTCCGGCCCTGCAAAGTCCTGCCTGGCAGCGGCTAGCCGAGCTTCCCGCGCAGGCGCTGCCAGAGCGAGGGCGGGCGCGGCTGCGTCCGGCGCCACTCTTCCTCGGTCGGCAGGTTGCCTACCTGACGTTCCCGCATGACGCACTTGGTGTGGGCGTGGCGGCGCCGGCTGCGGTCGTCCTCGGGGGCGATCAGGACATGCTCGCTGAGCGCCGGCAGGTGCTTGCCGCAGATCGGGCAGCGGTAGGTCGCCGGCTTCATGTTCTGGGCGCGGCGCATCGACCACCAGCGGACCGCTGGCTGCTTGGTTGCCGGCGGGGGTGCCATCGGCTCAGGCGCCGGCGTGCAGGGGCGGGGTGACGGTGCCGCCGCGCTGGTGCTCGGTCTTGCTGACGACGTCGAAGAAGACGTCGTTGCGGCCGCGGCGCATCATGCGCGGGAAGTAGCGGTGGGCGCGGCGGTGGGCCGCGGTCATCGCCCGGAAGCTGCGCTCGTGGGTGGCGCTCCAACGGATGCCGAAGATCTCCCGCACCCGCGGCGGCAGCGTCCCCTTGATGATGTGGTTCTGGGCGAGGATGTTGCCGCGAGCCGCCCGCGGCACCGGCTGCTCGAAGGCGACCAGCGGCGCCATCTCGAGTGCGTGCGCTGTTGCCTGCAGATTGGGCGAGGAGAGGCGCTCTTGCCACCAGGCGCTGAACTCGCGGTAGCTACCCGGGACCTCGCTTGTGGGCAGGCCGAAGAGCTCGCCGAAGCGGACGTAGTCCTGCCAGAGGTCCTCGCGCTCACGCTCGCTCAGCGGCCGCACCATCGCCTCGTACATCGCCCGGCCCGAGTCGGCAATCACCGCCAGCGTCCACAGCATCAGCTCCGGGTCGAACGCCGAGTAGGCGGTGCCGGCAGGGTGGATTCCGGTCGCCTCGGGCAGGGTGCCCTTAACCCGCCCGTGCAGACGCTGCACCGCCGCCAGCGCTTTGTCGGCTTCCTCGTGGGTGCCGAGCAGAATCGTCTCCTGGATCTTCGCCGTGCGGGCGAGGCGCTGGAAGGGCCGGTTGGCTGAGCGCGTGCTGATCATCGTGCCGGTGTAGGTGAGCGGCTCCAGGGCGCCGATCAGCAGCGCCCGCTGGCCGTAGAGCAGGCCGACCGAGCGCTCGCCGTGGACCATCCGTGCGATCGAACGGCCGGGGGGGAAGTAGTGCGAGTCGGAGTCAGTCGGGAGCGCCATCTCTGCCGACGATGCTAGCTCGGCTCCGGCGCCTCCGAGGAAAGCGCGGCCACGGCGCGATCGAGCATTCCCGAGCGCGAAGGGGTGCGCAGCTCGTGGGCGGCGAAGATCTCGTCGAGATCCTCGCGGGTCAAGGTCTCGCGCTCGAGCGCGTTGGCGGCGAGATTGTCAAGGCATTCGCGGTTGCCCGCCAGCAAGGCGCGGGCGCGGCGGTGCGCTTCGCGGGCGAGCACCATCGCCGCCCGGTCGACGTCGCGGCGGGTCTGATCGGAGACCGCGTAATCGCCGGTCGGCAGCGCGATCGGCGGTGCTCCGTCGGCGTCGATCGAGACGCCCATGCCGAATTCCGCCGCCATCTGCTTGCAGACGGCGTGCACGCGGGCGAGGTCGTCGACGGCGCCCGAGTAGGAGTTGTTGAAGACCTCTTCCTCGGCGGCCCGGCCGCCGAGCAGGGTGACGACCTCGTCGATTAGCTCGTCGCGTGACTTCAGGTAGGTGTCCTCCTCCGGCGAGTGGCCGACGAAGCCGAGCGCCGGGCCGCGCGGGACGATGCTGAGGATCTCCGGCGGGTCGAGGCCGAGCAGCCGCCGGCAGAGCGCGTGGCCGGCCTCGTGGTAGGCGACGATGCGGCGCTCCTTCTGGTTCAGTCGCCGCGCCTGCTGGGAGCCAACCGACTGGCGCAGCAGCGCCTCGTCGAGATCCTCGCGCGCGGTTGCTTTGCGCTCGGCGCGGCCGGCGATGATCGCCGCCTCGTTGAGCGCGTTGGCGAGCTGGGCGCCAGTCATCCCGGTTGTCTTGCGGGCGACGTCTCTCAGGTCGAGGTCATCGGCCAGCGGCTTGCCCTTGGCGTGGGCGCGCAGGATCGCCTCGCGGCCGTCACGGTCAGGGGGAGAGACCAGCACCTGGCGGTCGAAGCGGCCCGGGCGCAGCAGTGCTCTGTCGAGCTTGTCAACGTGGTTGGAAGCGGCGATGACGATCACGGTGCCGGGATCGCGCTCGAAACCGTCGAGCTCGACCAGCAGCTGATTGAGCGCCTGCTCGCGCTCACTAGAGCCACCATCGCCGCCTCCACCACTTCTTGCTCCACCGACGGCGTCGAGCTCGTCGATGAAGATCACGGCGCGCCCTGACTTGCGCGCCTCCTTGAACAGCCGCCGGATGCGGGCGGCACCCCTCCCAACGAACATCTCCACGAAGCTCGAGCCCGAGGCGGCGAAGAAGTCGACGCCGGCCTGCGCGGCAACGGCCCGCGCCAGCATCGTCTTGCCGGTCCCCGGGGGGCCGAAGAGCAGTACCCCGCGGGGCGGCTGGGCGCCCAGCGCGGCGAAGCGCTTGGGGTCGCGTAGCCACTCGGCGACATCCATCAACTCGTCCTTGGCTGCGTCGACGCCCTGCACGTCGTCCCAGAGCACCGGCGCCGTCTTGCTCGCCTTCACCGTCTCCGGCTTGGTTGTGCCCATCGTCGTTCGCATCAGCCGGAAGAAGACGAAGAGCAGCATTGCCATGAAGACGACGCCGAAGACCGGGTACCAGTCGAAGGCGAATTCCTGAATCTGATTCGTGGTTAGTGCGAATGTCATGCGATTGCCTTGCGATCGAAAAAGGAGTAATCCGCTGAACTAACGACTGAGTGTGGGCAGAAAGCGCACGCACTCCAATCGCATATGCGTCCAGTCCACGGCGTAAGGACTAAAGGTCGCCGCCGGCTACAGGTCGCGCGGGGAGACGGCGCCGCTCTGCAGCGCCCGCTCGACCAGGGCGACGCGCTTGCGGTTCTGCGGCAGGTCCTCGAGCCCGAGCTTCTCGAAGAGGGCCCGCATGTGGGTCTTGACCGCGTCGACGCTGAGGTGGAGCTCCGCGGCGATCGCCTGGTTGGTCGGAGGCGTGGCGAAGGCGGTGCCGTCCTTGAAAGGGCGGCAGAGAGCGAGCAGGACGCGGCGCTGGGCGGGAGAGATCGCCGTCGCGGCGGGGATCTCGGCGGCAACCACGGTCGCTTCCGGGGCGGACTCGCCGGGGCGGCGGAAGAGCACGGTTGTGCGGCCGAAGCGCAGGGTGTCGCCGTCGCGCAGGTGCTTGCGTCCGTGCACGCGCTCGCTGCCGACGAAGGAGCCGTTGCGTGAGAGGCCGTCGTCGAGCAGGGTGCACTCGCCCGCAACCACCTCGATCTGCGCGTGCAGGGCGGAGACCTCCTCGTCCCAGTCGATTCGCAGCCCGGCCGCCTCGCCGCGCCCGACCCAGAGCTCGCCTATGCCCTCCTCGATCACGACGATCCGCTGCTCGTCCGCACCGTCGCGCAGCACCAGAAAGGGCCGCCCGCCCCGTTCGGCCTCGATCTGAGCCTTCAGCTCAGCGGCGCTGGTCTGTCGCGGCTCCCCGTTCACAAGCGCTGATCCTAAAAGGAGGGGTGAGGGAGTCCACCCCTGGGGGGTCTGGGAGGGACGGCCGGTGCGGGCGAAGGTGTCTGCACAAGGCACTCACCGCCAACAGACTCAAAGGAGACTCAAATGACACGCAATCGCACCGCCCAGAAGATCGCCCGCTGCGCCAGCGTCATCGCCGCCCTCGCCTGCCTCGCCCTGGCCGTCGTTCCGGCCGCCGGGATGGCCAAGGCGCCAGTCCGCTTCGGCGCCAAGCTGAACTCGACCGTGCAGCCCTCCAACTCACTGCCGGGCCTCACCTGCAATGGCCCCGAAACCCCGCTTGAACCTTGCACGATGGTCCTCAACGAAGCCTACGGCCGCCCCGACGGCGGCGAGATCGCGCCGAAGGCCGGCACGATCAAGAAGATCCGGCTGATTGCCGGTGGCCCCGGCAGCTTTCGCCTGCTGGCCGTCAAGCACATCAACGGCACCGACTCCAAGGCGACGCGGTACGGCCAGAGGATTAGCTACACGGGCCAGACCGAAGTGGCCGAAGAAGAAGGCGACTACCGGGTTGAGTCCTTCCCGGTCGACATGAAGATCAAGAAGGGTGAGCAGTTGGGGATCCGCGGCAGCATCACCTCGATGATCCGCTGCTCCTCGGGCGGCGACCACACCCTGATCTACACGCCGCCGCTCTTTCTCGGGGGTTACTTCACCCCGGCCAGCAACACCGACGGCTGCTGGCTGCTGATCGAAGCAGTGATCAAGTAACGCGAGCTCTCCCTGGCGCACGAGGCCCGCTCCGGCGGGCCTCGCTGCGTTCAGCTCCGCTCGACCTGTGAGCCGCCGACGATCGCCTCGATGCCGTCATCGCCGAAGACGATCCAGGCCTTGTTGCCGCCGTCGTAGTCGGGTGCCCAGAGCTTCATCGTCGCCGGACGACCCCAGACGGTTACCTCCTCCTTGCCGGTCTCATCCTCGCCCCGCCAGATCCGCACGAAGGGGTTGCTCTCCCGCTCTGCTCCGATCGTCGTCGGCTCGCGGTGGCCTGGATGAACGGCAGTCTCCGGGTGCAGCTCGATCAGCTTCATCACCGAGGCCTTGAGGTCTGCGAAGCCGCTGGCTCCGGGCGCCATCGTGCCGCCGACCGTGCCCTTGAAGAGGACGTCGGCGGTGAAGACGTCGCTGCCATTGACGAGGAAGGCGACGTGGCCGGAGGCGTGCCCCGGGGTCGAGATCGCTTCGATCTCGAGGTCGCCGGTCGTGAGCGTCTCGCCGTCGGCGATCGTCTCGGCGACCTCATACTCGATTTCGGCAAGGGCCTCGGCGTGGGCAACCATCGGAACGCCGCCGAGCTGCTCCTGCGCCGCGGCGAGCCCGGCGATGTGATCACCGTGCGGGTGGGTGATCAGGATGTGGGTGATCTCAATCCGGTCCCGCTCGGCTCGCTCGAGCAGAGGGCCAAGGTCGTCGTTGCCGTCGATCAGCACCCCCTTGCCGCCGGCCTGGTCGGCGACGAGGTAGGCGTTGGACAGCCACTGCGGATTCTCGGTCCTCTCAACGATCAAGGGCGTCTCCTTCCGGGGAGCTAATGCCTCGCGGTCTGGGTGGATGCCGAACTCTCCCAGACTCAACTCGCCGCGGGGAGTCAGCCGGTGATCGCGACCGCGCTGCCCTCGAGCAGGATCGCGGCGACCAGCTCCGGGTCGTCCCAGGTCGGGGTGTGGCCGACGCCGGGCAGGGTGACGTAGCGGGCGCCGACCGGGCGGCGCTCAGGCCGGGGTGGGCCGACCAGGCGGTCGAGCTCGCCCCAGGCGAGGGTCACCGGGATCTCGGGATAGCTCGTCGGGTCGAAGACGTGGGTGCGCATCGCCCGGTTGGCGCCGTCATAGCCGTTGGCGTCGATCCAGCCCAGCACCAGCTTGCGTCCCTCCCTGGCGGGGATGCGCTCCGGGTGGGCGGCGAATGTGGCGAGCATGCGCTCGCGCAGGCCGCGGGTGTGCAGTGCCAGGGCGACTAGCGGGCGCAGCCGCTGCGCCCAGAGCTGTGTGTTGACCCGGCGCTCGCCGATCGGGGCGCGCCAGAGGCCGGCGGGGGAGATCGCCGTCACCGAGGAGGCCCAGCCCGCCCGCCCCATCTCCAGGGCGACCCAGCCACCGAGCGAGTTGCCGGCCACGTGCGGCCGCTCGATCCCCAGCTCGAGGCAGCGCTCGTGCACCGCCGCCGCCAGGTTGGCCGCGCTCGGCTCGACCTGAGCGGCGAGCGGCGGCTCGGCGCCGAAGCCCGGCAGGTCAAGCACCAGCGGCGAGCGCTCCGCTTCGAGCAGGCCGACCACCGGCGACCAGATCTCCTTCGAGCCGCCGAGACCGTGAAGCAGCAGCAGCGGTTCGCGCCGCTCGCTCACGCTCACTGCCACCCGGGCTTCGCCAGCAGCAGTTGGACGTCGCCGATCCGGCGCTCGCGGAAGCCTGCCTCTGATGAGCAGAGGTAGAACTCCCAGAGGCGACGGAAGCGCTCGTCGTAGCCGCGGGCGCGCAGCCGCTCCCAGGTCTCGAGGAAGCGCCGGCGCCAGCTGGCGAGGGTGGGTGGATAGTGCGCGGTGATGTCGGACATCCATACCTCGCGCAGATCGGTGACGCGCGCAAGGCAGTCGGCGATCAGCTTGTTCGAGGGCAGGCAGCCGCCGGGGAAGACGTGGGTGTTGGCGAAGCTGCGCGCCGCCTTCTCGGCCTCGTACAGGTCGTCGTCGATCGTGATCGCCTGCAGCAGCATCAGGCCGTCGCGGCTGAGCAGCTCGCTGCAGTGGCGGAAGTACTCGTCGAAGTGGCGCCAGCCGACCGCCTCGATCATCTCGACCGAGACCAACCGGTCATAGCGCCCCCGCAGGTCGCGGTAGTCCTCCATCAGCACCTCAACTCGGTCGCCGAGGCCGGCCTCGCGCACCCGGCGGCTGGCCAACTCGTGCTGGGCGGGGGAGATCGTCGTCGTCGTCACCCGGCAGCCGTGCTCGTGGGCGGCGTGGATCGCCAGCCCACCCCAGCCGCTGCCGATCTCCAGCAGGTGGTTCTCTGGCCCCAGCCGCAGCTCGTCGCAGATCCGCTCCAGCTTCGCCAGCTGCGCCTGCTCGAGGCTCGCGCCCTCCTCTTGGAAGTAGGCGCAGGAATAGAGCATGCGCTCGTCGAGGAAGGAGGCGAAGAGCTCGTTACCGAGGTCATAGTGGGCGGCGATGTGTTGGCGCGCCCTGGTGCGGGTGTTGTCGGGGACGAGGCCGCGGACCCGGTGGGCCCAGCCACGCGGTCTGGCGACCGCGCCGCGCACGCCGCCACTCTCGGCCAGCTCGCGGGCGGCAATGCGGATCAGCGCCACCAGGTCATCGGTCTCCCAGAGGCCGTCGACGTAGGCCTCGCCGAGGCCGACGCTGCCGTGCAGCGCGCCACGCCACGCGGCTGGGTCGTGGATCGCGATCCTCGCCCGCAGCTCGGCGCCGGCCGGACCGAAGCTGCGCTCGCGGCCGGCTTCGACGATGTCGATGTGGCCATTGCGCAGGCGGCGCAGCACCTGCGAGACCGCGCTACGGGCGAGCTGGTCCCTCACGGTGAGAGGAACCCCCTCGGTTTCCTCCCCTCGGGATGAGGGAAGTAGCGCGCGCCCTTCAGCTTTAGGCGTAGCGACTGGGCGTAGATCTTGGCGACCGTTTGCAGCGACAGCGCCGGGTAGCGGGCCAGCATCCCGGCCAGCCGTGCACGGCTGAGCTGATGACGGCGCAGCGAGAGGGTCGCGTCGAAGGCCTTTCCCTCACCGCCCCCCCCCGGCGCAACGTCTTCTTCGTGCGATGGACGGACAGCGCGTTGCGCCGGGCGTGACTCGATGTGGACGCTGAGCCGCTCGCCGGGCTCGCTGGCGCGGAAGGCATAGGTCTGGTCCATCTCCATCAGCGGGGAGACGTGGAGGGTCTTGTCGAGCTCGTCCGCCAGCACGGCCCCGCGACGCGACCCGCGCGCCAGGACATAAGGATGGCGCTCGCCCCAAGGGATGTTGTTGACCTCGGCCACGATTGCATCTACCCGCTCACCGGTCTGCTCGAAGCAGTAGTAGAAGCTGACCGGGTTGAAGACATGACCGAGGTAGCGCAGGTTGGCGAGCAGGCGCACCGGGCCGGCCGGACGACTGCCGGTCTGGGTCTCGACCGCGTCGCGAGCGCACTCGGCCAGCGGTCGGCGGGAGTCGCCCATGTAGTCGGAGCGTCGGAAGTGCGCAGGCGCCGCGCGCCGGGCGGAGAAGAGCGGGAACGGATCGAGCACGCCGGGCAGCTCATCGAGATCGAGGTACATGAGGAACAGCCGGTAGCGAAACGAGTGCTCGACCGGCTCGAAGCGGCGGTGGCGCACCCAGCCCTCATAGATGGCGGAGGCACTCATGCCGCCAGCGCTCCCGCGGTGTCGCCGTTTACCAGCGCTCCCGCTGGACTCGGCGCCGATGCCGTCTTTGGTGCGGTCGCTCTCGCCGCCGCCTCCGGAGCGATGCGCCCGCAGGCCCGGATCGCGCTGAGCACGCCGTCCTCGTGGAAGCCCCACCCCCAGTAGGCGCCGCAGTAATGGGTGTGGCGCACGCCGCTGATCTCGCCGTGCTGGGCCTGCGCGGCGACGCCGTCGGCGGTGTAGACGGGGTGCTCGTAAGTGAAGCGGCGCAGCACCTTCGCCGGGTCGATCTCCTCGCTTCGGTTGAGGGTGAGCAGGAACTCGCGCTTGGCGCGCAGCCGCTGCAGGTTGTTCATCCAGTAGGTGACCGTGGTGCGGCCGCTTGCCGGCTCGGTGAGGTGGAAGTTCCAGCTCGCCCAGGCGGTGCGGCGCCGCGGCAGCAGCGAGGTGTCGGTGTGGAGGACCGCCTCGTTGCGCTGGTAGGGGATCGCGCCGAGGACCTCGCGCTCGGCCTCGCTCGGGTCGGCGAGCATCGCCAGCGCCTGGTCGGAATGGACGGCGATCACGATTTGGTCGAACTGCTCGCTCTCGCAACCGTCGGCGCCGATCCGCACCCCGTCGTCGAGGCGTTCGATGCTGCGCACCGGCGCCCGCAGGCGGATCCGGCCGCGCCAAGGGGCCGTGATCGCCTCGACGTAGCTGCGCGAGCCGCCCGCCACGGTGCGCCAGCGCGGCCGGTCGCGCAGGCTGAACATGCCGTGGTTGTCGAAGAACTCGGCCATGAAGCTGGCCGGGAAGCTCCACATCTGCTCCGGGTCGGCCGACCAGACGGCGGAGGCCTGGGGCACGATCAGACGCTCGATGAAGTGCCCCGAGAAGCCCTGCTCCTCCAGCCACCGACCCAGCGATGGCGCGGTTCCGTTCATCCCGATCAGCGCCTGCGCCTCGCGGTTGAAGCGGCGCCAGTCGCGCAGCATGCCGAGGAAGGCCGGGCTAAGCAGGTGAGACTTGCGGGCGAAGATGCCACGTGGAGTGCCCGAGTACTCGAAGCGCCCGCTGCCGTCGGAGACCGAGAAGCCCATGTGCGAGGGCTGGCTGGGGACCTCGAGCTCTTCCAGTAGCCGTTCGAAGTTGGGGTAGTTGCGGTCGTTGAAGACGATGAAGCCGGTGTCGATCCAGTGGCTCTCTCCGTCGCCCTCGCCCTCGACCTCGACCGTGTGCGAGTGGCCGCCTACCCGCTCGCTCGCCTCATAGACGGTGATCTCATGCTCGGGGTGGAGCAGGTGGGCAGCCACGAGCCCCGCGACGCCGGTTCCAACGATCGCGATCTTCATTGCCCCTTGCCTACGCAGCTGAGCGACGATTGGATGAATCCAGCCGCCTTATCGAAGTGCAACGTTTTGTGGCTCTGGTAGAGGAGCAAAACGTTGCACCTTCCTCAGCCGTAGGGCCTGTAGACCATTCGCTGGCCGAGCAAGCCGGTGACGGTGACGAAGCCGTAGTCGCGGGCGCGCAGCGTGTCGATGATCTGCGGCAAGGCCGCCAGGGTCTCGTCGCGGGGGCCGCCGCCGTCGTGCATGAGGATGATCGAGCCGGCCTGGGCCGTGTCGACGACGCGGCTGTAGATCGCGCCCGTGCCGGGAGTCGACCAGTCAGCGGGGTCGACGTCCCAGGTGACCGTGCGCAGCCCGTCCTCGGCGGCGGCGTCGATCACCGAGGAGTTGACCGCGCCGCCGGGTGGGCGGAAGAGGCAGGGACGAAAGTGGGTGATCGACTGCGCCAGCGTTGTCGCCGGGGCGATCTCGCCGTAGCCGGGGAATTCGGTGTGGTGCATCGTGTGGTTGCCGATCTCGTCGCCTTCGCGCAGGATCTGGCGCATCGCCGTGGGGTAGCGCGACATCTCCTCGCCGATCTCGAAGAAGGTGGCGGGGACTCGCTTTTCACGCAGCACCTGCAGGAAGCGCGGCGTGTATTCGCTCGGTCCGTCATCGAAGGTGAGGGCGACGACGTTGCGCTCACGCGAACCGTTGGTGTCGAGCCCGGCGCTGCCACCGGTGCAGCCGATCGCGCGCACCGGTCGCAGACGGAAGGGCCGAGTGCCGCTGGCCGGCAGGCTCGCTTCGCAGGCGCCGGGGCGCTTAGTGCGGCAGCCACCCTGGGTCGAGGTGATGCGCCAGCGGTAGCGCTGTGGAGTGAGGCCGGCGTCGGCGGGAAGCAGGGCGAGGACGAGCTTGTCGGGCTGGGGCCGCTTCAGCCGCGCCGGGACCGTTTCCCTGCTGGTCACCTCGCCAGCGGCATTGAACAGCTCGAGCCCGGCGCGCCGCGAGGTCTTGCCCACGCCGCCGAGGCAGAGCCGCCGTTCGCCGGTGCCGCCGCTTGCTGGCAGTTCGAGGCAGAGGGAGGACGCGCCACTACCCGCGGGCAACCGGCTGAGCCCGGCGAGCGCCACCGGCTTCGAGGTCCGCAGGCTGAAGAGCAGTCGCCGCCCGGCCTGGAAGAGGCGAGCGCGCACCGGCACCGGCGGAGCGGCGACCGCGGGCGCGGCGACCACCGCCAGCAAGACGCTGGCCATAGCGGCGTTGCAGAGGATCTTGCGAGATGTGGAAATGGCTTTGATCCAGCTGACTAACTCAAAGGAGGTGTCCATACTAGGCGCCGCGTGCTCGCCGATCGACAATCCGCCGGCGCTCCAACCGCCGTGCTCAGTTTCGGTACGCCAATGGTATGGCGGTTTCTTTGTCCGCAGCCAAACGGCCGCTACGGTGTTCCCAGTTGACGTGAAGACCAGTTCTTCTGCGGCGCCAGGGTTCCGCCCAGTGCTCTTCGCGATCACCGTTCTCGCAATGTCGCTCCTCGCGTACATGCCAACCCCTGCCTGCGCAATTCCGGGTGGAACCGGTGAAGCCGCCGTCCCCGCGACCGAAACCAGCGGGAGCACCCCGTTCGACCGCCAGGGCATGTGGATCTGGTACGTCGACCACTCCGAAGGAGGCAGCGTCAGTCGCATCCTCGTCCGTGCCAAGAAGGCGGGCATTGGCACGCTCTACATCAAGTCCGGTGACGCCGGCAGCTACTGGAGCCAGTTCAGCTCCGGCCTGGTCGGGGCGCTCCACGCCGGCGGGCTCGACGTCTGCGCCTGGCAGTTCGTCTACGGCGATAGCCCGGTGGCCGAGGCCAAGATCGGTGCCGCCGCGGTGCGTCGCGGCGCCGACTGCCTCGTGATCGACGCCGAGGCCTCCTACGAAGGCCGCTACGCCGCGGCCGAACGCTATATCCGCGCCCTGCGCGCCCGCATCGCCGCCGAATTCCCGCTCTCGCTTGCCGGCTTTCCCTACGTCGACTACCACCCCGCCTTCCCCTACTCGGTCTTCTTCGGGCCGGAAGGGGCGACCTTCAACCAGCCGCAGATGTACTGGAAGGCGATCGGCACCTCGGTCCGCACCGTCTTCGAGCACACCTATCTCTTCAACCGGCTTTGGGGCCATCCGATCTACCCGATCGGGCAGACCTACGACAACCCCGGTGTCGGCCAGGTCCTGCGCTTCCGCCGCTTCGCCGCCAGCTACGGCTTGGCGCCGAGCTGGTGGGATTGGCAGGAGACCAACAGCGCCGGCTGGGGCGCGCTGGGCTCGAACGCGGCCGACCCGCTGGTCGGCTACCGGCCGATCGTCGAACACCCGCTGCTCAAGCGCGGCAGTCGCGGCGACCTCGTCGTCTGGGCGCAGGAGCACCTGGTTGGTGCGGGGCAGACGCAGCTGCCCGTCACCGGCGTCTTCGGTAAGCAGACCTACTCCGCGGTGCGCTCATTCCAGGTCGCCCACGGCCTCACGGCCGACGGCGCAATTGGCACCACGACCTGGTCCTCGCTACTCAGCGCTGAACCGACGCGGGTGCGCTGGGCGGCGCGACCGGCGCGGGGTCGCACGGGTGCCGCCGCCAGCAGGGCCCACCCTCCATTCACTACCTCAGGGGTAGTCAAAGGGGGGCGGATGCTTCCTGCCCACCGTCCTCTCTCCGCCACGCTTCCCGCCCAGGCTTACGAGATAAGGCCCGGTCCCGCTCCGTGAGCGGGCGCCCGGCGGGGGCGCTTGCGGGCATAGCCATGACCTTGCTTCTCCTGGCGGTCCCGGGAGGGGCCGTTGCCGAGCGTCCCAATCCGGGCGTCACGCTCGAGGTGCCGTCGCCGGCGGTACCGATGCACGACGTCGTGTTGGGCGTCCCTGGCGTTGCGGCGGCGCGGATATCGGCATCCGCGTCGTCGCAGCGCTACTCGATCGACGACGGCAGCGGGGCGACGATCGCCGTCTCGGTGACGGAAGCCTGTGCGCAGGAGTGCAACGTCAGCGATCCGCAGCGGGTCGCCGACTTCATCGGCACGCTGATCCACGGCCCCGAGGTCAGCCTGCTCACGGTCCAGCTCGACAGCGAATACCAGCTCGGCTTCGACTGCGGCTTCGGCGCCGAGGCCTGCTACTTCAGCGGCGAAAACAAGATCGTCATCGGCGGCTACGAAGAAGCCGACGGCGATGGCGCAAGCTTCGACTTCGTGCTCGCCCACGAGTACGGCCACCACGTCGCCCAGCACCGCGAAATGCCGCCGCCCTTCGGCAGCGCGATCAACTGGGGACCGGAGCGCTGGGCCAGCGTCGAGGGCGTCTGCCGCGGCCAGCGCAGCGGCCGCTTCTATCCCGGCGACGAGGGCACCCACTACTTCGAGGATCCCGGCGAGGCTTTCGCCGAGGCCTTCGCTCATTACCGCTTCCCCAACCTCCCGGTCGCTTGGCACTACAGCCCCGCGCTGAAACCAAACGAGGCCGCCTTCCAGGCGATCCGGGAAGACACCCTCGAGCCCTGGCAGGGGCGGACCAGCCTGACGCTGTCCGGGCACGTTCCGGCCAGGGGGGAGGGCGCAGCCGTCGAGTCCCTGCGTACGCCGCTCGACGGATTGGTCAGCCTGCGCCCAAGCAGTCTGTCCAGGCACGGCTACGAACTGGCCCTTCGTAGCCGTGCCGGCAGGCTCCTGCGCAGCTCCCGCAACGGCCTCGACCCCGACCACGAGCTCGACTACACCGTCTGCGGCCAGCACCACCTCCGCCTCGTGATCGCCTCAAAGCGCCCCCACGGCGGACCCTTCCGCCTCCAAATCCAGCGACCCTGAGATAATGCCCCCCGGGCGCTAGTCTGCCCTGCCTTCCGGGGGCGTAGCTCAGCTGGTTAGAGCGCTGGCCTGTCACGCCAGAGGTCGCGGGTTCGAGTCCCGTCGCTCCCGTTCGTCGAAGTACCCCTGTGGAGTAGTGCGCGGTCGTCGGTGAAGTAAGAAGCATCCGGTCGCCAAGCAAGAATCGAGCACTTCCCACATGGAGACCACTCACGGCATCTACCTCGACCATCAGGCAACGACCCCTGTTGATCCACGAGTTCTCGACGCGATGCTGCCCTTTTTTAGCCAGCACTTCGGGAACCCCGCGAGCATTCAGCACGCCCAGGGCAACGGCGCTAGGGAGGCGGTTGAGCTCGCGCGCGAGCAGGTAGCCGCAGCGGTGGGGGCGGATCGCCGTGAAATCGTCTTCTGCTCCGGCGCGACTGAGGCCAACAACCTTGCACTCAAGGGCCTGGCCGAGGGAGCTAGCCGACGCCACTTGATCGTCTCGGCGATCGAGCACCCGGCGGTGCTCGATGTCGTACGCGCATTGGCACGTTCTGGATTCGAGCTGACCGAGCTGCCCGTCGACACCGCCGGGCGGATATCACTCGCGGATCTCGAGGCGGCAGTCACCGATCGCACGCTGGTCGTGTCGGTTGCTGTGGCGAACAACGAGATCGGGACGCTCGCACCGCTTCGAGAGATCGCCGCGATCGCTCACTCCCGCGGCGCTCTTTTTCACACCGATGCCGCGCAGGCCGCCGGGAAGATCGAGATCGCCGTTGAGCGTGACGGCATCGACATGCTCTCTATGAGTGCTCACAAGATGTACGGGCCGAAGGGAATTGGCGCCCTGTACGTGAAGAAGGAGTTGCAGAACCGGATCTCGCCGCTCCTCGACGGTGGGAACCACGAGCGCGGTCTTCGTAGCGGCACCATCAACGCCCCAGGAGCCGTTGGAATGGGTTCTGCTGCAGCTTTGGCAATGCTAGAGCGGAAAGTGGAGACCACTCGAGTGCGGCAGCTCGCCGACCGCCTCTACGCCCTCTTGGGCGCGGCGATCGATGGCCTCGAGTTGAACGGCCCGGCGATGGAGGAGCCGAGGTTGCCCGGCAACCTCAATCTGCGCTTCCCGGGCATTGACGCCGAAATCCTGATGGCCAACTGTCCCACCTTGGCGTTCTCGGCGGGAAGCGCCTGCTCCGCAGCGACGCCTACCCCCTCGCATGTCCTTACTGCAATTGGTCTCGGTCAGCAAGCCGCGGAAGAGTCCGTTCGACTGGGAGTGGGCCGTCTGACCACCGCCACGGATGTCGATCGTGCGGCGGACCTGCTGGTCGCCGCGACCGCCCGGGTCCAAAAAGCTCCCACGGAGTGGGTTGGAACACGATGATCGCCGCCGAGCGAGCGAGTGACGAGTTGCTTCCGACCTTTGCCCGTCATGAGACTTTCCATCCCCGTTACGGCTGGCTCAAGAAGGGATTCGACGCCGCCACCGAGGACAGCGAAGTATTCCTTCGCAAAGATGCGACGACCATCCTGGGCGTGGGCAAGAACATGGTGCGTGCTATCCGCTACTGGTGCGTTGCCTACAAGGTTTTGAGCGAAGAGAAAAGCGGAGACAACCCGCGCCTCAACAAGATGGTGCCGACGGAGTTCGGCAACGAGCTGTTGGCCGAGGATGGGTGGGACCCGTATCTCGAGGACCCGGGCTCGCTGTGGCTCCTTCACTGGCAATTGCTGCGGCCGCCGTGCCGAGCTCCGGCCTGGTGGGCGATCTTCAACGATTTGCACTCACCCGAATTCAGCGACGAATCGCTTCTCGATCAACTGCGCCGCTTCCGTGACGAGCGCGGATGGACCGAAGTTGTCGACAACTCGCTCGACAAGGACGTGCGCTGCGTGCTGAGGATGTACGGGAGTGTCACCAAGGGGCGGGATCTACTCGAGGACTCCGTTGACTCGCCGTTTGCGGAGCTCGGGCTGATCCGCCCCGTCCCAGGCACCGGTCGCGAGTGGAGGATCAGCACCGGGCCAAAGCGCGATCTGCCGGACGACATCGTCGCCTATGTCTGCCTGGACTACGCCGAGCTAACCGGGATCGAGGCCAAGGTACTTGGCGTCGCGGGTCTTGCTCGCAACGAGGGAGCGCCTGGGCGGGCGCTCGCCCTCAACGAGACGGCGCTGGGAGATGCTCTGGCTCGTTACTCCGAACAGGGCGTGATCGAACTCACCCACGCTGCGGGCAATCGGCAGCTGGTTCTGCCCACGGAGCCGGCGCTGATCCGCGAAGCGATCCTGAACTCCTACTACGAGGGCCGGCAAAGGAAGGGACGGGGACGGTGAAGAGGCTGAGCGAGGTCATCGACATCGAGCACCGCAGCGTTCGGGCGGTCAATTTCGACGAGGATCTCCGTGACCCGGACGTCTTGCGGGGCTACGTCTTCGGCGAGCATGTCCTTGACGCTTTGCGTCGCATCGCGATTTCTTTTCAGGAGGAGCCGCGCACGCGGGCATTTTCGATCACGGGGCCTTACGGCTCGGGGAAGTCCTCCTTCGCCTTGCTGCTCTGTGCTCTGCTCGACGCCAAGGGAGAGGAGACCCACCGCACGGCGAGCAAGCTGCTCCGCAAAGTCGACCCTCAGCTCGCCGATACGTTCACCCGCGAGCGTCGTCGCCTTAGGATCGCCGAGCGAGGCCTTATTCCGGCGATTGTGACGGCTGAGCGCGAGCCGGTGCCGGTAGCCATCGTGCGAGCGTTGAGCCGAGGTAGCGACCTCTACTGGGGCCGGCGGCGCAAGCCGCGCTTCGTCGCTGAGCTTCACGAGGCTGCTGCTGCCGGTGCGGGGGATTCCGACTTTGTCATCTCGACGTTCGACAGGCTGATCGAGACGGCCCCGATCTTGCTTGTCGTCGACGAGCTTGGCAAGAACCTCGAGTACGCATCGGAGCACCCCAGCAGCGACCTCTACTTGCTGCAGCAATTGGCCGAGAAGGTTTCCTCGAGAGAGGGTTTTTCGGGCGGTGTCCTGACCCTGGCACACCTCGGTTTCGAGGACTATCTGGGCAGCGCGGGAGACGTCCGGCGGCGCGAGTGGCGCAAGGTCCACGGGCGCTTCGAGGACATTCCCTTTGTCGCCAACACCGCCCACTCGATAGCTCTGCTCGACGAAGCCCTCCACTTCACCGGAGGTAAGGCCCTGGAGAAATCGGCACACGCCAAAAGCGCCGCCGCCGCGGCCAGCCTGGTTAAGTCAGCTGGGGTGGCCGCGCCTGCTGGTCTGGCGGAGCTTCCACCCTCCACTTACCCGCTGCATCCAACGGTAGCCCTGGCACTGCCCGCGCTCGCCGCGGCTCTGGGCCAGCACGACCGCTCTCTCGTCGCCTACCTGACGAGTGATGCTCCGCATGCCTTGCCCGCATTTTTGGCCACCCACGAGCTCGACTC
>Ga0066654_10000028_pt1 | contig 21645 bp, 18 predicted proteins | sample GraSoiAngelo_103_FD_66715 | JGI IMG/M metagenome (GOLD analysis project Ga0066654, IMG submission 66715) | Grasslands soil microbial communities from the Angelo Coastal Reserve, California, USA - 14_0903_05_20cm | ecosystem: Environmental > Terrestrial > Soil > Grasslands | place: USA... | reverse complement strand
TTTTTATGAACCGCGCTATTCGTGTATATAGCGCGGTCTAAACTTTTTCTGAGGGAGCATTTGATGGTAAATGAAGTAACAATCCGCATAGGGGGGGAATCGGGCGAAGGGACCGTTTCAGGAGGAGATATTCTCGCTCTTGCCGCCGCCCGCTGGGGGTATCATGTCTATACCTTCAGGACCTTCCCCGCTGAGATTCTCGGCGGTCCTTGTATGTTTCAAGTTCGTATTAGTAATCAGCCTGTAAAATCCATGGGCGACTACGCTGATGTGCTCATCTGCTTAAATAAAGAGGCATACGACCGCAACATTAGCGAGTTACGTCATGGTGGAGTTTTGATCTATGACCCGTCAGACTTTACTCCCGAAGCAGGCGATTACATAGCTTATGCCATTCCATTTAACTGGATCGCGCGTAAAGAGATACAGCTCTTCCAGACGAAGAACATGGTCATGCTCGGTGCGATTTCTGGCCTCTTTGGTCCTCCACAGGAGTCTATTCTACAGGTTGTGCATTCAAAATTCTCAAAATCACGTAAGGCAAATGCCACACTGCTAGAAAAAAATGTGCTTGCCTTAGAAGCAGCCAAAAAGTTTGTCAACGAAAAACTTTCTAAGCGTGATCCTTACTTACTCGGTCCTGTCGAGAAAGCTGAGCGTGTGGTGCTCAACGGGAACCAGGCCATTGTTGCTGGAGCGTTGATGGCTAAATGCCGTTTCTTCGCGGGCTATCCTATCACGCCCGCGAGCGACATTATGGAAACTATGGCCAAAGAGTTGCCGCTAGTTGGCGGAACCTTCTTACAAGCGGAAGACGAGATAGCTGCATTAGCGGCTGTATTGGGGGCCTCATTTGGTGGCGTACGTGCCATGACCGCCACTTCTGGTCCTGGCTTCTCGTTGATGACGGAACTAATTGGGCTGTCTTCGATGGCCGAGTTACCGGCGGTCATTATTGATGCACAACGTGCTGGACCGAGCACTGGTATGCCAACGAAGATGGAGCAGTCTGACCTTAGCTTTGCGCTTTATGCCAGCCACGGGGATACTCCGCGTATGATTGTTGCACCAGCAAGTGTTGCTGACTGCTATACACTGATGATTACAGCGTTTAATATGGCCGAGCGCTATCAGATGCCAGTGCTCTTTCTGACTGATCAAGCGCTCACGGCTCGCGTTGAGAGCGTTGAGAGCAGTGTTTTCGTTCCGGCAGAACTGCAAGAGCGGGTAAGACCTGGCGCAGATGGGAGTAACGGTGCAAGCGAAAAGGAATTGATGAGTGTGGCTAGTGCGGCTCATGGCTATGCACGCTATGCGTATACCAGTACTGGTATCTCGCCAATGACAGCGCCGGGCTTTGGCGCGCCATCGTATGTTGCAACGGGTCTAGAGCACGACGAATTTGGTCATCCTGACTACGAACCGGAAGATCATACGGCCATGATGCATAAGCGCTTCCGTAAGCTTGACACGGCAGCTGAGGAGCTACCAACGCCACAGCGCTATGGTGACGAGCAGGCGACTATTGGTATTATTGGCTGGGGTTCAACCGAAGGTACCATTCAAGAAGCCGTTGACCGTGCACGAGCTAAAGGCTATAAAGTGGCCTCTCTGCATCCAAAAATTCTTTCACCGCTACCAGACCGTACAATCAGAGACTTTATTGGCTCTGTACAAAAGGTTATCGTACCGGAGTGTAATTATTCTGGTCAGCTGGCCAACCTTTTAGGTGCGAAGTATGGCCTGCAAGCAATTCGCGTGAATAAGTTCGGTGGTATACCATTTACTGCGGGCGAAATTCTGCGAGCAATTGAGGAGGTTAGTTAATTATGACGCAGACAATCAGCAACCCCACTCCCAAAGATTACAAGAGCGAGGTAAAGCCAACCTGGTGCCCTGGCTGTGGCGATTTCGGCGTATTGAATGCCGCCTATCGTGGCTTGGCGAGCATGAAGTTAGATCCAGATCGGACCGTCGTCGTCTCAGGTATTGGTTGTTCCAGTCGTTTTCCGCACTTCATGAAGACCTTTGGTTTTCATAGTGTACATGGACGTGCGCTCCCTGTCGCTCAAGGGTTAAAGATGGCGCGTCCTGACCTCACGGTATTCGCCGTCGGTGGTGATGGTGACATGTTCAGTATTGGCGCGGGACATTTGATTCACGCTGCATTGCGTAACATCGATATTACGGTCTTAGTCATGGATAACGAGATCTATGGACTGACGAAGGGACAGACCTCTCCCACATCACCGTATGGGCATGTCACGAAATCGACTCCTTATGGCTTGATGGCCTCGCAGTTTAATCCTATTGCGACCGCGCTCTCGCTCAATGTCAGTTTTGTGGCTCGTGGTTATTCGGCTAAGCCAAAAGAACTGGCCGCGCTCATCGAGCAGGGGATTCAGCATAAAGGTTTTTCCTTTATTCATGCTCTGAGTCCTTGTCCCACGTTCCATCACACATTCGATGCGTGGGACACTTCGGTGACGCCTATCCCAGCTGACCATAATGTCAGGGATAAGGCGCAAGCGGTCTTACTAGCCATGGAGACAGAGCGTCAGTTCGTTGGTGTTTTCTTCAGAGAAGAGCGTGAAACAATGGATCAGGCAGCCTATCAGCTGGCCCAGCAAGCCAAGCCGTTTGCTATTGAGCACTATATCAAGCGTTACGCTTAATCTCTAAGTAAGAGCAAAGGGCTAGTGTGTCAATAACTCACTGGCTCTCTGCTCTTGCGGTTTTATACCAAGGCTGCCAGTTGGAGCACCTCTACCTTGCTACATATTCCCCTCGGTGGTTGTAACGTACATCTGCTCTCGCCAGATTAAAGAGGTTGAACGAGCTTACCACAACCTGTGTGAATTGTTCGCCGCATGGGCGGCAGAATCTGCCACTTTCGTTGTGATGGCTACCACCAATAGCAGTTAGTTGCTGTTCAGCGGGTTTGTTACACCACTCACAGAGACTGCCATGAGGAACGAAATCAACGGAGATCGGTCTGCGAAATTCATTGATCTGCATGAGGTATCCTCCAAATTTGTGCTAACCAAGTGGGACTATTGCTATACGAAATTTAAGGGCTTGCCATCGGGAGATGTATATCGTGTGGTGACAACAAGAGCGTTTTATGTACAAAAAACACGATGATACTATCCCCTGTAAAAAGCGCATCATCGCGCGTGAGCTACACTGCTCTGTTGATCTGACCTGGATAAGGTAGGTGGGCTTATGTTCATTCTATCCATGTAGAATAAATATAGCACATTTTGTGGTAAATTACTAGCCATAAAGTGACAGATTCCGGCCATTAAGCAACTTTATATAAAACAGAACGTATTACCGTCTCTAATTTTCATTATCTCTACTATTCGCAAGCGAGGATTCAGGAGAGGTAGTTTCGGCAGTCTCCTCTTTTACCAGCGTGAATCTCTTTGATAAACGCTCACCAATGACCCAACCAACAATTCCTAACCCTACCGTTACGATAAGCCAGAAGAGTAACAAGATATTGAGTGTGATGTTAAACGCGATAGCTAAAATCCCGGCCAGGATAATGCCGACAATTAAACCAGTTGTTATGCCTATAAGGCAACCTGGGTGTGCCAGGCTGCGTCCTTCTAACCGTTTCATCATGGTGAATGATTCCATTCCTTATGTGTGGATATTTTTGGGTCTGCATCCTTTGGGGGAATCGCCCTCCCCCCCCAAGGTACCCACAAGGGAAGCCCATAGGCATGCGCGTTAAGCAGAGGGAAGCCCTCTGCACTCCCTTTGTCCTGCCGCCTCCGGCGGCAAAAGAGAAGAAAGGAAGTATTTGGGGACACCCCACACCCCGAAAGGCGGGCGAAGCCCCCTAGACCCCCGCTTAGCGCGCATGCCTATGGGCACCCACAAGGGATGCCCCTACAATGGATGACGGATCATCCTGGGAGGCGTGTTCGTACCATTGTAGGGGCATCCCTTGTGGGTGCCCTGGGGGGGGAGGGGGATTCCCCCAAAGGATGCAGACCCTATTTTTTCTTGTGTGTGGATGATAGCGTGCGTTGGGGGGGATCGTCAAGCCGTGTTTCTCAGGCGTTCTTGACAAGCGACTCGTTAGGAGGCGAGCAGATACCACCATGTACGAAGTCTCCTGAAATTGAATAAAACACGGGGACGAAGCATATCAGAGGCAAGAACTACTTTTAGTCCGTTGAAGCCCACCAGAATAACTTGCCCGATATAACCCTGACGCAAATATTGTACCATTAGCAAGAGAGAAACTCCTCCCACCGTCCGGGCATCGCCTGTTTTTTGGTAATGGGCTACTGCTGCTCTCAAAAGTGCAATACCTTCGTGTCTGTGTTTCATCTGCAACTTCAATTTAGCCTTTGAGAGCAGCAAACGGGCGAGTACAGGGAGATCCTCAATGCGCGAAACAATGGCTAATGCCTCATCATAAAGTTTTTCTGCTGCTTGGTAATGCCCTTCAATACGCTCCAAATCACCCAGCAGGCGTTTTGTGGCAGCAATACGTCGAACGACACGCGCTTGCTCACTCAATTGTATGCTCTTCTCCATGTGTATTCGTGCTTTGTCCCGCTGACCTAAAAGGAGTGCTATTTCACCCAAAGAGTGATGGAAGTGTGCGATAAGTGCAATATCGGTTGGGTCTACGAGACGTAGACCTTCTTCTACACATTGTTCAGCTTTCTTGAGGTCTCCCTGATCACGGATGAATAAAGAGAGCGTGTAGAGCACAGGAGGAATCCAGCGATCCAATCCTAAGCGTCTGGCCTCATCAAGGGTAGTTTGACAGAGCTGTTCAGCCTCAGCGATGCGACCTTGAGAACGTAGACACAATGCACGCTGATTACGGCTTTTCAGAGCTAGAGCAATATTGCCTAGAGAGCGAGCTTTTTCTTCACAAAATGTATACAGTGTCTCTGCTTCGTGGTTCTGGCCACGTTGAAGAAGGATATTGGCTCGATCATGGGTCCAACGTATTTCATTGACAACCTCGCCACTTTCACGAGCAGCTTCACAAGCCCACTGATTTAAAGCCAAGCTTTGAGTCCAATACCCTTGCAGGTCCAGAAAACCTTGTAGAGCATCTCGAAACGCCGAGACAGCCGTCCAGTGCTTTTGCAGATAGCTTTGCCCAACAACCTCCCAAAAGTTGGGCAATTCGTGGCTTAGTGCCTCGTAATTCTCTTTCTCCCTCTGGACAAAAGAGAGACGATAGAGGAGAGCTTTCTTGAACACTTCCTGGAAGAAGGCAAAATTCTCAGCTTCTACTTTGTTCTCATCGGCAGTACTCATTGTAATCCCTGTTGTCGCCACATTTCGGGCAGGTCACTGTTCACAAATTGTCGTGTAAGCTGATGTATGCTATATCTTGCTCGACCAGAAGTGGAAGAGACATCTAATAGAGAAGAAGCCACAAGCTGATCGATCGCTGCAACGAGTGCATCCTCATGGTTGGCAATCTCTACGCTTGCTAGTTCTTCCCAACTGACGGAAGTAATCACAGTCCTACCAATATAGATAAGGACACGTTGAGCTGTAGGTGAGAGATTGCGCCAGCTCTGAGAAAAAAGATATGAGTAGAGGTGACTCCCTGCGTTTTGTAACTTTTTCAAAACGAGGTCCACATCCAAAAATCTGGTCTGAGCAGCGACAAGCTTCATGGCAAGTGGTGCTCCTCCCGTAATATGATGGATCTCAATGAGTTTATCCCTAGAAACGTCCCGAAGCTGCTGGACTCCACGTTGCTCTATGTCTTTGGTCAAGAAGATGAGAGAATCCTGTTGGTCAAGCCCTTGCAAAGAGAGGGTATGTACAAAATCATGACGCACTTTGTGCCGCGTGGTAATAATAGCACGTGTCTTACCGAGAAAATCCCGCAACCGAGCTACCAGTAGATGAGCATTTTCCATAGTTTCGAGGTTATCTATTAAAAGTAAATAGCGGTGTTGTCGCATATGCCGTATAAGGAAAGTCTTTTTTTCTTCCAGTTTAAGGGTTGAGAGTTCCCAATGGCCTAGTTGACGGGCAAGAGAGTCTAAGAGATGTTCAAAATCGAGCGTGGCCTCTCGCACTTGGATGATTTCTCCACCAGTGAAAAGGATGAGTTGAGCGCTTTCTCCAATCACCCTCTCAAATAAGCCTTGACGTAGCGCTTTGCGAACCAATTCGATAGAGAGAGCCGTTTTACCTAAGCCTCCCAGTCCATCGATAGTGAGTGCTAATGGGCCTCGTGCGTCCTGTAAAACATGCAGGAGTTGGTTCAACTGCTGCTCTCGTCCAGGCAATGGATAGTAAGGCTCATCTGGAATATTAGGGGGTAACAGCAGAGATTGAACTTGGGGACCTTGCGTTGCTCCAAGATTGGTCGATAGAGAGTCGATGGAAAGGGACAGGCTCAACTCCTCGGCGACTTTTCTGATACCATTCGCCACGTCAACAAATGCTTCGTCCCTATTGGCCCACTTGGTTACAGGCACTCTATTTGAAGGTAAGCACGCAAGCTTTTCAAAAGGTGTTCCTTTCCAATCAACGGGGCGAAGAAGAAGAGGAAGCAAGCATATTTCCCCTGCTTCATGCCTTGCAAGAGCCTGCGTCATTTGCACATTATAGCAGTCATCAGAGGCAAGAAAATCTGGACTGATCAGTAACAAAATCAGGTGGGCCCTTTCCAGATGTTTGGTCATCTCATTGGCCCATACTGTTCCAGCTTGAATATGCGAGTCATGCCATGCAGCAATCAGTCCCTGCCGCTTCATTGCACTCAAGTGCTTATCCAGTTCTTTTCGTAAATGATTGTCTTTACGAGCATAAATAGCAAAAACTTCGAGAGGTGCTGAAACAGGAGAGAGAAAAGACGTAGGCGCGGGCATTGCATTTTCCCTCGTTATAAAATCAATGAATAGCACATGTTCTTCACTTGGTAATATAACATATTTGGCGCTCTGTATCAAATATCTCGCCAGAACTCCCACGGCTTACCCAATGTCTGGCCTTGTGCTTGTACATCTATTGCCCCTATACTCACTTATATAATCTGTTACATTTTATAATAGAAAGTCTATGTGAGGGTAACACAGTTTTTACGGGTAGGTTTTCTCTAAGATGGCTTGGGAAGAGGCGTGAGAGGCTCTCCGTCAACGAATATTCTTAGCGAAGCATAGCAATAGGATGGGGAGGAATCTCCGCTTCTTATGGGGAATCGATCAGCTTTTTCTCCTAGGGGGGCTTGTCACCACCCTAGGAGATGTTGTGATTATGCTGCATGTGCTTGATCTGGGTTGGCTGACGCCTAAGATCGTCTCAAACAGCAAAGACAGTCTCAGTGAAATTTAAAGAGTAATACGAGAAGCTACCCCTCGCCTTCAGCTGGCAGTTGTGCATCGTCCTCTTCTTCCTCCTCCACCTCTTCAATCTCGCCGCTACGGAAGGAAGCCATGTTGCCGCGAATCTGCTCCTCGATTGCGGTGGCGACATCGGTATTCTGGCGCAGGAACTCTTTAGCATTTTCGCGGCCCTGACCGAGACGGATATCGCCAACGGTAAACCACGCCCCGCTCTTCTTCACGAGTCCCATCTCCAGACCCAGGTCGAGCAAGCCGCCTTCGCGCGAAATACCTTCGCTATACATAATATCAAACTCGGCGGTTTTAAAGGGAGGTGCCACCTTGTTTTTCACCACACGTACACGCGTACGGTTCCCAACAACCTCCTGCCCCTGTTTGATAGAGTCGGTGCGACGAATATCCAGGCGCACGGATGCGTAGAATTTGAGGGCCTTACCGCCAGCTGTCGTTTCAGGATTACCAAACATCACGCCGATTTTGTCGCGCAACTGGTTGGTAAAGATAACCGCACAGTTCGAGTTGCTAATGGCACCTGTCAGCTTGCGTAGCGCTTGACTCATCAAGCGGGCTTGCAGACCAACGTGGGAATCACCCATTTCGCCCTCGATTTCGGCGCGTGGCACGAGTGCAGCAACCGAATCTATAACGATCACGTCGATAGCGTTACTGCGTACCAGTGAATCGACAATTTCCAGCGCTTGCTCGCCAGTATCGGGCTGTGAAATTAGCAATTGGTTCGTATCGACGCCACAGCGTGCAGCATAGACCGGGTCAAGCGCGTGCTCAGCGTCAACAAATGCTGCATAGCCGCCAGCGCGTTGTGTACTAGCAATAACATGCTGACACAGGGTTGTTTTACCTGATGCTTCTGGGCCATAAATCTCAGTAATACGTCCCCTAGGGATACCGCCCACACCTAGCGCCAGATCCAGTGCAATCGAGCCGGTTGGGATAGCCTCGACATGAATCTTCGCGGCATCTCCCAACTTCATGATCGCCCCCTTGCCAAAGCGACGTTCGATTTGTGTAAGCGCCAGTTCGATAGCTTTCTCACGCTCACTTAAACCTGCCGTTGCGGTACCATTGCGGTCTAGCGAGGGTTTTTCTTTCTTACTCATTTTTTTCATTCCTCATAGACAGGGCGCGAGATATACTAGTGTTACCACCCATCCCTGACCCTGTTTTCCTCCTTTAATACTCTCCAAGATGATCCTACATATATCTATTCTTTGGTAGGGGCGATAAAGCGGAAATCGACGTTCTGTGCGTCTCTTCGCTTAAAGTAGAACAAGAGTACCATACATGCGCCCGCATGTCAAGACGTATGTTTCTTCATCCCCCCTTGAAAGAAAGACTCACCGCCATTAGACACCGAATGATCAAACCTGCCAGAAGAATGAATGGCTATAAGTCGCGTCGTCCTTCGATAGCACGGCCAAGAGTTCCCTCGTCCGCATACTCCAGGTCGCCGCTATTGGGCAAGCCGCGCCCTAACGAGGTAATACGCAAACCTGGCATACTCAACTCGTTTTTGATCTCATTTCTGATAAAGCTGGCAGTGTAATCTCCTTCAAAGCCTGGATTGGTTGCGAGAATAACCTCGTGGGTCTTGCCTTCATCCACACGCTTCAAAAGTTCGTCTATGCGCAGATCCTTGCGTCCTATCCCATTCATGGGAGAGAGGGCACCATGCAAGACGTGATACAGTCCCTTGTAGACACCGGTCTTTTCTAGCGCTAATAAGTCGAGTGGCTCCTCTACTACACAAATGGTGTCCTGCTCACGATTGGGATTACTGCAAATAAGGCAAGGATCAGTCTCTGTAATATTGAAACAGCGCGAACAGTAGACGATACTTTCCTTAACGCGCATAATAGCCTCGGCCAAGCGTCGTGCCTGGTCTGTTGGACTACGCAAGATAAAAAAGGTCAGGCGTTGCGCGGTCTTTACGCCAATACCTGGCAGCTTTGCAAACTCTTCGACCAGTGCTGCAACTGGTGGCGCAATATCACTCATAGTTTAGAAAAGTCCAGGTATCTTCACACCGCCTGTAGCGTTAGTAAGAAGTTTCTGCTGCTCGGCGTTAACACGATCAAAAGCGTGTTTGGCGGCAGCCTTGACCATAACTTCTAGCTCATAAATATCATCCGCATTAAAAGCCTCCGGGTCAATCTTTACGCCGACAATCTCAAATTTGCCGGTCATGGTGATCGTCACCGCACCACCGCCAGCGGTTCCTGTGAACTGGGCTACCTCCAACTCTTCCTGCATTTTTACCATTTTCTGCTGCAAGCGTTGGATGTCACGCATATTCATACCCATAGCTTATAACTCCTTACTTTAATTGTACCTCTTTAATTTCAGCCTTGAACATTCGTACAACTTCTCGTACAACAGGATCACTTTTGGCTTTTTTCTCAGCCATTACTTGTCTGGTCTCGCCAGAGCGTACAGACTTGTCATCTGTTGATGGTACTGCATTAGTATTCTCTCTCACCACGCTCAATCTGGCAAGTGGTGGCGGCGGTTGCACTTCGTCGGTAACTGCTTCTGCTTGCTTCACTTGCACTGGGGCCGTAGCTTTATGGAGTGCAGTTGGTGGTTTCTCCACATGCGTGGGTTGGCGGTAGGCCGCAGGTGGTGCCGTGTTGGCCGAACGAGGATCGCCCTCATGCGGCAAAGCTGATAGTGAGAATGGTGGAGGAGACAGCGGCGGTACTGCTGTGGAGTGAATTACACCGCTGGATTGACCGGGCGGTAACAAACGCACACGGCATTCCTGTCCCAACTCGACCTTAAAGGCCCACTCTATGACTCCGTGATACTCGCCCTTTTGCAGTGCATTGTAGTGAAACGTCGCGCTGGCCCGAATAGCAATCACAGGTACATCCGTATGACAATCTACGTCTACAATAGTATATCCATTTAAGAATGCAGCAACTTTCGGCCCATCTTTTTTTGTCTTGACACGCCGTTTCACGTACTCCCATTTTTCTCTCACCTGTGCCACAGTCAAGGTAGGAGCATTGCTTGCACTTTGCGCCGAGGCAGCAGGGACAGGTTTCTCGGTCGGGCTATTGGGTACGCTTGGCAGGATGCTCACGATATTAGAAGTGACGGGCGAGGCGTTTCCTTCTGCATCGTTCTCCTTCAAATCATCCCAATCGGGTAGTGCTTCCTCTTGATGTGCAGGCTCCTGTGCAACAAATGCAGGACTTGTAACTACTGGTGCTTGGGGTGGTTGAGAAACAGGCATATCGGGATTGCTTACCGGTGGTGGTGTGGGTTGTGCACGCAACGGTATAGGAGCTGTAGCCGGGCGTTGTGCAGGAGTGGCCGTGCTTGAGCGTGGTTGAGCGCTGGGTGTTGCCGTCGTAGCAGTACTCTCTCTCAGAGCTTGTCCAGTTTGCCCGCGTCGATGTAACTCGATACAGGTCAATAGAGCCAGTTCCAGGCCAAGCTGTGGTGTGCCCTGGTTTTTCTGCACGAGATCATTTTGGGCAAAAACGCGTGCACATTCAATAAGCTCTTCTAATGCAAAGAGCTTAGCGACTTCGCTAATCTCGCGTATTTCGCTGTCCGTACTGTCGAGAATCTCGGCAATATTGGCTCCTGCTTTCGCTAGCATCATGGCACGCCAATACTCAGCGATCTGTGCATTGAGCTGTCGTAAGTCTGCTCCTGCCTCAACTAGTTCATGGATCAGATGCAATCCTGCACTGCTATCCAGTTGTGCTATGGTAAAGACGAATTTTTGGATAGCGCGCGGATCGGCAACACCTAGCATCGCCTGTACCTGAGATAGCGTAATTTCCTGTCCAGAGTACGCAATAGCCTGGTCCAATAAACTGAGGGCATCACGCATACCACCGGTAGCAGCACGCGCAATAAGCTCAGCTGCTTCGCCCTCCAGCTTGATCTGCTCCTGTTCTGCCACATAATGCAAGCGCTCAACGAGTTGCCGCAGGGTAAAACGCTTAAAATCGAAGCGCTGACAACGCGAAAGAACGGTTGGTAGCATCTTATGGACATCGGTCGTGGCCATGACAAAGATGGCATGAGGTGGTGGTTCCTCTAACGTTTTCAGTAGCGCATTAAATGCCTCAGTTGTCAGCATATGCGCTTCATCGAGAATATAGACTTTATATTTGCCAGAGGATGGGGGCACCATGACTTTTTCGCGTAATTCACGAATGCTATCAATACCACGATTGGAGGCAGCATCGATCTCAATGACATTGAACGAATTGCCAACAGTGATCTCGCGGCATTGCAGACATTCATTGCATGGTTCGCCATCTCTGGGGTTAAGACAATTGATTGTTTTCGCAAGGAGGCGTGCGGTACTAGTCTTGCCGGTCCCTCTCGGTCCAGTAAACAGATATGCATGAGCAAGATTCCGGCTATGGAGCGCATTCTTTAATGTGCGAATAACGGGTTCCTGCCCGACCATATCGGAGAAGGTTTGAGAACGCCACTTACGGTAGAGCGACTGTGAGGCCATGGGAAATCTCCCGCCTGTATGCTTTCATGCGGGCCACAAATCGACCCCCCGACAACAAAAAAAGAAGAGGGTAGAGAAAACCGACTTTCGCCCGGTCCTGCCGGTCAGCGTAATCAGGCGACCCTGCGTCACCCAGAGAGGTCCATTTACCGTTGCTTCCTCACGGACCTAGCGGGGTTCATAGACATCTGCCGCGCAAGACCCGATTACGCCGACCGACAGGACCGGAAGAAAGCCGGTCTATCTGATTAACTGTTTCCTTTTCGGGACAACGCTATTATACTCCTGTTGCTCTGAGTTGTCAAGCGATTTATTGCGCTTTTGGGTAGTGGCTCATTTGAGAAAGCTGATCCGCTCCAAATTATAGCGATGGAGAAAGAGCTTGAGACAAGCATCATGTATATTTTTCTACACAATGCAACCCCTATCCAGACTTGATGATCTTTCTCAGAGACAAATGACCATAGCTCATCTAGTTCCATGAGTATTGCATTTGCATCTTCTACAGAAGACAATAAGCAGTGTTTCACTCAAAGCTGGCAGATTTGCTCCTTTTTTTAAGCGACTCACTCACAGTATTTCTTGGTCGTCAACAGTAATCCCATGAGAAAGGGGGCTTTGTCTGTTTACTATGAGTCGTTATGATGGGTGCTACTAACAGGAGAGGGATGCATTCCTCAAAATTCTACTATGGGCTGAGATTGATCTTCATCTGCATTGACGTTCAACGGCTTCTGTGGCAATATAGGTATGTACCATTCAGATTGGTATCAAGTATGCGAATGGATTCAGCAAACTTCTGTATCTTGCAAAGGTCCCCCAGCTTGTTAATAATTTGGGATTCGCGTTGGATAGGAGTATACTTAAAATTAAAGAGGGAACGTAGTAAAGTGTCTAAATAGGAAGAAGACGAAACATATGAACAAGCGTATTTTAGTGGTAGATCCTTCAAGGACTCTACAGATGTTGCTTCATACTTATTTCAGCATCGCGGGTCATTGCGTCATCACTTGTAGTACGCAAGAAGAGGCATTGCAGGTTTTTGCAGTTGTTCAGGATGTTCCTGATCTCATCTTTGTGGCTATCGAGCATAGAAAAGAGGCATACAAGCTTATAGACTTTATGAAAGAGCGTGCCATCTATGCCAGTGTACGTATTGTGGCGATGGTGCTGGCAGCAGAGCAACCAAGTGTACAGAAAGCTCTGAGCAATACAACTGTCAGCTATCTGGTGAAACCGTTCCAGATTCAAGATGTGCTTGCGCTTGTCTCTCCTGTTGCAGCTTGCTCTAGTTCTGCGTGATAGAGAGGGATTAAGAAGCTCCTCTCCAATGGGGAGCTTCTTATGTTAGCGATCTAATCCGAGGAGGGTGCTTTGCCCCAGCCACCTCCACCAGGAGAGGCAATAGTTAAGCGATCACCAGGCATAGCGCGAAAATGGACCTTGCCCGCAAGAGCTCTCTTCTGCCCTGCATGCTCAAGATAATTCTCTCCGCATTGGCCAGGTTCTCCCCCATGCAAGCCATAGGGAGGCAGACGCCGCCGTTCGCTCAACAATGTCACTTCTGTTGGAACCTCGAATGCGATCTCGCGTAGCAGGCCATCGCCGCCTCGCGCTATCCCATCGCCACCAGAGCCATCCCGCAGTTGATATTTTGTGATGCGCATGGGGTAGGCGTATTCAAAGGCTTCGATCGGAGTATTCAAGGTATTGCTCATATGCGTGTGGACACCTGAAAGTCCATCTAACCTTGGTCTGGCTCCCATCCCACCGCCCATTGTTTCATAGTAGGCAAACGGTTGCTGCGTACGTGGATCGATCCCCCCTGCCGTAATATTGTTCATTGTCCCTTGACTGGCGGCAGGAATCACATCCGGCAAGGCTTGAGCGAGAGCGCCAAAGATGGCATCGGTAATGCGTTGTGATGTCTCTACATTGCCCTGAGCTACGGCAGCGGGTGCCCTGGCATTGACCACTGTGCCTTCTGGTGTAAGCACGGTGACTGGTGCAAATGTGCCATGATTCATGGGGGCGTCATCTGGCATTAGACAGCGCATCACGTAATATGTAGCTGATCTGGCGACGGATGCAACCGTATTCACATTGCCGCGTACCTGTTGAGCACTGCCACGAAAGTCAACGGTGATATGGCATCCTTGAACAGTGACTGTGACGGTAATGGGGATCGTCGCCTCGCTGATACCGTCATCGTCGAGATAATCGGTAAATTGGTAGCAGCCATCCGGGATCGTTTGAATGGTGGCTTCGGCGATGCCCTTAGCGTAGGCCATCAATTCCGTGAAATGCTCTTCAAGCGTGGGAAGTCCCCAACGCTCCACCAACTCTTGCATGCGACGTATAGCAGTACGATTGGCGGCCACCTGGGCCGCCAGGTCGCCCCGTCGTTCGTGGGGAGTGCGCACATTGCGTAGCACTAACGCCAGCAAGGCACGATTGGGCTGACCAGCTTCCCACAATTTAATGGGGGGAATAATTAACCCTTCCTGATACACCTCGGTCGCTAGGGGCATCGAGCCGGGGGACATGCCTCCCACATCGGCATGGTGCGCGCGATTAGCGGCAAACCCTATAAGCTGAGATGCGCCTTCCACCTGTACAAAGATCGGTGCAACGAGTGTAATGTCTGGCAGATGGCTTCCACCAAGATAGGGGTCATTTAAGGCAATGATGTCTCCTGGCACAAAATCGTCAAAGCTGGCCAGGGCTGCGGCAACAGAATCTGGCATGGACCCCAGATGAACAGGGATATGAGCGGCTTGAGCAATAAGCTGTCCACGAGCATCAAAGAGTGCACAGGAGAAGTCTCGTCGCTCCTTGATATTGGGAGAGTAGCTACTATGCATCAGCACGGCTCCCATCTCCTCGGCAATCGCCGTTAAAGCGCTGCGAAAGATCTCCAGGCTAATTGGATCGACCACAAGCATATCCTTTCATAGCTCGATCATGTTGCGAGAGGCTCGATGATCAGATTACTAAAGGCATCGACCTGCATATGCCACTGAGGAGGCACCACCGTTATCGTATCGTATTGGGTGATAAGTGCTGGTCCGCTCAGAACACAGCCGGGTCGCAGAGTGCTTCGTGCATAGACTGCAACTTCATGCTCAACGGCACCCGTTGAAGTCGCAAAGATGACACCACGCGTCGTAGTTGGCTCCACAGCCGTATGCTCTACCATCTCCTGTTGCTCTAACATGGGTATATCAGCCATCCCTCTCGCCTTGAGCCGTACATTGACAACTTGTACCCGCTCATGTGGATCACTATAGCCGAATCTGCGCTCGTGCTCGCTATGAAAGTCGTTTATAGCCTGTGCCAGCTCCTCCTTAAAAGGAATAGTTAGCTCATAGGCTTGTCCGACATAACGCAAATCAAGATAGCGTTCGATAGCTATCCTCTCGGCAGGCACATCTTCCTGGAGCAGATCGTGGCGTCCCTGCTCCTGCAAAACCGTGAAGGTAGAGGCTATCACTTCGCGTGCATCCTCGCTGAGCACCATGACAGTACGTACATAGTCTTTGAGGGTATCAGCAATGAGCATACCAAGCGCCGAAAGCACACCCGGTGATGTCGGAATGAGCACGCGTGGAATACGTAGCCCTGCTGCCAGTTCGCAAGCGTGTAATGGACCCGCCCCGCCAAAGGCAACCAGCGTGAAGTTCCGTGGATCACACCCGCGCTCAACCGAAATGACACGGATGGCAGCCTCCATATTTGCATTAACGACGCGAATGATACCCAATGCAGCCTCGGCAAGCGAAGTCTTTAGCCGGTGCGCGATGGTTGAGACAGCCTGCGACGCTTGCTCCATATCCAGCTGCATTGCACCTCCCAGGAAAGCAGTGGGGATCAGCCGCCCAAGCACAACATGCGCATCTGTCACCGTAGCATCCGTCCCACCACGTCCATAGGCCGCTGGCCCAGGATCAGCCCCAGTTGATGCAGGCCCTACACGCAAAGCCCCACCAAGATCGAACCAAGCAATACTTCCCCCACCAGCGCCTACTGTATGGATATCGATCATGGGCAGTTTCGTCGGATACCCACCGATCATGCCATTCGTTGTTTCTGTCATGGTGCCATCAACTAACGCTACATCCGTCGATGTACCGCCGATATCCAGTGTAATAAGCTGCCTGCAAGCAGCAGCCTTCGCCACAAACGTAGCGCCAACCACACCAGCCGCAGGCCCGGAGAGCAGTGTGCGAGCAGCTTCACGGCGGGCCATGCTACTTGAAATGGAACCACCATTTGATTGCATAATGCGCAAAACGGTCTGTTGAGGGAGCGCCTGTTCTAGCCGTGCCAGATAGCGATCGATGAGCGGTCCCACATAAGCATTAAGCACAACAGTACTGGTACGTTCATACTCGCGAAACTCAGGTAATACTTCGCAAGACGCAGAGACATACAGACCCGTAGCGCGCACTGTCTCTGCAACGCGTTGCTCATGAACAGGGTTCACAAAGCTAAAGAGCAGCGAGATGGCGATAGCTTCAACGCCAGCCGCCTGTAGGGAGTCAAGAGCCGTTGTGAGGGAGTTCTCATCCAGCTCTACCAAAATCTCGCCACGTTCATTAAGTCGTTCCACTACCTCCATACGCCGCGCACGTGGAACCAGAGGGGGTACTTTGTGCACCCGCAGGTCATAGAGCTTAGGACGTGTTTGGCGACCAATTTCAAGCACATCACGGAAACCGGAGGTCGTAATTAAGCCAGTCAGTACGCCCTTACGTTCGAGTACCGCATTCGTGGCAACCGTCGAACCATGCACAAGTACCTGCAAATGTTGTAGTGCATCAAGTTGCGCCAGACCACCAAGTATTGCCTGCGAGGGATCAGCGGGCGTCGAAAGCACCTTGTGTACTTTTAGCTGCCCCTCGTGCCACAGGACGATATCGGTGAATGTTCCGCCAGTATCGATGCCAGCTAATGTCAATTCGCACCTCCGGCTTCTAGCCGGAGGCTTGTTGCATCTGGACTCCACCGCAACGCGGCATACCTTTGCAGGCGTGCCGCTCGCTCGACGCTACAGGCCAGTTGGGAGGGCAGGTGATGGTGTGTGCGCAACGCGGCATACATGCCTTTGTGCAGCTTGGTCACATTACTGGTTTTGCCCTGTTCGTAAGCATAGCGACTCACCGTGTTGAGCGCATCACGATACGTTAGTTGCGTTTGGCGTAGTGCTGCAAACTGTTCGGGCGTCGTCTGCAATTTGAGTTTGGCCGTGAGAGTCATTTTCATCGTTAAGGAAGTGCTCCAAGCTATGCATAACTGTTCTCTAAAGGGAGTGTACTATCTTGCGTTTTGCTCGACGTTGCCCATAAAGGTTGGCACAGACATGTGCTCCACTTTATAGGCTTTCTCCTAGTATATACGATCTCACGTCTCATCACAGCGCATGATGAGAGTGAGAAGCTCAGATGAGGGAGGAAGCATTCGTGGCGCTTGGCCGAGAAATAGCCGGAGAGAGCTTTTGAGCACATCAACCTCCTCAAACGTCACCGGAAACATCACATGCTCTCCGATGCCGTCTCCACGCTGCGCTATCGAGAGCTTATCATGAAGCGCGGCAATCGTTGCCATCTTCGCATCAATCACGCTCTTGAATGGACACATCCCTATAAAATTCATACTATAGCAGCTCCGCAAGCGGCAAAGTTAGCAGAGTTCGCATTGGTCACAGCCCTGAATATTGATTGCAAAGTAAACATTGCCCGTGTGATGCATATCTTCCAGCAACTCCAGCGGAGTCCGTACAAAGATAATCCCGATATGATCCGACTTGATTACCTGCTCACTACGCGATAGCAAGCGTACAGGGCTTGTGCGTTTACCCGTTTTGTCTGTTTTGCCGCCTTCGGCGGCAGAGGAAAAAAGAGGTTGCGGGGACACCCCGCACCCCGTCAGGAGGGCTAGCCGCCCTCCTGCACCACCCGCTTTTCCGTCATTTCGGGTAAACGCACAAGCCTTGAGCAAGCGTACCGAAGCTCTTTCCGCTTTCTTGCCAGTGCACTAGAATAGGTACTTGGGACACTTCCGATCCGAGGAGTGTTTCATCCTTTCCCTGCGATCGCAGGTGGCAAATAATCCATAGCATTCTAGAAGGAGAAAAAACACATGTTCACAAAAATCGGTACTGTTGGAGTTGGCGTAAGCAACCAGGACAAGGCCCTCGACTTCTATGTTAACAAATTGGGCTTTGAGAAGATCGATGATCAGCCTATGAGCGAAACGGAACGCTGGCTCGAAGTAGCACCTCCGGGAGCACAGACGCACATCATGCTCGGCTTACGCGGCCAGTCGGGCGGAGACAAAACCGGCTTCACGGGCTATATTCTGCACACAGACGACATTGAAGAGACCTGTGCAACGCTCAAAGCTCATGGAGTCAATATTTCCCAAGAGCTGAGCACGCAACCCTGGGGCAAATGGGCACAGTTCACCGATCCTGATGGCAACGAATTCGGCATCTGGGCACCTCCTGTCTAAGCCATCATTTCCCTCCCCCCCAATCAACCTGTCTTTGGGAAGGTTGATTGGGGGGAAGGTCTTCTGCATCTTACTGGAACAGCCCCGCTTCTGAACCTTGAGCACAAAACACCAAAAATCGTCCTCATTAACGTTTGTTCATACAGAGAACTCAGTCACCCCTCCGTTCGGCAAAGAGCAACATGAGGGGAAAAATAGGCTATATGGCCTCTAGTGACTTCGTACTATGTCAGCAATGCCCGTAAGAAAAATCCAAACTCAGTGGTACAATGCCTATATATCTAAAAATGTGGGTATAGGAGTTTACATGCATGTCATTTGATTTTCATCTATCACCAAGTAAAAAGCGTATTTACTCTAGGGTAGCTATCGCGCTTATTGTGCTTTCATTGTTGGTTGTAGTGGGGAGTGTGTGGTCATACTTATATTATGCTACTAATCGCCCAGAAGCTGTTTCTCCCACTCCGGTCACTCTTATTAACAATGAGACCCTGCCATCTATATCAACACAACTTCCAACTGTTCCGCCAACTGTAACGGCTGTAGCGACGACAGCAGCAGCAACGACAACAACAGCAGCAACGACAACAGCTGTACCAACGACAACAGCAGCAGCTACACCTGCCGCCGTGCCAACTGTCAATAGTGGGCCGATTGCTGGCGCTGGTGGTTCGTTACTTTTTGGTACCAATTTTACACTCAACGACAGTAGTGATCAGGCGTTGAATAATCCGGTTGGACCATTACTCAAGCAGATGCATGTAGGGATTATGCGTATCCCTATGCGTGCTAGCCTGACACAGGCAACCTATCTGCAAGCGGCTCAACTGATTAAGAGCATTGGTGCAGCGCCTCTCGTGATTTTGGAGACGCCAGAGAAAGTGCCCAGTGCGATCAGTGATGATACCCAGATCATCGCTACTATGAACCAGACCTTTGGCAGTGGCATCGTCTACTATGAGTATGGCAACGAACCCAACTTAGGCAATGGCGATCCCACCTGGTATGTCGCTTCCTGGAACAAGAACGTGCCAGCTTTCCGCAAACTGGCAAGCAATGGACGTTTTGTTGGGCCTTCTCTTTATACGTATGCAGGTCCCTACCTGTCGATATTTCTCACAGGTGTCAAGCAGAACCTGCCCGATATGGTGAGCTGGCATGAGTATACGTGCGCAGCCGCCTGGACGGCTGATGTATGCATGCAACGTTTGGACAACTGGGCGGTCCATGATGCTGACGCTCGTCGTATCATGAGTGGTATACTAGGGACAACCTTACCAATTATGATCACTGAATGGAACTATACTGCTGAGCATAGTGTGGCTGGGGATGGCAAACATGATAATCCATCCTTCATGACGGCTTGGACAACCAAGGCTTTACAATCCTTAGCCGCCAATAATATCTATGCCGCTATGCAATATTCCTGTACTGATGCTCAGATCCCTTTGATCGATCCTAGTAACAAACTTACTACTCAAGGGTCTGTTTTTCAACAACTAGGTTGAGTTAGACTAATGAAAATATATTGAGATGTATGAGCGTGGGCCAGCTCGCTAGCACCGAGCTTTGCCATGCCTGTGCATCTCAATTTGTTTCTCACCATAAAGGATAAAAAAATGACGAAGTTGCAATTATATGGTACTTTATAGGCATAGCAAAAAACACACATGTATGAGTGGTACCGTTGGCTCTCTCATGTCACTTTTAATGAGTCGTTGCTTAATTACGTATTTTTATAAGAGAGCATACTTTGCATAATCGACGCAGCTAGAACGGAAGGGGGGTATGGAGAAATGAATGAGAAAGTTACCTATCATCAGCAGGTCAGCTATTGTGGGAAACCGCGCTGTCAGAAATGTCGTGAGGGGAAAGGTCATGGACCATACTGGTATTCCTACAAGACAGTCAATGGTCGCACAATACGGACCTATATTGGCAAAAACCTGCCCTCTGGTGTGTTAGCGGAGCAGGAGCTTGCTCCTCCCCGTCCTGTGGATCTCGTTCCCTCTGTCTATTTACCTAACCTCTCAGCAATTTCTGCCGATCCAAGTAAGGCAGTCGTACGTTTATTTGTATTAGGACAGTGTCGCCTTGATCATCGTCAACGCCGTCAATGGCAAAGCTCTACAGATTTTCTCTGGCAGCAACCCCGTGTACGCGCTCTGCTTGGTTACTTACTCTGTAAACCTGGACGCCGTGCGCAGAAGGGGCAAGTTTTGGAGGCTCTTTGGCCCGATAACGACCAAGAGACCGCCAGTAGCCAACTTACCCGCATCATCCATAGCCTGGGTCAGGTCTTAGAGCCAGCACGCAATCAACGCCGCCATAGCGATGTCCAGGATCGACAAACAGTCCGTCTCACACATCAGCTTTTGCGTGTGGAGGGCGATTGGTTAATCCTGGCAGAGCAAGCACGCATCTGGATCGACGCCGATGCCTTTGAAGCGGCAATTCCTATAGTCACGGATTTTAGCCGTGCCGATCAGACAATGCTTCAGGGGCAGAGTATGCCTCATCGGGATGCCCTGTTGCGTGAAGCAGTCACACTCTATGGTGGGGATTTTATGCCGGAGGAGCGGCAAGCTCAGTGGGTGCTTACGCGTCGTCAGTCGCTCAAGCGCAGTTGGATTGGCTTGCTGATTGAGCTGGCTGACCTCTACATTGAGCAGGGGAATACGACAAATGCGCTGGAACAGCTAGATCGTCTCCTTGCCGCTGAGCCTACGAATGAGGCTGCTGTACAACGTTGTATTTTCGTATTAGCGCAACAGAAGCGCCGTGGTGAGGCTCTGCGCGCCTATCACCGCCTCGTTGAGGTATTGCGAGACGAGTTTAACGCTGCACCCTCTGCTGAAACAGTTGCCCTCTATGAAGCTGTACATCAGGGGCGTGAGTTACAAGGCCGTATTGGTGGTAGCGGTCCTCGTGCAGGGCTAACTGCTCTCTTGGGGGAGCATGAGAGTGCACTGTCCGTCACACCAACCGGAGATGTAGCAGCAAGATCAGGAACTGCTGAGAGAGACCAGCAAGAGGCGATAGCAGCAAGGACCACATCGTTTGCAACCCAGGTTGATCCTGGCTTTATGCAGATTGGTCGTAGCCACCAGAGTCCACTGGTGGGCCGTGGCTTTGAACTCGATGTCTTGCGTACCACGCTGCGGGAAGTCATGCAAACAGCGCGTATGCAAGTGGTCAGTCAGCGACGGGCAACTGGTATCCCACTAGATACGCAGCGCCGCCCGCAATGTACTGTCTTGCTAGGCGAGGCTGGTATCG